>Ga0224545_1000047_pt1 | contig 25612 bp, 24 predicted proteins | sample 714P12024metaG_FD_179906 | JGI IMG/M metagenome (GOLD analysis project Ga0224545, IMG submission 179906) | Peat soil microbial communities from Stordalen Mire, Sweden - 717 P1 20-24 | ecosystem: Environmental > Terrestrial > Soil > Wetlands > Peat | place: Sweden: Norrbotten County, Stordalen... | reverse complement strand
TCTTCAGAATTCCACTATGATTGCAAAATCAAGCAAGCAGCGGCGGCGTTGTCATTGGGCGCAGAAGCCGCTCATGGTTGAGTACCATGACAAAGAGTGGGGGAAGCCGGTGCACGACGACCGCGTGTTTTTTGAGTTTCTGATTTTGGAAGGCGCGCAGGCGGGGTTGAGTTGGGAGACGATTCTCAGCAAGCGCGAGAATTACCGCCGCGCTTTTGACCGGTTCGATGCAGCGAAGATTGCGCGCTATGACCGGCGAAAAGTCCGCACGCTGCTGGCGGACGCGGGGATCGTGCGCAACCGTCTGAAAATCTCGGCGGCAATTTCGAACGCGCAAACATTCCTCGAGGTACAAAAGGAATTTGGCACGTTCGACTATTACATCTGGCAATTTGTCGGCGGCCGGCCGAAGAAGAACAAATGGACGACCTCGCGGCGCGTACCCGCGCGCACGCCCGAATCGGACGCCATGAGCCAGGACTTGAAACGCCGAGGCTTTAGATTCGTCGGAACGACCATCTGCTACGCTTTCATGCAAGCTACCGGAATGGTCAACGACCACGCCCGCGATTGCTTTTACTACTAACGTCATTCCAACCGAGAGCACGCCCGAGTATTCGAAGTGTCCAGGCTCAATCTGCGGACGTCTCACACTGCGCGCTGGGCTTGCGTTTGGACGTGAGCGGGGCGTAGGATTGTGAGTCATTGTTTGCCGCGTATGCCCTCCTGTAAGGCTTAAGTTTTTCAGATGAGAGGGGAAGGTGCGGTCTGGCGAGGGGTGGGAGCGAGAGTGACGGAGAACGCGCGAACGAAAGCGATCGTCGTCGTGGGGGCGCAGTGGGGCGACGAAGGCAAAGGCAAAGTTGTAGATTATCTGGCCTCCTCGTTCGACTACACGGCGCGATACGCCGGGGGACATAACGCCGGCCATACCGTTATTTTTGACGGTCATAAGTACATTCTTCAGTTAATTCCCAGCGGTATTTTGCGTCCGGATAAAAAAGCCGTGATTGGGGCGGGGACGGTAGTGGATCCTGCGGCGCTCGTCGCGGAACTTGAAAACCTGAAAAAATCCGGCATTGAGGTTCGCGGGCGCCTTTTTTTGAGCAATCGCGCGCATGTGATTTTTCCCTATCACCGGGAGATGGATAAGGCCGCGGAATCGGCACGCGGAGAAGCGAAAATCGGGACCACTTCACGAGGCATCGGCCCGGCCTACGAAGACAAAATGGCTCGGCGCGGTATTCGCGTTTGCGACATGCTCGACGCCGAACATTTTGCGGAAAAGCTCGAGCGAGTGATCGCCGAGAAGAATGCAATCAGCCAGGCGACTTATGGGCATCCTTTGGAAACCGCGGGGCTGCTGGAGCAATATCTGGAATTGGCAGCGCATATTCGCGGGCTGGTGACCGACACGGGAATGCTGCTGAATCGCGCGCTGGATAATGGCGAGTCCGTGTTGTTTGAAGGCGCGCAGGGCACCATGCTGGACATCGATCACGGCACGTATCCATTCGTCACTTCGTCGAATGCGACATCCGGCGGTGTGGCCACGGGGCTTGGAGTGGCGCCGACAAGGCTGACGGGAGTGGTGGGCGTAACCAAGGCATACACCACGCGAGTGGGCAGCGGGCCGTTTCCTACCGAAATGCCTGATCTGGACGCGCAGGCGCTGCGCGAACGCGGGAAGGAATTTGGCGCTGTCACCGGGCGTCCGCGGCGCTGCGGTTGGCTGGACCTGGAAGTCTTGCGTTTCGCGAAAATGCTCAGCGGTATCGATTCGCTGGTGGTGACGAAACTCGATGTCTTCGATGCGCAGAAAGAAATAAAAATCTGCACCGGCTATCGCTACAAAGGAAAGCGCCTGACGGAAATGCCGCCTGACACCGAGACGTTGGCGGAGATCGAGCCTGAATATCACACCATGCCCGGCTGGCAGACGCCGACCCCGGGAATCCGCGACGTGAAAGGTTTGCCCCTGGCGGCCCGCGATTACTTGAATTTTATCTCCGACCAGCTACAGGTTGAGATTGGGATGATATCCACCGGCCCGGAACGAGATGCTACAATTGTGCCAAGAGGAACCAAGCTCGCATCCTGGCTGTAATAACCCTCATGCTTTCCTACGAAGCAGCCCGCGCGAAAGTAATCGAGATCGTTCACGCGCGAACCAGCGCGCCCGCCGCAACAGAGAACATCGAGTTTGCGGAGAATCCGTCGCGCGTGCTCGGCCGGATCCTGGCCGAGGAACTGATTGCAGACCGCAACTATCCTCCGTTTGACCGTTCGACGCGCGATGGATTTGCAGTGCGCGCCGCTGATGCCGTGCGTCCTGGAGTCCGGTTGCGATTAATTGGAGAAAGCCGCGCGGGGCACGCCTTTGCAGGGCAAATGGAGGCGGGCGCATGCGTGCAAATCATGACGGGCGCGCCTCTGCCGCGTGGCGCGAATGCGGTCGTGATGCAGGAGGACACTGCGGTCGAAGGCGATTCAGTTGTTTTTGAGCGCGGCGTTCGCGCCGGTCAGCACTACGTTTTGGAGGGGCAGGAGACGCGAGTAGGTGAAAGCGTGGTCGGCCGCGGTAAGCGCCTCGGGTATGCCGAACTTGCGATGGCCGCGCAGGTAGGGCGATCGAGCGTTTTAGTAGCGAAGAAACCGCGTGTCGCGATTCTCTCGACCGGTGACGAAGTAATTTCTGTGGGTCAGTTGCCGCAGCGGTTTCAAATTCGTAACAGCAATAGCATATCGCTGGCCGCGCAAGTTGCGCTCGCCGGGGGCGAACCGGCGATACAAGGGATTGCGCCCGATCATGTATCCGAACTTCGCGCCCGCATTGAGCAGGCGCTGAAAGCCGATATCGTGATTTTGACCGGTGGCGTATCGGTGGGCAAATACGATCACGTTGAGCAAGTATTAAAAGAGATTGGCGTTGAATTTTTCTTTGATGCGCTGGCGATTCGGCCGGGGCGCCCCGCCGTATTCGGTATGTGCCACGATAAGCCGGTGTTCGGGCTGCCGGGGAATCCGGTTTCGACCATGGTTACATTCGAACTGCTAGTAGTGCCGGCGATAGAATTGCTCGGCGGTCACCCGCCGGGTTCGCTGCATTTGCTCAAAGCCAAGCTTGCGCATCCAGTGGACGAAAAACCTCCTCTCGCGCATTTTGTTCCAGCGCGAGTGAGCTGGCCGGGCGGAGAGCCGACGGTGGAAGTATTGCACTGGGAAGGATCCGGAGATATTGGGGCCGTGGTTCGCGGCAATTGCTTTTTGGTGGTGCACGAATCGAAGTTAAGGCTCGAAGCCGGGGAAATGGCCGATATCCTGCCGCGACGCGGACTCTTTTAACATTCGCGAATGAAAAAACTCTCGCACTATGACAAGGCCGGGCGCGTGCGTATGGTGGACGTGACCGCCAAAGCCGCAACATCGCGCTTCGCTGTGGCCCACGCATTCATTCGCATGCAGCGCGCGACAATCGCCAGCATACGGCGGCTGAAATCGCCGAAGGGCAATCCGCTTGAAATCGCTCGAATCGCGGGTATAACGGCCGCCAAGCGCACGGCGGAGCTGATTCCACTTTGTCATCCCCTGGCATTGACGCACGTGGATGTGAGTGCGAAGCTGTGCCAGAATGGAATCGAAGTTACCTCCGAGGCTACTGCCACGGGGCCGACCGGAGTCGAGATGGAAGCGCTGGTAGCTGCGGCGGTCGCGTCACTGACGATATACGATATGTGCAAGGCTCTGGAACGGGGCATGGAAATTACGAAACTCTATCTTGTCAAAAAATCGGGCGGCCACAGCGGCGATTACAATCGCAAAGGAAAGCGTGTAAAGCGATGACACTGGGGAAGGGAGTAAAAGTCCTGGTGGTCGACGATAACGCGCTGATACTCGACCTATTGATGAAGGGCCTGATGCCGCACTGCGACGCGAGGGCGGCTGCTGACGGCGCCGATGCGCTATTGAAAATCGTGGATGATCCGCCGGACCTGGTGGTGTGCGATTACCGCATGCCGGGACTCGATGGCCGCCAGCTTTACGAAAAGCTTCGCACGCGGCAACAGACCAAGTTGATTCCATTTATTTTTCTGGCCAGCCGGGGTGACATCGAAGAGAAACTGCGGCCCATCGTCGAAGGCGTCGAGGAGTTTATTCCCAAACCGTTTTTCGTGAAGGATTTGGTGCGGCGGGCGAAGAAAGTAGTAGATCGGCTGCAGCTTGAAAAATTGCAGAAGCGGCAAGTTCGTCCGGGCGTGATTCAAGGAAGGCTGGAAGAAATGAGCATCATGGATTTGATGCAGTCGCTCGAAATGGGTCAGAAATCATGCCAGCTCTCGATCCGCCGGGGCGAAGAAACTTGCGAGCTGTTCTTTTCCGCTGGGCAGTGCAAAGACGCACGATTCGGTTCTTACGAAGGCGAGGCTGCTGTGTTTCAGGCGGTGCGTTGGACCGATGGCGAATTTGAAATTGATTTCAATGTGGCTCCCTCGCGCTCGACGATTTCTCGCACCACAACCGGTCTGCTGATGGAAGCGCTGCGGTTGATCGACGAAGAGCAACATCAATCCTCTGATGAAGACGCGGAAGTAACCGAAGGATAGTGGGTCGCAAACCTCGCCATGCGTGTTGCCATCGTCACAATCAGTGACTCCGTAAGCAGTGGGAAGCACGAAGACCGCTCGGGACCCGCGGTTGTAAACCGTTGTAAGGAACTTGGCTGGCAGATTGTGGCGTCCACGGTGTTGCGAGACGACCGCTCCGCGATTGAGACACTCTTAAAAGAAATGGCGGGAGCGGCAAGCGCCGACGTGATTCTCACGACCGGCGGAACCGGCCTAGGCCCGCGCGATGTGACGCCCGAGGCGACGATGGCAGTCTCTGAGCGGCTAATCCCAGGTTTTTCCGAGCATATGCGTTCGGAGGGCGCCAAGAAAACCGCTCGCGCAATTTTGTCGCGCGCTGTCGCTGGGATTCGCGGCGCGACAATCATCATTAATCTTCCCGGCAGCCCGCGCGGAGCCGTCGAGTCGCTCGATGCTATCGCGGAGTTGCTGCCTCATGCAGTTGCGATCCTCCACGGCGCGCGCCACGATTCCGAATCTTCGTAACACCGGGAAGTTTTGTTCCTTGCTGCTCGACTCGGCTCGCGTATAATCCCTCGCAAATGGCACTCACTGCCGGAACGCGCTTGGGTCCCTATGAAGTGATCGCACCTATCGGCGCTGGCGGAATGGGCGAAGTCTATAGCGCGAAAGATACGCGGCTCGACCGCACCGTTGCCCTGAAGATTTTGCCCCTCCATTTGGCCGATACGCCGGAAGTTCGCCAGCGTTTCGAGCGCGAGGCACGCGCGGTTTCCAGCCTCAATCACCCCAATATCTGCGCGCTCTACGACATCGGGCAACAGGACGGCACGGATTTTCTTGTCATGGAATATCTGGAGGGCCAGACGCTCGCCAAGCGCATCGAGCAGGGCCCGATGCCGACCCCGGAACTGCTGCGTGTGGCCATCCAGGTTTGCGAGGCGCTGGAGAAAGCGCATCGCCAAGGAGTGATTCATCGCGACCTGAAGCCTGGCAATGTGATGCTAACGAAAGCGGGCGCGAAACTGCTGGATTTCGGCTTGGCTAAGGGTGCGGCGCCGGCCGTAAGCGATATGTCCAGTTCGCCGACAGTAACCCAGCCGTTGCCGGGAAGTTCGCGCGGCAACCAACTGACGGTGCAGGGCACGATTGTCGGCACGCTTCAGTACATGCCGCCAGAACAGCTCGAGGGCGGCGAGGCCGACGCGCGCAGCGATATTTTTTCCTTTGGCGCTACGCTGTATGAGATGGCCACGGGACAAAAGGCATTCCCGGCGAAAAGCCAAGCGAGCCTGATCGCGGAAATACTAAAAGCGCAGCCTCGGCCAATCAGCGAATTGCAGCCTCTGGTTCCGCCGGCGCTGGAACGCATTGTCACTACGTGCCTTTCCAAGGATCCGGACGATCGTTGGCAGAGTGCCGGTGATCTGAAGCGGGAGTTAGTTTGGATTTCCAGCGCGGGCTCGCTGGCTGGTGTCCCTGCGCCCGTGATCGCGCAACGAAAGACCCGCGAGCGGACCTGGAAGATACTGTTAGCTGCGGTCGGAATTATTGCCGCGGCAGGTATCGCCGGCTCGCTGTTTTTCGCGCGCAAGGCGTCGCAGCCCACGCCGGTGATTCATGCGGAGATGAATCCGCCGGAGGGATATGAATTCGGAACCATAGGTAGGGACAATCAGTTTGCGATCTCGCCGGACGGATCTGCCATCGCCTTCGTCGCGGAGGGCCAGCGCAAACAGCTTCTTTTTGTGCGCATGCTGAGTTCCGGGACCACGCAGCCTTTACAGGGCACAGATGGGGCCTCGTATCCTTTTTGGTCAGGCGATGGTCGAAATCTCGCCTTCTTCGCTGACGGAAAAGTGAAGCGCATACCGGCCACGGGCGGAGTGGTCCAGGTTCTTTGCGACGCACCGGCGGGCCGCGGCGGCACCTGGAATCAGTCTGGCGTAATTGTATTCACGCCCGGCCTCAAAGAGCCGCTATATAAGATTCCGGATAGCGGTGGCACCCCGGCGGCCGTAACTGCGGTTAAACAATCGGCCGCACTACAAAGCCATCGATGGCCTAGCTTCCTCCCCGACGGCAAACACTTTTTATTCACCACGGACGATGGCGTGGGCGTGGGATCACTGGATTCAACAGACAGCCACGTGTTTTTACCGGCGAAGTCCAATGCCGTTTATTCCAGCGGATATATTCTTTATGTTACGGACGGAAACCTGGTGGCCCAACCGTTTGACCCGGATCATCAGGCCGTCCGGGGCGTGCCGGTTCCAATGGCGGGCCAGGTAGAATTCTCGATCGGAAAATCGTTGGGAAACTTTTCCGTTTCGCAGACTGGCGGACTTGTTTATCGGCCGGACTATTCACCGAAGTACCAGATGAGCTGGCTCGACCGGAACGGCGGGGAAGCCGGCAAGCTTGGCGAACCCGACTACTATTCCGGCGCATCTGTTTCGCCGGACGGACAGCGGATCCTAGTGACTCGCGTGCAACCGGGGGTAAAAAGAGATCTGTGGCTCATTGACTCGCAGCGTGGGAGTCCTTCCCGAGCGACATTTGATCCGGAAGGCGCGATTTTCGCCGTATGGTCGCCGGATGGAGCGAGTGTGGCAGTCTCGCTCGCCAACGGCTTTGAGATTCGCAAGATCCTTCTGCAAGGCAATGTCGCGGAACAATTAGTCGCCCCGGATCAAATCTCGAAATATCCCGCGGACTGGACTGCAGACGGCCAAACACTCATCCTGACGGTCCAGAATCCGAAAACCGGCCAGGACGTGGAGACCTTGGCGGCTGCCGGAGAACACAAGCTCGCGCCAATAATTCAAACGCCCGCCGTCGAGAACGCCGGCAATCTCTCCCCCAGTGGCAAACTCCTTACGTATAGTTCGAACGAGTCTGGACGGCCGGAACTTTACGTTACCGAATTTCCTGGGCCCGGAATGAAGTGGCAGGTCTCGGACCAGGGGTTGACCAGCGGAATACCCGTTCACTTTTCAGCTTGGAGCCATGATGGGAAAACGCTGTACTACATCGACGCAGGCGGCAGCGTAATCGCTGTGCCGGTCGAGAATCAGAGTCCATTCAAGGCTGGCGTGTCGAGGAAGATCTATTCAGCGCCGACTGGTGCGGTGAGTGAGATAACTGCGGCGCCAGACGGCAGGCTTTTGATTCTCGTGCCTGCTGGGAACCAGACGATTACGCCTGCGGCTCTTGTGATCAACTGGCCCATTGAGTTGAAAGGGAAGCAATGACCCCTGTTAAATCCTCTGCGATGACGCTGGCTGGCGCTCGACTGGTGTGCTAGGATGACCGTCTCGATTCGGAGATGCCGAGCCAATACATCCCGATTCTGATCTACGCAGTCCTCGCCGCGGCCTTTCCCGCAGTCACACTGATTATTTTCAAATTCATCCGGCCAGAGATGCGTGCTACGGGCGCAAAGCTGGAGCCCTATGAGTGCGGCGTGCCGCCGGAGGGGAGTTCGCGAGGTCGTTATTCGGTGCGATTTTATATTGTGGCGATATTGTTTGTTATTTTTGATGTGGAAACGATATTTTTGTTTCCTTGGGCGATAAAGTACAGCCAGTTGGGCGCATACGGCCTGGTCACCATGCTTGTCTTCTTGGGCATTCTGCTGGTGGGCTACGTTTGGCTTTATCGCAAGGGCGCGCTCGATTGGGTGTGAGGGGTGGATCCGGCGTTTCCTGTGTCCTGATACACGGACAATCGCAGCGAATTAGATTCTCAACTTGATTGACGCTGTTTTTTGGGGTGTGTTAAAAAGGCGGGCTGCTGGTGGCTTTTGGAATACCGGCGGCAAGTGTAGAAACCGACTCGATGGCCAACGACCCTTCGGAAAAAGATTCAGCTTCGAAACCGCCCGCATCCGGCGCGGAAAGCAAACCTGTTGCTCCAGGCGCGCCGGTTGAAAAACCAGCCGTACCCGCTGCTCCTGCTGCGCCCAAGGCTGCCGCACCTCCTGCGAAGGAAGCGCCGCCCAAGCCCGTGCCTCTTGATAACGAGCTTGTGCAGAGGCTGAAGGCGCGTTTCGGCGAAGCCATACGCGAGGCCACGCTCGATCGCAAGCAGGCCATCGTGACGATCGCAGCGGAGCAACTTCGTGAAATCTCGCGTTATTGCCGGGACGACGAAAAATTCGACATGCTTGTGGATTTAACCGCAGTGGACTGGCCCAAGCGCGAAAAAAGATTCGATGTGGTTTTGATTCTGTATTCCTTCGCCAAGAACGAGCGCGTGCGCCTGAAAGCGCATGCCGCCGAAAACGAACCCGTGCCGAGCGTGTGCGAAATCTGGCCCGCTGCAAACTGGCTCGAGCGCGAATGCTACGACATGTTCGGAATCGTATTCGAAGGCCATCCGAAGCTGACCCGCATTTTGATGCCGGATGAATGGCAGGGATATCCGCTGCGCAAGGATTACGACATATTGAAGCAGGATACGGATTGGGTCCGCGAGAATCTGGGTATCGAGAGCGGACAATAACCAAATGAGCGACCCGCGCACGACCGAGCTTTCAAACGTCAGCACCACCGTGCTGGGAGCCGACGAAATTATTTTGAATATGGGGCCGCAGCACCCTTCCACCCACGGAGTGCTGCGCGTGAAGCTGAAACTCGACGGCGAACGAGTGGTGGATTCCGAATGCATCATCGGCTACCTGCACCGCGGCGTGGAAAAAATCGCGGAGCATCGCAGCTACCAGCAGTTCGCGCCGTATGTGGACCGCATGGACTACGTCGCGGCGGTGTCGAACGGCCTGGGATATTGCGAGGCGGTCGAGAAATTATTGGGAGCGGAAGCTCCGCTGCGCGCGCGCGTGGTCCGCACCATCCTGACCGAGTTGCAAAGAATTGCCAGCCACCTGCTTTGGCTTGGAACCCACGCCTTGGATATCGGCGCGCTCACGCCGGTCTTTTATTGCTTCCGCGAGCGCGAAGAAATTCTGAAGATCTTCGAAAAATATTGCGGCGCGCGATTGACCACACACGCGTTTCGCATCGGCGGATTGCAGTACGAGACCTACGACGGCTTCGAGCAGGATGTGAAGCGCTTCTGCGATGATTTTACGCACCGCATCGACGAGTACGAAACGTTGCTTACCGAGAATCGCATCTGGGTTGGACGGACCAAGGGCGTCGGAATCCTTTCGGCCGCCGACGCTATCGCACTGGGGGTTACAGGGCCGGTGCTGCGGGCCAGCGGTGTGAAATGGGACCTGCGAAAAGCCATGCCCTACGCCGCGTACGATCAATACAAGTTCGAAATTCCCACGCGCGAAACCGGGGACACTTATGACAGATACGTGGTGCGCATGGAAGAGATGCGCCAATCCCGGCTCATCTGCCTGCAAGCAATCGAGAATATTCCGGCTGGTCCCATCATGGCGCGCATCGGAAAAGTTCTGAAGCCGCCGCCGGGCGAGGTGTATCACTCGATAGAAGCGCCAAAAGGCGAACTCGGTTACTACATCGTGAGCGATGGAACTACGCAGCCCTATCGCGTACGGGTGCGCCCTCCGTCATTTATTAATCTACAGGCCTTCGACAAAATGGCGCGCGGCTCGCTGGTGGCGGACGTGGTGGCGATCATTGGCACAATTGACATTGTGCTCGGGGAAGTGGACCGGTAATGAGCCATTTTATTACGCCATCGATCATGCGGCTCGTTTTGCCCGTGCTCTACGCCGTTGTCATCGTCGCGGTGCTTCCGCTTCTGGCCGGCTACATCGTTCTGATGGAACGCAAAGTAATGGCGGATATGCAAGCGCGGCTGGGACCGATGCGCGTTGGTCCGCATGGATTGTTGCAGCCCATCGCCGACGCCGTGAAACTGCTTCTGAAGGAAGACATAATCCCCGAGAAAGCGGACCGGCTGCTGTTTTGGCTTGCTCCGCTCGTGAGCGTTACGATGGCGCTGCTCGCTTATGCCGCGCTTCCCATCGGTCCGGCATTTCAGATCGCAGACTTGAACATCGGGCTGCTGTTCATCTTGGCGGTCAGCTCGCTGGGTATTTACGGCATCGTCCTCGGCGGATGGGCTTCCAACAGCCACTACTCGCTGCTTGGAGCTTTGCGCAGCGCCGCGCAACTCGTCAGCTATGAAACGGCCGCAGGACTTGGGTTGATTTCCGCGCTCTTGCTGGCCGGTTCGCTTTCGATGAGAGACATTGTAATCGCGCAGTATGACCAGGGCATGTGGTTCATCTTTTACGTGCCAATCGGATTTTTCATCTATATGGTCGGCTCGATTGCGGAAACGAATCGCGCTCCCTTCGATTTGCCCGAGGCGGAATCAGAGCTGGTCGCCGGTTACATGACGGAATACAGCGGCTTTCGCTGGTCGCTTTATTTTCTGGCCGAATACGCCAACATGATTATTGTTGCCGGAATCGCTACCACGCTCTTTCTAGGCGGCTGGCTGCGGCCGTTCGCGAGCTTCCACGACCATCTGCCGGGAACGCCTATCGAATTGCTGGATGCGCTGCCGTCGCTGCTGGTTCTTGGCGTTGCGGCGTATTGTTTTTTTCTGGCGCCGAAGCAGCCGGTGAAAATTCAGAAACTCGTGATGGCACTTGTTGGTGGATTATGCCTGGCTATTGCCGGCATTTTGGCTGGGTCACTTTTTGCGTCCCCGGCCGTGCTGCAAGGCGTTCACGGCGCGTTCTGGTTCATGGCCAAGGTGTTCGCGTACCTTTACTGCTTCTTGTGGTTCCGGTTTACGTTTCCGCGGTACCGCTTCGATCAATTGATGCGTCTTGGGTGGCGATTTCTGATCCCGCTGGCGCTGGTTAACTTGATCACCATGGCGACGGCGCTGCTGATCAGCCGGGAATGGGGTTGGAGTTTAAGGATAACGAGCATTCTCGCGATCGTGGTGACGCTGGCAGTGGCCATGTGGCTCGCGAAGAACGACCAAGTCGACAGCGCGGTACCTGTGGCGGAAGGCGAATAAATGGTCTTGAACTCAATTTTGTTCTATTTCTTCGCCGCGCTCGCGGTAGGCTCCGCGATCTTGATGGTGACGCGGCGAAATGTCGTGCATGGCGCGGTTTATTTGATTACCACGCTGCTCGCGACGGCCGGAGTTTTTCTGCTCCTTCAGGCTGAATTTCTTTTCATCGTGCAGGTGATCCTGTATGTCGGCGGGATCATGGTTCTTTTCATTTTCGTCATCATGCTGGTAAATCTGGACATTTCGTTGTTGCAGTATCAGTTTAACCGGCAGCGATTTGTGGCGGCAGTCCTGGCGCTGGCGTTGGGAGCGCAGATATTTCTCGCGATAAAGATGGGTCAAAAATCGCTTTTCCCGCAGGCCAGCGTTCCGGAGATTTTGCCGAAAAATACAGAAGCAGTCGCTGACGCGCTTTTTGGCCACTTCATGCTGCCTTTCGAAATTGCGTCGATTTTGCTGCTGGTGGCGATGATTGGCGCGGTGGTGATGGCGAAGCGGAGGGTGTAATGGTTCCCGTGGATCAATATCTTTGGCTCAGTCTGGCGCTGTTCACCATCGGGGTGATTGGCGTGCTGACGCGGCGCAACGTGATCATTATTTTAATGTCCATCGAACTCATTCTGAACGCAGTGAATATCAATCTGGTCGCCTTTTCGCACATGTTCGGCACTGTGGATGGCCAGGTCTTCGCGATCTTCGTGATCACCGACGCAGCCGCGGAAGCCGCCGTGGGGCTCGGCATCATCCTGGCATTTTTCCGCAACCGCGAGACGCTGCTCGCCGACGAAATGGACATGCTGAAATGGTGAAGGACGCCGCATGAACGCACAGCCATTTTTTCTCGACCATATATGGCTGATCCCGATGTTCCCGCTGGCGACGGCGGCGGTGATGCTTTTCTATGGCCGGCGGCTCAGCAATAACATCGTGAGCTGGCTGTGTTCAGGTAGCGTCTTCGTTTCATTCATCTTTTCCCTAGGGGCTTTCTTCCAGATTGTCGCGAAGCCGTCGGCCGCGCGAGTCGCGACCAAGGTTTTATTCGAGTGGATTCCCGCCGTTCCGTATCACATGCTCGACGGCCGGCTGGCGAAATTCGTCGCCGACTGGGGATTTCAGATCGATCCGCTGTCCTGCGTGATGATTCTCGTCGTCACCGGCGTCGGATTCCTGATTCATATTTACTCCACCGGCTATATGGCGCACGAGGGCGGCTACTACCGCTTTTTCGGTTACCTGAACTTGTTCATGTTTTCGATGCTCATGCTGGTGCTGGCGAACAATCTCCTGCTGCTTTTCGTTGGCTGGGAAGGCGTGGGCACCTGCAGCTACCTTTTGATCGGATTCTATTTCCATAAGAAGTCGGCATCGGATGCCGGCAAGAAGGCTTTCATCGTCAACCGCGTCGGTGACGCAGGATTTCTTCTGGGAATTTTTCTGACGTCGGCTTTACTTGGCACCATTCGATTCACGGAGATTGGACCGGCGCTGGCAGCAGGCGGATTCGCGATCGGAGATCCTCGAATCACGGCAATTGCATTACTTTTCTTTGTGGGCGCGACCGGAAAATCGGCGCAGATTCCTCTTTACGTCTGGCTGCCTGACGCGATGGAAGGCCCCACACCGGTGAGCGCCCTGATTCACGCTGCAACCATGGTCACCGCGGGCGTCTATATGGTTGTGCGCACCAACGCAATTTATCAGCTTTCGCCGAAAGCGATGGGAGTGGTGGCGCTGGTCGGCGCGGTAACCGCGCTTTTTGCAGCTTCGATGGGCGTGGTGCAGAACGACATCAAAAAAGTTTTGGCCTATTCCACTGTTTCGCAGCTCGGTTACATGTTTTTGGCCTGCGGTGTGGGCGCATTCACCGCCGGAATTTTCCACTTAATGACGCATGCGTTTTTCAAAGGTTTGCTGTTTCTCGCAGCCGGCAGCGTGATTCACGCGGTTTCGGGCGAGCAGGACATGCGAAAAATGGGCGCGCTGTCGAAAAAGATTCCCATTACGTATTGGACCATGCTCATCGCCGCGCTGGCTATTGCCGGAATTTTCCCGTTCGCCGGGTTCATCAGCAAGGATTTGATTCTCGGAAAAGCATATGAGAAAGACGCGCTGCTCTGGGCCATCGGATATTTCACCGCGGGCATGACCGCGTTTTACATGTTTCGCCTGATTTTCATGACTTTTCACGGAACGTCGCGCGTGGATCGCGAAGCGGAACATCACATTCACGAATCGCCAAAATCAATGCTGGTCCCGCTGATGATTTTGGCGGCGCTTTCCATCGTTGGCGGATGGGTTAGCTGGCCTGAAATATTTGGCGGCAACAGCCATTTCATCAATTTCCTCTCGACGGTAGTCGCCGTGCCGCACGAGGCGCGAATAGAGCCGCTGAAAGGCGCCAGCTCTCGTCTCGGTGAGATTCACCTGATGCTGCTGTCCGAGGGTTTGGTCGTATTAGGGATTTTGTTCGCGTGGTATTTGTATGTGAAGCGCACTGACTTGCCTGAGAAAATCGCGAAAGCCTTCGGCGGTTTCTATCGTCTCGTTTACAACAAATATTACGTGGATCAACTCTACGACGCGATGTTCGTGAATCGCGCGAAAGATCTGGGGCTGGCGCTGGGCGCGTTCGACCGCAACGTGATAGACGGCGTCGGCGTGAATGGCGCAGGCTGGCTGACGCGATTTATCTCAAACGTTTCGATTTGGTGGGATACCTGGATTGTGGACGGCTCCGTGCGTCTCTTTGCGTACATCGTTTGGTGTCTCAATATTCCAGTGCGGATGATTCAGGATGGATTGGTGCAGAGTTACATGCTGCTGATCGTGCTCGGCTTGATTGGATTTTTCGGGTACTACTTTTACGTCGCACATCATGCGATACGTTAAGGCAAGAACGCGAGGGAATGGATGCTTTTCTCCGATAGCCACATTTTAAGCACAATTTTATTCACGCCGATGGTGGGCGCGATTTTGATGCTCTTCATCCCGCGCGAGCGGCCCGATCTGCATCGCTGGATGGGAAACATCTTCGGGATTCTGGGGCTACTCGTATCCCTGCCGCTTCTGTGGCGTTTCAATTCCGCCATGAACGCGCCGCGGTTCCAGTTTGTCACTGATAGCTTGTGGATTCGTTCGATTGGCGCGCACTTTACGCTGGGAATCGATGGGCTGAGTTTCCTTTTGGTGATGCTGACTACCGTGCTCGGCCCGATCGCGATTCTGTCGTCGTGGTCGGCGATCCAAAAACGAGAGAAGGAATATTACATCCTGCTTTTGCTGCTGCAGACCGGCATGCTGGGCGTTTTCATGTCGCTCGATTTCGTGCTCTTTTACGTTTTCTGGGAAGTGATGCTGGTGCCCATGTATTTCCTGATCGCCGTATGGGGCAGCGAGCGGCGGCTCTATGCTGCGATTAAGTTTTTCCTCTATACGCTGGCCGGATCGGTGCTGATGCTTCTGGCGATTCTGGCGATCTACTACTACCGCGGCACATTCGATATCAGAGAAATTTTGATGCATCCGTTTACGGCGCAATATGGCTGGCTGCAGAAGTGGCTGTTCTGGGGATTCTTTTTCGCTTTCGCCATAAAGGTTCCCATGTTTCCGTTTCACACATGGTTGCCGGACGCCCACACCGAAGCCCCCACGGCAGGTTCGGTAATCCTGGCCGGCGTACTGTTGAAAATGGGTACCTACGGATTCCTGCGATTTTCGGTGCCCATGTTTCCCGACGCGACGGTGAAATACCGCTGGATTATCATCGTGCTGTCCTTGATCGGCATCGTCTACGGCGCTCTGGTTTGCATGATGCAGAAAGACATGAAGCGGCTGATCGCCTACTCTTCGGTGAGCCACATGGGATTCTGCACCTTGGGAATTTTTGCTCTCACGCCGCTGGGCCTTTCCGGCAGCATCATCCAACAGATCAACCACGGGATTTCCACCGGCGCGCTGTTTTTGATTGTCGGCGTGCTTTACGAGCGCAGGCATACTCGTCTGATTTCGGAATTTGGCGGGCTCTCGACGCCCATGCCGAATTTCGCGGCTGTTTATCTGATCGTAACGCTCAGCTCGTTGGGCATGCCTCTATTGAACGGATTCATCGGTGAATTCACGATTCTGCGCGGCGTGTTTGAAGTGAGCTGGCAATGGGCGGCCTGGGGCGTACTCGGCGTGATACTGGGCGCCGCATATCTGCTCTGGCTTTACCAGCGGGTGATGTTTGGAAACATAACGAATCCTGCGAACGAACATCTGCCCGACTTGAACGCGCGTGAATACGCAACGCTTCTTCCGCTCGTCGCTCTGGCGTTCTGGATCGGAATTTACCCGAAGCCGCTGTTCGATGTTCTCGATAAGCCCGTGCACGAGCTGGTGGAGCGCGTGCATCCCGGCTACTACTCGGCGCCTGCGCTGACTCCACGTGCCGCTGCGGAGGCGGAAGCCCCGATTTCGATGGCTCTTCCCGCGAAGGTGCCTCTGGCGAAGGCACCGCTCGTGCCTTCATCAACTTCTTCACCGGCTGAGGTTAGGTAGATGCTTCAGGTTCCCTGGCAAGACGTTTTCGAGCAAACGCGCCGGGATTTTGTCTTCATCTTGCCGGAGACGGTTCTCGCTTGCTTCGGCCTCGGTACTCTGCTCCTGGATTTCTTTCTGATGAAAGGCGAGAAATCCTGGAATTCGTTGACGGCGATGGTCGGCGTGATCATGAGCGGCGCTTCGCTCGTAGTGATGCTGAGGGGAATGGGCGGGCAATCCTATTCGGCGTTTGGCAATTCGATCATCATCGATCCGTTCTTCATTTTTTTTGGATTTATTTTTCTAGCCTCCACCGCGCTCGTGATTCTGATTTCCGTGAAATACATGGAAATCGAGCGCGAGCAGCACGGCGAGTACTACGCCCTGATGCTTTTTGCCACCGTGGGAATGATGTTTCTTGCATGCGGCAACGACTTGATCGTGCTGTTCGTTGCGCTGGAAACCATGGCCCTCAGCTTTTACGTGCTTACGGGGTTTTTGCGGCGCGATCGCAAATCCAACGAAGCGGCGATGAAGTACGTTTTGATGGGAGCCTTCAGCTCCGGCATCCTGGCGTACGGCTTCTCAATTTTGTATGGGATCTCCGGCTCGACGAACCTGCAAGTGATTGCTACTGCGGTCGCCGAACGCACTTCGCGGTTCGGACACGGCGACGTACTCACGATCTTAGCTCTCGGCACGGTCGCTGCCGGAGTATTTTTCAAAATCGCCGCGGTCCCGTTTCATCAGTGGGCGCCGGACGTTTACGAAGGCGCGCCAACGCCGATTAGCGCATACGTCAGCGTGGCTTCGAAAGCGGCCAGCTTCGCGCTGCTGCTGCGGCTGTTCCTCACTGTTTTCTGGCCTGTGAACCTCGACTGGGTTGTAGTGATGGAAGCGGTTGCGGTGCTTTCGCTCACATTGGGTACGCTGGCCGCCCTCAACCAATCAAACATAAAGCGACTGCTCGCTTATTCCTCTATTACGCAGGTGGGCTACATTCTGCTCGGGCTCGTGGCCGCCGTGAATCCGGATGGCACGCTGCACCAGCGCGGCTTGCAAGCCATGGCTTTTTACTTATTCGTGTACGCATTTTTCAACACCGGCGCTTTCGCGATTGTAATTCTACTGCGGCATAAGGGCGTCATTGGCGACGATATCGACGACTTGAATGGGCTGATCCAGCGCAATCCCGGCGCCGCAGTGTTGATGCTGATATTTTTGCTTTCACTCGCCGGAATTCCGCCGACAGCGGGTTTCTTCGCGAAGCTGCTCGTTTTCTGGGCTTTGATCGAGACCGGACACACGTACCTGGCGGTTCTCTCGGTACTGTACATTTTGCCCGCGGTGTATTACTACTTTCGGTTGGTTGCAGCGATGTGGGTGCGCGAATCAACCGATCCTGTGCGCCCGGTGATCTCGATCGCCCAGAAATTCGCGCTCGCGGCTATGGCCATCGTCACACTGGCCGCCGGAATTTTTCCCGAGCAGTTCCTGCGACTGGCGACCTATTCTCTACTCGCGCCATTCGGACGCTGACTGCGGAACGCCGATGGCCTCGCAACCCCCTCCGCCTCGCAAGAATCCGAACGGCGGAGCTAACCGCCAGATCGCCATGGCCATGGAGCTCCCGTTTCTGCTGGTCGGCGGCGCCCTCGTGGGAGGCTTGTTCGGCTACTTGCTCGACCGCTGGCTTCATACGAAACCTTGGTTGATGCTGATTGTGGGCGCCGTGGGTTTCGCCGTGGGAGTTCGCGACATGCTCAGGAGATTGCAAAAGGATGATCCGGATGGCGGTGGGAAATCAGGCCAATGATATCTCGGAAGGCGCACGCCAGCGGATCGCCTGGCTAACGCTGGCATTGGGTTTTGCCGCTGCCCTTATTTGGTTCTTCGCTAAATCCCACAAAGAGGGAACAGGACTCGCGATCGGCACCGCCCTCGCTTGGCTGAATTACCGCTGGCTGGACCAGGGTCTGGGCGCGCTTGTCTCCGTCGCACAGGCTCGGGAGGGAAGCGAGCAAGCACGCGTCCCCACGGGAATTTATTGGAAGTTCGTGGGCCGCTACGTGTTGATAGCATTGGCTATCTATGTTAGTCTCCACTACTTTGCAGTGCCTCTCGTGGCTATGATCTTGGGGCTGCTCGCCTTGGGGGCGGGTGCCTTCGCAGAGAGTCTCTACGAGATTTTTGCGGCGTTTCAATCGAGCCGGGGATAAGAATGAACGAGCACTTGAACTGGTTCACAATCCTGTTGAATAAGTGGTTCGGCCAACTGGCGCTCGCCGTCTTGTCTGCGTTCCATGTAACTCCGAAAGACTCCACCTATCCGATCCCAAATTTCGTAGCCGCATCGCTCCTGGTCGTCTTGATCAGCATGCTCTTCTTTCTCTGGTTGCGGCCACGGATTTCGGTGGATCGTCCGGGCGGGACGCAGCAAGTGATGGAAATGCTTCTGACGAATCCGATGGGCATCGGCATTCGCGACTTGCTGGACGAAAACATTGATCACGGCGCGCGCAATTACTTGCCTTTGGTGGGTTCGATTTCGATTTTTATTTTGTTCGCCAACTCCATCAGCCTGATCCCGGCTTTTGAGTCTCCCACGGGACACCCCAGCGTTCCGCTCGCCTGCGCCATTCTGACTTTCGCCTATTACAACTGGAGTGGACTGCGGCACAGCGGGCCCATCGGATACGCCAAGCATTTTGCCGGCCCCGTCTGGTGGCTGGCATGGCTGATTTTCCCGGTAGAGATCATCAGCCACACCGCGCGCTTGCTTTCGCTCACCGTCCGTTTGTGGGCCAACATTTTCGCCAGCGAGCTGATCTATGTGATCTTTTTGGGACTGTGCATGGCGCCGGGTTTAAGCTTGGGCCGCGAACATCCGGCTCTCGGCACCGCCTTGGGAATATTCCCGATCATAATCCCCGTGGCTTTCATGGGATTGCACTTATTTGTGGCCATCATTCAGGCATTCGTTTTCACCATTCTTCCGGCTCTTTATATCGGCATGGCAACAGCGGACGAGCATTAATTCGGCTTGATTGCCGACCAGCGTGAGCCCGGCTGCTTTAGGATGACGGGAACCACCTCCTGGCGGCGCTTCATACAAAGGAGAAGTAGAGTGAAAAAACTAGCGGGGATCTTTTTGTTGTTGTTGTTCGTGGGTTTGACGGCAGCGCCTGTATTTGCGCAGGGCGCTGAAGGGAAGGCGCCGGAACACGTCGCCGTCGGCATCGTACTTGCCGCGGGTTTCTCCATGGCGATCGCAGCGGCGTTTTGCGGGCTGGGGCAGGCCAGGGTTGCTGCCGCGGCTTGCGAAGGAATTGCGCGCAATCCCGGCGCCGCGGGTGCGATTCGAACAGCCATGATTCTCGGCTTGGTGTTCATTGAGACCCTAGCGCTGTTTACGCTCGCTATCGTCTTCGCCAAAGTCGGCTACTAGTAGATTCTGAAACTCAGGCCCGGACGCTCGCCGCAAGCGAGTCTCCGGGCCTTTTGTTTTTCGCGGCCTTTTAAGGGAGGTTAAGAAACGCTCAAGCTGAAACGCTGGATTAGCGCAGGTATAGGGAATCCGCGGCGGCCTTGGCCATCTCCAGGACGCGCGCGGGAAGCAAACCGAGATACAGGGTACCGGCAGCGGCTATAGCGAGAGCAAAGGTAAGGCTGGGCGCAACCTTCGTTGGCACATAGTCCTTCGATGGCTCCCAAAAGTACATCGCGACAATCACGCGGAGGTAATAGTAAGCGCCGATCACGCTGTTGATCGCCGCAATCACCACCAGCCAGACAACCTTCGAATCGAGCGCAGCCTGAAACGCAAAAAGCTTTCCGAGGAATCCGCCAGTGGCCGGCAATCCCAGCAGCGAAAGCAAAAAGAGGGAGAAACAGACAGCAAGAACCGGCTGCTTCGTCCCCAGACCGGCATAATCCGTGATTTCCAGCCGCTTTTCGCCTTGCTGGCCCAGATGCGCGATCACCAGAAATGCGCCGATCTTCATCAGCGCGTACGCCGCCAGATAAAAAAGAACCGCTGTGATGCCAATATCCGTCCCCGCGGCAAACGCGACAAGAATGTAGCCGGCATGCGCGATCGACGAATATGCCAGCATGCGCTTTACGTTGGTCTGCACCAGCGCCGCAAAATTACCCACCAGCATGGTAAGTACCGCGGAAATCCAAATAGCCCAGAACCAGAAATTGCCTGCCGAGCCGAATGAAACGTAGAAGACCCGCAGCATCAGCGCGAAAGTGGCCGCCTTCGGCCCCGACGCCAGCAGCGCCGTCACAGGCGTGGGCGCGCCTTCATACACGTCCGGCGCGTAAACCTGGAACGGAGCCGCGACGACCTTGAAGCCCAGGCCCACGAACATCAGCGCGAGGCCGAGAATCGCAAGCGAGGCAACTTGCCCGTGCTCGACAATCATTTGTGCGAGCTTTCCAGAAATTACATCAATCCGCGTGGTTCCCGTGGCGCCGTACACCATGGCGATGCCATACAGAAAAAATGCTGTGGCGAACGAACCCAGAACGAAATACTTCAACGAAGCTTCGTTCGATTTGAGCGCGCGGCGCCGGAATCCGGCCAGAACGTAGGTCGAAATCGAGCTCATCTCCAGCCCGATGAATGCGGTGACCAGTTCGTTCGCTCCGGCCAGGATCCCCATCCCCGCGGTTGCGAACAATACCAGCGCGTAATATTCGCCGCGCTGGATGTTTTCATCGTCGAGATACTGAAACGAACCGAGAATCGCGAGCGCCGCAGCGCCGATTACGATCACATGGACGAAAACGCTGAAAGCATCCGCGCGGATCAAGTTGCTGTAGGCTGTGCCAGGGTCGTTCGCCATGATACGAACCCCGGCCAGCGCGGCAGGCGTGCCGATAAATGCGAGCCAGCCTAGCACGCGTTTGTGCGCTGCCTGAACAAATGGATCCGCGACCATGATGACGATCCCGAATACACAAAGAATTATTTCCGGCGCGAGCCGGTGGAAATTGGCGAGCTGTTCGGGCGGGAAGGGAGTCACGGCTGGACGTGCCTCAGTGAAATCTTCGTGACAGACGCATTCTTGCGCGGTCCGGGTGAAATAACGCTTTGTTTTCCGGCCGGCTCAGGCGTTGCCGGCCGCGACACGTTCTGCACGCGCTCCATTTGGTGCAACAAATTGTTTGTGGAAACTTCCATGCGCCGCGTGAAGATGGGGGAAGCCACGCCCATGAAAATAATGGCAACTGCCATGGTTGCGAGAATCAGCCGCTCGCGCCCCGAAGCGTCAGGCAAAGTGCGATTTTTCTCTACAGTTACTTCTCCGAATCCGACGCGCTGGTAGGCCCACAACAGATAGATCGCCGAAAGTACGGCCCCACTCGCAGCCCAAGCGGCCCACGCGTGATGGCCCTGAAACGTCCCAATCAGAATCAGGAACTCGCCGATAAAGCCATTGAGCGGCGGCAACGCGAGCGATGAAAGCGCGATAAAAAGGAAAAACGACATGAGCACGGGCATCGGATTCACCAAGCCGCCGAATTCCTTGATCTCGAACGTGTGGCGCCGGTCGTACAGCATTCCCACGCCGAGGAAAAGCGCGCCGGTCGAAACGCCGTGGCTCAACATCTGGAAAATCGCGCCTTGAATCGAAATCGTGCTGAAAGCAAAAATTCCAAGCACCACGAACCCAAGGTGGCTAACCGATGTGTATGCCACCAGCCGCTTTAAATCAGTTTGCACGGTGGCGACCATCGCGCCGTACACAATTCCGATGATGGCGAGCACTCCGATATACGGCGCCATGCGGTGCGCCGCATCCGGAAACAGCGGCAAGCAAAATCGCAGCATCCAGTAGGTGCCCAGTTTAAGCATCACTCCCGCAAGAATCACGGAACCTGCCGTGGGCGCTTCGGTGTGTGCGTCAGGAAGCCAGGTGTGCAGCGGGAAAAGCGGCACTTTGATGGCAAACGCGAGGAAGAAAGCCCCGAAAAGCAGAAGTTCGGTGTGTGACGGCAGCAAAACAAGCCCGGTTTGCAGCTTCGCCTGAATATCCGGCACATCGAACGTCCCGGCCAGGTTGTAGAGCCACAGGATCGCGACCAGCATCAGGATCGAGCCGAACATGGTGTACAGAATAAATTTCACCGCGGCATAAATTCTCCGGTCGTGTCCCCAGATTCCGATCAGGAAATACATTGGGATAAGCGTCAGTTCCCAGAAAAAGAAAAAGAGGAGCAGGTCGAGCGAAACAAACACGCCGATCATGGCCGTCTCAATGACCAGCAGAGCGATGAAAAATCCCTTCACGTTCTCACGAATGGCCTGCCAGGAACAAAGAATCGCAAGCGGCGTCAAAAATGTTGTCAGCAAAACAAGAAACAGGCTGATGCCGTCCACGCCCAGGTGATAATGAATATTTGCGCGGGCGATCCAGTCGTAATATTCCTCGAATTGATACTGCGCGTTCACGCCATCGAATCCGTGCAGCAGAAAGAGTGAAATCACGAACTCGGCCACCGAGACGGCGAGCGCGATGCGTCGGATCCAGGTGTGATCGTCTGCGCGCAGCGGCAGAAGCGCGGGGACGCCGAGCAAGGGCAGGAACGTGATAACCGTCAGCAGGTGAGAGGACATTTCCACGTTAGCGCACCATTCCCCAGAACCCGAGCATCAACACGGTAAAGCCCAATGCGCCGATGACTACCCACGTGGCGTAACTTCGCGCATTGCCAGATTGCAATTCGCGAGCTTGTCCGCCGGCGTCACGAGCCACTTCTGCAACGCCGTTCACTGTGCCGTCGATCACGCGCTCGTCCACCACATGCCACAGCACATTCGTAGAAATCCAAAGGAACGGACGGACAAACAGAATCGCGTAAATTTCGTCCACGTAATATTTATTGAGCAAGAGCGTGTAGAGACCATGCACGCGTTCGGCAAGTTTTTTCGGCGCCTCCGGCCTGCGAATATAAAACCACCAGGCGATCAGCAATCCGACGATTGCGAGGATTACCGGAGGTCCGGTCAAAGCATGCAATAGCTCCATCGCGGGACTTGGCGATATTCCACCTGCTTCACCAGCCGCGCCTGCAAGCGATGCTCCTTGTTCAATTCCCGACTGCACTCCATATGCGGAAAATACGGGATGCAGAAAGGCCTCGAAGTAATCTGTCTTGCCAAGAAGATGCGGCGCCGCGAACCAGCCACCGACGATCGAAAGGAACGCCAAAATCATCAGCGGCACAGTCATATTTCTGGGCGATTCGTGGACGTGAACTTCGTGTTCGTCAAATCGCGGCTTGCCGAAAAAGGTGAGAAATATCAGCCGGAACATGTAAAACGAAGTGAGGCCGGCGGCAGCCAAACCGAGCAGCCAAAGGGTGATGTTAGCGTGCGGTCCGGAACCCGCCGCGTCCAGAATTTCATCCTTGCTGAAAAACCCGGCAAAGCCAGGGATGCCCGCAATCGCGAGCGTGGCGATAAACATGGTCCAGTAGGTAGCCGGGATTTGTTTTCGCAGACCGCCCATGAGTCGCATGTCCTGCTCGCCGCCCATCGCGTGAATCACGCTGCCCGCGGCCAGGAAGAGCAAGCCTTTGAAAAACGCATGCGTCATCAGATGAAAAATTCCGGCGGCGTACGCTCCTACGCCACAACCGAGAAACATGTAGCCGAGTTGCGAAACGGTCGAATAGGCCAAAACTTTCTTGATGTCCGTCTGCACCAGCGCAATCGTCGCGGCATAGAATGCGGTAACCGCGCCCACTAGGGCGACAACAAACATTGCAATCGGCGCGCGCGAAAATAGCGGATGCATCCGCGCGACCATGTACACGCCCGCGGTCACCATGGTAGCGGCGTGGATTAACGCGCTCACCGGCGTGGGGCCTTCCATCGCGTCCGGCAGCCACACGTAGAGCGGCAACTGTGCAGATTTGCCGATCGCGCCGGCGAAAAGCAGCAAACAAATCCAGGTCAGCACGCCGGCTTGCGTGGCACTCTCGGAGGGCATGTTGGCCGCCTTCGCGAAAATCGTCCCGAAATCCACGGAACTGAAAGTCCAGAAGAGAAGCAAAATGCCGATGGTGAATCCGAAGTCGCCAATCCGCGTAGTAATGAATGCTTTCTTGCCTGCATTAATCGCAGATTGTTTCAGGAACCAGAATCCGATGAGTAAGTAGCTGCAGAGGCCCACGCCTTCCCACCCTACGAACATCAGAACGATGTTTGCGGCCAGCACCAGCGTGAGCATGAAGAACACGAACAAATTCATGTAGGCAAAGAAGCGGTAGTAGCCTTCCTCGTGCGCCATGTAGCCCGTCGAATAGATGTGCACCAGCAGACTGACAAAAGTGACCACCAACAGCATCACGATGGTCAGGTGGTCCATCTGCAGCGCGAAATCCACCTTGAACGAGCCGGCCACGATCCAATTGAAATAATTCTTGAAAAATGCAAGCTGATCCGCGGGCAACAGGGAAAATTCTCGAATGGCTTCGAGCACCGAAAGGAAGGACAGCGAAACGGACCCAATCCCAACGGAATTTATAGCCACCTTCGGCCAGTTCTTGCCGAGAAGGCCGTTGATCGCGGCGCCGGCCAGAGGCAGCGCGAGAATAATCCAGAGATGATCGAGTATCGGCATCAGAATTTTAGAAGATTCACGCGCTCGATGTTCAGCGAATGGCGATTCTGGTAAATAGTGATCACAATCGCCAGGCCAACGGCCGCTTCCGCCGCGGCGACGACAATCACAAAGAAGACGAATACCAATCCGTCCAACTGATTCCACGCGCGCGCGAACGCCACGAACGCTAGGTTTACGGCATTCAGCATCAGCTCGATGGCCATGAAGATCGTGATGATGTTCCGCTTGAACACGAATGCCAACACGCCCAGCCCAAAAAGGATGGCGCTCAGCACCAGGTAATAGGAAATCGAAACGACGCTCATTCGTCCCTCTTCGCCAGAACAAGCGCGCCCAGAATGGCGATCAAGATCAAAATGGAAGTGGCTTCAAACGGAAACAAATATTTCTGGAAAAGCTGCATTGACAAATCCTGCGTGGAAACCATCACGTTCGCGGATCCCACTCCGTTGGCGGGCGTTTGGCCAATCAGCGAATGCGCCATCCAATGCGCCAGCTCGAGAAGCAGCAGGATACCGAGCGGAAGCCCCGCGTATTTCGCAATCTTGCTCCAGTCCGTGCGCTCTTCGGTCCCGGCGTTCAGCAGCATGATCACGAAGACAAAAAGAACCATGATCGCGCCGGCGTACACGATGATCTGCACCGCCGCGATGAATTCCGCGCCGAGCATCAGATACAGGCCCGCCAGCGACATCATCACCAGGATGAGCGCGAGCGCGCTGTGGATCGGCTCGCGGGCCACAATCAACAGTATCGCTCCGCCCACCGAGATCAAGGCGAAGACGAAAAACAGAATGAAAGGCAGGCTCATCCGTGCTTCACCAGCAACGGGAAAACAATCCACAGCGCGGTCCCGACCAGATTCGCGAGCGAGACCGGCAGCAGCAG
>Ga0224545_1000046_pt1 | contig 25801 bp, 27 predicted proteins | sample 714P12024metaG_FD_179906 | JGI IMG/M metagenome (GOLD analysis project Ga0224545, IMG submission 179906) | Peat soil microbial communities from Stordalen Mire, Sweden - 717 P1 20-24 | ecosystem: Environmental > Terrestrial > Soil > Wetlands > Peat | place: Sweden: Norrbotten County, Stordalen... | reverse complement strand
ATGAATTCGTCTTTCGGCACAATCGCCGGAAGACGCAGGCTGCTGCGTTTCAGACTCTTCTTGGTCTCGGAACCGGCCGCAAATCAACCGAGTATGAGCAGATTCGAGGAGCTAGAGACCTCAACCACAACCGATTGTGGGTTGCTGAAGCAACCGGATAATCAGAAGGTTGCTAGGCGATTGTGTCCGGTTGGTCGGCAAACAGGAAACGGGAACGGTCACTGCCGCGGACAACGGGCACATCACAAGTAAACGAAATTCGTTTTGCCTAACCACACCTCAACGCCGGCTGGCCGGGCTGGGCTTGTGTGCGGGAAGTGTGCCAAGTTTGCGAACCGGTGTCGAAGAGTTGATACTGCTCGCGCTCGGGAGGGGCTCTTCTCCTTACTTCTTGTAGCCTAAGGCGACAAAGAGGTAGACCTGACTTCCCATCCATCCGGCTGGTAGCGGAATTCGCACTGCTCATCGGCGTCGGTCTTGGGCGAGGGCTTCCAGACGGCGGTTACCAGTCGTTCCAGCAGACGCGAGGTCTTGCGGGCCACGATGATGAAGTGCACCTGCGCTTCATGGTAGGCTTGCACCGCCTCCCAGCAATAGAAACCGGAATCGGCCCGGGCGGAGATCTTCTGGATACCCTTGGGCAAGGCCGCGATCACACTGTGGATATGGCGCGCGATCTGTTTCCCATCGGGCCGATCGCCATTGCGCAGATCGGCTAAGGCTTCCTATATAGAATGCCTTTGAAGAGGCTGAACCGTACCTGATATCTAAGGAGCGTTTTCATGTCAGCAAAGCGCATCGGTATTCTCACGGGGGGCGGCGACGTCCCAGGGCTGAATTCGGTCATTAAGTCGGTCGTCTACCGGGCGGCCGAAATCGGGTGCGAGGTCCTTGGCATCCGCCGCGGGTGGGAAGGATTGACACACGTCGATCTGAAAGATCCGGCCAGCCGGTCGCGGTATATCCAGCCGCTCAACCGCGAGAACACCCGCACCATCGATCGCACCGGCGGTACCTATCTGCACAGCTCGCGCACCAATCCCACCAAAATGCAAAAGCTGCCGCCGGCGCTTGAGGGGCAGCAGTTTCCAAGCAAGCAATCCACCAAGAAGGGCGTCACTAGCACGGTGTTCGACGTGACGCCGGTCGTTCTGAGGAATATCGAGACGCTGGGCCTCGATTACGTGGTGGCCATCGGCGGCGATGACACCCTTAGCTATGCCGCCGAACTTGACCGGCAGGGCGTAAACGTGCTCGCGGTGCCGAAGACCATGGATAACGACGTTCGCAACACCGAGTATTGCATAGGGTTTTCAACCGCCATCACGCGCGCTATGGACGCCATCGAACGGCAGCGGACCACGGTCGGCTCGCACGAGCGTATCGGTATCTTTCGGGTGTTCGGCCGCGACGCCGGCTACACCGCTCTCTACACAGCGTACGTGACGTCTGTGCGCTGCTGCATCCCCGAATACAAAGTGAATTTGAAGCACCTTATCGAAATCCTGGTCACCGACAAGCGCAACAATCCCAGCAACTACTCGCTGGTGATTCTTTCCGAGGGCGCCGAGTGGGAAGGCTACACGGTGAAGGAATACGGCCCCGCCGATGCCTTCGGCCACCGCAAGAAGATGAGCGTGGCGGAGGACCTGAGCGACGAGATCAAGACCGCCACCGGAGACGAAACCGTGGTCAGCGACCTGACCTATGATTTGCGCTCCGGCAGTCCGGATTTCGTCGACCGCATGGTGGCCAGTACCTATGCCGGAATGGCGATGGACGCTTTGCAAGAAGGAAAGACCGGCCTGATGACCGCGATCAGCGGCGGCTGCTACGCGATGGTGTCGATCCCCGACCCCAAACTAGGAGCACGCAAAGTGGAGATCGCCACCATGTACAACACGGAGCGCTACCGGCCGACATACGATCACAAGCTGGGCCTGCCGATCTTTCTGACTCGACACTAGTGGAGAGGGGTGTGCAGCATGTGCCCAATGCCGGTGCAACACCCGGCACTCCGCTTTGTCGAAGTCGTAGTATTTCGCCACGCTGGTGTCGTCTCCAGCAAAGGCTCGGATCGCCACCTCTGATTCCCAGAACGTGACCATTAAAAAATGTGGGGTGTCGCCGTCGATACGACGTAGCGCATAAGCACCCTTGTTGCCGGGAGTCGAGCGGCAAAGCCGGGGCAGGTACGGGAGGGGCCTGCATCTGCGCGGTGTGCGGGGCTGCACTTCCGACCGGGCGGGCCGGCGACGGGCTGTGGGTAAAGATAGGCGGCGCCCCGTATCTCCAAGTCGACATAACGTTCATAATAATGTACATTATTCTGGTTAGTGACCATTATTCTGGACATTAAATATGAGAACTAGCCGATCATCCGTCGTCATGCCACTCCCGGTAAGGCATGCCCTGCGCAAGCTCGGCCGCGACATCCGTGACGCCCGGCGGCGGCGGCGCATCCCGGCGGCCATCGCGGCGCAGCGCGCCTCGATCAGCCGCACGACCCTCGTCAAGATTGAAAAGGGCGATCCTGGCGTCGCGATCGGGATATACGCCACGGTCCTTTTTGTGCTGGGTATGGCGGACCGGCTGGGCGATCTCGCCGCGCCAAAGAACGATCCCGTGGGCCTGCAGCTCGAAGAAGAAAACCTGCCGCAACGCATTCGCGTGGCGCGCAGACCGAAACGCACGAAAGATAACTGATGGACAGAGAGGCTCTCGTATACGTGGATCTCGACGGCGTCCCCCACCTGATGGGGCGTCTGTGGGCCCGTACGCGCAAGAACAAGGAAAGCGCCACCTTCGAATACGACAAGACGTGGCTGGAAAATCCTGCGCGATTCTCTCTGGAGCCAGCCCTGCAGGTTGGTCCCGGCCCGTTTCACACGCCGGCAGACACGCCCATGTTCGGCGCCATCGGCGACTCCGCGCCAGACCGTTGGGGGCGAGCGCTCATGCGCCGCATGGAACGTAGGCGCGCGGAGCGCGACGGCGGGGCGCCGCGCACGCTCCAGGAGATCGACTTCCTGCTGCTGGTGGACGACGAGGCCCGTCAGGGCGCGCTGCGCTTTGCGGAAAAAGAAGGCGGGCCCTTCCCGCGGGAGAAAGGCGTCAAGCGCATCCCCCCGCTGATCGAGCTCCCGAAACTGCTCTCCGCAGCCGAACATGTGATGGAAGAGAAGGACACCGAGGAGGAACTGCGCATGCTGTTCGCGCCCGGCTCCTCTCTTGGCGGCGCGAGGCCTAAGGCTTCCATCAGGGAAAAGGACGGCCATCTCGCCATCGCGAAATTCCCACGCAAGGACGATGAAATCAACACGGTGGTCTGGGAGGCGGTCGCACTCTCCCTCGCGCAGAAATCTGGCATCCCCGTTCCCCAATCGCGTGTCGAAAACATCGCCGGCAAGCCTGTGCTCCTCCTGCGACGCTTCGACCGCGACGGCGAGCGGCGTATCCCGTTCCTCTCTGCGATGAGCATGCTCGGATCGAAAGACAATGAAACCCGAAGCTATCTGGAAATTGTTGACGCGCTGCGCCAGCACGGCGCTGCGCCGCAAGCCGACATGGAAGCGCTGTGGCGGCGGCTGGTTTTCAACATACTGATCTCCAACACCGATGACCACCTGCGCAATCACGGCTTTCTGTATGAAGGCCAGGCGGGCTGGCGCCTGTCGCCCGCTTACGACCTCAATCCGGTGCCGACCGACATCAAGCCGCGCATTCTCAGCACGGCAATCAATGAGGATGACAACACGGCTTCACTCGCACTGGCGATGGAGGTGGCGGGATATTTCGAACTGGACTCTGGCAAGGCCCGCGAAATCGCGGCACACGTCGGTAAGGCCGTCGCTAGGTGGCGCGATGAAGCCGCACGGCATGGTCTCGCCAAAGGCGAAATCGATCGCATGGTGTCGGCATTTGAGCATGATGATCTGAAAGCGGCTCTCGCAGCGCGGTAAGTAGAGCAGCACGATGCACGGCATGTTGTTTGCCTTCATAAGGTAATTTTCTTTTCCCGCTCGGGGCTAAACGCCTACGCCGACTGGCAGACCCGCTCCATCAAAATCCTTGCATTCAAAACCGCCAAAGTTGCCAGGATATCCGAGCTGATTTGAAATCGAAAAAGCCCGCATTGCCGCGTACCGGCTCGAAGCGTACGGCACATTCTGCGGCACACCTTCTTAGACCATAACGACGTCAGTGGATTTCAAGCGAGTCACCGACGTGAAATGGCGCTGACAGACCGTATCACGTAGTAATTACAAGGCACCGGTCGCACCGTAATGCCCTGTAAATAGCAGTAGGGAATACAAAGGAACTGACGCTCTGTCTATCGTCTGTCAACCGGCAGGTTCATCGAATCCATTCGCGGTTTCTCACGATTATGAGCAACAGTGAACATCTTTCGTAATCACGAATCTGACAAGATAGCCTCGGTGAGATTCAAACTTATGTTTCAGACTGTCGTTTAAGACTGTTGTTTCATGTTCCTGTCGCAACAAAGTCGAAGGCAAACGCATCGGGTGTCCGCGCCCAAGGCCGCTGCTTCAACGCGGGAGAAGCTGGTGGAAGCCGCCGGTCACGTCTTCGCCGAGCACGGCTATCACGAGACCACGGTGCGGGAAATCGCCAAGCGCTCGGGCGCCAATATCGCAGCGGTCAACTATCACTTCGGCGACAAATTAGGCCTGTATACCGAAGTATTGCAGCAATCGGTGCGTGCGGCTCGGGTGGATGCAATCAACAGCGCGCTTGATCAGAATGCGCCTCCGGAGGACATCTTGCGGGCGGTCATCAGAGCTCGCCTTCAAAGCGTAACCACACCAAACCTGCAGGACTGGCACTTTCGAATCATGGTGCACGAACTTGTGCAGCCCACGCCGGCGCTGTCGCGAGTCGTCAATGAAGTGTCCCGGCCGATTTACAAGCGACTACTCGAACTGATCGGAAGCATCATCGCTTTGCCTCCCAAGGATGAGAAGACCCGGCTGTGCGCACACAGCGTCATGGGACAAATCCTTGTTTATGTTCTCGCGGGTCCGCTACTAAAGCAACTTTGGCCGGAGTTTGAAATGACACCGGAGCAGGTGGACCGGATCGCTGAGCATATCTGGGACTTTTCGCTGGCATATCTTCGGCAAGCAAATTTTGGTAGTCGGCAAGCGACGGCGCCGAGAAAGAGAGGTCAGAAATGACGGACCAACTGGTGATCGACGGGCCTCAAGAACTTCCAAAGCAGCACCAACCGCAACCAGAACCCCAACCAAAACCGCCGCCTGCGCCGGCGGTGGGAAACGTGTCTGAAATAGTCCAGCAATTGAAGCAAGAGCGAGAACGAGCACAGAAGGAAGTCCAAACTTTTGATGCGGCGATCACGGCCTTGGGGAGTAACGTTTCCAATGGGCAGCCACTCCAACCAAACCCGCAATCTGCTCCTGCCGCCGCGCATCCAGCCCAAACAAAACCGCAACCGGCTCCTGCGGCAGGTCAGCCACCGCGACCAGACCAACAGCCTGCCACTGCGGTAGCGCAGCCAAGTCAAGCAAAATCAAAACCAGCGCCTGCCGATGCGAAGCCACCCCGCTCGATGGCCCGTCGAATTATTGTTCCGTTGGTTGTCATTCTGATTCTCGCGGCCGTCGGGGTTGGTGTTTGGAGAGTGTTCTTCTACGTTCCTCCACTACCAGCTAACATCGTGCCGCTCAGCGGTCGAATCGAAGGTGACGACTCGGCTGTGTCCCCCAAGACGAGCGGCCGCATTCTCGAAATCCGAGTGCGCGAGGGAGACAGCGTATCCACTGGAGACATCATCGCCGTACTCGACGACGAGCAATTGAGGGCACGCGTGGAGCAAGCGCAAGCACAACTTCAGCAAGCGGAAGCAAAGGCCAGGTCCGCGCGAGACCAGATTGCGGTCCTCGATGAACAGTTGCGGCAGGAAGAGGCGAACGTTGCTCAGCAAGAAGCCGCCCACGACATTGCCAGCTTCGACAAAGAGGCATACACCCGACTGGCGCAATCGGGAGCCGTATCCGAGAGTCAAGGAAAACAGGCGGAGTCAACAGCGGACCAACGGGCGGCTGCTGTGGCCGGCGCCAAGCGCCGCGTAGCCGGAGTGAACATGCAGCTGGCGCAGCAGCAGGCAGCGATTGCCGACGCGATGGCGAGCGTTGGTCAGGCACAGGCACAGCTAACTGAGGCTCGGGAAAATCGCCAGGATCTGACCGTGAAGGCGCCCTTTGACGGGACGGTCGTAACCCGCGTGGCAGAGCCGGGAGAAGTGATTACCGCAGGAACCCCGGTCATCACTCTTCTGGATCTCAGCAAGGTGTATCTGCGAGGTTTTATTCCCGAGGGACAAATCGGCAAGGTGAAGGTCGGCCAGGCTGCGCACGTGTATCTTGATTCGAATCCCATGCATCCGGTCGAAGCATACGTTTCGCGCATCGACCCGCAAGCGACGTTCACTCCAGAGAACACCTATTTCCGCGATGACCGTGTGAAACAAGTCCTCGGGGTAAAGCTGCAACTGAAAGCAGCGCTGGGATATGCCAAACCGGGTATGCCGGCTGACGGCGAAGTGCTGGTTACGGGCGATCAGTGGCCCGAAGAAAAGCGTAAATGACGACCGCGACTTCCACTCTGCTAAGTTCCAAACCTGGTTCCGATGGTTCGGACACGAGTGCCATTCGAATTAGCGAGCTTTGGAAACGCTACGGCAAACTCGAAGCCGTTCGCGGAATCAGTTTTGAGGTGGGTAAAGGCGAGATCTTCGGCTTGATCGGCCCCGATGGTGCGGGAAAAACCTCGACGTTCCAGATTCTCGCCGGGGTCATGGAAGCGAGCTCCGGATCGGCTGAGGTTTTTGGCCAGCCAGCGCGCGAGGCACGCTCCCAGACAGGTTATCTGACTCAAGCATTCAGCTTGTACCCCGATCTTACGGTTCTCGAAAACATTCGCTACGTCGGCGATTTGCGCCGCGTCGCATCCGACGACATCGTGAAGCGAGGCCGCCAGTATCTGCAGATCTTCGACATGGATCGATTCTCCAGCCGCCTGGCTGGGCAGTTAAGCGGCGGAATGAAACAGAAGCTTTCGCTGGCTTGCGCCTTGGTGCCTCAACCTCGCGTGCTCGTGCTCGATGAGCCGACAACCGGCGTGGACCCTGTATCACGGCGCGAGTTTTGGGACGCCCTGGCGCATCTGGCCGCCGAAGGCTTATCCATCCTGATTTCGACGCCGTATCTGGATGAGGCCGAGAGGTGCAATCGGATCGCGCTTATTCACAAAGGCGAGATCCGGAAAGTTGGCACTCCGGCCGAATTACGAGAAGGTCTGGGCGCCAAGCGACTGGAAGTCCGCGTCGACAACTTGAGCGAAGCCGAACGCGTGTTGTCAGAGGTATCTGGTCCGAAGCAAGACATCATGGATGTGGAGCGTTTTGGTGATCGTCTTGATGTCCTGGCGCATGATCCGGATAAAGCGCGCCAAATCGTTGAAGAACTCTGTAGCAAAGCCGACCTCCACGTCAGCGACGTTCGCGTCGATGAGCCGACTCTCGAGAACGTGTTCGTTGCCGGCCTGCGAGCTCTAGGTGAAGACTCGAAGGAGTCACCGTTCCCCGGTCACCACGATCACTCGAACCTGCGCGGCCAAATTGCGGTCGGAGCGGACAATTTGACGAAACAGTTTGGAGCGTTCACTGCGGTAAAGAATATAACCCTTGAGATTCCTTATGGAGAAATCTACGGCCTTCTAGGCGCAAATGGCGCTGGCAAGACAACCACGATCAGGATGTTGTGCGGACTGCTTGAGGCTACCAGCGGAAGCATGCGGCTTGCCGGCGAGCAAGGGAACCTCCGCTCGGAAAGCATTCGCCAGCAGATCGGTTACATGTCGCAGAAGTTCTCGCTCTACAACGATATGACCATCCGAGAAAATCTCAGCTTTTTCGCGGGCGTCTACGGCGTGCCCGAGAGCGAGCGCGACGAGAAAATCCGCTGGGTGGTGTCGTTCTCGGGACTCGAAGGGAAGGAAGACCAGATCACTGGCAGTCTGCCCGGAGGCTGGAAGCAGCGTGTCGCTTTCGGCGCCGCCATCATGCACGAACCGAGCGTGCTCTTCCTCGATGAGCCCACCTCTGGAGTCGATCCTCTCGCTCGGCGCGCTTTCTGGGTGATGATCAACCGCCTGGCAGACGCAGGCACGGCGATTCTTGTGACTACGCATTACCTCGAAGAGTCGGAACAATGTAACCGCTTGGGATTCATGGCCGGCGGAGAACTGGTGGCGCAAGGAACTCCGAGCGGCATCAAGAGCGCGCAAACCGGCCATTTACTTGAATTCATCGTCGACCAGCCGCAGCACGCCGCCGACGTGCTCAAGAGCGACACCGAGCGTTGGCGAGTTTCCCTGTTCGGCAATCGGCTCCATGTGGTCACGGACGAAGACGTTGAGGCAGGCAAACGAACCACGACAGAGAAGCTTGAAAGCAATGGAATCAAGGTAATCAGCGCACGCGAAGAGCCCTTCTCCCTCGAAGACGTATTCATCAACGTGATCGAAAAAGCGCGCCAGCAGGGAAAGGTTTCAGCGGAAGAGTGAACCGTAAGGAGCGCGTGCGATGCGACGTGTAGTTGCGCAAGCCCGTAAAGAGCTGACTCAGATCTGTCGTGATTGGCGGACGCTGGCTCTCGCACTCGTGCTTCCGCTGGTTTTGTTGCTCCTGATGAGTGTGTCTCTTTCTTTGACGGTAAACAATATTCCCGTCATCGTGCAGGACTTTGACGATTCACCCGCTTCGCGCGATTTTGTGGACGCGATTCGCGCCTCCATTACTCTCCATGTCGTTTCCTGGCCGATTGATCGAAAACCCGAGGAGGCCCTCAGTTCAAACACGGCTAGGGCAGTCCTGATCATACCCGTGCATTTTGGAAGGGACATGGCACTAGGAGCAAATTCTCCCGTTCAATTGCTGGTGGACGCCTCTGACGCCAATACCGCGAAGCTTACGGCAGGTTACGCGAACGAGATTACGCGTGCCTACAATCAACGTATCTCTGGCAACCAAGGACTCGCGCTGGTCCAAACCGCCATCCGCCTCTGGTACAACCCAGGACTCTCCGCCAAGAAGTTTTACGGTCCTGGGATCTTCGTGCTGGGACTTTCGATGTTCCCTCCTTTGCTGGCCGCTCTCGCCATGGCAAAAGAGGGTGAGTTGAAGACAATCCTTCAAGTTTATGTGTCCAGCATCTCCGCCCACGAATTCCTGCTGGGAAAGATTCTTGCCTTTATGGTAGTCGCGCTCGCCGAGTGCGTGGTTATGCTTGTCCTTCTGTTTACGTATTTTGGTTTGGGGCTGGCGGGCGATCCAACCCCCTTCATCGTGGCCACGATTCTCTACACGTTCTGCGTGGCGGCTTTTGGAACCATGGTAGGAGCGACGATTCCGAGCCAGGTCGCCGCGATGCAAGTGGTGGCCCTCGGCGGCTTTCTCCTGGTGTTTCTGCTTTCCGGCCTGATTTTTCCCATCGAAAACATCCCTGTGGGATTGCGTTGGATCTCGAATTTCATGTGGGGCCGGTACTACATCGAAGTCGTGCGGGATGCGCTACTCCAAGGTGGTGGCTGGCTCGCCGACTGGTGGAAGGTCACGATCATTGGCATCATCGGCTCGGTTTTCTACGGGGTTGGATGGTTCAGCATGCGCCGAATGCAGCTCAAAGCGTAAGCGAATGACGAATCCCTTTCAAAACGTCTTCAATCAGCGGTTCCGCGCACTTGTAGGCAAAGAGTTCAACCAGATCCGGCGCGATCGCCGTCTCATGATTTCTTTGATTCTTCCTCCCATTTTGCAACTGACGCTGTTTGGCTTCGCGTTGAGCGCGGCGGTGTCGAACGTTCGCCTCGGTGTCGTCGATGAGAGCAAGACTCCGGAGAGCCGGGAGCTAATCGCGACCCTGACCGAGAGCGAAAGCTTTCGCCTTGGAGGCTACTATTTTTCGGTAGACGAACTCGGGGAGTCAATCAGTCAGGCCAAGGTAGACGCCGGAGTGGTCATCCCCTACGACTATGCGCGGGATTTGCACCGCGGATATTCAACCACGGTCCAGTTCCTGCTAAACGCCACGAACGCGAATACTGCCACCATCAGCCAAGCCTATGCGGAAGGCATCATTCAAACCTACACTGCCGGGCTGCAGAGCATGGGCATTCATCCCAGCCTTAAGCAGGTTGCTGCGTCCCAGATAAGCCGCCGGGGGCAAGTGCAACTCATGCCGGCTTTCATCTACAACCCAGGCCTGATTGATTCCTGGTTCATTGCGACCGGTGTTTTCGGTCTCTTGCTGATTATGAACAGTTCGTTGGTTGCATCCGCGGCCATGGTGAGAGAGCGCGAAACTGGGACGATGGAGCAACTGCTCATGTCTCCCGCCAGCACGTCTGAAATTATCATCGCCAAGATCGTGCCGCTGTTTGCCTTGCTCTGCATAATGATGCTGATGTGCGTTACGACACTCAAAATCGCATTTCACATCCCGTTTCATGGCAGCTTGCCCTACGTCTTGTTTGGCGGCATGTTGTGCATTTTGTCCGGGATCAGTCTGGGTACGGTGATTGCAACTTTCAGTAAGTCGGCCCAGCAGGCGCAGCTAACTGCTTTTTTCATCAATCCGCCGTTGTCCTCTCTGTCGGGAGCTCTGAATCCTGTCGAAGCGATGCCGCGATGGATGCAGCCCTTTACGATCCTTAATCCCATTCACCATTTCGCGACCATCGTCCGCGGCGGGATGCTAAAAGGAAGTGGGATCGTCGCGCTGTGGCCCAATTTCCTGGCGTTGTCGACTTTTACCATCGTCTTGGTTTCGCTCAGCGTCTGGCGTTTTCGCAAGCAACTTAGTTAAGAATGGAAAGGCACGGTCCATTGCCCATGAGGAACAAGAAACTGGCCACGCTAGCGAGACAGCTGAAGACAAGTGCGACATTGATCCTGCTCAGCATGTGCATCGCAGGCGGAAATGCGTCGGCCCAGACGCCGCCTGGGCAATCCCAAGGCGCGCAAGCAACACAGTTGCCGCTGTCGGGCCGAACCGCACAGAGCGGCTCGGTGACGGCCACGCAGTCATCCACTCCGGGAGTAGCGAGCACGGTCAACACACTCAATCCCACGGTTCAAGTTCAAGGGGCTTACTCGGGAGGTACGTCTGGTATTTCCAACATGCCGTTTTCCGGCAAGCTGTCTTTGCGAGACGCCATCCGCCGCGGCCTTGAGTACAATTTAGGGGCAGTGGGACTCGCCCAAGCCGTGCGTCAGGCGCACGGGCAAACACGCGTGGCACGCAGCGTACTACTCCCGAACCTCACCGGCGACCTGGCCGAAACCGTCCAGCAGACCAGCCTGGCAGCCGAGGGCTTGAAGCTGAAGATTCCAGGATTCAATCTGCCATCGATTTTGGGGCCCTACAACTACATTGACTTGCGGGCCCGTCTCACGCAAACCGTAGTGGATCTCACAGCGTGGAAAAACTACAAGTCGGCCAATGAAAGTTTCCATGCAGACCAACTTTCGGCTCAAGATTCTCGCGATCTCGTGGTATTAGCCGTTGGGGGAGCTTATCTTTTGGTCATTGCCGACAAGGCGAGAGTGCAATCAGCTCTTGCTCAACTGGACACAGCGAACGTTCTTTATCAACAAGCATCACAGCAACGCGCTGTAGGAGTGGTGGCACAGGTCGATGTCGATCGCGGCCAAGTGCAAGCTCTCACCCAACAGCAGCGCGTAACTTCACTGCAGAACGATCTTGCGAAGCAGAAGATCAACTTGGCGCGGATGACCGGTTTGCCGCCCAACGATCAGTACGACCTTTCCGAGGACGTCCCTTTCTCAGCTGCACCGCCGATTACCATGGAGGAGGCTTTCAGGCAGGCCTTCGAGCAACGTCCGGATCTAAAGGCAGCGACGGCTCAGGTCCGAGCCGCCGACCTCGCGCGATCCGGCGCGCGGGCTGAACGATTACCATCTCTTGCGGTGAACGCCGATTATGGCGTGATCGGAACCAATCCGTCCCAATCTCACGGTACGTTCTCAGTCACTGGGACACTGCGCTTCCACATCTGGGAGGGCGGTCGAACGGGCGGCGATATTGAGCAAGCCGACGCCACCTTAACGCAAAGGCGCGCCGAACTCGAAGATCTCAAGCTGCAAGTCGAGGGAGAAATTCGAAAAGTCTATCTCGACTTAGAGGCGGCAACGAGCGAGGTGGAGGTTGCGCAGAAGAATGCGCGGGTCGCCAAGGAAACTCTCGATCTCACGCGACAGCGAGTGGAGGCAGGCGTGGCCGACAGCGTTGAACTGGTTCAATCGCAGGAAGCGCTGGCAGGCGCCGAGCTTGACTATATCAACAGCGTGTTCGCCCACAACGTCGCGAAACTAAGCCTTGCTCGCTCCATGGGCCGCGCAGCAGAAAATCTGCCGAAGTTCCTTAGCACCCCATGAAATACGGCGTTCAGCGTATTTGGTCCTTTCCAAAAACATCAGACGAGCATTTGCACTCGCCGGCTCACAAAGGACCTAGCTAGATTTCGCTTTTCGCGTGAATCCAGGAACAAAAGTACACTCGCCTGTTCAAACGACCACTTTCCGCAAAAGCACATCGCGACTCTTGGGGTCTCATTCGCCGGCGGGTCTTCGCTTCGTACCCATTCTCTTCTGCAACCGGGTTTACGCGTGGTCTCCCCCGGGTCGGAAAAAGAGCTCAGACATTCATGAATCGGCTCGCATTGTTCTTCTCGGCAGCCTGGAGGAGAGGCGCCACATGGGCAGGTTGCATGCGATTGGCGCAAGCTCGTACGAAGACCCGCATATAAGACTGTGCTACCTGCTCCCACACCATGTGGCGTGCATAGAGATAAGCCCGCTTGCGCATCGTCTCGCGGGCGGCATCGTTGTCCAATAGTTCAATCGCCGCAGCCGCGATGGCGGCTGGGTCCCGGAAGGAAACCAGCACTCCGCGTCCATCGGCCAAGAGTTCGGCGGCGTGCCAGTACGGCGTCGAAATGATCGCTTTCCCGGCGCCCAAGGCATACGCGAGTGTTCCTGATACGGCCTGTGTCTCGTAGCGGTACGGCGTGACGTAAATCTCGGCCGAACCAACCAACGCAGCCATTTCTTGCGGACTTACGAAGCGGTTGTAGAAGATCACGTTCTCCTCAACTCCGAGTTCCTTGGCCAAGGCTTGCAATTGGACCCGATATCGATCGCCCTCGCGGCGTCTGACATGCGGATGGGTAGCACCTGCGATTATGTAAACAACGTTGCGGTGCCGGGACAGGATGCGCGGCAGGGCTTGAATCACGCTTTCGAATCCCTTATTCGGAGATAATAGACCGAACGTGAGTAAAACAGTCTTTCCTGTTGAAAATGAATCTTTGTAAGAAGCCGGGTCCGCAAAAGGCAAGTCGGGGATGCCGTGCGGAACCAGGTCAATCTTTCGGCTTGGAACTCTAAATATATCTTGCAGAAACTGAGAAGAATGCTCGCTCATAACAATAAGACGATCGGAACGCGCGGCTATTTCTTGCATGACGATTAGCTGGTCGACATCTGGTTCACGTAGAACCGTATGCAGAGTTGTTACCACCGGCATTTTGAGCCGCTGCAGCAGCCGCAAGACATGGCTGCCGGCTTTCCCTCCAAAAATTCCATACTCGTGCTGCAAACACACCAGATCGACATTGCTCGAATTAAGAAAGTCGGCGGCCGCTTGATAGGAAGAGAGATCGCTCTCGGTTATCTCGAATCGCACGCGCGGGGGATAGTTATATCGGGATTGCGGATCATTGACGGCTACTACGGATACTGCAGCCGCGCCGTACTCAGCAGCAATCGCATCAGACAAATCTGTCGTGAAGGTCGCAATTCCACATTGTCGAGGGAGGTGGTTCCCGATAACCGCTGCCCGCACTGGAAGCAAGTGGTCCGGGATCCCTTGTACACATGATGCAGGCTTCGTTTCGAACGCGAGTGGACTCGCTTTGCAGCGCATCAGGGTGTCCGGTCTTAAACTCACAGAGCGATCAGGTTCGGACATCGCATACTCCTAACTATATCTTCTGGGGGCGAACACAAGATCTAGGCGCCAGGAGGCTACACCCGAGCCTCCTGGCGCTGGGACTATACTGACTCTCTTCAAACCGCGGTTCGCCGTCCGCTCAATAAGTTAATGATCAGAACCGCCAGCGCCACAATGAGCAGCAGGTGGATCAGGGCACCCCCGAAATGCAGACTGAAACCCAAAAGCCACAAAATCAGAAGAACAACGAAAATAGTCCAAAGCATGTCAACCTTCTTTGCTCATTCGCGAGCACCTGAATGTGAGTCCTATCCAAACGTTCGCAAGAAAACCGCTTGCGCGCGAACGAATAGAACAACAAATGATGGATTCTGCGCGAGCTCGAATATGCAGGCGCGGGCCGTTGACAAACAACGGCAGAGGTCGGGTCCAGAAGCCCTACTCTTTGTTGACTCTGGCGTCAGCTTTGGCTCCGCGAACCTCCGCAAGGAACGGCTCGGCTGCAGCTGGAACCGGCACTCTCCCCAACAGCAAAGCCCGAGTTGTGACATTGCGTCCGTATATCGCACGCCGGGAGTCATTGTCTTGACGGAGCGATGCACCCGTCAGCGTGAGCCCAGCGAACGCGCCTTTCGCACGGGAGTAGGTCAGGATCTCTGTATCCAACTTCCAATCCGTACCGGCCTCGGCATGCCGTCCAACTGGACCCGCCGCCGCGGAAGCGTCCCCGCCAACTTGGAAATTACTCTCGAGCAGTCTTTGCATTGCTTTGTCGTTCTGAAAGACCATGACCACGTCTACAGCTTCCACGCCGATCTGCAATCCCCAGCTTCCACCAGAAATGGTGATGAACGCCGGCGCACTCCAGCCATCCGCCGTGCGGCAGGTGGCTACGCCCTTCCCTCCTTCAGCTCCAAAAACAAAGCCACCTTTGACCATGTGCGGTATCACAGCCACGCACTTTGCGTGCTCAAAAACTTCTTCCGGGATACCCTTGTCAGGCATCCCCATAATTTCGTGCATCACGCTGGTGGCGTTGTCGAGCCGGTCGGTGGCGTCTTGCCGTGCCGACCCTGCCCAGCACAGCGTGCCGAGACCAAACATCGCAAGGACGAAGATTACTTTTTTCATGGGACCGCCTCATTTCTGTTACCTCTGCGCCGCTTCTCCGGCTTCGTGCTGTGTCTTGCACACAAATCCGGATCTAAATTCGGGCATACCGAGGTCAATTCGAACTTAGCAAATCAAATTAAAACGGTCTGAGCACAAATGCTCACACTGGGCACGCGGAAATTCCCGTCAAATTGACGCGAAGAAATCGACCTTTATTTTGTTCGGATGAAAGCCGAGGCACGTCCAGAGCCGGAGTTGGTCAATTCTGCTCAGACCTCGGAAAGGCGACAGATTAAAAAAGTCTCAGCCCTCAAAATGGTTTCGAAGCCACCAATCTGCGCTTTGCGAGGGGGTGAAGGGGGAATATGAAAACCAGCACGAAAGACCAGATCAAAGGCAGCTTCCATGAAGTGAAGGGAACAATCTAAGGAAGAGGTTGGAAAAGTTACTAGTGACCCCAATCTGAAAGCCGAAGGGAAAGCTGAGAAGAGGGCGGGCAAAGTTCAACAGCGAATAGGTGATGCGAAAGAACTCGTCGCTAACTTGAAAGGAGATCTCGCAGAGTTAAAAAAGTTGGATAGGCCACCTGCCGCATGAGCGTCGCATCGGCGGATGGCTTCCGTCGCCAGAAGAATGGCCAACCACACAAGGCTGGCATATCGGTCAAGCCAGCGAAACGGAGCTCATCAAATGGACCTACTCAGATATCGGCACGTTCCCACAATTTTGCTGCTGGCTGCGCTTGCGGCCTGCACTCAACAACAAAACACGCAGGAATTGAAGGAGAAAGCCGCGCAAGCAACGGCGGAGGTAAAGAACGATGCGGAAGCTGTGGCGGCAGGCATACGAGAGGGCTGGAGCCGCGACAAGCCACTCGACTTGAATACTGGCACAAAAGAGCAGCTGCTGAGCCTGCCGGGCGTAACTGCGGTAGAAGCGAACCGAGTGATTGCAGGGCGTCCCTTTGCCGAAACCGATGAAGTAGTGACGCGGCACATCATGCCGAAGACTGAGTACGACAAAATCGTGGACCGGGTCACAGCCAAGAAATGACGGAAATAGACGCTCACAGGTCCGCCTCTTTTTTTCGGGGATTTGTTCCATCGTTCTGGCTGACGTGAGCGGTGTTGAACGGATGCGTTCGATCGGAACCTGATAATTGTTGCGTCACGTAATTGAAGAAGTCACATTAGTCGTTCCGGGAGGGGCCATGACATTCACACCCAAGACCCTTTCGTGTTTCGTTGCAAGCGCGGCGATTCTTTTTGGCGCGTCCACCTCGATCGCAGCCAATCGGCCGGCTCCGTCAGCCCGGTCAGTCGGGCCCGCACAGCTCGAAATGCAGGTTTTTCTTGATCGAGCCAACTTCTCGTCGGGTGAGATCGATGGGAAGGGTCCTATAAAAGGGGATGTCAAGTGAAAAACACTTAGATTCCTATCGCGAGCAGTAGGAAGGCAATCCCAGTGCACGCGACTTTGCCGGCTAAAAGCATTCTTTTCCTCGATTTGGACGCTGGCAATAGGTTCGCTCATTTGCTCTGCCAATACTGAGCAGAACGGATCATGTCGTGAGCCGTCAGTCACAGTCCCGCTCAATCCATGCCTTGCGTGAATTGGAGCCATCCAAAAAAGCGCACAGCGAGATGCGGTCTCTCGGATTTACTTTGTCCAAGAACAGCGACTAAAATAAACACAGAAACGTCGTTGTTAGGCAGAAGGAGGTTTCTATGTCTCCTGCTGGCCAACCCAACGGTTCTCCACGCAGAAGGAAGATCACTCGCCAAACCCCAATTGAACCGACGCTCCGAACGGAGCTTGATGCTTTAGGTTCAACGGTTGCGGCCAAGAAGAAGCGCGATTTCGATCCGCATGCATTCCTCGCAACGATCAGCGAGGGCCGGAAATTTGTGCTTTTTCCCAGGAAACAAACCATCTTCGCGCAAGGGGATACCGCTGATGCGGTGTTTTATATCCAGACGGGCAAGGTGAAGCTCACTGTGGTCTCGAAGACTGGCAAAGAAGCGACGATCGGCATATTAAGCGATGGAGATTTTTTCGGAGAAGGTGGTCTTGCCGGTCAGCTCTTACGCATGTCGTCTGCGGCCGCGATGACGGATTGTGCGGTTCTGCGGATCGACAAGAAAGCCATGATGGAAGCGCTCCATCGGGAACACGAATTCTCCGACCTGTTCGTGGCCTATCTATTGGCGCGGAACATCCGTTATGAAGAAGACCTGGTGGATCAGCTTTTCAATTCGAGCGAAAAGAGGCTGGCACGGATCCTTTTGCTGCTTGCTCATTTTGGCAAGGAAGGCAAACCGGAGAGTGTAGTCCCCAAGATCAGTCAAGAGGTGCTGGCGGAAATGATCGGCACCACCCGATCGCGGGTCAGTTTCTTCATGAACCGGTTCAGAAAATCGGGATTTATCCACTACTACGGCGGGCTACAAGTCCACAGCTCGCTGCTCCATGTAGTTCTGCACGGCTAAGTCAAAGGAAAAGGGCACCCTGACAACTCAGGATGCCCATCGACGTATATCCAAGTCTGAAAACTGCCCTTACTGCAACCGTTCCTCGTTCAAGTAGGATCTTACCTCTTGGACGGCTCCCGGTTTGCTGGCTGCTGTCTCTGCTGCAACTGCTGAGTCTGCTGTTGGTGTTTCTGCTGCAATTGCTGCGTCTGTTGCTGGTGCTTCTGCTCCACCTGCTGCTTTTGCGAGTCATTTGCCTTCTGTTTATCCAGCTGCACGTGCTCCTGGTCCTGCTTCTGCTGGAGTTTGTCTCGTTCCTGCTGCTGCTTCGCAATTTGCTTTTCCTGCTGCTGCTGGTACTTCTTGTCCAGCTTCGGATTGCCGGTGTTTGGAGTGCTCCGTGCCAAGGGCGGGAGGTCGTGAGCATGGACAGCCGTGCTAGGTTGAACAGCGTTGTTCTCTGAACGTCCCTGATTTCCTCCGCGATTGGCTGGGGTATAAGATCCGCCTGCCTCTTTGGCCGGTACAACGGCACGGTCATTAAAATCTCCGGGCCGTGGTGTCGCTGCGACGCCTGGCTTGCCCATGTTCGCTGACGCGCGTTGCTGCGGATTGACTCGGGCTGCCTGCGCATGTTGAGTTTGAGTCGCCACCGGCGGGATGTGTCTCTCACGCGCCGCAGATTCCTCTTCAGCTGTCGGACGCGCACTGATTCCACCATTGCCGCCGTTGTAACTGACGTGGCTCTCGTTGTGGTTCGTCACCGGGGTGTTGTAAACGTTGTGAATTTCATTCATGTTCACATTGTTCACGGAACGGTTGTAGAAGAAGTGTCCGTTATCCCAACGGCCGCCTTCAAAACCCATGCCGAAATATCCGAAGCCGTAATTGATCCCGCCGTAGAAACCGACGTGCGGACCCCAATATCCGTCATAGAAAACAAATCCGTCGCCGCCCCAGCCCCAATAGGCAGGAGTCCACAGGAAACCCACTTCCGGGGCCATCACCCATGTGCCCGGCACCCAGTAGTAATCGCTGGCGTCGTAATCGTAGGCCCAGTAGCCAGGCGTCCAGAGATACCCGTCTCCCGGACAAAGCGGCTGTTCATAGACAGGCAGCGCGGGCGGGCCGATTCTAATGGCCACGCCAATTTGCGCAAACGACGCTGCCGAGATGCATAGCACGAGGATCGCGAACACTAGAGTACGAATGAAGCGAATTTGCATTGTGATTCCTCTGGCCCATCATCCCTCGTTTCCCCGGTGCTGCTCTGCTGCTACGGGTTACGTGGATTCACTGCAATGCTTGAGCCAATTTTGAATAAATTGCTACAAGCCGGATTTGGCACGCTGCTGCCCGACATCCATGAGACGCACGAGGCGACAGCCCGGCAGCGGCTGATGGCTGCGAATTAGGGACGATTTTCTTTACTAGAGTGCAGCCACCTTCTAAAAATTAGGAGCCCACGGAACCTCTGTCTGTTCACAATTGACCACTCCCGAGTCCACCGGGAATGTGAGGGTTCCGCCCCCTTTCGCTTTCCGGTTAGCTTCCATTCGGTCTTTTGCCCGAAGGTCGAGAGGGCGTAAATATAGTCAGGCTCGTACACAAAGTATATGGGCACTACGTACGGTTGGTTATTGAGCGACCAGCCAAGTCTTCCGAGCGAAGCGTTCGCCAGAAATGCGCCAGATTCTGTCTCAGTCATTCATTGATCACCATTGATCACCATAGTCCCACTCCTTTCTACCCAATAAACACTTATCTAACTCGACGAGTACCTCGATCGCCGGTGTCGGCCAGCAGTCATCTTAGTTTCTGACTGCTTCTTCTTCACGGCCGCCGAACTGTGCCGATTGGAGTCGTGAGTTTTCTCGTATCGATTTACACGTTTCGAATGAAACCTTCATGCCCCGACTTCCAGGTTCTCCAGCGCCTGCACTTTAGCCGCTCGTCGCCGGTGGCGCGGAGCGCCGTTGAACTGAGAGGCCAGAAAGGTTTCGATCAGTTCCCATGCGAGTGCCGCCCCAATCACTTTTCCTCCCAGACAGAAGACATTCATATCGTCATCTTCGACGCCCTGATGAGCGGAGAAAACATCATGGATGAGCCCGGCACGCACTCCGGCAACTTTATTCGCGGCGATGGACGCACCCACACCACTGCCACACAGCGCCACCCCACGTTCAACCTCCTTGGCAGCGACGGCTCTGGCCATGGGGATGATGAAATCCGGGTAGTCGTCTCCGGGGTCGAATTGATGTGCGCCGAAGTCCACAACCTCGTAGCCCGCGCCACGGAGCTTCTCCGCCACCTGTTTTTTCAGGGCAAAGCCTCCATGGTCCGATGCGATTCCTATGCACATCATTGTTTGCCCTTGGCCTGCTCGAGCAGTTGATGACTTGTCCAAAGAACGAAGGTTCGCTCGGACCCAAAAGAGAACTCGTCGACTACCCCTTGAGTTGTTTACTTTGGCAGTCCTGATGCTGGCATTGGCATGTTAGCCGCGAAAGTCCTGTTGCATCGGCACAGGCTGCGCTGCAGTGTTTTGTTCCTTCAACGGATGCACAGTTGCAAGCGGGATGTGCGCACTTAGTCGTTGATTTCATGTGATCTCCTTTGGTCGACCGGGCATTCTTTCAGAAGAGTCTGTAGTGGTGAGGCCTCGTCGCGTTGAAGGGATTCAGGACTCTGTCCGGCGGCAGATTTGCGTTCGCACACATAGGACAGCATTGCACTGGCGGCGACCGCAATCTGTTCCGTTTTGCTCATTGCTGACATCTATCTGCGAGTTAGTCTTGCATACGCGTCGCTGTATCGTTGCTGCTTGCGAAATCTCTAAGCGATCAAGGAGAGGAGTGAGCATGGCTACGCAGTGATCGTTCCTTGATCGTCACGGTCGTGGTCAGTTTGAGACGGGTGAGCCGTCCTCCTTGGTTCCCACTTGCCCAGTCTGATCGTGCCCCATTTCCAGGAGGTCTTCCTCTCTCTTGAGCAAAATTGCACAGATTCGGCAGCACCACGGAAAGATACTGTCTGCAGGACTCCCGCTGGTGATGGCGGCCGCTATGACATCTACCAGATATGTATCCGCCCAAGCGCGGCCTAGCACTAAGCACCCATGGGAGTTATCGCCATGCCAGAGCATTGAGCAGCGATTTGGCCCAGATTCCCGAGCCGGTGGTGGCGAACGTGTCCGCATGCAAAAGAGTGCAACGGCGTGAACGAGTCCTATCCGGTACAACGGCTGACCTTCTGAAGTGTGACGGGCCTGAAGCGCGGCCGGCATGGACCTGCAGATGAGAAATGAATCACCTTCTTCGAATTATGGCGCCGTCATTTCGGTACGCGGAAGCGTCGTCGATGTGCGATTTGACTGGCACTTGCCACCAATCTTCTCGGTGCTGCGCGCCGGAGCGGAACAACAGATCGTGGTCGAAGTCATGACACAGCTTGATGCGCGTCGGATACGCGGAATTGCCTTGACGCCCACACAAGGTTTGGCCCGAGGAATGCCGGTCAAGGACACGGGCGCTCCCCTGCAGGCGCCGGTCGGCAAGAAGATCATTTCGCGGATGTTCGACGTGTTCGGGCACGCGATCGACCGACAGCCGGAGCCCGCTGATGTGCAATGGAGAACCGTCCATCGAGCACCACCGCCACTGTCCGAGCGTTCCACAAAATCCGAACTTTTCGAGACAGGCATCAAGGCCATCGATGTGCTCGTGCCGTTGGAGCGCGGCGGTAAGGCGGGCTTATTCGGTGGCGCGGGCGTGGGGAAGACGGTGCTGCTCACGGAGATGATCCACAACATGATCGGGCATCAGAAAGGGATGAGCATTTTTTGCGGTATTGGGGAACGCTGCCGCGAAGGCGAAGAGCTCTATAGCGCCATGAAAGCAGCTGGCGTTCTTCAGAACATGGTAATGGTCTACGGCCAGATGAATGAGCCGCCGGGCAGCCGGTTTCGGGTTGGGGATGTGGCGCTGACGATGGCCGAATATTTCCGCGACGACGAGCATCGGGACGTTCTTCTGCTGATCGATAATATTTTCCGTTTTATTCAGGCCGGCATGGAAGTATCGGGCTTGATGGGCCAGATGCCGTCGCGCCTCGGCTATCAACCAACGATGAGTACGGAGTTGTCAGGGCTGGAGGAGCGCATCGCCAACACCCGTGCAGGAGCCATCACGTCCATCCAGGCGGTGTACGTACCAGCCGACGATTTGACCGACCCGGCGGCGGTGCATGTGTTTTCGCACCTCTCCGCTTCGATCGTGCTCTCGCGCAAGCGGGCGAGCGAAGGCCTCTATCCGGCCATTGACCTGCTCCAATCCAGCTCGAAAATGGCGACGCCCGGCATCGTCGGCGATCGGCACTACAAACTGGCACAAGAAATCCGGAAGACCCTGGCGCAGTACGAGGCCCTCAAGGATATCGTCGCCATGCTCGGCCTGGAACAGCTTTCCCCGGAAGACCGTAAGGCCGTCGCTCGCGCCCGGCGGCTGGAACGCTTTCTCACACAGCCGTTTTTCACTACCGAGCAGTTTAGTGGGACCAAGGGGAAGCTTGTCAGTCTTAAAGACTCGCTCGACGGCTGCGAACGCATTCTGCGAGACGAGTTCAAAGATTACCCGGAGAGCGCGCTTTATATGATCGGAGCGATTGGCGAAGCGAAAAAACCGGATCCGAAAACAAACCCGAAAACCGAACCGAAGATGGATTCGAAAACGAAGCCAAAGACCGAAACTACACCCGAGACGAACACAGCACCGAAATCAGAACCGACAACAGAACCAGCGAAGACCCATGAATCTTAAGATCCTGCTTCCGTCCGAGATTTTCACGGAGAAAACCGACGTATCGCGCATCGTTGCCGAAACCCGCGAGGGGTCGTTCGGAATCCTGCCTCACCGCCTCGATTGCGTTGCGGCGCTTGCGCCGGGGATCTTGACTTACGAAACAAAAGAAGACGGAATGGTTTACCTCGCCGTCGATGAAGGCGTGCTGGTCAAGGCCGGCGCGGATGTGCTCGTCTCCGTGCGCCACGCCATCGGAGGAACGGATCTCGGCCAGCTCCATGAAGCGGTGAAACGTGAGTTTCTGACGCTCGACCAAAGCGAGCGCAACGTTCGCGCTGCGGTCGTCAAAATGGAAAGTAGCCTTATCGGCCGGTTCGCGGAGTTTCAACATGAGCGATGAGCTGAAAGGTCAATCCGCGAACGAGGAGAAGGAATTCGTGCGGCAGGTGACCGCGAAGGCTGCCCGCAAGCTCAGGGTACAACGGGAAGGTACGCGGGGAGTGTGGTTTGGTCTCGGCATGTCCGGACTTATCGGCTGGTCCGTGGCGGTACCGACGCTTCTGGGCGCGATGCTCGGCCTTTGGCTAGACCGAAGCCATCCGGGAGCTCGTTCCTGGACGCTCATGTTGCTGGTCTCTGGGTTGTGCATCGGCTGCGCCAATGCCTGGCATTGGGTGGCGCAGCAGGACAAGGCCATGCACGACGAACCAGAGGAGTACGAATCGGAGGACAAGAAAGAGGATAAGAAAGATGGGTGAAACGTTGGCTCTCGTCTCCGCTCTTGTACTGCCGCTGCTCGCTGGCGTTTTGCTCGGTATGTTTTTCTTTGGCGGCCTTTGGTGGACAATTCGGCAGGGCGTCTCGTCCAAACAGCCGGCGGCATTGTTCTTCTTCAGCCTTTTACTTCGGACCGGTATTGCGCTGGCTGGTTTCTATTTTGTGGCGCGTGGCGATTGGCGCAGAGTGCTGGCTTGCCTAGTTGGATTTATGCTGGCGCGCATTCTGGTGACTTGGCTTACGCGCCCGCCGATCACAAAGACAAAGAGCACACAGACTGCCGGAGAAATATGCCGATAAATCTCACATCCGATCAGCAGATTCTGTGGCACCACGGCTTTGTAAAACTCAACGGAACAATCGTCATGACGTGGGCGACGATGATCGTGATGTCGTTGTGCGCAAAACTGATCGCGCGCAAGCTCAAGACCGAAGGCGATATCTCACGCTGGCAAGGCGGGCTTGAAATCATCGTCACTGCAATGGAGGAACAGATCAAGGAAGTGGGCCTGGGCGAGCCAGCAAAGTATCTCTCCTTTCTGGGCACGCTCTTTCTGTTCGTTGCGACGGCCAGCCTCGGCACGGTGATCCCAGGTTATAAACCACCGACGGGTTCACTTTCGACCACCGCGGCCCTGGCCCTGTGTGTGTTTGTCTCCGTACCTCTGTTTGGCATCCGGGAGCAGGGGTTTGTTGCCTACCTCAAGACCTACACGAAGCCGACCTTCATCATGCTGCCGTTCAATATCATCAGCGAACTGTCGCGCACGCTGGCCTTAGCGGTTCGTTTGTTCGGCAACATGATGAGCGGAGTGATGATCATCGGGATCTTGCTCACGATCACGCCCTTTATCTTTCCAATTTTCATGACCGTACTCGGGCTGCTCACGGGCATGGTGCAAGCCTATATCTTCAGTATTCTGGCCACGGTTTACATTGCGGCCGCCACCCGCATACCGAAACTGAAGGCGGCCGTCGTCCACGCCAAGCCAGACACGAAAACTTTGAAAGCGCAACATTAGCGATAAGAAGGACTCCTTATGGATAGCGTTACCGTCGTCGCAGTCGTATCAATCGCCACTGCCGGCATTACCACCGGCATCGGTTGTATGTGTCCGGCGCTCGGCGAGGGCCGAGCTGTTGCCACCGCCCTGACTTCTCTAGCACAGCAACCCGACGCCTCGGCCACGATCACTCGGACGTTGTTCGTTGGTCTGGCGATGATCGAATCGTTGGCCATTTACTGCTTTGTTGTCTCGATGATTCTCATTTTCGCAAACACGTTTTGGAGTCACGTCATCGCTCAAACCGGAGGGAAATGAGCCATGCTTATCGACTGGTTCACCGTCGGGGCACAGGTACTGAACTTCCTGATCCTGGTGTGGTTGTTGAAGCACTTCCTCTACAAGCCCATCCGCAACGCCATCGACGCGCGGGAAAAGCGCATCGCCGCTGAACTTGCGGATGCCGATGCGAAGAAGAGCGAGGCACAAAAGGAGCGCGACGACTTTCAAAACAAGAACAAAGTGTTTGATCAACAGCGCAGAGCTCTACTCAGCAAGGCGGCGGACGAGGCGAAACTCGAGCGCGAGCGTCTTCTCGACGAAGCGCACAAAGATGCGGATAATTTACGCGCTGCGCAAGCGGTCGCATTGCGAAATGACCAAAAGAGGCTGGGCAGCGCGATCACTAACCTGGCAAAGCAAGAGGTCTTTGGAATCGCGCGAAAGACTCTCGCAGACCTCGCCACAGTCAGTCTCGAAGAACGCATGGGAGAGGTGTTCACGCGCCGCTTGCGCGAAATGGACGGGAAGGCCAAGGCGTTGCTCGGTGCAGCCCTCAAGTCATCGTCTGAACCGGCCGTAGTGCGGAGCACCTTTGATCTGGGTGCCGCTCAGAGGGCTGCGATTCAAAATGCGCTGAACGAGACCTTCTCGGCAGAAATCCATATCCGATTCGAAACCTCGCCAGACTTAGTCAGCGGGATTGAACTCACCACGAATGGACAAAAAGTGGCGTGGAGCATCGCGGATTATCTGGCTTCGTTGGAAAAAGGCGTCGATGAACTCCTGAAGAAGAAGGACGAGGCTGCAGCGGCAGAAGCGAAAGCTGAGACCACGCCAGAAGTGAAAGCCGAGCCCAAGGCAGAGGCACAATTTGAGCCGAAGCCTGAAGCGACAGTTGAGCCAAAGCCGGAAGCTAAGGCCGAACCGGAGGCTGAAGCTAAGGCCGAACCGAAGGCTGAAGCGAACGCCGAGCCGAAGGCTGAAGCGAAAGCGGAGACCAAGCCCGAAGACCCTAAGCCCGAAAATGTGAGCGCATGAACATCGAACCTGAGAGCCTCCAGCACGATTTCGACAGCGCGTTCGCTGGAATAAGGCAAGTGCGCGAAGCCTTCACGCCGCGACTCACGCCGCGCGAAGTGGGCATGGTCACGAATGTCTCCACCGGAATCGCCACGCTTTCAGGCCTTCCCGGCGTAGGGTATGAGGAATTGGTGAGATTCCGTGGCGATCTGTTGGGCATTGCGTTCAACGTGGATGAAGACGAAATCGGCGTGATC
>Ga0224545_1000045_pt1 | contig 26330 bp, 26 predicted proteins | sample 714P12024metaG_FD_179906 | JGI IMG/M metagenome (GOLD analysis project Ga0224545, IMG submission 179906) | Peat soil microbial communities from Stordalen Mire, Sweden - 717 P1 20-24 | ecosystem: Environmental > Terrestrial > Soil > Wetlands > Peat | place: Sweden: Norrbotten County, Stordalen... | reverse complement strand
GTGCTGTGCTTGCGCGCTTCCTGTTCCACCTGTTCGGCTGCTTCGCGATTGCGATGATAGTTGAAGACTACGTCGGCTCCGGCTTGTGCGAAGAGCTTCACGGAAGCGGCGCCGATTCCGCGCGAGCCTCCAGTTATGAGTGCGGCCTTTCCTGCCAGCGAAATCATTGGTTCCCCCAAACATTCTTAGCAAATCAGAAACTGTTGAAAGCCTCAGCAAAGCAAGGTTACGTGTCAAGCTGGTGCGGAATTTCGTCGGGCTACGAATGCACCGGCGCTTTGTGCGCGGCCTTCACGAGTTCGCTGAATAAGGCTTGTGCCAGTGAATCCGAGTCAATCATTCGCTCGGGATGCCATTGCACGCCGGTGACCCAATTTGAATCGCCCATCCACTCGACCGCTTCAACCACTTCATCGGGTGCGCGCGCGGTGACGCGAAGACCCCGGCCTAGCTCGAGGACCGACTGGTGATGCGAGCTGTTCACCCGTACTTCACTTTTTCCCGCTAATTGATCGAGACGCGATCCCGGTTCAATTCGGATGAGATGAAACGGCTCGGTCGCGTCTTTTTTCCATACATGTTGGATTCCGCTTCGAACTTCGCTCGGGATGTCCTGAATCAGCGAACCTCCCAGGAAAACGTTCAGGCTCTGTACGCCGAAGCAAATGGCGAGAACGGGTTTGTGTTCAGCGAAAGCATGTTTGAGAAGCGCGAAATCCGTTTGTTCGCGACTGGGATCGGGGTCTCCGCATTCCGGATTCCGCGCAGCATGAAAGCGCGAAGGCTCGACATCCGCTGGGCTTCCCGGCAGCACAAAAGCATCGAGCGAACACGCGGTTTCTTTCAGTTCGTCCGGCGAGGGCGCGAGCGATACTTCTACCGGTTCGCCACCAGCGCGTCGGACGCCATCGCAGTACCTTTCGTACTTGTCGCGCTGCCCTGTAAGTTCTTCTTTTCGTGTGCGATAGGGGATACCAACTCGCGGTTTCTGGCTGAATTCGGACGGCATGGAATGCCCATCCTACCATCGAGCGTCCGCCCCAGCAACCAGTAGAAAGATACGGCTCAAGAGCGCAGGCGACACGAAGTAAAGGCAATGCGGCCAAAACGAGAGAAATGAAGCGTTGTTAGAGCGTACTTAGGCTCATTCTCATTATCGGCGGCGACGAATTTGACTGCCGGGATGTCGAGGCAGGTTTCCTTGGAGGATGTGTCTTCAGCCACGTGTCGTAACTCTGTTTCATCTGCTCGATATGATGCGGAATGTGGCGTTCCTGGATCTCAATCCAGCCGGCAAGGCTCAGGAGCCCGTCGGTCGGATGATTCACGCGGTGTTCCCAAATAGGTTCGGGCAGCGCGACGAGCAATTGATACGTAGCCCTACGCAGTCGACGAATTATTTCGAGTGCCTCACGGGTGCTTTGATGAAAATAGCCTAGAGCGCCGGCCCAGCGTGCGGGATCAAATTTGAGGGCAGGGCTTTCCGGCTCTGCGATAAAACGGCGGCAACGGATGTAGGCGCTGGCTTCGCTGTCGGCAAGATGGAGAATAATTTCGTGGATGCTCCAGCGCTCAGGTACGGGCTTATAAAGCCACATCTTCTTGGGAAACTGCCTCAACGCGATCGATAGCAGGGCCGGTGCGCGGCCGAATGATTCCAATTGTTGTCGTCTCACTTCGCGGTTCATACACACCTCCTGCATTATTTCTTTAGACGCACTTAGCTGCACTTCCGCTGCCAGGAGCTGTGTAAATAAACGAATAAATTGCGTTGATTGTTCCAACACAAACCTAATTGTTCGCAAACTGCACCAGGGAGCGTCCGACTTAGGGAAAATCATGTTCGGGGATGGGACAAATATCCATGCCTCAATTTCAAAAAACATCCTAATTCTGGTTTTGCATGCAATTTCGCGTAGACATCCGCAATTGTGAAAATGATTTATGCGAAATACAGGAGGGGACTAGAAGCTGCCGGGGGGCTTGGCATTCGGGTGCCCAGCAGGTGCCAATCTTGCACCACGCGTGCGCCAGAGAGTACGAATATCGCCAACGAGATAGAGCGAACCGGTTACAAACACGACATCAGCGGTATCGGCGAGTTCCATCACGCGCTGAAGTGCTTCGGCCGGGTCGGGAACGATCAAAGCATGCTTCGCAAAATGCCCGGTGATTTCCGAGAGTAGCGAAGCGGAGATTGCGCGCGATTGGCGCGGCATAGTAAGAATCACGGCTTCAGCGCGCGGAAAAAGCAGACCCGCTATCTCGTCAACGGCTTTGTCGCGCATCGCGCCGTAGACCAGGAATATGCGGCGGCCTGAAAAATTCTCTTCCCAAAACCTGAGAAGCTCCCGGGCGCCGGCCGGATTGTGCGTGCCGTCCAGATACACATCAGGCCGCTCAGAAATGCGTTCAAGACGGCCGAGCCAACGCACCGTCGCGATTCCGCGCTCGATTGCTTCATCGCCAATCGGAAACCCTCGTTCCCTGAGAAGGCGGGCAGCGGTGGCAGCGGTCAATGCATTTTGGATTTGGAAGCGGCCAGAAAGCGCAGGTGCGATGGCCAGTTTTTGGGACGTGTGCCCGAACGTCGCGGCTGCGCTATAGAAACCACCCGACACTTTCAAATCCTCGATGCGCCAAGATTCGTCAACTTCCACCAGTCTGGCGTCCATTTCCGCGGAGCGGCGAACGATAACTGCGCGCGCTTCGGGCCGTTGATTCGCGCTGGCCACCCAGGCGTTAGATTTAATGATTCCTGCCTTTTCCGCCGCAATTTCTTCAATGGAATGACCCAGATAATTCTCGTGGTCGAAGTCGATTGGCGTGATTACGGTGGCCTCATGCGTGACGATGTTCGTGGCATCGAAGCGTCCGCCCATACCGACCTCGTATATTGCGAAGTCAACGTGGTGTGCGGCAAAAGCTAGAAAAGCCATGGCCGTGACGCATTCGAAGAAAGTTGGATGTGCTAAGAGCTTGCCCGAAGCCATGAGCGATTCGATGGAGGCGTGCACGTGAGTCCAAGCCTCTGCGAAATCTTGGTCCGAGATATTCTCGCCATCGATGCGGATGCGTTCGTTAACGAGTTCGAGATGCGGCGAAGTGTAAAGGCCCGTTCGCAGGCCGGCCGCGCGCAGGATGGATTCGAGCATCGCAGCTGTGGAGCCTTTGCCGTTTGTGCCGGCAATGTGTGCGCAGGGCATAGCGCGATGGGGCTGGCCCAAATCTTCGGCAAGGATGCTGATGTTTTCAATACCGAATTTCTGCACCGGCATTGCGGTGGTGAAGGACGCAGCGAGCGAAGTGGAAGGGATTCTAGCAGGCTGGCGCGGTGCCGCCAGTTCTTTTCCAAGTGACAGAAGCGCTCGAACGGATTCTTCGTAGTTCATATTTCCGGCTGAATTATTACGCGAGGAAGAAGTTGAGCGCCTGGGAGATATAGGGCTTCAGCTCTTTGCGCGAAACAACCGCATCGAGGAATCCGTGCTCCAGGAGAAACTCAGCGGTTTGAAAACCCTCCGGCAGTTTCTGGCGAATGGTCTGCTCAATCACTCGCGGGCCTGCAAATCCAATGAGCGCGCCAGGTTCCGCAATATTCAAATCGCCAAGCATGGCATAGCTGGCCGTAACGCCACCGGTAGTCGGGTCGGTGAGAATGGAAATGAAAGGAAGCCCCGCCTCGTCTAAGCGCGCGAGTGCTGCGGAGACCTTGGCTAGCTGCATCAAGCTGACCACACCCTCCATCATGCGGGCGCCGCCAGAGCACGAAACGATAATCAGCGGAATTTTCCGGGCCAGCGAACGCTCGATGGCGCGCGCCACTTTTTCGCCGACCACAGCGCCCATCGAGCCGCCAATAAATCCGAACTCCATCGAGCAGCAGATCACGGGCCGGCCGTTCAAATGTCCTTCGGCAGTAAGGATCGCGTCTTTCATACCCAATTTATGCTGCGCGTCTTTCAGACGCTGTGCGTAGGGTTTCGTGTCGGTGAAATGGAGAGGATCGCTGGATGCGAGTTCGCTGTCGAGTTCCGACCAGGGTTCGTCATCGAGCAGGAGTTCGAGCCTCTTGCGCGCACCCAAACGGAAATGGTGGTCGCACTTCGAGCAAACTTCCCAGTTTGCCTCCAGGTCTTTTTTCCAGATGATGGCGCGGCAGGAGCCGCACTTTGTCCACATGCCTTCGGTGCGCACACGACGTTCCTCCACCGGAGTGGGGTTCTCGATCGGTTTTTTCTCGCGTTTGAACCAGGCCATGGCTAGTAATCGATCCCCCGCTGCGCGAGGATTCCTTTCGTGTAGGGATGCTTCACTTCGCGCATCTCGGTGACGAGGTCGGCGGCTTCGACCAGCTTCGGATGCGCATTTCGCCCGGTGCAAATCACATGAACGCGCTCGGGGCGTTTTGCGAGTGATTCTACTACCCGCTCAGGGTCGAGCATTTTATAGCTTATTACATAATTGATCTCGTCGAGTACAACCAGGTCGTATTTCTCGCTATATATCTGCGCGCGGCCATATTCCCAGGCCTGCTCGCACAAGCGGACGTCTTCGGGATCCGTTTCGGCGCCGCCCACCTTGACGAAACCTCGCCCCATGGGCCGGATTTCGAACTTGTCGTCCCCAAGCATTTTTGCTGCATCCAGTTCGCCATAATGCCACGAGCCTTTGATAAACTGCACCATCAGCACGCGCAGGCCTTGCCCTACCGCACGGAAAGCCGTTCCTAGAGCGCAAGTCGTCTTGCCCTTGCCAGGTCCGGTGTAAACAATCAAGAGTCCTTTACCTTCCGGCATGGGTTGGCGTCTCGCGAGAGCGATTTACAATACTGGCCGCCCTCCGGCGAAACGTCAAGCGGCCACGTCGCCGGCTGACGACTCGACCAGGCCAGGGTTGAGAAAGACCCTCGTCGTGATAATGAGATATACTCCGAACGAAATCAGGCTTAGAGGCGCAAAGTAAAAAAGCCTCCATGGGCTCGCGGCGCGACCATGCAATCTAAATTCTCTTCAAGGAGATAATGTGCTGAAACATTTTGCATTTCTCATCGTGGTTCTTCTAGGAGGCACCATTCTGGCCGTTCCTGGCTACGCACAGGATGCGAGCCAGCGCCCTAGCCCGTCAGCGAACGCAAATTGCAGCTTCGCAGACGGCAAAACCGTGACCGTGGCCTATTCGAGCCCGCGCGCGAAGGGCCGCAAGATTTACGGTGGTTTGGTTCCCTATGGCAAAGTATGGCGCGCAGGTGCGAACGAAGCCACCACGATTGCAATCGATACTGACGTGATGATCGGCGGCAAAGCAGTACCCGCAGGCACCTACACAATCTTCACGATTCCGAACGAGGACAAATGGACGCTGATCCTCAACAAGACAACCAAGAACGCCAAAGGCGGTCCATTGTGGGGCGTTCCGTATCCGGGCGAAGAGGGAGACTTCGCACGCGTGGATATGAAAGCTTCCAAGCTCAGTTCGCCGGTCGAGAACTTCACCATCTCGTTTGATAAGTCAGGTTCCGGATGCGTGATGAATCTGGATTGGGAAACGACGCGAGCTTCGATCGAAATTTCGGATAAGAAGTAAAAGTTAGGACAATCCCAGGAGCTTGGGCAAGGACTTCGCTATCGCGGCTATGCGGTCGCGCGCTGCGATGGACATTTCCCGGTCTTCGCCGGTTCCGCGCTCACGCAGCACGAGCCAGATGCCGGGTCGATGGACATTTTTGTCGTGGCAAATGGCGCCCGTGAGCTGGGCAATTTCTAGATTGCTGTCCGCAAGTTCACGATCTAGCAGAATACGCGCTTCGTCAAGCAAGTCCTTGAACCCCTGCGACGCGAGTATCGGATCTACGTCGCGCGGAATTGGAGCTTCTACCTCCAGCAGATCGTAATCCAAAAGCGGCTCGGTGAGCATAACTTCCACGGAAGCGGTGGGAGCGCCGGCGTCATATGAAATTTTCACGGGCATCGCGATTCCATTGTTGCAGAAGACCGCCTACTTTGGGTAGGGATGGCCCGCCAGGATCGCGAAAGCGCGGTAAATTTGCTCGGCTAGAATCACGCGCGCGAATTCGTGCGGCATGGTGAAAGATGAGAGCGAGATTTTCTGTTCCGCTTTGGCGCGAATTTCGTCAGGAAAGCCTTTCGCGTTGCCACACAGGAAAATCAGCTCTCGCGTGCCGCGATCGCGCAGATCGCCCAGCCAGCGCGCGAATTGCTGCGACGTGTGTTGTTTGCCTGCAGCGTCCAACAACACTACCGTTGCCGCGGCGTCGATCCTTAATTTCCGGAGGGTTGCAGGACCGGCATCGCGCAACACGATTACTTCCGTTTCCGCGTAGCGCTTTATGCGGCCAACGTAGTCATCCAGAAGAGCGCGAACCTCTTCACGCCGTGTCTTGCCGAGCAAAACTAAACGAATTCTCACGATGTTGTCGCTTAGGGAGCGCGTTCAGATGAGTCCGTATTTTTTGCGCTTCTCAAGCAGGGTCTTGCGGCTGATGCCGAGGATATCCGCGGCGCGGCCGATTTTGTAGTGCGTTCCCTCGAGCGTCAGTTTGATGGCCTCGCGTTCGAGATCTTCCAGCGAATGCATCATTCCCGTAAGTCCGTGCTCGTTTCTGGCAGCACGCAGAATCTCGGGGAAATCTTCGGGAGACAGTAGCGGCTGCTTGGCAAATACCAGCGCGTGCTCGACTGCGTTTTTTAGCTCGCGGACGTTTCCTGGCCAGGCGTAGGCCTGCAACACGTTCAGCGATTCAGGATCGAAGGACGCTTCTGCCCGGCCATGCACCGGCGTCAGCCGCGCGAGAAAATGCGAAGTCAGCGGAACGATGTCGGCACGGCGTTCGCGCAGTGGCGGAACATGAATTGCCAAAACATTTAGCCGGAAGAAAAGGTCCTCGCGGAAACGGCCGGTCTCCACGGCTTTGGCTATGTCCGTATTCGTCAGCGCCATCAATCGCGCTTCCATGCGTAGCGTTTCCGTACCGCCGAGCCGTTCGAACGTGCGCTCTTCGAGAACGCGCAGCAGCTTTGCCTGCATCCCAGGGGTGAGCGCTGCTATTTCGTCGAGGACGATTGTTCCGGTTTGTGCCAATTCAAGGCGTCCCGGTTTGCGTGCGACCGCACCCGTGAATGCTCCGCGTTCGTGCCCAAAGAGTTCGGACTCGACGAGTTCGGCAGGCAGGCTAGCGCAGTCAATTTTCAGCAGGGGAGCGTCGCGTCGGGGCCCGCGCTCGTGAATCCATCGCGCGAGCTGATCTTTTCCCGTGCCACTTTCGCCGGTGATGAGAAGCGTAGTAGAAGTGTCCGCAAGCTTTTCCCCGATTTCAAGCAAGTGCCGCGAAGCGGTGTCTTCCGCCACCCACGGAATGGTCGGCGCGGTCATTGCTGCGTTGCATCACCTTCCGCACTGGTTTGAGACGGGGGATGCGGCGAAGGCGCGGGAAAAGTCATTCGCTCAGCGGAGCGCCAGAGTCTTTCGAGATCGTAATACTGACGAGCGCGCTCACTAAAGATGTGCACGACAAAATCACCGTAATCGAGAAGGACCCATTCCGCGCTGGATTTTCCTTCTCGATGTGCCACCCGACGTCCTTGGCAGTGAAGTTTTTCTTCGATCGCCTCGCCGATGGCCTGGATTTGCGGCTGGCTTTGTCCGGAGCACAGGAGGAAATATTCAGCGAACGCACCGGCCCCAGAAAGGTTAAGGACCGTAATATCCACGGCCTGTTTGTCCTGGGCCGCTTCCACGGCCGATCGAATTTCGGGGCGAAGGGAGTTAAGTGTCACCGGTACAGAGCCTGTTCCAGAATGTATTCCTCTACGCGCGCAGGCACAAGCCCATGGATCGTTTGCTTGCGTTCCAGGCGGTGCCGGATTTCGGTTGACGAAATATGACTCGCCACAGTGGTGAGAAGATGAATCACGGATTTGCGCAGCACGATCTTATTCGGATCGCTCGACGGCGTGCGGCCGAGCCTTTCGGGGGGAATTACCAGACGCAACGCGTCTAATCGAAAGCCCGGACGGCTCGCAATGATGAAATCACAACTGTCGAGCAACGCTTCATAATTTTTCCAAGTGGGGATTTCAAGAAACTGATCCGCGCCGAGAATGAAAAACAAGTGATCGTCGGGGTGCTCCCGGTGAAAGCGCCTCACGGTGTCTACACTATAGAAAACATGCGTAGCGGCGCCTTCCGGCGGCGCCTCGGCTGTGGAAATATGGAATCCCGTATGATCTGCGCAAGCGAGCGCCACCATTGCGTAGCGATGCAGAAATGGTGTCAGCGCGCGCTTCGTTTTGTGCGGCGGACGAGATGAAGGGACGAAATATATGGCATCGAGGTGAAAGCGTTTCTGTGCTGCCTGCGCCACAGCGATGTGCCCTGAGTGAATCGGATCGAACGTGCCGCCAAAAAGTGCAATCGACCGGCGATGGGCCGGTCCATGCGGCCGATGAATAGAGTGCGGGCTCAACGTTTTTCCTGAGGCGGCAAAGGTGAATCGCCATCGTCGATCGCTGCGGTGGCCCGCGCTTCTTCGGCGTCGCGCTCGCGGGAGGGCTCAGGCTGAACTTCCGGTTCGGCAGGAATGGACGCTCTCGGGATTCGATCGAGCGCGTCAGCCATTGCGCGGACCAGTCCAACAATTCCTTCACCACTCGCAGAAGATACCGCGTGGAATTCCAGGCCGCGCTTCTTGGCGAATGCGCGTAATTCCTCCAAATGTTCGCGATTTGTGGTGGCGTCAAGCTTGGTTGCGACGACGATCATCGGCTTTTCAGTCAGCGCGGGGCTGAACGAAGCGAGTTCGTGCTCGATAATTTCGAAATCGCGGATGGGATCGCGGTCGTTTGAGTCGCTCGTATCCACAAGGTGCGCGATCAATCGCGTGCGCTCGATATGTTTCAAGAATCGAGTGCCTAGACCTACGCCTTCGTGGGCGCCCTCGATCAATCCTGGCAAATCCGCTACAACAAACGTACGGCCTTGGCCGGGCGCAGCGTCGGGATCGGCAGAGACGACGCCAAGGTGCGGCTCAAGCGTGGTAAACGGATAGGCAGCAATCTTCGGGCGCGCGGCGGAAATGCGCGAAATCAAAGTGGATTTTCCGGCGTTGGGGAAGCCGACAAGGCCCACATCGGCAAGCAGTTTCAGTTCGAGCCGTAAGTGGCGCTCTTCGCCAGGCTGGCCGTCTTCATGTTCGCGCGGCGCCTGATGCCACGGGCGCACAAAATGCGGATTGCCGTTGCCTCGCCCGCCGCGACCACCCTTAGCTGCACGATATCGCTGCCCCGCTTCGACGAAATCAAAAACTTGTTCGCCTGAGTCAGCGTCGAAAACTACTGTCCCGACGGGAACCTTCAGCACCATTTCTTCCCCGGAAGCGCCGTGGCAGTTCGAGCCTTCGCCATGGCCTCCGCGCTGGGCGTGAAATTCTCGATTGTAGCGGTAGCGAAGAAGCGTGTTGTCGTGTGGATTTGCTTCTATGTAGATATCGCCACCATGCCCGCCATCGCCGCCGGACGGGCCGCCGCGCGGAACATACTTCTCCCTGCGAAACGCGACGCAGCCATTGCCGCCATCGCCCGCCTTTATTGAGATTTTGGCTTCATCTGCAAACACGAATCACCCGCTAGAAAGAGATGCTGAGAGAGCATACGCCGACGCAAGGTCCGAAGACAAAAATACGCGCCCCGGTGCTTTGGAGCGCGTAAGGAACCTTGCAGAACTAGTTGGCAGGCGCTGCAGCGGCTTTCTTCTCGGATTCTCGCGTGCCAGCTTCTTCCACTGTAAGAACGCTGATATAGCGCCCGTGTCCGCCCTTGTCTTCAAAGAGGACGATGCCGTCAATCAACGCGAAGAGGCTGTCGTCTTTTGCCAGCCCAACATTTTTTCCGGGCTTGTAGTGAGTGCCGCGCTGCCGGATCAAAATGCTGCCGCCAGTTACGAGCTGGCCGCCAAACCGCTTGATTCCAAGTCGCTGACCGTGCGAGTCGCGTCCATTAGTGGATGACCCGCCGCCTTTTTTGTGTGCCATGAAGATCCCCTACGGAATTTGAATGTCGCTGACCTGAACGGCGGTGTAATTCTGCCGGTGGCCGCGCTGAATGTTGTATTGCCCGCCCGTTTTGTACTTCAAAACTCGCAGTCTCGGGCCGCGGCCTTGCTCCACAATTTTACCGATAACTTTGACTTTCGAGATATCGTCGGCGGAAACAAATTTCTTCTCGTCCGTGCGCACGGATAGCACGTCTTCGAACGTTACCTTGCCGCCCAGTTTTCCTTCGAGCGTCTCCACCCGGACAGTCTTGCCCGGCTCCACGCGATACTGCTTTCCCCCACTGCGAATTACGGCGTACATGCTGCCTCCTGAAGCCAGTGACAAACCCCAATTATACGGGCTATCCAGCACATCCGTCAACGAGCACTGTGTTGATAATTAAGCGTAGGCCTGGCGGCAGGATTCGTGTTCGCGGCAGGATCGAGGACAATTGGTGTGGTCGATCAGGATGTAATTGTGACAAGCGGCGCAGATTACGCCGTACATGGTCTCGTTGAATTGATCGTGTCCAATCTTGGCGGTATGTTCGTTGCGCGCTTGCTCGCGGCTCATGACCATCGTGCTGCTCCCTCACTACATTCTATCTGAAGTGCCTCGATGAAAAAATGAAGCAACGTTTTGTGCTGCCTGTGACTCTGTGTATTTTGCCAAAACAAAGCGCGTTATGTGCCAGCACATCCGATGGCCCAGCCAGATTGGCTCTTGTGGCACCCCGGGCCACCAGCCTACGCTTGCCGTATGAGCGAATTCAAACGAACGGAACGCACGCAGGTCAAGCGACTGCCCGATCGCGGCGCTTATGATACTGAAACTGTCTTTCCGATTCTCGACGAAGGGTTAATTTGCCACGTCGGATTCTCAGTCGAGGGCCAGCCGTTTGTGATTCCGACCGGCTACGCGCGGGTGGGTGACACGCTTTATATCCATGGCTCGGCTGCAAGCCGCATGTTGCGTACGCTCGCCGAAAGCATTCAAGTTTGTGTAACCGTGACGCTGCTCGACGGATTAGTTCTGGCGCGAGCGGCTTTCCATCACTCGATGAATTACCGGTCTGTCGTGATTCTCGGACGTGCCACTCTCGTTGAAGACCGAGCTGAAAAAATTAAGGCGCTGGAAGCGTTTACCGAGCATATCGTGCGCGGGCGCTGGAAGGACGTCCGGCTGCCAACGGAAACGGAGCTGAAGGCGACAACTGTGCTTTCGCTGCCGCTCACCGAAGTTTCCGCAAAGGTTCGCTCCGGCCCACCGAAAGACGACGCAGAAGATTACGAACTTCCTATCTGGGCCGGCGTCGTTCCGCTTACGATTGTCCCAGGCGCTCCGATTACCGATCCTCGATTAATCTCGAGAATTGAGGCTCCGGCCTACGCGAAGAAATATTCACGCTGACTTCCGGTTTTCGCTGCCGCTAGACACCGCGTGACTCCCGCATTCCAAAAAAAACAGCCTCGGCCGAAGCCGAGGCTGTTGGGTAGACTTGCCGGAGTTAGCGAAAATTAGTCGCCAGCGACTGCGGCTTGCTCGGCATCAGTCTTTTCGACCTTCGCTTCGCTGTTCCCATTCTTGTGGCCGTTGCCGTTCGCGTGGCCATTTCCGTTGCCATTCGCGCCGGCAATTTGCACCGGCTTCACGGTCGTGCCTGGAACCGCCATCTGAATCTGCTGAATTGATCCAATCTGCACGACTGTCTCGGTGGACTTCTTCAGCACGAGCTCTTCATAGATACGGCGAACCTTGGCAGCTTCCTCGTTTGCCTTGCGGCGGCGTGCGCGATCTTCCTCAGCGGCGGTAAGAGGAATGTCGTGCTCCAGATGGCGGACACGGGCTGCATCATCTTCATCGATGCGCAGCGTGTGTTCGTAGCTGTTGAGGTCAACCTTTTTGCCCTTGGCGAAAATTTCGTGCTTGCCGTGCTCTTTGTACCATTGCGCGACGGTCGCGTTCTTGTACATGTTCTCGATAATCTTCCGCCAGCCGATGCCGGTGTTGTAGGCACAGAAGGAAATTTCCCCTTGCTGCGTGGCATACGGAATGATGCACATTTCGGTGCGGCGGAAATCGTAGTTGAAAAGATCCTGGAACCACATCCCCGCGAGGAACAGGAAGTTCCACGGATCTTGGCGGCGCTTCATGGAGTCATCCAAGGTGCGATCCGGACCGACCTTTCCGTAAACTTTTTCAGCTTTGTCCTGACCTCTCACGCCGAAGGTCTTGTCAAACTTCTTCCAGAGGTCCTTGAGCCGCAAACTTGGTGGTGCCTGAAACGGATGATAGTTCTTTAGCAGAGCCATCGCAGCCATGTAAGCAGAAAATTTCTTGCCGCGCGCCGCGTCTGTAACCTTGCTGACGTCAGCAACGAGCCCGGGAACATTCAGGAACTTCGGGACCGGTGCCCATTCCTTGTTTTCCTTGTTGATCATCACTGCCGTGCCCACGCCGCAATTCGGGTGGCAACCACAGCTCATTTGTCCCCACATGGCGTCGGGGCCGTGTGCTAGGTCGGCGAAATCAGAGAATGGGCTAATCAGGGAGATAGGAAACCAATCGCGAGTAGGTTCGATTCTTCCTACCTGGGCGCTGACGTCCTGGGCCAAGTGAGAAAGCGTGTAGCGCTGGCGCAGACGGCGTTCCGGGGTGATTTCTTCGTCGCGCCCGGTGAAGGAAACTGGCTGGAACGAAACGAATGAAATTTTCTTGGGATTTTCCATCGCGAACTTTACGATCGGTCCCACTTGATCGTTGTTCACGTTGTTGACGATGGTCGTAACCAGCACGATATCGATGCCCGCTTCGTGCATGTTCTCAATCGCGCGCAATTTCACGTCAAAGAGGTTGCCCACCTGGCGATGGCTGTTCGCGTCATTGCCAATACCGTCGAATTGCAAATATGCATACCGCAAACCCGCTTCGAAAGTTTTCGCACAGAATTCCTTGCTCTTCGCGAACTCGATTCCATTCGTTGCAGCCTGCACGCTGTTGTAGCCAACTTTGCGCGCAAAACGGACGGCGTCGAGAAAACGCGGATGCATGGTTGGCTCGCCGCCGGAGAACTGCACGGACATCTGACGGCGCGGCTTGATTTTGGTGGCGTTTTCGAGGATTTCTTGAATTTCTTCCCAGTTCAGCTCGTGAACGTAGCCAACCTGGTTCGCGTCCATGAAACAGGGATCGCACATCATGTTGCAGCGGTTCGTCAGGTCAACAGTGAGAACGGAGCCGCGGCCGTGGCGAATCGTGCTTGAGCCATGCCGGTGCATGTCTTCATCGTTGTGCGCTGGGATGTCCCGACCGGGAAAATTCTTTTCAATCCATTCAAGGAACTTGGAATCCGCTGCCATCAAATCTTCGCACTTGCCGTGGATGGGGCATTCTTTCACCATCCAGACTTGCCCATCGCGCTCGATGATCTGCGCTTTGATTTCGCCGACTTTCTCGTGTACCAAGTCGGTCCAGTCTTTCGTGCCGTTCATAATGGCTTCGCGCGCTTCGTGCACGCAGGAAGGGCACAAAGAATCGGTCGTGCGCGGCCAGCCGAGCGTGGGCTTGGACTTCTCCCAGGATTTCAGCATCGGCTTTTCAGACCACTTGGGAATGAACGAAGGATTCGGCCGGTACTTATTGAAGAATTGAATCGTGTCGAAGGTTATCCCCGCTGTCCTGCATAGGGCCCAATCGAACGATTTCCAAAGCTGATTACCTACCGTCTTCGGCATAATCCTGCACCCCTCCCTTTTCGATACGCGCACCTCAGAGTAGTGTCTAATCCCCCGAAGCGACTGATTCCAACGGGTGTGCCACACCCGTAACGAGTTACCGTACCAAAGTTTGCCTGGAATCCAAACGCAGGTCTATGCGGGTGCATCCAAAGGTACAATTCGCAGGTTGAATGGCATCAGGGGCCAGCCAACGGGAGCTTCTTGGTACTAAGGAACCGGTCATTTTGCCCAGTGGGTGGCGAGGCCTGCTAAGCCGTAGGGTTTATAGTCCGATTGACCGCAGGCCTGCGGTGCCGCTGCGAGATCTCATCCCCGCGTCCGATGAATCTAATCTAGGTTCAACGGCGTGCGTAGGACACCAATGGCGAAGTGGGCGAGGTGCGGAGCGTCGTCGTCCATCTGAATCCAGCGGACCACGCAGTGATCCTTCAAATATTGCGAGACCTTTGCCTCGGTAATTCCAAGATGTTCGGCAAGCTTCGATTTCAAGCCACTATCGAACGACGGCCGGCTTCCCCTCGTGGTTTTGGCTCCGCTGCCGCGCGCGCCGCGAACCAGATTTCCCACGCCCACGCGAAGCGTCTGGCAGGCTTCCACATAATAAGAGGTGATCTGATCGGAATCAGAAAGCAGAAATACGCCCGGACCAGCCGGAGCGTCTTCGGTGTCCAAGCGATGCAGCGGGCTCGCCACCAGCCGGCGCAGCATCGATTCCAAATGTGACATCCGTGAAGCCAGCGCGGGATCGCCCGCCCGTCCATGCGCCGTGCGCTCGGACGGCAGCATGGGCGCGGCGTGTTCCGCGCGAACGCGCTCAGGCGGCTCATGTGGAATCACCGCCGGTTCGTGTGCTGCGGGCGCTCGTTCCGGAGTAGCCGTGCCCTGCGCCGGAGCCCGGGGAGTTTGCTGCCGCGTCTGCGTGGGCTGTGGAGATGACGGGGCGCTTGTTTCCGCGAAGGCTTGTGACGGAAGACCCGGCGCAACTGCCGCACCCTTGCGCCGCCGTCCGCGCCCACCGCGACGCCCGCGACGCCGCTTCTTTTTCGCCGGATCGTCCGGCTCCGCTGCTGCGCCAGTCTTGCCGGGCGATTCGGAGGAAGCACCTTCGTCGTCCGATTCATGAATTTCGCCGGGAGCTAGAGGCAAAGTCACTTGCCCTTCGTCGGATATGTCCGAAACAGAATTGAGGCGTTCTTCCGTGTTTACGCCGGCATCCATGGGTATCGCGCTTCCAGCAGGGAGCGCCGCTCCCAATCTCGTCAGCGCTTCTTCCGCTTTTTTCTTCCATTCGGCGCGGCGGAATCGTTCGGCCGCGATGGTGTACCACTTCACGGCGTCGTCTGCGACTTCAGCCTTTTCTTGGATAAGTGCAAGCTCCCACGCCACCATCCCGTCGTGCGTGCGCAGGTAAAGTTCGGAGAGCTTCGCGTGGGCGTCCGGGCTGTTCTTCGCTTTGCGGATGCGTGCCTGAATTTGGCGCCAATCTGCCATGGCGGGCATTGTAGCAGTCGCAGAGGCATAGTCCAATCCCGGATCATTCTTGGAGGGTTGGACGTTCGTGGCACCGATAATGCATCATCACACCATGAACTGCGGCGAACGAACGCAATGGATTTACGAGCAAGCGCTCGCCGCTGGCTTCGATCTGTGCGGCGTCGCTCCCATCGCCATGGGGCCGGTGACGCGAGCGAGCGCCCCTCATGGCTTTTTCGATGGAACGTTTGAAGAGCTCGCATATTTACCGGCATGGCTGGCACGCGGCTACGCGGGCGAAATGAATTACCTTCGCGACCCCCGCCGCGCCGAACCTCGCCTCGTTTTGGAAGGTGCCCAAAGCCTGATCGTCGTCGCGCTAAACTATAATTCTCCGCTCCCATATTCTACGGAATGCCCAGTGACACACGCCGATGATTCACCCCGCGGCTGGATTTCGCGCTATGTCTGGGGAGACGATTATCACGAAGTCCTCCGCGAAAAGCTCGATGAGCTCCTCGCGGCAATGCGGGCGCAATTCGCTGAGCCGTTCGAAGGCCGGGCCTACGTTGACACCGGTCCAATCATCGAACGTATTGCCGCAAAATATGCGGGCCTCGGCTGGCTCGCAAAGAACACGTGTTTAATTAACGAGAAAATGGGCTCGTGGTTATTCCTGGGTGTGATTATCACTACGCTCGATTTTGCGCCCTCCATTGCGCCCGGCCAACCGCCGCCAGCCGATCTCTGCGGAAATTGCCGGCTGTGCCTCGACGCTTGCCCCACGCAAGCATTTCCGTCGCCTTACGTTCTCGACGCGACCCGGTGCATTTCATATCTCACCATCGAATTGCGCGGAGCGATCCCTGAGCAATTGCGTCCGGCAATGGGACGCGCCGCCATCGGCTGCGATATTTGCCAGGATGTGTGCCCCTGGAATCGCAAGTCCCCGGTGACTCAGCTTGCGGCATTCCAGCCACGTCAACTCGCTCCGAAGGCTGAAACTGGCAACAACGATAAAGAGCACAGCGACTCGCTCTTCGCTCCGGAGCTCGAAAAACTCGCGTCGTTAACCCAACCGGAATTCAGCGAGATTTTTCGCAACAGCGCGGTCAAACGAGCTAAATGGCGCGGTATCGCTCGCAATGCGTGCGTGGCGCTTGGAAATTCTCGCGTCGAGCGCGGTTCGGCCGCGCATCATCATGTCGTCGGCCTACTCGAACGTCTTGCCGGCGGCGATGACCCACTCATTGCCGAACACGCTCGCTGGGCGCTCACGCGTTTGAATAATCCGCAAGACGTTCCAGCAGGGTCATCCGATTGACTTGCCTCACGAACTTCCGATAGCGTAGCCACTCAATCCCTTTCGCATTAGGAGGTTGAATGGCTTTCTCTTCGTTGATCGTGACTTTCCATTTCCTCGCTCCGCACTTCAGTTTTCCGGAAGGTGGCGGCGCGGCTGAGTTCATCATCCTTCGCTGGCTTCATCTCGTCTTCGGAATCATCTGGATCGGCTTGCTGTATTTTTTTAATCTCGTAGGGTTTCCCACCATGAAGCAGCTCGACGCATCGGTACGAGGCAAGGTCTATCCGGTGATGATGTCGCGTGCCATGGCTTGGTTCCGCTGGTCCGCCATGATCACCGTAGTCGTCGGCGTTCGCTATTACTTGCATCTGTTGAGTGCGGACGCCCACAACGCCGGCGACCCGTCGCTCACGTTCAAATGGTTCGGCTGGTGGGTAGCCGTATGGCTCGCAGCCTATGCGCTCATCTACCCGTTCCAGCTTCCGCACAAAGGAATTCTCGACCGCCCCTGGCTGCGCACCATTGCGATTGCGATCATCGTTATCGCAGCCTCGTGGCTCATTCTTGATCTGAATAGTGGAGCAGACGTTTCCAACGCGCATCTGTCTATCAGCGTGGGCGGTGGGCTCGGTTTTCTGATGCTGATGAACGCTTGGGGAGTCGTTTGGCGCGTGCAGAAGCGGCTGATTATTTGGACGCGTGCGAGCTCGGAGCAAGGCACGCCCATGCCGCCGCAAGCCGCACGGTTCGCCCGTTGGAGTTTTCTCGCCTCGCGTGTGGCTTTCTGGCTTTCATTCCCGATGCTTTTCTTCATGGGCGCAGCGGAGCATTATCCGTTCCTCAGCGGCATCGGCCATTGATCCCAATGTGCCCCGGTTACTGTTCCGTTCGTCTAACTACGAGCGCCAGCGCAGCGTAACCGGCCTCGCTATTGGGTGCTTCATCGCAGCCCCGGTGCGCTTCGATTCCAGGTAAGCAGCCTTCAATTCGAAATACCAACGCGCCTGGCGGTCTGCGTCATCCACCAGCATCATGCGGTCCTCATATTTCAATCCCAGGGCTTGCTTTTCGATCACTTCGGTGTCCTGCCGTATAAATCGCGGCCCAAAAACGTGAATGATGAACGAGACAATCGGAAACCAAGTCAGAATGTTCCAGGCCGCGCAGAAATCCAGCCGGCAAAGATCGCTGCGGATGGGCGTCACCGTCGTGCGGCTGGATAGCCAATAGCGTCCTGCGCGAATCTGTTCGAAGCGCTGGTTGGGCAGAACGAAATCGATCATTGTGGTGGCGGGTTCGCCTGTAATGAGCTTCAGGATCTTATAAGGCGCGCTATTCGCAGACGGCGCATGCGGACTCATGCGGAATCCGTTTGGAATTGGCTCAAATTGCTTTTCTTTTTCGCGGATGCTGCGGCGGCTGCGCCACCACCAGGCTTGGTGTACGAACGGTCCATGCGCCGGGTCCATCAATCCGATGATCGCCTGATCCGCACCGCACGGAAGATCGGCGCAAAGATGCGCCATCTGATAATGCGAGCTGAACGTTGGTAGCTCCGGCGCTGCCGACGGCGCGGCGTCGAGGATCCGGCCTTCCGGATTGCTCATGAAACACCACACATAGCCGTCGCGCTCTTCGCAAGGAAAACTGCCCGCGTAGATTCGCTCGCATTTTAGTTTTGAATCCGCCGTAAGCGAAGGAATCGCTTGGCATTGCCCTGTGTGCGCTTCAAATCGCCAACCGTGATACGCGCATTCCACTGTCGCCCCGTCAAATTGCCCAAACGAAAGCGGAAACGCACGGTGGGGACAAACATCACGCAGCGCAAATGCCTTTCCGGCGGCGTCGCGACCAAGCACCAGCGGCACATCCAGCAGCATCGCGCGCACAAGCTTTCGTCCGTGCACCTGCTGGCTCCGCAGCGCCGGATACCAGAATCCCCACATCATCTCGCCCGCGTGATTCCTGGATGTCTCTGCAGTACTTTCGGTCATGGCCGGAACGTATCGTAGTACACCAGTCCTCTGTGGCAAAGCGAGCAGTGAGATCGGTCCTGTCGTCCGCCGTTCCTGCTTACCCCAAACCTTGTTTCCTGGACTAGGACCTTTTCTGTCCCTGAGGACAGCTTGCCGGTTCCATTTTGTTCTCTTAACCTGTTTCTATCGAAGCATTTATTCCCGCCTATTATCCGGGAGACGCGGAAATTTGGCTTGGGCCCCGCTGGTCGGGAGGAGAACAGATGAAGTCTGCCAACCGTGTACTCCCGATTGTCGTGCTCATGTCCTTGACCATTATTCTTCTCTTGCAAACGGGATGCGCCGGCATCGGTGGCAACGCTGGAGGAGGAAAAACCGGAATGAGCGTCCCAAGCGTTCCGGCCGGTTTATCGGCTGCCGCAGGAAACGCGCAGGTCGTGCTGAATTGGACGGCCAGCTCGAGGGCGACAGTCTATAACGTCAAGCGTTCCATCACCACCGGCGGCCCATATGCGCAAATTTCGACGCCGACCGTCCCGAACTTCACCGATACAGGTCTGACAAACGGCACCGCATATTTCTACGTTGTGTCCGCCTCTAATTCAGTAGGACAGAGCGCAAATTCGGCCGAAGTGAATGCAACTCCCGTACCACCTCCGCCGGCAACTCCTACGGGCCTAGCCGCAACTGCTGGGAATGCTCAGGTGAGTCTGAATTGGAATGCGAGCACAGGCGCGACCAGCTATCACGTCAAGCGTTCCACCGCCAGCGGCAGTGAAACGCAAATCTCAGCGCCCGCTTCCAACAGCTTCACCGATACCGGCCTTACAAACGGTACCAAATATTTTTACCTAGTTTCAGCCGTGAACTCTGGCGGCGAGAGTGCCAACTCCTCCGAAGTCAACGCCACTCCCACCGCTCCAGCAGCGCCTCCCGCAACGCCAACGGGATTGCAGGGAACCGCAGGAAATGCGCAGGTGAGTTTGAGCTGGGATGCGAGCACAGGCGCGATGAGCTACAACGTCAAGCGATCAACGGCCAACGGTGGCCCCTTCAGCGCCACGCTTGCTTCGCCCGCTGTGACGAACTACATAGATACCGCCGTGACAAACGGCACGACCTACTATTACGTGGTATCGGCGGTAAACGCTTCCGGTGAAAGTGCCAATTCCGCGCAAGCCAGCGCGACACCCACAGGTCCCGTGGCGAATGTGACGATTACGATCGATCCAACCAAAACTAAACCGATTTCCCTTTGGATCTATGGCATCAATTTCTATTCCGGAATTACCGGCGCTCCACCCCAGCTCACTTTTGACCGCGACGGCGGCAATCGCTGGACCGCCTACAATTGGGAGACCAACGCCTCGAATGCCGGAAGCGACTATCTCTACGAGAACGACGACTATCTGAGCAGCAGTACTGTACCAGCGGAAGCAGTCCGGAGTTTCATCGCGGGAGATCAATCCAACGGCTTGGCAAGCTTGATGACCGTCCAGCTCCAGGGCTTGGTGGCCGGTGACGAGAGCGGGCCTGTGAGCGTTACCGACCCGCCGGATTTGACGCGTTTCAAACAGGTGGTGGACAAGAAGAGCACAGTCTCCAGCGTTCCGTTCACGATCACGCCTCCCACCACAGACGCCAACGTGTACATGGACGAATTCGCCTGGGCCTTGGATCAAAAATTTTCCGGAATGGGTATTTTCGGGACAAGTCCCGCTCACCCCACGTTCGTCAGTTTGGACAATGAGCCGGAACTCTGGAACTCGACCCATTTGGAAGTGCAGGGGCCAAATCCCGTCACTTCGGACGCCTACATTGCGAAAACCATTACGCTCACGGAAGCGTTGAAGGATCAGTTTCCCAACATGGTGATCTTTGGCCCGGTGCACTACGGATTTCAGGGCATCTACAATTGGCAAGGAGAACTGAGCGCCACGCCCGGCGGCGCGAACTGGTTCCCGGACAAGTACCTCGCAGCCCTCAACACCGCGTCGGCTACCTACGGCAAGCCCCTCGTCGATGTCTACGACTTCCATTGGTACGTGGAGGAGTACGATGCAAATGGAAACCGCGCTATCGATTTGAGCGGCACAAGTCTTACCGACGCCCAGGTCCAGCTAATCGTGCAGAGCCCTCGCGCCCTTTGGGATCCCACGTTCACCGACTCCACCAACAGCAATCCGTGGATCTACGAAGAGCTTGGCAACACGCCCATCAACATCCTGGGACGCCTTCAGGCCAAGATCAACTCCGAGTTTCCCGGCATGAAAATATCAATCACGGAATATGAGAACGGCGGCTGGAACCACATCGCAGGAACCATCGCGCAAACCGATAACCTCGGTATCTTCGGGAGTCAAGGGCTTTTCGCGGCCAGCTTCTGGCCTCCCAATGGAACCTATTCCTACGCGCTCGCTGGTTTCCGCGCATTCCGCGATTTCGATGGAGTTGGCGCGAACTTCGGCGACACTTCGCTGCAATCCACATCCAGCAACGTGCAAAACGTAGTTGTTTACGCGAGTTCGGACGGCGCCGCTCCGGGCAGGTTCGTATTCGTGGCCATCAATCGTTCCACCACATCGCAGGTCACCGCGATCAATGGTCAAGCACTCTCGGGGACTGCTCAGCTCTTTCAGATGACGGCGGCTTCCGCTCAGGGACAGAACCCTGTCCAGCCTGTGTCCATCGGAACGATGGCCGTAAGCGGCTCGTCTCTGACGATTACGCTACCGGCATTGAGCGTGACTACGATTGAAGTTAACTAGCGGCGCGATCGACTGAACACCAGCTAGACACTAATGTTGCATCCCGTTTGACTCGCCAAAGAATTGCGGCTATTCTGAATATCGGAATGAACACAATGTTGGCCTTCTTCTATTAGCGCTCTCCTTCTACTCCCGCACACGGCGGGCTGAAAATCTCTCGCGCCAGCTTTCTAGAATCACTGACACCAACCACGATTAAGAATTACGAGGCACGGCCATGGCGAACTTAACGCTGTTTGAAAAACTCGATAACATCGAATCGCGATACGAAGAATTGACGCAACAGCTCTCCTCGCCCGAAGTGCACAACGATTCGGCGCGCTTCCAGAAGCTCGCCAAGACACACGCGGAAATGGCCCAAATGGTGGCGAAATACCGCGAATGGAAGGAAATTCAGAAGGGTTTACAAGGCGCAAAGCAATTGCTGGTTGAAACCGACGACGCCGAAATGAAGCAGATGGCACACGACGAAGAGCACGAACTCGAAACCCGCAGCGTGACCGTCGAGCGCGAATTGAAATTTCTGTTGCTCCCGCGTGATCCTAACGACGACAAAAACGTCATCGTTGAAATCCGCGCCGGGACCGGCGGAGACGAGGCTTCGCTCTTTGCCGCCGAACTTTTCCGCATGTACTCGCGCTACGCTGAATCGCAAAACTGGAAAGTCGAAATTCTAGAAAGTTCCGCGTCCTCTATCGGTGGAATGAAGGAAATTGTCGCCGCAATTCAGGGAAACAAAGTCTATTCCAAGCTGAAATACGAAAGTGGCGTGCATCGCGTGCAACGCGTTCCGGCCACCGAGCAGCAAGGGCGCATTCACACCTCCGCCGCTACCGTCGCCGTGCTGCCCGAAGCGGACGACATCGATATCAAGATCGAAGCCAAAGATCTTCGCATCGACACGTTTTGCTCGTCAGGCCCCGGCGGTCAATCCGTGAACACCACGTACTCCGCGGTGCGCATCACGCATATTCCAAGCGGTCTTGTAGTCTCGCAGCAAGACGAAAAATCGCAAATCAAAAATCGTGCGAAAGCCATGCGCGTCTTGCGTGCTCGGCTTTACGAAATGGAACAGTCCAAGCAACACGAAGCGATTGCCGCCGAGCGCCGCGGCCAGATCAAGACCGGCGACCGTTCCGAAAAAATTCGCACCTACAATTTTCCGCAGAACCGCGTCACCGACCACCGCATCGGCTTGACGCTGCACCAGCTCGATCAAGTGATGGAAGGCAAGCTCGGCTCCATCGTGGACGCGCTTTCCACTCACTATGAATCCGAGCGACTCAAGCAGGAGCTCGTGGAAGCCTAAATGATTCGAGATTCTGCTGGCAACGGCGTCAATCTCAATGCCAGGCTGAATGCCCATGGCCAGGAATCTGTTCCTGCGTTCCCGCCGACCTCTAATGCGAACGGACAGACGATCGATATTCGTAGAGCGTTGAAAGAAGGAATGGCGAAGCTGCGTGAAGCGAGCGTGCCGTCGCATACGCTTGCAGCAGAACTTCTTCTGATGCACGCGCTCGGCCGCGACCGCACTTGGCTTTACACCCATCCCGAGGAAGTGCTCGAACCTGCTGGCTCCGAAAAATATTTCGCGCTGATTGCGCGCCGTGCGGCAGGAGAGCCCACTCAATATCTCACCGGCAAACAAGAATTCTGGGGCCTCGAATTCGAAGTAACGCCGGCGGTATTGATCCCGCGCCCGGAGACCGAGCATGTGATGGAAGTGGCCTTGGCGCGGCTTGGCCCCCGCGGTCTCAAAATTCATATGGATACGGGGCTGCCGCGCGAACGATTGCGCGTCGCCGATGTCGGCACTGGCTCTGGTTGTCTCGCCATTTCGCTGGCTTACGAATTGCCGCACGCCGAAGTTTTTGCCACGGATATTTCCGCGCCCGCCCTCGAAGTTGCGCGCCGCAACGCCGCCCGCCATGCCGTTGCCGACCGCATTCATATTCTACAAACAGACTTGCTGGAAGCTTTGCGCCCCGAGTCACATTCTTTCGACCTCATCGTCAGCAATCCGCCCTACGTCGGGCGCAACGAATCGGCCGAATTACAACGCGAAGTACGCGATCACGAACCTGACGCGGCCCTCTTTGCTGGTCCTACCGGTGCAGAAATTTATGCGCGCCTAATCGAAGAAGCCGGCGAACTGCTTCGCCCCGGTGGCATGCTCGTTCTCGAGCTCGGCCACAACTCAGCCGAGCACGTGCGCGCAATCCTGGCGGAACAGAATTGCTGGACGAATGTCAGCTTCACGGATGATCTCGCAGGCATCCCGCGAGTGGCGGCCGCCGACCATATCTGACAAAGCGTTGCAGCTTTTTGTCGTAGAATCTAACCCTCGCTCACTTCAACGAATATGCCGAAGCTGGCCCATTTTCGCGCGAAGAATGACGCACCAGCGCCTGCCGCGGATTCCGTTGCCTCCATTCTTCACATCGATATGGACGCGTTTTTTGTTTCCGTCGAACTGCTGGCGCGACCCGAGTTGCGCGGACTTGCCGTAATCGTAGGCGGCCAGCGCGACCAGCGCGGGGTTGTGACTTCTGCGAGCTACGAAGCGCGACGCTTCGGCGTGCACTCCGCGATGGCCCTGCGCACGGCTGCAAAACTTTGCCCCCACGCAGTGTTTCTCGACGGGCACCATGAACTCTACGGTCGCTGGAGTGATCGCGTCGCGGCAATCCTCGCAAAATACTCGCCGACGGTGGAAATGGCTTCCATCGACGAAGCTTATCTGGATCTTGCCGGCACCGAGCGCCTTCATGGTCCGCACTTTGGTGCAGCGCACAAACTCTTGCTTGAAATCACCTCCACAACCGCGTTGCCGTGCTCGGGCGGTTTAGCTGCAACCCGCCTGGTTGCAAAAGTCGCCAGCGAGCAGGCCAAGCCACGCGGCCTGGTTTGGGTTGCGTCGGGAAGTGAAGCCACCTTCCTCGCACCATTGTCCGTGCGCAGAATTCCAGGTATCGGCAAAGTGACCGAGGCGGCGCTCAAAGGCCTAGGCGTCGAAACGATTGCGCAGCTTCAGCAGGTCACATTGCAGCGTCTCGAAGAAGTTTTCGGAAAATGGGGCCAAGCGCTTTATCGCAAAGCGCGCGGAATCGATTCCTTCGAATTTTTCGTGGACGCCGAGCCGAAATCGATTTCTCACAATCAAACTTTCGGCCACGACACAAACGACCGTGAAATTCTGGAATCCACCCTCAGCCACCTCTGCCAGAAGGCCGCAAAACGACTGCGCGAAGCGGGTCTTCACGCCCGCACCGTCAGCATTACGCTGCGCTACGCCAACTTTACGACGATCACTCGCAGCCACACACTCACCGAGCCCTCCGACCTCGATACAATTTTTCTTCGGATGGTTCGGGATCTCTTTTCAAGCGCGTGGAACGGCACCGCAAACCTACGCCTTGTCGGCGTCGAATTCTCCTCATTCACGGCCGGCTCCGGCCAAATGGATCTCCTTGATCCTGGCCGCCGCGACAAACTGGAGCGCTTGGCGCTGGCCACCGATAGTCTTCGCGATCGCTTCGGATTCTCGAAAGTACAATTCGGCGGCTCGCTCGCGGCACACGACGATCGCGACGAGCACGACTGATTTTTCTTTCGCGCGAGCATTCGACACTTTCACTGAACAAATTCGTTCCGGCCTCCTTCCTGCCCTATAATCACGTCTCCTATGGCCGCAACTTCTGATCCCGGCAAGCGTTCAAAAGGCGCCATCCGTCACCTACGCGATTTCTGGTCGCGCATAACCGAAGGCCTGATGCTCGGACAGCTCTGGGGACAGTTCAAGTCCGAGGCCGCAGCTACTTACGTCTTTTATTCGAAAGATGTGGACCGCGAGGATATCGACCGGGAGAAATCAAAATTCAAACGTTATTTGCGCTTGGCCTGGGCTTTGTTTCTGGCGATGTTAATGAAGCTTTCTCCCGCGCGCCGAGTTTTGTTGATCGCGGCAATTATTTTGCTGATCGCGCGAAACGAGAACTATGACTTCGGCTGGCTTAGCGCCGCAATTTTGTTTTTGTTGCTGGCGCTTGAACTCGCCGATCGCGTGACCATGAAGCGGGATCTCGAAATCGCCCGTGAGATTCAGCAGTGGCTGGTTCCCGCTCAACCACCCGTAATTGCGGGCATGGATATCGCCTTCGCTACGCGTCCTCAAAATACTGTCGCGGGCGATTATTATGACGCATTCTTGCGGCCCTTGGCGCCGAGCGGCACCAGCAACCCATCGTTACTCATTGCGGTTGCCGACGTTGCGGGGAAAAGCGTCCCGGCTGCGCTCTTGATGGCTACTTTCCAAGCGAGCCTGCGAGCGCTTTCGGCCACGCCCGCCTCACTTGACGAAATCGTGGCGGGCCTCGAACGCTACGCCCGGGCCCATAGCCTCGAAGGCCTCCGCTTCACAACTGCCTTTCTGGCGGAAATAAATCTTGAGACACGCGAGATGTGCTACGTCAACTGTGGGCACAACAGCCCGATCTTGCGCCGTGCGTCCGGCGAAATCGATCGGCTCTCGACCGGAGGTCTGCCGCTCGGGACGCCGCTCTTCACGGAAACCGAAATCCTCTATCCGTCGGGCCGCACGCAGCTTCATCCGGGCGATTTGCTTTTCATTTTTACCGACGGGGTGATTGAAGCGGTGAATGAAGCCGGGGAAGAATACGGCGAAGCGCGGCTTCTCCCCTGCGTGCAGCCGCTCCCCGCAAACGCCGGAGAAGTTCTTTCGCGCGTGATGACCGACGTCAGTAATTTTGTCGGCTATGCCCGCCAGCATGACGACATCACAGCTCTAGTTCTTCGCGTGACGGCATAGTTGCCACATCGGGTTGACCTGATTCCTTCTTCCAGTCTGTTTGACGCCTGGTTCGTTGCAAGTTTTCAATGTAAAGGATGATACGCGGCGTGTCGCGAACTAGCCCGCTTCAGGAAATGGCTACAACTACCAACGACGCTCCATTTCGCTCATAATCGGAAATATGAGTCCCCGGGCTTTCGCTGAAC
>Ga0224545_1000042_pt1 | contig 26994 bp, 21 predicted proteins | sample 714P12024metaG_FD_179906 | JGI IMG/M metagenome (GOLD analysis project Ga0224545, IMG submission 179906) | Peat soil microbial communities from Stordalen Mire, Sweden - 717 P1 20-24 | ecosystem: Environmental > Terrestrial > Soil > Wetlands > Peat | place: Sweden: Norrbotten County, Stordalen... | reverse complement strand
GGCTTCCACAGCCGATAGAATGGCCGGCATAAGATTTTCAGTGCTGCGGGCTCGGCGTTCCACTTCGGCAAGCGCAGCCTTCGCCTTCGCCGAATCGCGGCGTGCGCGCAAGGCGTCGAGACGAGCCACCTGTGTGCGCTCAATTTCCGGATCGATTTGCATAGTAGGTATCGGACGGCCTTCCTCGCCCTGAAAGCGATTCACACCCACGACTACCTGCTCGCCCGTGTCGACTGCTTGCTGATATTCGTAAGCCGCTTTTTGGATTTCCTGCTGGACGTAACCGGTTTCAATGGCGCGCAGCATTCCGCCCATTGCGTCAATCTTCGAAATGTATTCTTGCGCCGCAGCTTCGATTTCGTCTGTCAATTTCTCAATGGCGAAGGAGCCTGCCACCGGGTCGATAGTGTTTACGACGCCCGTTTCCTGGGCGATGATCTGCTGCGTGCGCAACGCGAGCAGAGCTGCTTGCTCAGTGGGAAGCGCGAGCGCTTCGTCCAGAGCGTTGGCATGGAGCGACTGGCAGCCGCCCAAAACCGCTGCGAGACATTGTAGCGCGACGCGCACGATATTATTTTCCGGCTGCTGCGCGGTGAGCGAAGAGCCGGCAGTTTGCGCGTGAAAGCGGAGCATCATCGAGCGAGGATCGCGCGCTCCGAATCGTTCGCGCATGGTACGAGCCCACAGGCGTCGCGCCGCGCGGAATTTCGCGATCTGCATGAGCAGCTCGTTGTGAGAATTGAAGAAGAAAGAAAGCTGCGGAGCGAAATCGTCCACCGCGAGCCCAGCTTCGACGGCGGCATCCACGTATGCGATTCCGTTCGCCAGCGTGAACGCAACTTCCTGCACGTCGGTCGATCCCGCTTCGCGAATGTGATAACCGGAAATCGAAATGGCATTCCAATTGGGTATTTCCTGCCGGCACCAGGCGAAAATATCCGTGACGATTCGCATGGCCGGGCGCAACGGATAAATGTAAGTTCCGCGCGCAATGTATTCTTTCAAAATATCGTTTTGCACCGTGCCGGCCAGGCGTTTCAGGTTCGCGCCCTGCTGCTTGGCCACAGCGACGTAAAGCGCGAGCAGGATCGCGGCGGTGGAATTAATCGTCATGGAAGTAGAGACGCGCTCGAGCGGGATAGCGTCGAAGAGCGTTTGCATGTCTTCGAGCGAATCGATCGCTACACCCACTTTGCCCACTTCACCCCGCGCTAGCGGATGGTCGGAATCCATTCCAATCTGCGTGGGCAAATCGAACGCGACGGACAATCCCTTTTGACCTCGCGAAAGAAGGTACCGATAGCGGTGGTTCGATTCGAGGGCACTTCCAAAGCCGGCATATTGCCGCGTGGTCCACAACCGACCGCGGTACATCGTGGGATAAACGCCGCGCGTGAATGGAAATTCGCCTGGGTAGCCGAGATCGCGTTCGGGATTCCAATCCTGCAGGCTGTCTCGCGCGACAACGGCTTCCATGGGAAGGCCGGAAGGCGAGGCGAGCTTTCGCTCCGTTAGAGCAGCGCGTTTCTTGGTGTCTTCAGGCATTGGAAATTCAGCGAACTCGCCGCGCTCGTCGGAACGAGGTGAAGGCGAAGAACGCCATCAAGACCGCGTAAACCAGCGCAAAACCGAGAAGCCAAGCTGCCACTTTGCTATGCCACTGCCGCCAAGCGGCCACCGCTCCATACAAAGCAAATGTGGCGAATAGCGCTCCCATGGCTTCGTGAAAGAATTGCCGCGCGGCGCGCCACAGGACGCGCAGGGTTATTTTCGAGGAATTCCAAAGCGCCGGAATGACGCCGGTTGCCATCGCACAATTCTAGTATAGATTGCGGCGGCGTGCCGCGGCCCCGCTGCGATTTTGGCCAAAGGATACGCGTACCCGCGTTTCCCGGGTCTGGCCTGCGCTATCGTACAGGTAACATCCGCGATTCCAAGATCAAACGTGGGTCTTGTTTCAGGATTGCGGCGGCCCTAGAATTGGTGTAGTTAAGGGCTCTTTACAGGAGGCGCCCTTGCAACTCGATGACCGCATGAAGCAGTTGCTGCGAGACCTAGGGCACGCTATCAACGATAGCGTCTCGGATTCCGAGCGCATCGCCGAAGCTATTTCCAGCGTGCGTTCGGCAGGCTTCGATATTGTGCTGAAGCTGGACGCGACGATCGGGCTGGCACGCCGCTCCGAGCAGGACGCCAAAATGACTCCACTTGACCGCCGCTTCCTGGAATCGCTGCATATCCGCGTGGATGATGAAACCCTGGAAGAAGAAACCGTGACACCGCGCATGGTGGAAATCACCGCGCAAGATATTAAATTCTTGAAGTCTCTGAAGATCTCATTTGATGAAGAACTCTAAGACTTTCGCCGCGATTATTCTGGTTGCAATCGCCGGCTTTTCACTGGCCAATGCGCGCGCCTCTGGCGCGCAGATGAGCAGCAGCCCGCCTATCGTAGTGAAGCAAAAGGCGCGGAGACCCGTATGGCTAAAAGCAGAAGTGATCCATGCGGACAGCCACACGCTCATGGTGCGCGAAGAAGCGAATTCGCTGAACGTTCATACGTTCACGTATGCGGACAAAGCGCAGAAAAAAATGGGCAAAGTTCTGGACGCAGGCGGCTATCAAAGCGGCGATCGAATACAAGTTCTGTGGATGGCTGGGGGATCTGAAGCGCTCGACATTAAAGGTAAACCTTCAAAAGCTATTTGATCGTTTTTACGGACCCGCTTCTGAATTGTCATGGTTGCTCACTAACTCGCAGTCTCGACTAATTTGATGATTCGCCCCCCTGCTGTTTCCGGCCGCTTTTATCCTTCCGACGAAAAGAAACTGGCGCTTGAAATCGAGAAATATACTTCGAGTGCGAACAAAAAGTCTTTCGCCCGAGGATGTGTCGTGCCGCATGCCGGATATCTGTATTCGGGCCACGTAGCGGGAGCCGTTTATTCCGCGATCGAAATTCCCGCGCGATGCATTCTGCTGGGGCCTCGACATTTCCCCGGCGGAGAAGCAATGGCGATCATTTCGGAGGGAAGCTGGCGGACTCCGTTTGGCGATGCACAAATAGACTCGGAACTCGCTGCAGAACTTGAGCGCGCGTGCCCGCTGCTGAGTGAAGATCGAGTAGCGCACGAGCGCGAGCATTCGCTTGAAGTGCAGATTCCATTTCTTCAACAACTCGCCGCAAACCTGCGGTTTGTTCCGGTGGTGCTTGCAACCCAGCGTTACCAGGACCTCGAAACATTAGGCCATGCCGTGGCGCGAGTGATCGCGGCTCACACCGAACCCGTGGTGCTGATTGCGAGCACGGATATGAATCACTATGAAAGCGACGCCATCACCCGCACGAAAGATCACAAGGCAATCGACCGCATACTGGCGCTCGACCCGCGCGGACTTTACGATATGGTGAGATCCGAGGGCATCACTATGTGCGGGTATGCGGCGACGGCAGCGACGCTGATTGCCATGCGCGATCTGGGCGCCAAAGATGCGGAACTGATTAGGTACGCGACTTCGGGTGACATTACCGGCGATTGGGACCAAGTCGTCGGGTACGCGGGCATCATCATTCGCTGAGAATACTCGATGACACGGTCGGAGCACCCGCGGCGCTGCGCGTTTTTCTGGCGCAAGAGTTCTATTGGACGGTGAGCAAGAAATAAGTGGAATGCGTATTTGTTCCGTCTGTGGCCGTGATAACCACGCTTTGGTTGGTTACTGCACCGCCGCCCCCACCACCACCGCCTCCTCCACCACCACCACCGCCTCCTCCACCACCACAGGCTGCTATACCGACCAAGCATCCAACCACGAGGAGACTTGCTGCCATGCTCCAACGGAGCCTGCGTCTGCCTGCTTGAATCGCGAGCCAAAAGATGGCGAAACACACAAACAGCAGCATCACTCTGCCAGTGCCGGCCCGAGCGGCAGGCGCGTCCTGATGGCCGATTGGAACTAGCATGCCGCTGGCCGTGTTCGTCACCATTAGTGTGGTCGAGCCGCTGCCGGGACCAACCGACGAAGGACTAAAGCTGCAAGAATCTCCCGCAGGAAGGCCGGAGCAGGACGCAGCGGAGAAAGTGATTGTTCTGGTGTATCCGTTCGCTCCGGTTACGGTGAGCGTTGTGGTTGAGTTGCCTCCGGATGGCACCGTCACAGTTGTAGGAGTCGGAGGTGTGCCGGGGAAGGAGAGGCTAAAGTCCGGTCCGAAGACGGCGGATTGAAAACCTGTGACGAAATTTGCGACGTTCAATGAGCCAAGACCGGAAGCGAGGTTAAAACCGGTCGAGGTGTTGCAGCAGGGCAAAACACCGACGGGGTTGCTGCCAGAGGCAGTGCAGTTCGGCGTACCCGGCGTGCAAGGCATAGCGTTGGTTCCACCGCCAGCCGCTAAGTTATGGAAAATGCACGAAACAGTCTGCGTTCCATTTGAATCGCATGTATTGGCAGTTTGCTTCGCAAGCGCGTAATGAACCGGATTGGGATTGCCTTGGGCTGCCCCGCCGGCTTGTTGGACCACTAATGCCATGATGCCAGCCATCGCAGGCGTGGCCACGGAAGTGCCGCCGAAGCCTTGAAAATCGGCAAAGGGGGTAGTCAGATTACAGCTGGAAGTACTGCTGCCCGGTCCCGAATTCGCATCCATCTGGCACACGACGTAAAAGCTCCCATTGAAGAAGCCGTTGCCCGAAAAAAGCGAGACATCCGGAATGTCCCGCTTGCCGTCGTTGGGTACACCGGGACCCGCCTGCCAGGACGGCTTGGCGTAGCCACCGAAGCAACCCGCCGGCTCCACAGGATTACCCGACGTGCAATCGCTCGCGCCTCCGCCGCCGCCGATAACACCGGCAGCTTCGGATTGGACCTGACTATTGTTGCAGTTGGTCACCGGGTCTGTGCTACCGCCGATGTCCGCCCACAGGTTGCTGGTGCAGGCGTCATTCCAAATCACTTCCGGGATGTAAGACAACGCGGATGCTTGCGTGGTTGAATTGTTGGTCGCGCTCCAAAATTGACTCTGGGTTCCGACATCATTGAAATCCGTACCGCCGACAGCGACGTTGAAAGGCGTCGAAGCAAATCCGGTAACCTGCAAGCCGGAGACCGCGACGGTAGCGGCAGCATTGGAGGTGCCAGTATCGCAGGCCGCTGAACCTTCGTCTCCCGCAGCGATGAATACGGAAATACCTTCTCCGGCTGCTTGCTGCCACATTTGGTAATAGAACAAATTGCCTGAGGAGCCGAGATCGAATTCGCACGCGCCATAGCTTTCGGTTAGGATGGGAGCCAAATTTTGGTCCACGATGTAGGTAGAGGAAAGATCCACTCCATTGCTGGTATTGGTGGATGCCGACTTTACGAAATTGATCGTGGCGCCTTTGGCGACTGCGCCCGACCACTGAGTGTCAATGTCTGCTTCGGCCTCGTCGTCATCTCCCCCCGGGCCAATCGTCCCTGGGTCGCCGGCGTTCGGATTTTGAGTGATCGTCAGATGCGAAGCTGGGAGGCCAAATATGCTCCTAAAATCAGCATTGTCCTGTGGATTGATGTCCGTCTGTCCTACCACTGCGATGGTCACTCCCGTGCCGTCGTTGTTCGCTGTCCATCGTGGCAGCACGTTATAGATCGTGGCGAAATCGGTCGGGCCCACTCCGAAACAATTCGTTCCGGTGCCGCCGCAGCCTCCCGCGAATGTGAACTTCGGATTCACTGCCGTCACTTTTCCAGTCTCTTTCGATCTGATGAACTCGCCGGCATGTACATTGGCAGGCTTCCAGCGAAAATTATGCAGCGTGTTTACGCCCGCGACGACCGGTGTGAGGGCTGTGGGGATTTGGGGATCGGTCGAGTTCGCCCAGTGCTGTTCGCCATTAACAACGTAGCTGTGAATCGCGGTATGAAAAGCCTGTTGCACTTGGCCCGCGTTGCCGGAAAAGTTGATCACCGTGCGGCCGTTTGTTACCTGGATTACTTGGAACCCGTGCGAGCCCAGCCACGACGTGATGGTTTGAATGTCCTGGTCCGAGGCGCCGAACTGCTGGCCAAATTGCTGCGGGGTGAGCCACTTGTGGAAATTGGGAGAAGATTTATCGAGTTGCTCGGCCATCAACCGATCAAGCGCGGCTTCCTGCGCCGGGCTGCGTTTCAGCACCAGCAGCATGTTCTCCATCGGGAGATTGGCCGGCGCCGGTCCGCGGTCAAATTCAGCGCGGGCGAGCGGATAGGTGTTGCCCTTCAGCGAGGTTAGTTTGCCCTCGTCCACAGCCTGCGTGATGCGCGGCTGAACGTCACTGCTTTGCGCCGAAGCTGGCAACGCGGGGATCGAAAGTAAAGCAAAGAGCAGGGCGCACTGGATTGCAACTAGATTTTTTGGTTTCATTGGCGTGGTAACTCAGATGCGGACGGTCTCCATACGGATGGATGAAGTATAGCGGTAAATCGCAAGAAATGTCATCCTGGTCAGCGGGCCAGTTCTAAATCTCGTCCACAATAACGCCTAAAATGAGGAGTTTTAATTCTAAGTTAAAAAAGGAGTTAGCAATACCTGGGAATTCAAGTTCTGAAATGCCGGCTAGTGCGAGGCGCGGATACGGCCGGCAAGCGCTCGGGCCCGCTGGCGAGCTATATCGATAAACTTCTGGTCGCCCGCTAGCTGGTCGAGCGCGGGAAGCAGCCGCTCGGGTTCCGGAAACAGCTTGTTGTTGTAATCCTGCTCGATTTGCTGCAGAACATCATTTACCCCAAGCCGGTCGTATCGCATCGTGCGTTCCAGGTCAGAAAGATCTGTTGTCTGACGGGCAAGCCCTTCGAAAATTGCGGTCAATTGACTGGCGGAATCGTCGAGCGTGTAGTTGAACTTGACCTCGTAAGTCTCGCTGCCTTTATCGTAGCGGAAAGTTTTTTCGCCCAGGTTTGCGATGCGCCTGTGAATGTCCAAATCCACACCTTGAAAATTATGCAATTTCGCCGCCAGGGCAAAGATTTTGCCGGCGAGCGAAGCGTCGATTTCGAAGGGCTGAGGATTGGCAGCTTCGTCCAGTTGGCGGATATCAAAAGTGCCGCGGCCGTTCTCGTCCAGCTTAATTTCGACGAATTCTGGATAGCTGGACTTAAAGATTTTTCGGTATGTGATCGCAGGGCTGTCGGAAGATGCGCCAGCGACGCAAGGAGCCAGGAACGCAAAAGCGGCGAGGAAAAACGCTGCAAGGTTTCTGCGAAAACCCGCTGCCATGTGACGGTTCACAAATCGGATCATCGTTGACGAGGCTATCACGATTCCAAGATGCGGGCGGTGCGGATCCGGTTGCGCGGACTTTGTGAATTGCGAATCACGCTGCGAGACGCCATAACTAGACGCGTCGAGGACATAGCAACATCCATGCGCTCGCGCGCTCGCGCAAGGTGTGCGTGACAAAGCGCCACGGCCAGCGCGTCGGCGGCGTCAGCAGGCTCCGGAACTTCCGTCAGCCCCAGCGCGGAACTCACCATTTGCTGCATTTGCTGTTTCGACGCGGCGCCATATCCCGCCACACTGGATTTTACCTCGCGAGGCGAATAGCTATGAGCGGGGATGGAGGCTTGCGCAGCAGCCAGAAGCACGACCCCGCGGACTTCCGCAAGTTTTAGCGCGGTCCTGATATTCAGAGCGGCGAATACGGATTCGACCGCTACGGCGTCGGGCGTAAATTCAGCCACCAGTTTCGAAATCAGCGAATGAATTTCGTACAAGCGCGCGGCAAGTGTTGCACGTGCGGGAAGTTTAAACGAGCCGAAGCGCACCAGATGCGGGGTTGCACCAAAGAATTCGATGATGCCATAGCCGGTAGCGCCGGCCAGCGCTGGATCCACGCCGAGGACGCGCAGCCCCCGCGCTTTCGTATTCAGTCTCGCGGTGTGAAGTGAAGGCATGGCCCGCACAAGTGTACGTGCGGGCCTGAAATGAAGGCTAGTATTTTTTCGGTATGAGCGACGCGAAGAGAACTATCCGGCTACGGCAGCCTGGATTTCCTTCTCGTCGATATCGAAGTTCGCGTAAACATGCTGTACATCGTCGTGGTCTTCCAGCGTTTCCATCATGCGAACCATCTGCTGAGCTTGCGCGCCGGTCAGCTTCACGTAATTCTTCGGTATGAATCCAACTTCGGCGGAAGAAGGCTTGATGCCCGCGGCGGTCAGTGCCTCACGAACTTTTTCCATCGCTTCGGGAGGAGTCGTCACTTCCCATGCGGAGCCATCGTCGCGCAAGTCTTCGGCGCCAGCGTCCAGCACGATGCTCATCATTTTGTCTTCGTCGGCGGCGTCTTTCGGAACCAGGATGTCGCCCTTGCGGTCAAACATCCAGCCGACCGCGCCGGTTTCAGCCATGTTGCCGCCGTTTTTCGAAAGCATGTGGCGAATTTCGCTAACGATGCGGTTGCGGTTATTGGTCACCACTTGCACCAACAGGCCGACGCCGCCCGGGCCGTACCCTTCGAACGTTACTTCATCCAGCGTCTCACCTTCGAGCGTCCCAGAGCCGCGTTGGATCGCGCGCTCGATATTGTCATTGGGCATGTTCTCGCTCTTGGCGGTGAGAATAGCCGTACGCAGTCGCGGGTTGGTCACGGGATCAGCTCCGGCGGTGCGCGTGGCAATGGTCAATTCGCGGATTAGCTTGGTGAAAACCTTGCCACGACGGGCGTCCGTGGCAGCCTTCTTGTGTTTAATTGTGGCCCATTTTGAATGTCCAGACATGGATGAACCTTTTACAGGAAGTATGGCAGGAGCAGCACTAGCTCTTGCCGCGACAGTGTAGCAGTAGGCCCCAAAACAGGCAAGCGAAGCGGTACAAACTGGCTGGAGCTTACTTCTGGAGACTATTCCAGCAGATCGGGCTCTTCACGGGTGATACGCGCGAGCAGAGGCTGAAACTGGAACCATCCCGCGAGATGGCTGCCGACTTGCTCCCTGGTCCCAACCGCAGTGGCATGATCGATTTTCACCGGCGCGCCTGCCGCCTCGGCGAGCAGTTGCGCCTGGCAACTTCGGTCCATGGTGATGAACCACCACGCCGCTTCTTCGACGCACTGGCCCACGGTGATCAATCCGTGATTCCGCAGAATCGCGGCTTTGCGTTGTCCAAGAGCTTGCGCGATCCGCTCACCCTCCGAGGTTTCATAGACCACGCCGGTAAAGTCCGTGAACAATCCATGGTCCTCGTAAAACGCGCAGGCATCCTGCGTGATGGGGTCCAGCAGCCTACCGAGTGACGCCCAGGATTTCCCGTACATGGAATGCGCGTGCGCCGCCGCTACTACGTCAGGACGCGCAGCATGCACCTGCGAGTGGATGGCAAAAGCGGCTCCATTGACGGGATATTTTCCCTCCACCACTTCGCCGCGATGATTCACCAGAATCAGGTCGGACGCGCGGATTTGGCCGAAGTGCATCCCGAACGGGTTCACCCAGAAGTGGTCGAGCTTTTCCGGATCGCGCGCCGTGATGTGTCCCGCTACTCCTTCATCGAATCCGAACCGCGAGAAAAGCCGAAATGCGGCGGCCAGCATCTGCTTGCGATGCAAGCGCTCCTCCGCGGCGTTGGCAAACACCGGCGGTCGCGGCATGTTTAATACATTTGCGGGTGCTCCGGCCATTTAGCCCCTCCCGTGTGCAAAGAATGTCCTCGCTTGGCACAGTTCACGCGATTATATACAATGCCCGCCGCGTTAGTCACTGTCATCTGTAAGCGACTATCAACAATAGGCCGGACGACGGCTCTGCCTCAATTGTACTTAGCGGAGGAATCAGCCATGAGCAATCTGAATCATAAATTCGAACTTGCGGCGCGTCCCGTGGGCATGCCGAAGCGGACCGATTGGAACTACAAGGAAGAACCGGTTCGCGATCCAGGCGAAGGCGAGTTCCTCGTGAAGATCCTGTATATCTCGCTCGATCCGGCCATGCGTGGGTGGATGAACGAGGGGAAATCGTACATTGCGCCGGTCGGGATCGGCGAAGTGATGCGGGCCGGGGCGCTCGGCCGCGTGACGGCTTCGAAAAATCCCAAGTTCGCCGTTGGCGATTACGTTTACGGAGCATTCGGCGTTCAGGAGTTTGCCATATCCAATGGCAACGGCATCACGAAGGTGAACGCCGGCGCGATTCCTCTGCCGGTTTTTCTCGGCACGCTCGGAATGCCGGGAATGACCGCCTATTTTGGCTTGCTGGATATCGGCCAACCGAAGCCGGGCCAGACCGTAGTCGTCTCAGGCGCAGCCGGAGCGGTGGGGACAGTCGTAGGGCAAATCGCCAAGATAAAAGGATGCACCGTGGTCGGCATCGCCGGGGGTGCGGAAAAGTGCAACTACATTGTGAAGGATCTGGGCTTTGACGCCGCCATTGACTACAAGTCGGAGGATGTCCGCAAAGCGCTACAGAAGCATTGCCCGAAAGGCATTGACGTTTATTTTGACAACGTGGGTGGCGACATTCTCGACGCGGCGCTCACGCAACTCGCGCGCGAGGCGCGCATCGTGATCTGCGGGGCGATCTCGCAATACTGCAACACCACGCCAATCAAAGGGCCTTCGAATTATCTTTCACTGCTGGTCAATCGCGCCAGCATGAAGGGTATGGTCGTGTTTGACTACACCGACCGTTATGCCGAAGCCGGACGCGAAATGGTGGGCTGGATGGCTGCCGGCAAACTCAAATCGCGCGAGCATATCGTCGAGGGCTTCGAAACATTTCCCGATACGCTGCTGAAGCTTTTCAAGGGCGAGAACATCGGAAAGCTCGTGCTCAAAGTCGCCAACGCGTAAACACAAGTCTCGGGCGGACTTAAATCGGAGTGTTAACGCCGCTCAGATAGCCGGCTAAGTGCGCGGTCATTTCGACCAGCCCGACCGGCCTTACCACACTACACCGAATCGACACTCGTTGACTTGTTCTCTACCAGAAGATAGCATTCGCGTTCGCAAAGGATCCTAGCCTCCATGGTTGGCCAGACATTCTCCCACTACCGAATACTCGACAAGCTGGGCGGTGGTGGCATGGGCGTGGTGTACCGCGGCGAGGATACGAGGCTGGGTCGCAGCGTAGCCCTAAAATTCTTGCCGGAGGATTCCTCCAAGGACCGGCAGGCACTCGAACGATTCCAACGTGAAGCACGGGCAGCTTCGGCGCTGAATCACCCCCACATCTGCACCATCTACGATATTGATGAGCACGAAGGCCGCCCATTTATCGTCATGGAGTATCTAGAAGGTTCAACGCTGAAGCATCGCATCGAAGGCCGGCCCATGGAAATCGAGGAGATACTCGAACTGGGGATCCAGATTGCCGGCGCACTGGCCACCGCGCATGCGAAGGGCATTGTTCACCGTGACATAAAGCCGGCAAATATCTTCATCGCGCAAAACGGTAGCGCCAAAGTTCTCGATTTCGGATTGGCGAAAATGGCGTCCAAACGACAGCGGATCGGGGAAACCGTCGCAGTTTCCGCGGAGGCTACAGCGATTGCAGCTCCCGAATACTTAACTAGCCCAGGCACGGCCATGGGCACCGTGGCCTACATGTCCCCCGAGCAAGCGCGCGGCGAGGACGTCGATGCGCGCAGCGATCTGTTCTCTTTCGGCGTGGTTCTGTACGAAATGGGAACCGGGCGCTTGCCGTTTTCAGGCAGCACCTCCGCCGTCATTTTCGATGCGATTCTTAATCGCGCGCCGGTCTCGCCTGTGCGCCTGAATCCGAAAATCCCGGCCGAACTGGAGAAGATCGTAAACCGATTATTGGAGAAAGCACCCGAGCAACGATACTCGAGCGCGGAAAAACTACACATCGATCTTCAACAATTGAAACGCGACTCCGGCTCAGGCCGAATCGCGGCTGCGACAGCGGCGGCTGTCGAGAAATCGGTCGCAGTGCTTTACTTCGAAAATTTGAGCGGAGCGAAGGATGACGAGTACTTCCGTGATGGCATGACGGAAGACATCATCACGGAGTTATCAAAAATCAGTAAGCTTAGAGTTTTCCCGCGTGCTGAAATGCTGGTCTATAGAGACAAGCCGGTCACGGCGCCTCAAGTCGGTCAGGAACTCAATGCCGCTTACGTACTGGGCGGCAGCCTGCGACGGGCCAAAAACCGCTTGCGAATCACCGCACAGCTCGTGGAGACGCGAACGCGGCACTCAGTCTGGGCAGAACGCTACGACCGCGAGATGGAAGACGTATTTGCCATTCAGGATGAAATTGCGCAGAGCATTGCCGGCGCTTTGAAAGTGATGCTGACCGCAAGCGAAAAAGAGGCCATCGCCAAGGCGCCGACGGCAGACGTCAAGGCTTACGACTACTACTTGCGCGGGCGGCAATTCTTCTATCAGTTTCGGCGCCGAGGCTATGATTTTGCCCGGCAGATGTTTACTCGCGCTATCGAAATCGACCCCGGTTATGCGCGCGCCTACGCCGGCGTGGCCGATTGCCATTCCTATCTGTACATGTACTGGGAAGCAAGCGAGACAAATCTACAGGCGGCAGACGATGCCAGCCGCAAGGCTTTGCTCCTTGACCCGGGGCTAGCTGAGGCGCACGTATCGCGGGGACTTGCGATTTCGCTCAGCAAGCGCTACGACGAGGCCGAGCTTGAATTCCAGACCGCCATTCGCCTGGACTCCCGGCTCTTCGAGGCTTATTACTTCTACGCGCGAGCGTGTTTTCAGCAGGGGAAGCTGAAAGAGGCGGCACGTCAGTTCGAACAGGCCTCTGAGGTGAAGCCTGAGGACTACCAAGCTCCGCAGTTGCTTGCAATGGTCTATATCGGGCTGGGCCGCAAGCAGGACGCGGAGGACTCGTACCGGCGTGCTTGGCAGCGGGCTGAGAAACATCTGGAGCTTCATCCGGACGACGCACGCGCTCTCTATTTGGGAGCCAATGCACTGTGCCAATTAGGCGAGCGAGCGCGAAGTTTCGATTGGGCCCAACGCGCTCTGGCTATCGACCCCGAGGACTGCGGGATTCTCTACAACATCGCCTGCGTCTATGCTCTGCAAGGGAAGGCCGATGAGGCGATCGATTGCCTGGATAAGGCCATGACGCACGCTTTCTGGTATAAGCGCTGGGCTCAAAATGACGCGGACCTGAACTCTCTGCGCGCTCATCCTCGATTCCAAGCTCTCATGGCTCAGCCGTAGAGCCACCCTCGTCTAGTCAAGAACATTAGTCTTGGTTCATTCTCCGATAAGCCGACTTATTATTCCCAGTAGATCCTGCCAGTGGGTCCTTTCCGCAATTCGAGACGGATTGAATAGTGATGTTGGCGTGTCACCGCAAGGTAAGTGAGAAGAATTGCCTCTTAGGACGCGGGGCGTGCGCTGACCCCGATCAGTTTCTGGAATTCCGGGTCGTCGTGGAGGCAATCGAGATCGGTATCTTTAGCCGCCCAATCCTGGTTGCTATATCCGGCTGCAAACGACTTCTTGAGCGTCTCGAGCGCCTCCGCCTTTTTCCCCAGCGCGCCGTAGGTGCAGGCAGCATTGTAGAGAGTGCTGGGATCGCCGGGGCGAAGGGCGACGGCGGTCTGCAAGTGCCGAACAGCTTCGTCCGTGTCTTGCCCTTGTCCGGAGTAGGCGAGGTTGACCGCCAGCAAAATCCGGGCTCGCACGTCTTCCGGCACAATTTCCAGTTGCAGGCGCAGGGCCTTCATAAACCGCTCCTGCAGGCGCTCCGCTTCCTCTCTCATGTCCAACCGTCTGAGGGCCCGGCTGTAAGGAATATAAGAATTGTAGTCGTCGCCGTTAGCTTCAATCGCCCGCTCGGTCAGCGCAGCGGCCTCTTCGAAACGGCCGGAGGCAAAATACGCCCGGCCGAGTATGTCCCAGGAGCCTTCGCAGTCGGGTTTGCGCTCGATGGCACGCTGGGCCAGCAGTGCTGATTCTTCGTATTTCTTTTGCGCGTAACAGATGCGTGCGTGCGCCACGAGCACTTCCGGCAAGTCCGGCGCAAGCGCGGTGGCGCGATCACAGGCGGCGAGTCCGCGTTCAATCCATTTCGGGCTTTGCTCGCGAAGCTCATAGATGAGGCCGCACAAATGCGCAATCCCCGCATGCGCCAGGGCAAAATTCGGGTCAAGCTGGATGGCCTGTTCGAACATTTGCAGGCCGTACTCCATGTTATAGCGGCGTATGTAGTTTCTACCGCGCAGGTGAAAATCGTAGGCTTGCGGATTTTCCGTAGGTTTGCGCGCAATGGTTTTTTCTTCCTGTGGAGTAAGCGTAATGCGCAGAGCCTGGGCGATGCTCCGCGCGATTTCCTCCTGGATGGCGAACACGTCTTCCAGTTGGCGGTCGAAACGCTCGGCCCAGACGGAATGCCGGGTGGAAGCTTCCACCAGTTGCGCGGTGATCCGCACGCGGGTCCCCGAGCGACGAATGGAACCTTCGAGCACATACGCGGCGCCAAGCTGCTGGCCAGCTTGTAGCGCGGTGACCGGTTTGTCGCGGAATGCAAGCATCTCCGAGCGGGGAAAGATTTCCAGTTGTTTGATCTTCAAAAGCTCGGTCACGATATCTTCGGTAATTCCATCGCGGAAGTATTCGTCCTCCTTCGCGCCGCTCTGGTTCTCGAAGTAAAGCACCGCGACGGATTTATGTTTGGATGGCGCGGGCTGTGCCGCGGCGCCCGAAGCGCTCTTGTCAGCGGCGGGGCGGCGGTTTGACTCAATGTCGCGACTGAGGCGCTTCAAGTCGGCGCGGATATCGGAGGCATGCTGATAGCGCAGGTCGGGGTCTTTTTCGAGCGTCTTGCCAAGGATACTTTCCATCACCAGCGGCAGGCGAGGATTCAATTCCTTCGCAGGCGCGGGCGTAGAATGCAAAATTCCGTCGAAAACCACTGCCGAGGTTGTGCCGGAAAACGGAACCGTCCCAGTCGCCATTTCATAGAGCACCACGCCTAGCGAAAACAAATCCGACCGCGCGTCCAACTCTTCGCCGCGCGCTTGTTCCGGCGACATGTACGCGATTGTGCCCATCGAGCTACCCGGACTGGTCAGTTGCTCTCTATCGAGCATATGCGTTTGCGTGCGCATGGTAGCGCCCACCGATTCAGCCGCATGCGCGACCGTGGGCGTCAGCTTCGCCAAACCAAAATCCAGGATTTTTGCCTGCCCGCGCTCGACGAGGAATATGTTCGCGGGTTTGATGTCGCGATGCACGATTCCCTTCGAGTGCGCCGCATCGAGTCCGCTGGCGATCTGGATCCCGAGTTCCAGGAGTTCCGATAACTCGATAGGCTTCCCTGCTATACGGTGCTTCAAAGTCTTGCCTTCGAGCAGCTCCATGGCGATAAATGGACGGCCTTCGAATTCTCCAATATCGTGAATGGTGCAGATGTTGGCGTGATTGAGCGCGGATGCGGCGCGCGCTTCGCGACGAAATCGTTCGATGGCCTGAGGGTCCTGAGAAATATCGTCCGGAAGGAATTTCAGCGCCACGTTCCGGCCAAGACGCGTGTCCTTGGCCTTGTAAACCACGCCCATTCCTCCGCCGCCCAGTTTTTCTAGGACGGTGTAATGGGAAATCGCGCGGCCAATAATCGAGGGAGTGTCCGCCACAGGCGCTGAATTGTACGCTAGCGCTTCAATGCAGGCAATCGTGCAACTTGAGATGGAACGAATGCAGTCAAAATAGAATGGAGCGTTTCCGGAGCTCGCCACTGAGGAATCGTATCGGGCTGAGGATTGTCTAGCTGGCTTGGTAACGAAGCGGGAGCACGTCGTCGCGGCGTAGCGCGAAGTCATCGAACGTCGCGGCGTAGCCGTGCCAACCTGGCGTATCCAATTCCTCCGCGCGAATGATATGAGCAGCGGTACACATTTGCACGCTGCCCTGTCCTAGCGGACGTTCGACCAGCGCGACTTCCAGCTCGACGGCGGTGCCCGTTTCGAATTTGCGCGGTGCCAGGAAATAGACGCCGCTTGAGCTGATGTTTCGCGTTACCAGCGTGACCGGAACTGGTTCGGCCACTTCGCCAACTCGAATCAAGCGAAGAGGCAGCGAAAGACAAGCGCGCGGATGGGTGCGGCGTTCTTTCGCAACACCGATAGCGTGCGTGGGAATACGAGCAAAGTGCAATGGCCCCGGTTTACTTACGGCGGGTACCGACTTCGTTGGATCCTGAACTTCCACTACACGCAGCGGCGATGCAGCTGCCTGCCTGTTCCGTTGCGGAGCAGCCCCCATAGCTTCTCCCCCAAGTATAGCCTGACCCCACCCCTGTGGAATCCGAATATGCGCGTGGTCTGGTTCGACGTCAACCAGGGCGCAGGCAAAAGTGCCGTATGATGTAACCCTCAGGAGGCAAGGCGCTTGAGGCTTTCTCGTGGGCCATCTTCCCGCCAGGCGAAAGGCGAAGCTACTTTGAGCGCGAGAAACGGATAGCGGTTCCCGTTGGGATTCGGTAATTTCGGTCTGCAATTGAATGTATCGGTGACTCAACAAATGCCGCGCAATTCTAATCAAACGCAAAGACGTAGCGAACGGCCTCGCGCCGAGGCGCTGTGGCACGCTGTGCAGTCGCGCGACCGGGCGGCAGATGGCGCTTTTGTCTATGCCGTACGCTCTACGGGAATCTATTGCCGGCCGTCATGCCCTTCACGCAAGCCTCGCCGCGAGCAAGTGGTCTTTTTCCCCCTTCCCGAGGCCGCTGAACAACAAGGGTTTCGAGCGTGCCGACGCTGCCGGCCGCGCTCTATCAATCTGCGCGATCCACGTGCCGCATCGGTAGCGCGCGTTTGCCGCGAAATCGACGCTCAGATTCGGGAAGAGGAAGGAAGAGACAACCAGGCTGGTTTGACTCTCGCAACGCTGAGTCGAGCCGTTGGAACGGCTCCGCACCAACTCGAACGCGCGTTCCGCCGCGTGATGGGAATCACGCCTCGACAGTATGCCGACGCGCAGCGTATGCGCCGTCTGAAATCCAGTTTGCGAAAAGGAGACGATGTGACCACCGCACTTTACGACGCAGGATTTGGTTCGAGCAGAGGGTTGTATGAACGCGCTCCTTCACAACTCGGCATGACGCCTGGAACGTATCGGCAGGGAGGGGTAGGAATGCAGATTCACTACACGATTGTCGATTCGCCGCTTGGGCGCCTCCTGGTGGCAGCCACCAATCGCGGAATCAGCGCGCTTTATCTCGGAGAAAAAGATGGGCCGTTGGAAGCCGCCCTGCAAAAAGAATATCCTCGCGCGGAAATCGACAGCGATACGAGCGGATCGAGAAATCTCGGAGGATGGGTGAGCAAAATACTGGGGCACCTGCGCGGCAAAGAACCGCACCTTGATTTGCCGACCGACGTACAAGCAACTGCATTCCGCAGGCGTGTCTGGGAGGAGCTCAAACGAATTCCTTATGGCGCGACTCGAACCTACAGTGAAGTAGCGCGAGCCATCGGACAGCCGAGGGCAATCCGGGCGGTCGCGCGGGCTTGTGCGACAAACCCTGTTTCAGTCGTGGTCCCTTGTCATCGTGTCGTGCGGGCAGACGGAAATCTGGCTGGATACCGCTGGGGCCTCGACCGCAAGCGCGCGCTGCTCGAACATGAATCGGCGGCCCGGAACGTGCAGAAAGTGCGAACTGCGAAAGCTTGAGAGGCGGTGAACTTTCTTTTTTCTGCGAAGATTAGCCCTGCGGCCGGGCTTTTTCGGTACCCTTCGGCCAATGAGGCTTGAACTCGGACTCGCTGATTGCGGGATTGCGAACGATCTTCGAGTAGCGGATGCTGAAGTAATCGCCCGAACCGGTTTCATTGAATTGCTGCTGGACGGGAAGCCACGACGATTCGTCGAACCAGATTTGAATCTTCGAAATCTGATTGCGCACATCCGCGGATTTGGGAGTTAACTCCAGCTCAACGGTTTTCTTATCGTCCAGTGTGGGTTCGCCCAACAGCGTGATGAGATAACTTTTCTGAAGTTCCTTCCCGGATGTTCCGAAACCGAGCAGCAGGAATTCATCTACCATTGTGCGGTTCTTGCCCAGATTGTATTCCTCGACGCGATTCAACCCCGGCGTATAGACAAAAAGATTGTCTCCGGTGCGCAGGACCGTGCGCACGTCGGGTGCTTTCATTTGCAGAACCATCTTGTCGCCGCGCACGAGAAGGGTGCCGTTTTCCGTGGAGTGGTCGTTGACGACCACGGTTACTTTGGTGCGTTCCACATCCGCCGAGAGGCTGTGGAAAGTCTTCGCTTGAACATCGAGTTGTCGCAGGACCGACTCCAGTGTCCACGGGCCTCGGCCCTGCGCCGCGGCGGTCCAGCCGCCGACACAAATCGCGCAAAGAGCCAAGCACATTGACGCCATCCATTTGACCCGATTAACCATCAAGACGTTCCCCTGAGACTCGACCCCAAACCGTGATTAAAACGCGCGCCATGATAACACAGAGGATTAGATGCATCGGCCGGTCGGCGGGTTCCGTGTTGCGAGAATCAGGGAAGGGAGGACGCGAATCTCTCCGTCAGGAGGTGCACGGTAACATCGTAATAGACGACGGAACCGTCTGGGGCGCGCAGAGGGTCGATACGCGTCACCTGGAACGTGCGCTCTTTCAAATCCTCCACGGCACGGCTTATGATGTCGTGGGTTTCGCGCTCGAGTTCAGGGGTGGGCACTTTGGCGCGTTTTTCGGGCTGTAGAACTTTGGCGTCCAGGCGGTACGTGCGGGTGTGATTTCCGCTGTCTTCGGACAAAAGCTGAACGTCGGAGCTTGCTAGCGCGATTGTTAGCGGCTGATCGTGGAACAGGTTGCGCGGCGTGAGGAGGACGAACAAAACGATGGCCACAACCATCAAATCATAGGGCCAACTTCCGCGCTCGAAGGACCAAAAAATCGTTCGAACGATTCCTCGCCATACTTTGCGCATGTCAGTGGACTGTGGAGCCGTCAACAACTTGGCCGTCGCGCATATGAAGCACGCGGTGTCCGTACGCAGCGGCATCCGGATTGTGAGTAATCATTACAATCGTCTGCCCGAGATCTTGGTTTAGCTGGCGCAGCAAGTTTAGGACGGCTTCCGAGCTTTTCGTGTCGAGGTTTCCGGTAGGCTCATCGGCGAGAACAATTTTCGGTTCGCTGACGATCGCGCGCGCGAGAGCCACGCGTTGTTGCTCCCCGCCTGAAAGTTCGGAAGGCTTGTGCGTCAGTCGTTCGCTGAGACCGAGGAGATTGGCTACCACTTCAAAGCGGTGCGGATCGAAACCGTTTCCGTGTATGTGCTGGGCGAGCGCGATATTGTGGTAGGCGTCGAGCGTAGGCAGCAAATTGAATTTCTGAAAAACGAATCCTACCTTATGGCGCCGCAAGAGGGTTCTGGCAGCGTCGGTCATGGTGGTGAGATCGTTTCCGTCCAGCAGGACACGGCCGCTGGTAGCCTGGGCCAAGCCGCCAATCACGTGCAACATGGTGGATTTGCCGCAGCCGGACGGGCCCATGATGGAGACGAATTCTCCGGGAAAGACCTCCATGTTGACGCCGCGGAGCGCCGGCACCTCGACCTTGCCGGAACGATACACCTTCCACAAATTTTCTGTTTTAAGTATCGGCTCCAACGCCCGCTCCCGTGCGAGTGTCAACACTTCCGAGGATGGAAATATTCTAGTCGCGTTGGCCATTTCTTCCTAGCGAGTATGTGGGTTGGGAGGGCATTAAAAGGGGCATTTTATTCGTAGGCGAGGGCTTCGACCGGGTCTTTGCGGCTGGCAAGCCAAGCGGGGTAGGAAGCCCCAAAGAGCCCCCCGATGATGGCTATTGCGGATGCACGCAAAATCCAGTTCACGGTAATCAGAATGCTTAGCGCCGGAAACAGGCGGATAAAAACAGTTCGCATCAGAAAACTCAATCCAATTCCGCAAACGGCTCCGGCCAAGCACAGTAAAGTAGTTTCGCTGAGAATTATTCGAACGATATAGCCTTTGGAAGCGCCGAGAGATTTCAAGACGCCAATTTCGCGAGTGCGTTCGATGACGGTGGTGTACATGGAAAGAAAAATCACAAGAAAGCCGATGACCACGGCGATGCCGATCATGACGTTGATGAAGGCGCCCAAGCCCGGCAGATTCGACGAAGTCATCAGCGAGATAAAATCCTTGAGGGGGCGGACTTCGTAACGGGGCAGGAGCTGGCGCACCTCGTCCATGACAGCGGGGGTATGGTCGGTGCGATCATTCTTGATATAGAAGATTGAGGCTTTGTCGTGGGCTCCGGCCATTTCCTGCAATGTTGAGAGAAAAACAAAAAGCCGCGCGCCTTTGCCATGTTCCACGATACCGGCTACATGGAAATCATGGTCCAGGATGTGCATGGTCTGGCCGGTTTTGACCTTCTTCGCCTTCGCGTAGATATCATCGACCAGGATATCGTTTGGATTCTGCAGGTCGTGACCCGAGTGGAACACGAATCCGTTTGAGACGGCAGCGAAACTGGCGGGATCAATCCCGAACACTACGTCGAGGCCGTTCACCGAATTGAACTGCACGAGCACGGGCGCCACGGCTTGCACATAATCGAGCTCCTTCAGTTTTTCGCCGATCGCAATCGGCATCGGCGCGCCGCTAAAGGCCAGGAAGACGGAAGCAGATGGCGGTTGGATCATGATATCGGCGCCAACGCCTTCTACACGCTTGGCATTTTCCAAGAGCAAGCCGCTCGTGAGGCCCACGACCATGATCACCATGGTGACTTCCACCGCAACGGCGATGGCCGTAATCAGTGTGCGAAGAGGCCGGTGCAGCACGTTTTGCACGATCATGTAGCGGATCACGGCTTTTGCGGCTCCTTGGCGTCTTCATCGGGGTGGACCAGTCTAGTTCCCGGTGGCTGCTTCAATACGAAGCGATCGGCCGCGATGGGCTCGTTGATAGTGAGCTTTTTGATTTCGAGCTGGAGTTGATAGTCATCGCCGGGGCGGCTAATTGAAATCTCGTGCGGATACATCCCGTTGCCCGCTAGCGCGGTTGTCGCCGTTCCGCCCGCTGAGTTTGAGGGCTCCGGGGTTGCGAGCCAGTTTGAATAGTGAACGTCTGAGGCCACTTTTCCACCGGAAGCGAAATTCTCGACTCTGGCTATCTGCAAGTTGGTGCGGTCGAACCAGATCTTACGCGATATCTCCCAATTCGATGAACCCAGCGCACTTGTTTTCGTTGCGCTTTGACCGGGCTCCTCTCGGATGGCGGTCAGAACATAGTAGCGATTGGCGCCTTCGCTCGCTTCCTCGTATAGAACCGGAGCTCCGCCGGCGAACGGCTCCCAGAGCAAAGCGTCAACCAAGTGCTGCGGGCGGAGATTTTCGATGGGCTTGGATGCTTGCCGCTCCAGGTTGTCCGGGCCTTCGATAAATTCATTCTTCGATGGGATGAAGATATGAAAGGTGTCGCCATCGCTGACCATAGTAAAAATATCCTTGCTCACGACGGGAGCCTGGCCAATGACGAAAATGTCCGCGGGCTTGGCGGCCAGGATGAATCCTTTTATCTCGTGATATTGCTCGATCACGCCTGAGTACGCGGAGCCAGCAGTGAGTTTCATGGCGACTGTCGCGTTCAGCGAAGTGATGGATTGAGCTTGCTGATTGTAGCGGCTGATGAGTTCATCCTTCGTCGCGGTGAGAAGCTTTTCAGGCGCGTTTCCCGGTTTGACGACCGTTTTGTGGCTAACGGCGCAACCGCAGGCCAAAGCTGCCGCCGCCGTCATCCCGATTATCCAAGCAAAGCCAGAGACCCTCAGATTAGTGCGCCCCCACAAATGTCGGTGAGGCAATGTAGCAGCCGCCTTCGGGGGTGTCAACGAAACCGCCGAGGCGGACTTTTTGGTTACACGTGCACAGGAAAGCATCGAAAACGCGTATGCCCATTTCTGAATTTTTTGGCGATTTGAGCAGTTCGCAGTTGTTTGTTTTCTGTAAGTTACAGGGTGTTCTAATTCTTGAGTTTGGCGATTTAATTCCACAACTTGGAAGCTCGAAACTGAAGCTTGAATCAGAGAGGACTTAGCGAGCCGACACCCAGGTTCACCAGTTATTGATTCCGAGGATCCCGGCTTTGCGGCGAGACTCAGCGAGGTTGGAACCGTATCTCGAAGCGGCGCAGATTCCTTCGCTGGACTTCGGTAGAGGCCCCGATGTTGCGCTATTTTGATCACGGAAAACGCTAGCATGCTGTTGGGCGAAATTCAAGGATTCGCACTCTGTGGACATTTAGCGCTACGGCGTAGCTAGTCCCGTTTGGGGAAGGAGATGGAGATAGAGTGGTGCGGCGCTAAGATCGCATATCAAGTGACGTTTTGCGTAGGTGCTACGTGGCCAAAGACTAGATGGGGCCGCGCGAGGGCGGGAGGGTTGGGGATGCCGGTTGGTCCTTTTTTCGGATGTGTAGCAGCTTTTCGACTTCGGCGATGACGGTTCCGGATTCGTCTTTGACTTCGACGGTGAAGACACGCTCGGTCTTTTTTTCGGCGTTCAGAGCTTGCTTGATTTCGTCGATTTGCTGGTCGGACAGGCGGAAACTGGCGGTAACAGTTCCGCGTCCAGGCCTTTTAAAGCGGATGGTCGCGGATTTGTCCCAGACTATGTAATCCTGGCCCAAGTTTTCGATGAGCATGACCATAAAGAACGGGTCGGTCATGGAGTAGAGCGAGCCTCCGTAGTGCGTGCCGACGTAATTCGCGTTCCACCAACGAAGCTTCATCTCGACGTCAACTTCTTTCCAGCCGGGTGCGAGGCGCTTTACGCGGATTCCGGCGCCCAGAAACGGCGCATAGAGATTCAGACGCAATCGCATAGGGAACTTCAAATGTGTTTTCCGCGCTACGCTCCTGATGAACTGTAGGCGCGGATGCGAGAAGTTACTCCAATCTTTATTGGAGTACAACTAATGGACCGGCAAAAAGACTGTGAGGAATCGAGAGAGCAAAAGACGTCAGGAGAGGTCCGAATCAGTCGCGCTCGACCAGGGTGGGACGACCAACAGCTTCGGGGCTGCCGAGCGAGACGAGGAGGCGGCGCAACTTTGCGCGGTCTTCCAGGCCGATGCCGATCATTTCGAAACCAGCTTGTTGCGAGCGAACGAATCGCACAACCGCCTGCATGCTGATGGAGCGAAGGCCGGCGGGAATTTTCAGGGTGGCTTCGGTTCCAACCGGAATTTGTATGTCGCCGCTTAGCAGACCGCCATCAAGACTGAGCACGCTAATCGAAGATGTAAATTTTCCGCGCGCCGAGGTGATGACCGCCGGCACGGCACGCGACAGCCGGACACGGCGATAGCGGCGGTGGCGCACGAAATCACGTTCCGGGAGGGGATCGAGGGGCGCGAGGGGCATAACTTTGGGATCCAACCCGGATTGCGGCAGAAATGCGGACATCCATTCCGAGTCGAGCTTGGCCAAAGCCTGAGCGGCCGCTATACGAATTTCATCCGGATAGGCCCAGCCAAAAGTTTTTCGCGACTCCACATACCGGCGCAAGTGACCAATGGCAACGAGTGCGCGCATCCTGCCGAGCGCTTCAATAGCCTTGACGCGTAAATATTCCGAACCCGGGGGGAGAATTTCGCCTTCGGCTATGCGCAAAAGTTTTGGTGCCGTTTCGGTGTCGGCGCACATCCCGATTTCGTCCAGCGCGAGAGGGATGATCATGGCATCAAGCAATTCGAGTGAATCAGTCAGCAGCCGACCGCGCTCGGGCGCTCCTGCAATGGAGAGCTGGCGCACGACGGCGTCGTGGAAGCTGCGTGCGCCATCGCGGAGTCTGGCCGGCAGCAGGTCCTCGACAGCCAAGGGATCCAGACGGCTCAAGAGGCCGACCACGGTGGCAGCTTTGGCGGGCACTTCACTTTTGAGAATTTCCGTTAGATGCCTGACGCAGGGCGAGCCCACGGAGCGTGCGAGGGTTACGATACCTTCGCGTTCCGTGCGGCGACCGGAGCGCGCCAAGCGGACAGCCAGATGTTCGGAAGCAGCTTGCGGAACGCGCATAAGGACGCCGACCAGGCCTTCGGGCATTTGCTCGGCGGCCAGCGCTTCTTCTATGAACTCCGGAACACGATTGTCGATTCCGACGCGCGGGCGCAAGCTTTGGACCCAACTGGGACGCGACTCTTCCAGATCGGCGAGAGAATCGAGCGATTGCTGCATGGCGCGATAGTAGCGGCGGGCGGCCGATTCCTGACTGAGGCGCACGAACGCCGCACTTAAAAGTGTTTGAAGTTCATTATCTTTTTCCGCGGCCATCTGCTGGCCGATTTGGACCAAGGCATCCTGCAAACGCTGGCTGGCGGCCTTGCTGAAAAGGTCGGCGAGCTGGCCGAGGCCAATAGCGGCCTTTTTGCGAGCTTCCGCGTCCTTATGACGGACGCATGTGGCGTATTTGAGAAGGATGCCACCTGCCACGTCGGCTTCACCGCGTCCGAGAAGTTCTTCGACGTACTGATGAACGTTGCGTGGCGGGATGCACCAAGCTTCGGTGGACATCAAAACGCTCATTTTGCCGGATTCGGGGACAGCAGCCCAGAACTGGCGATCGAGAACGTCGGCGTGAGACTCCACGGCAATTCCGGCGCTGGCCATTTTGTCTTCGCGCGAGCGCAGAAGCTTGCGCAGGGTGCCAAGTTCCTGGCTCATGCGGTCGAGCATCTGACGCACGGCGTTCACCTGCACTTCGCCGCGCTGAAAACGGTCCATAGCGAATTTAATGGCCAAATCTTCAGCCAGGCGCAGGAGCATAGCCTCGTCCACTTTGGCCGAAGGGGATTTCGCGGCGACTTGCGCTAAAGCTTGCCGCAAATTCAGCTGGGCGTTCTGCGGCAGGCCGGCTAGTTTCTGTTGCCAGGAATTCTGGTTGAGCTGAGGACCCTTGGAATTCTGCGCTTCGCCAAATTGCACGAGCAGCTTGAGCAAACTTTGAAGCTCACCCTCTTCCAGCCGGGAAAATGCGCCGGAGACTTCCGCGATCAAGCCCCCGCCTGCCACATCGGAACCGGGCGCACCGACAGATGTCGGTCCCGCCGTTGTTCCGGTTCCGCTCCTCGCGCTGGCTCCCGGGTTAGCAGAACTGCTGTGGGCGCCTTCCGCCGCGGCGATAAGCTGAATCATTTTCTCGGGACTTCGAAACCAGTCCTGGATCATGTCCGCATCAGCGCCAAGCGTTTTTGCGGTGAGAGTGGCGGCCACGCGGGCTTCGGAAAAACCGGCGTCCTCGGCCACGAATCGAATTTCGTTGACGCGAATGCCTGAGATCTTTCTATTTCCGAAATACAACTCGAGGCGCTCGGAGAGAGGGCCGGCCTTAGGGCCAGTCTCCATGAAGGCTTTCACCAGGTTACCGAAGTCATCGCGCGAAACGCCGGTGGTGAAACCGATGCTGGCCACACCGGAAGTGGTGAGCAAGTCTGCGAAACTTCTTTCCGCGGGAGTGGATTCTAACGGCACGCCATCGAGCAAGAGCTGAGATCCGGAAGCACCCAACAAGAGGCCGCCCTGCCCGGCCGCTTCCACGGCGTCCTGGAGTTCGGTCCAGCAGGAGTCGAATTGCCCAGCCGAGCGAGTATGGTCTAAACCATAGAGACGAGCGTATTTAAGGAGGATATTCAGGCTGCGAATGAACGCGCGAGCGTTCGGTACCCTGGGCTCGTTGGATATGGTCACTTGACGGTGCAGAGTCGACATGGAATATCCTACAGACAGTGTACTAGGACTGATGTCTAGGGAAATGGTACGAAAGGCCTATAGGGGTACAGGACAGGAACACCCGACCTTCCGGTGAGACGCAGATTTCCACATCTTTTTGGGGGTGCGGCAGCCTAGTTTACCGGCGATCGCTGGAGCGCGTTTCCGGCCTATTAATTGATATCCTGCTTCGCCTCCAGTTGCTTCACCAACCCATCCAGATAGCTCTTCTGATTGTCGGGAGCTGCTGCCATGGCCAGCTTCATTTCCTTCACCGCATCGTCAAACTTGCCCTGTGCGCAATACATCCGAGCCAGCCCAGAATGCACGAACCACTGGTCGGGATGTTTTTGGGCGTTTTCGCGGAAAATTGCGAATGCTTCTTCGCTGCGCTTCTCAGCCTGTAACTGACGAGCGTACAAATGGATCTGGAGCGGGTTGGCGAGATCCAGCGCCTTCTTCTGCGCCGTGGCGGCTTCGTCCTTGCGATTGAGTGCTGCGAGGACCTTTGACTTGGTCAGCTCGTTTTCGAAGCGGTCTTCGTTTTGGATAGAGGCGTTTGCATACGTCAGCGCCTGATCCAAGGCGATTTTTTCCGCGAGCAGATAATTGGCCGCATCGTCCCCACTCATCCAAGTGTACTGCGCAAGGTTGCGAAGTTGTTTCTTGAGGCTGGCCTGAACCACCTCGTGCACGTCCACCGAGACCTTGAACGGAGCCGCGATTTTCTCCCACTCCAGCTCGACTACCGCGGAATCAGGCTGCAGCTGGTCAAAGTCGTAGGTGAGCGCGTTGTGCATATCCGTCGGCTTGGGTTTCACGGTGACGCGCAGGGCGTCTTCCGCCGGGTCGTAGGTGAAAGAACCCCAAGAGGTGGAGTTCTTCGAGAAAATAATCGTCCACTCGTCGGCATTCGGGATCATATGCAACCCGTAGGTTCCCTTGTCGAGCGGCTTGCCTTCAATCAGAACGGGATCGCTGAACGTGATCGTGGTGTTTTCATTCGCGCCCGCGCGCCATACCTTGCCGTACGGAACCAAGGCACCCCAAATCTTGCGGTCGTTCACGAGCGGCCGGTGATAGTCGATGGTGACATCGGTGATCCCGATCCTCTGTGAGACTTCGGCGCGTTGGCTGCCGAGAGGCAGATCGAGGACGAAGGATTGAGCCGAACTTACCCCCGCCATGAGGCTGGACACGGCTGCCATCAGCAGGCAGAACAGAAATCCTCGCAGGGTTGCTCGATTCATGTGGGAATGCCTCCCGTCAAAGTTTATATCGACGTGCATTATCAA
>Ga0224545_1000041_pt1 | contig 27072 bp, 26 predicted proteins | sample 714P12024metaG_FD_179906 | JGI IMG/M metagenome (GOLD analysis project Ga0224545, IMG submission 179906) | Peat soil microbial communities from Stordalen Mire, Sweden - 717 P1 20-24 | ecosystem: Environmental > Terrestrial > Soil > Wetlands > Peat | place: Sweden: Norrbotten County, Stordalen... | reverse complement strand
CGCCACAACTTCAAATTCGCCGCTTTGCCGAACTGCGTGTAGCGCCCAAGCGCTATCTTTTCCGCTGCTCCACGCCAACCACGCTCTGGGTCGCCTAAGTTCTGCGGATTGAGAATCCATCCCCATTGATCTGCCTCACAGCCTGCGCGGCGCCACATCCGGTAACGCACACCCTCTTGTCACACGACCTAGCGATAAATCAGATATTTCGCGCGCGTCGCGCGAAACTTTCCCAGCGCAGCGGCCCAGCCCGATTCGATGCGCTTCGGGCTGTCACCGCCTTCGAGGCGTTGGACGGTGGATTGCGACCCCAGTAGCTCGACCATTTTCGCAATCTGAAATTTCTGTGGGTACGCGCGATGCAGCACTTCTGCGATTTCAAGGCCCATGAGTATGGACACGAATTCATCGCGATCGGCAATCTGCAGTTTGATGCCGTGGCACTCCTGCCCGGCATACGGTCCTGTCTTGGGAGTGAATGACTGAGCCGAAAAACGCACCCCGGGAATCGAGCGTCTCTTCAAGTTTGCGAGCAGGTCATGTTGGAATATCCATGGCGCACCAAATTCCAAAAATGTAGATTCGGTTCCGCGCCCGACCGACACACCGCCCGCTTGCAGAATCTCAATCCCAGGATATGGAACCAGATTTGCGACAGTCGGTAAATTCGGCGATGGCGGAATCCACCGAAGTCCCGTCGTCCAATACATATCGCGGCGACGCCAATTCTTCATTTCAATCACGTGCAGGTCCGCGCCAATTTTATTTTCCACGTTGAACATCCGCGCCAGCTCGCCGAGCGTCATCGCATAGCGCACAGGCATGGAAAAATATCCCACGAAAGACAGCTTGTCGGCATCGAGCATCGGCCCTTCGATAATTTCGCCGCCCAGCGGATTTGGCCGGTCGAGCACCAAAAACGAAATGTTGTGTTTCGCCGCTGCTTCCATGCAATAGCCCATCGTCGTTACGTAAGTGTAAAAGCGCACGCCTGCATCTTGAATATCAAAGACCAGCACATCGATGCCCTCCAACATCGCATCCGTTGGCCGGCGCGTCTCTCCATAGAGACTGTAAATCGGCAGCCCAGTAGAGGCGTCCGTTGCGTTCGCCACAACAGAAGCGTCTGCGTCAGCGGCGATCCCGTGCTCCGGGCTAAAGATTGCGACCAGCTTTACGCCGTCCGCTTTCGCCAGAACATCAATCGTCCGATGGCCCTGCGAATCAACTCCGGTCTGGTTTGTAATCACTCCCACGCGTTTACCGCGCAACGAAGCGAAGTTTTGCTCTTCGAGCACGTCGATTCCGGGCTTGGTGTGCGCGTCCGCCTTTCCAGACAATGCGTCCTGTGCGGGGCCGTTCAAGAAGAAAGCACAAATTAAAATGGCGCCTAGCGAAAAAATACGGAGAGAACGGATACGAAACACGCGCCGGGACGATTCGTTGTGCCTCATAGAACCGTGTGCTATATACAGCCGCGGGATGCCGGCGTCAACATGGAAGGCCCTCGGCGAATGCGATGCGTAAACTCGGCCTTTCCGCACTGTCCGTGCTTCTTCTCATGACACTTTCCAGTCGCGCACAAAAGACTTCCCCCAAAACTTCCAGGCGACCCGCCGCCAACCCAGCCTGGGTGGAAGCCACGCTGAAAAAGATGACGTTGCGCGAGAAACTGGGGCAGATGCTGATGCCGTATTATTTCGGCGTTTTCACCTCCACCGAGAGCGCCGACTACAAAGAGTTGCTGCATCAGGTGGAAGAAAATCACGTCGGCGGTTTTATCCTGGGCACGCAACGCGGCCCGCTCGGCATCGAGCGCAGCCAGGTTTATCCCACCGCAGTCCTCACCAACGAATTGCAAAAGCACGCGAAAACTCCGCTGCTCATCGGTGCGGATTTTGAAACCGGAACCGGAATGAGAATCGACGAAGGCACGTCGTTCCCTTCCGCGATGGCAGTGAGCGCGGCCAACGATCCGAAAGCCGCTTACACAATCGGCAAAGTGACCGCTCTCGAGGCACGGGCCGCAGGCGTGCGTTGGATTTTCGCGCCCGATGCGGACGTGAACAACAATCCCGACAATCCGATCATCAATATTCGCTCCTTTGGCGAAGATCCGCAGCGCGTAGCCGAATACGTTTCCCAATTCGTCCGCGGCGTGGAAGAAAATGGCTGCTTGGCGGCTGCGAAACATTTTCCCGGGCACGGTAACGTCAGCGTGGATTCGCATCTTTCGCTCGCTAAGGTCCCCGGTGACCGAAACGAACTCGAACGCACGGAGCTGGTTCCCTTCCGTGCGGCGATTGCCGCAGGCGCTGGTTCTGTCATGCCGGGACATTTGAACGTGCCGGCGTACGAATCCGACCCTAACGTTCCCGCGACCATTTCGCGAAATATTTTGACCGCCTTGCTGCGCGATGAATTGAAGTTCAAAGGCCTAATTGTTACCGACGCGATGGACATGGGCGGAGTAACTTCGCTCTACGCGCCGGGCGACGCCGCGGTGCGAGCGGTGGAAGCCGGCGCTGACGTGATTCTTCAGCCTCCTGTGCCGGATGCAGCCATGGCATCGCTCGAACAAGCTGTAAAGTCCGGCCGCATTCCCGTGTCACGCATTGACGAATCTGTCCGGCGCATTCTGCAGGCCAAATCGCGCCTCGGGCTGGACAAGGATCGGCTCGCCGATGTCGAGCATCTCAACGAAAAATTTGCTAAGCCGGAATATGCAGCGCAAGCTCAGGCGATCGCGGATCGCGGCGTGACGCTTCTGCGCGACACCTCGAAGCTTTTGCCTTTGGACGCGAGCCATCCGCTTCGAGTTCTGCTCGTCTCGCTCTCCGCCGATGCCGATCCTTATCCCGGCGAAACGATCGAACCCGAAATTCGCTGGCGCGTGGATTCGCTGAAGGCTCTGCGTGCCGACACGCAGTTCTCAACCGCCAGCGCGCTGAAGCTTCCGCCACCCGAAAGCTACGATGTGGCCATCGCCGCTCCGTTCGTGCGCGTCGCGGATCGCAAGGGAAACGTGGGCCTGCCTGACGATCAACGCGCGCTGCTAAATCAAATCGTCGCCGCGGGAAAACCTCTTGTCGTGATGTCCTTCGGCAGCCCCTATCTTATCGAAAAGTTTCCGGAGGCGAAGACCTGGCTCGCGGAATTCTCCACGAATGATGTCTCGCAACGCGCTGCCGTTCGCGCGCTTTTTGGCCAAGTAGCAACAGAAGGGCAAATTCCAGTTACCGTTCCGGGAACTTTGAAACGCGGCGACGGCATTCGCGTCGCGGCGAATCCGATGACGCTTCAGCCCGCGCCGCCGGACATGGCCGCAAGGCTGAAGCCCGCGTTCGACCTGATGGACCGCGCGATAGCGGATGGAGCAATTCCAGGTGGCGTTCTGGCCGTCGGATTTCACGATCAGTTGATCGTGCGCCCGTTCGGCAAGCTCACGCGCGACGCAAAATCTCCCGCGGTAACCGCGAGCACGCTGTATGACATGGCCTCTCTCACCAAGGTCATCGTCACGACCACTTCGGTAATGATGCTGATGCAGCAGAAGCGCCTCGATCTCGACACGGCTGTCTCTCGCTATTTGCCTGAATGGACGGCCGCCGCGAAGTCGGACCCGGATCCCACTTGGCGCGCTCGCGTCACCATTCGCAATCTTCTCCTGCACGATTCCGGTCTTCCGGCGCATCGCGATTTTTACAAGGACGTGAAGGGCCACGACGCCGTTCTCGCACGCGCTCTGGCGGAGCCTCTCGTGCACCAGCCCGGAACTCAAGTGGAGTACTCCGATTTAGGATTTATCATGCTCGGCGAAATCGTTCAGAGGCTCACCGGAGTCACACTCGACGAATACGCGAAGCAGCACATTCTCGCGCCTTTGGGCATGGACGCTTCCCTGTTCAATCCGCCGCGCAAGTTCTGGCCGACAATTGCGCCCACTGAAAACGATCTGGATTTTCGCAAGCGCCTGATCCAAGGCGAAGTCCACGACGAAAACGCCTGGGCCATGGGCGGCGTTTCCGGCCACGCGGGCCTTTTCTCAACGGCGGGCGACACTGCCATATTTGCGCAAATGATTTTGAACGGCGGCATCTACGCTCACCATCGCCTGCTGGCGCGCGCGACGCTTCAGGAGTTCACCACTCGCCAAGCGATCGGAGACGCCGCCCGCACGCTTGGCTGGGACGTCGTCACGCAGCCTTCTTCCTCCGGCCATTTCTTTTCCGCGAGCAGCTTCGGCCACACAGGTTTCACCGGTACATCGCTTTGGATCGACCCCGACCGCGGTCTTTTTGTCGTTTTGCTCACCAATCGCGTGAATCCTACCCGGGCGAACGAACAAATCCGCCAACTGCGGCCCGCCGTGCACGATGCCATCTTGCAAGCCCTGGGGCTGGCAAATCAGCCTGCCTCGGTTCGATAACTCCAACGTCACAACGCCCTTCAGAAGTCGTCTCAGCCCGGGAACCCGGCGCTGGCCCCCGGTATAATCAATTCTGCAGTCTTAGGGACGCGCGTTTTGAAGCCGTCAAAAACTGAGCAGCGAAACCCGCGAACTCGTGGACTCGATAGGAAGTCCACGCTCGAAATTTTGCGCGTCTTGAATCGCCAAGATGCGCGCGTGGCTCTCGCAGTTCGCCGTGAGCTGCCCGAGATTGCGCGCGCCGTCGATGCGATTGTGAAAAGTTTTCGCAAGGGCGGACGCCTTTTCTACGTCGGCGCGGGAACGAGCGGACGGCTGGCAGTTCTCGATGCGGCGGAATGCCCGCCGACTTTTGGCACGCCGCCGAAAATGGTGCAGGCGATCATCGCTGGCGGCTCGCGAGCCGTGCGCGGCGCGGTGGAAGGCGCCGAGGATTCAGCGAAAAATGGTGCACGCGACATGGTGAACGCGGGGTTGCGACGTGGAGATGTCGTGGTTGGCTTGGCCGCCAGCGGAACCACGCCGTATGTTCTGGCCGCGATGCGGTTCGCAAACAAACGCGGTGCAGCCACCATCGGCGTCACATCCAATCCAAGGTCACCACTCGCGCGCGCAGTGGATATCGCAATCGCGCCAGACACCGGCCCCGAAGCCATCGCCGGCTCCACGCGCTTGAAAGCCGGCACGGCGCAAAAAATGGTCCTCAACCTGCTTTCTACAGCTTCGATGGTGCGGCTTGGCAGGGTTTATGAAAACTGGATGATCTACGTGGCGCTGACAAATCAGAAGTTGCGGCAGAGGGGAGCGCGGATTCTCGAAGAAGCTTCCGGCGCGAGCGTGTCAAACGCGCAACGAGCACTGCGTCAATCGCAACACGATTTGCCCGTTGCTCTCGTGATGCTAAAGACTGGCGCAAGCATACGCGACGCGCGCCGACGGTTGCAGCGATCCGGCGGCAACGTGCGGCAAGCGCTCGAATCGCAAAGAAACAAACAGCCTCGCGCAACACGCAAGGGGAAATAACATGGACCGATTCAAAATCCAGGGCGGACGCAGGCTAGAAGGCACCGTCCGAATCAGCGGAGCGAAAAATGCTGCGTTGCCGGCGATGGCCGCGGCGCTGCTGACGAGCGAGCCCGTAACCCTGCAAAATATTCCGCACGTCCGCGACATCATCACCATGGCCAAGCTCCTCGCGCATATGCGTTGCCGCGTCGAAAGCCCGGACCTGCCGCCCAGCGAATTCACCATTCAAGCAGAAACTGTTTCATTGCAGGAAGCTCCTTACGAATTGGTAAAAACGATGCGCGCCTCAGTCCTGACTCTCGGGCCGCTCCTGGCACGCTTTGGCTACGCGCGCGTTTCGCTGCCTGGAGGCTGCGCCATCGGAGCGCGTCCCATCGACATCCACATTCAAGCGCTCGAAAAACTCGGCGCCCAAATTTCCGTGGAACATGGCTATGTAGAAGCCCGCTGCAAGCGCCTGCGCGGAGCCACTTTTCGCTTCCCGAAAATTACCGTCACCGGGACAGAAAATATTCTGACGGCTGCGGTTTTGGCCGAAGGTGAAACCATCCTCGAAAATTCCGCGCTTGAGCCGGAAGTCACCGACCTCGCCGAACTCCTGATAAAAATGGGAGCCAAGATCGAAGGTGTGGGCACCTCCACGCTTCGCGTTCGCGGCGTCTCAAGTTTGCATGGCGCCACACACGCCATCATCCCCGACCGCATCGAGACCGGCACGTTTCTCGTCGCCGGAGCGATCACCGGAGGAGACCTTCTCCTCACGGACTGCGAGCCCCACCACTTGGTTGCAGTTTTGAACAAGCTGAAAGAATGCGGCGTGGAAATCAAGTGCGAAGGAAACGGAACGCTGCGAGTGCGTGCCGCAAAAAAACTTGTCGCAGCTGACGTCACCACTGAGGAATACCCCGGATTCGCTACCGACATGCAAGCTCAGTTCATGGCGCTGGCCACGCAAGCGACCGGCGTCTCGCACGTTCGCGAGACAATCTTCGAGAACCGCTACATGCACGCAAGTGAGATTATGCGCATGGGAGCGAACATTGCCGTGGAAGGCAATCTCGCTGTCATCACCGGTCCCACGCCGCTCAGCGGCGCGCCGGTAACAGCGTCTGACCTGCGCGCGAGCGCTTCGCTAGTGCTCGCAGGGTTGGTGGCGGACAATACGACCTGGATTGACCGCGTCTATCACATCGACCGCGGCTACGAGCGCATCGAAGACAAACTGCGCGCGATCGGCGCCCGAATCGAACGGGTCTCCAGCCAGGACAAATAAAAAGAGGAAGCGATTTCTCGCCTCCCCCGTCGATCGGTTCCACTTAGCTTCTCCCCGTCTCAGCCCTACGAGTGGCCTTCCGCAGTTGCCGTCTCCGCCTTTGGCTTCTGATCTCGCAACACCGCCTTGCGGCTTAAGCGAATTTTGTTCCCCTCGATGGCAAGAACCTTCACGAGGATCTGGTCGCCTTCCTTCAGTTCATCGCGAACGGCACGAATGCGCGCTTCCGCAATTTCGCTGATGTGCAGCAGTCCATCCGTCCCGGGGAAAATTTCGACGAATGCGCCGAACTCCGCGATGCGTACGACGGTTCCGAGATAAGTCTTTCCCATCTCGGCCGTCGCCGTCACGTCGCGAATCATTTTCAGCGCTTCTTCGGCGGATTTTCCACCCGACGCGAAAACGTGAACCTTGCCATCGTCCATCACGTCGATCTTCACGCCGGTTGCTTCGATGATGCCTCGGATTTTCTTTCCGCCCGGTCCGATCAAATCGCGGATCTTGTCCGTGGGAATACTGAGCATGAAGAGATGCGGAGCGTAGGTGGAAATTTCGGCGCGGCCGGTGGAAATTGTGCCGTCCATGTTGTCGAGGATCTGCAGGCGCGCCTTCCGTGCCTGCGCCAACGCCTCGCGCATCATGGCGATGCTGACGCCGCTCACCTTGATGTCCATCTGCAGCGCCGTGATTCCCTGGCGCGTGCCGGCAACCTTGAAGTCCATGTCGCCGTAGTGATCTTCTGCGCCCGCGATGTCGGTCAAGATGGCATATTTATCGCCTTCCACGACCAGTCCCATCGCAATTCCCGCGCAAGCGGCCTTGAGCGGAACGCCCGCATCCATCAATGCCAGAGAAGCGCCGCAGACAGTAGCCATCGACGACGAGCCGTTCGATTCCAAAATATCGGAAACGACGCGAACGGCGTAGGGGAAATCTGCCTCGGGTGGAAGGAGATTCGCGATTGCTCGCTCGGCTAAAGCTCCGTGACCGATCTCACGGCGTCCCGGCCCACGAAGGAATTTCACTTCGCCTACGGAGAACGGCGGGAAATTGTAATGCAGCATGAAGCGCTTGAACGTTTCCTCTTCGAATAGCAAGTCCAGGCGCTGCCGGTCTTCTTTGGTGCCAAGCGTGGCCGTGGCCAAAGCTTGCGTCTCTCCGCGAGTGAACAGCGCTGATCCGTGCGCGCGCGGCAAAACGCCTACCTCGCACGTGATTTGGCGAATCTGGTCAAACGCGCGAGCATCGGGACGCCGGTGGCGCCCAATCATGTCGTCGCGGAATATTTTTTCGCGCAAACGTTCGAAAGCGCGGTACGCCAGCTTGCGCTTTTCCGCGTCGTCTTCCGGAATCGCCTTTAGGATTTCCGCCTTGATGCCGTCCACCAAGCTGTAGCTTTCCGATTTGGGGTGCTTCTGCGTATCCACCGCATCGCGCAGTTTCTCGCCGTACTGCTGCTGCATCTGCTTGTACATCGCTTCGTCAAACGCAGGCGGCACAACGGCGACCTTCTGGGGCTTTACGCGGCTGTGCAATTCGCGGATCGCGGCGACAATCTTGCGAATTTCCGCGTGTGCGAATTCCAGCGCATCCGCCACAACCTCTTCGGAAACTTCCAGCGCGCCCGATTCCACCATCACGATCGCTTCGTCCGAACCCGCCACAATCAGATTCATCTGGCTGGTTTTTTGCTCGGCTACAGTTGGATTCACTACCAGCTTGCCTTCAATCAATCCGATACGAACCGCCGCAATCGGCTTCTCAAACGGAATTTTCGAAATGAACAGCGCCGCCGAAGCCGCCGTCACCGCAATCACGTCGGGATCATTTTCGCTGTCCGCCGAAAGCACCATCACGACAATCTGGGTTTCGTTGGACCATCCTTCGGGGAACAGCGGCCGCAACGGCCGGTCGGTAAGCCGTGAAGTCAAAATCTCGCGCTCCGACGGGCGCCCTTCGCGCTTAAAAAATCCTCCGGGAATTTTCCCCGCCGAATAGGTGTACTCGCGATAATCCACAGTCAGGGGCAGAAAATCTTTCTCAGTCGCCTTATTGTCCATGCAGGCCGTGGCCAGCACCACCGAGTCTCCATAACGCGCCACTACCGCGCCATGCGCTTGGCGGGCCATCTTGCCCGTCTCAAACGTCAATGTGCGTCCGCCTACTTCCAAACTTACTTTTTCAAACATCAAACACGTCCTTTTTTCTCCGATTCGTCGGAGGCTGATTTCAGATACGAGAGACAACTCTCCGGAACTACATCGAGGAAGGATATTGCGAAGAAAAACGAGCGGAATTCTATCGATCCAACATTCTCTCGCGTTCGGCGCCCGCCGGCCAACAGGCCGCTCAGGAAACCGCGCTACTTACGCAAGCTCAGTCGTTCCACAATCTCGCGATACCGATTTGGGTCGCGCCGGTTCAGATAGTCCAGCAGCCGCCTGCGTTTGTTGACCATCATGATCAACCCGCGCCGTGAGGCGTGATCTTTCGCGTGGGACTTAAGGTGAGTGGTCAGGTAGCTAATGCGTTCGCTCAACAATGCGATTTGCACTTCCGGTGATCCTGTATCTTTCGAGTGTGTCCGGAACTGCTCGATCAACTCCGCTTTAGCTTCCATCAACTTGCCCCTCCCTCTGAAACGCCGTGCCCTGCTCTACGCTCTTATCTCTTCTTCGATCGCTAAAAATGCTAGCACATAGCCTCTCCAGCGCAAAGCTAATTTCCGTTCACCTCAGGGATCGCAGCGGCGGCCGAAGGGTGCCCTCCAGTCTCGAAATCGGCGGTTCAAGGCTTCTGCGAATTGATGAGAGCCAAGAACTCATCGCGTGTCTGTTTGTTCTCCCGAAACGCGCCCAGCATCGCGCTCGTAGTCGCCATCGAATTTTGTTTTTCCACCCCGCGCATCACCATGCACAAATGCCGCGCCTCGATGATCACTCCCACTCCTTCCGGGCTCAGATGTTCTTGAATCGACTGCGCAATTTGGCTGGTTAACCGCTCCTGGATCTGCAATCGCCGCGCGAACATGTTCACCAGCCGCGCGATCTTGCTCAATCCCACCACCTTCCTCGACGGGATGTACGCCACGTGGCATCGTCCAAAAAACGGAAGCAGGTGGTGTTCGCACAGGCTGTAAACTTCGATGTCTTTCACCACCACCATTTCGTCGTAGCACACGCTGAACATCGCCCCGTTCAGCAACTTCTCCGGATCCTGGCGGTACCCGCTGGTCAGAAAGCGCAGCGCTTTCTCGAAGCGCTCCGGCGTCCGCCGCAGACCTTCGCGATTGGGATCTTCTCCCAGCAGCACGAGCATCTTGCGCACCAGATCCGCAATGCCCTCCGTCCCCGCCACCGGCGGAATTATAATTTCAGTTGTTTCACTCATGTTTTCCCGGCTCCTCTTCATGCTCGTACCTCTAACTCGTCCGTGATTTCGAAGCTGTTCTTGCTGGTTTCCTCAATGCGAACCCGCTCGAGCCGCGCCGAGGGAAAACTTTTCAACCTGCGAAAAATTTCGCGGGAAACATTTTCCGTTGTGGCCACTTGCGCCCGAAACTCGGGAATTTCCTCATTCAAGAACTTCTGATCGAATGGCTCGATCACTTCCCGTTGCACGAATGGGTCCAGTTCGGAAAGATTCGCGATCATTCCCGTCGCCGAATCAACCGGACCGGTCATCGTTACTTCCAGCACGTAGTTGTGTCCGTGTCCATAAGGATTGCTGCATTTCCCGTAAACGCGCTTGTTTTCTTCCTCACTCAGCTTCGCCGTGTGCAACCGGTGCGAAGCGGCAAAACGATACCGCCGAGTCAGCGAAATTTTCACGTGCGCGCCCCGTTTCCATTGGATGCATCCGCGGTGCAATCCGCAAAAAGATCAGGAGACTCATACAGCCGCACGCGGTCCAGTTTGCCCGTCTTGATTTTCGGCTCCAGGAGCTTCCAAATCACCGCCGCAATGTTTTCACATGTAGGAATCTGGCCGGCCAACTCCGGCACTTCGTAATTCAGGTGGCGATGGTCCATACGCTCCATCACTTCACGCTGCAAAATCTCTTTCAGTTCCTTCAAATCCAGCACCATTCCCGTCGCCGGGTCCGGCTCGCCCGCTATGGTCACTTCCAAAACGTAGTTGTGCCCATGCCCGTGCGGATTATTGCATTTGCCGAAAACGCGGCGGTTTTCTTCGGCTGAAAAATTCGGGTTGTGATAGAAATGCGCCGCTGAGAATTCGACTTTGCGTGTGATTCGTATCATGCGGTCTTCGCGGGGTACACCCGCCCTTTCCAGTGCACTGCCCCATGCGTGTTCTTCCACCAAGAGGTAACCAAGGCGGCGCAGTATAGGCACACACCCGCTACGTAATATTTGATGTATGAGATCGGGTACAGATTCCGGTAAAGATCAATCCCGTAGCGAAAGGCTCGTCCGGCGAGTAGTGCTGCGGCGATAGCGGGCAGGAACCACATGGGTGCCGCGTGCTTCCGCGCCGATTCGATCCACAGTAATGAGAGAATCAAAAATTCAAGCCACGGAAACACATCCCCTATCTCGAGCCAGACCGCTGTCGGCTTTCCCCCCATCAATGGATACAGATTTTTCGTCCATCCCTGCCACATCGCTCGAAAACTTCTATACATCCGCGTGCGTACAGTCCCTATCGGCGCGGTGAAGTAAATCCCATAGCCCGCGCTCTTTACTCGGCGCGCCAGCGCCACGTCCTCCAGAATCTGGCCTGCAATCGCCGTATGTCCTCCCAGCTTTTCGTAAACGTCTCTAAGCAACAGCAGAAATTGGCCGTTAGCCGCCGCATCCGGTTGCGCGCGATCGTTCACTCGTGCAAAAGAAAATTTGTTTGCCAGTCGGCAATAAACGAACGGAATCAGCGCGCGTTCCCAGAACCCGCCCATCTCTTGCTCGGGCGAGTAGGAAACCAGAACCGCGTCGTGCTCTACTGCATCGCAAAGCGCGCGGCGCGTGGACCCGTGCAGATGATACGTGTCAGCGTCGGTAAACAGCAGCCAATCACTTTTTGCCGCCGCTGCGCCAATCGAAACAGCATAATTTTTGCCCGCCCAACCCGGCGGCAAAGCGTCACCCGTATTCAAGATTTTCAGTTTCGGTATGCGCGAAGCAAGTTCAGCCAGAATCGCCCCAGTGCGGTCGGTGGATTGATCGTTCACCACGATAATCTCGCCAACCTCCGCTTGCGTCGCGACGGATTCCACCGCGCGCACGATGGACGCTTCCTCGTTTCGAGCCGGAATGATGGCGGAAACCATAAGATTGTGCGAACCAGCCAAAGTCCCTGGAGGGCGCCGTCCCAGCGGCCCAGCTCAAAATGCTCGCTTTCGATTCGCCGATACTCGTATTATAGGTCGCTTGGACAAAGGACTGAAACGGAAACTAAACACAGGCGTCGTTCTCGCCTTCATTGCGGGACTGCTCTTCCTGTTTGCCCGTCCCGACTATCGCCAGGGCGAGCCTAGCTTGCGTGGACGTCCCGCCAAAGACTTCGCCTTCACCCTGGACGGCAAGCCCACGCGTCTCTCTGATCTTCACGGCAAGGTGGTCTTGTTGAATTTTTGGGCGACATGGTGCCCTCCCTGCGTTGATGAAACCCAATCCCTGAATCAGTTGCAGCATCGCATCGCGCCGCTTGGCGGCACCGTTCTCGGCGTCAGCGTGGATGAAGACCCCCAGGCCTATAACGACTTCCTGAAGACTTACGGAATCAGCTTCCCCACCTACCGCGACGCCTCCAAACAAATTCCGCTCTCCTACGGCACCACCATGTACCCGGACACCTACGTCATCACCCGCAGCGGCCGCCTCGACCGCAAGATCGTCGGCGCCCAGGATTGGACCGGCCCCGACATGACCGCCTACATTAATTCCCTTCTGAACGAAAAGTAGATAAGCTGCGACGTAAATCGAGCCATGGAATCTAATTTGTTTACATGCGCGATGACGTGAACGAGCCCACGAGAACGGTCGAACGAGATCCCGTCTGCGGAATGACGGTTGACCCTGAACGGGCCGCGGCGCGATCCGAACACAAGGGCAAGACCTTTCATTTCTGCTGCCAGAGCTGCGCCACAAAATTCGCCGCGCAACCGGAAAAATACATAGGCGCATCAGCAGCTTCCGCCCATAGAAATGATTCCATCGTTCCGCTGGCTGGAATTGATTCCTCAAAAGCGGTTTCGACCAGGCAAGAGCCCAGATCAAAACAAAAAATTGTGCCAGAGTACATCTGCCCCATGGATCCGGAAGTGCGCCAGGATCATCCAGGCGCGTGCCCGAAATGCGGTATGGCGCTCGAGCCTGCCGTACCCGTTCAACCAGCATCTCGCATCGAGTACACCTGTCCGATGCATCCGGAAATCGTTCGAGCGGTTCCCGGCTCCTGTCCGATTTGCGGCATGGCGCTCGAACCTCGTGACGCAGTCGTGGACCAGGAGGAAAACCCCGAACTCGTTTCGATGACGCGCCGCTTCTGGACCAGCGTTGCGCTCACCGTCCCGATTCTCGCACTCGCGATGTCGGACCTTATCCCCGGCCAGCCCTTGCAAAATGCTTTGTCACCGCTCGCGGTTGGATGGATTGAGTTCCTTCTGGCCACACCAGTTGTCCTCTGGGGCGGCTGGCCTTTCTTCGAACGCGGCTGGGCGTCTATCGTGAACCGCAGCCTCAATATGTTCACGCTGATCGCGCTGGGTACCGGCACCGCTTACTCCTACAGCATGATCGCTGTCCTATTCCCGGGGATTTTTCCGGATTCCTTCCGAGTGATGGGAGGAACCGTCCCGATTTACTTCGAAGCTGCATCCGCTATTACAACGTTGGTGCTGCTCGGCCAGGTTCTGGAATTGCGCGCGCGTAGCCAGACCTCCGCTGCGATACGCTCTCTCCTAAAACTTTCTCCCGAGACGGCCCGTCTCGTTCGTGCGGACGGAACCGAAATCGATGTCCCGGTCGAACATATCAACGCTGGCGACTCCCTGCGCGTGCGCCCCGGCGAGAAAGTTCCGGTGGACGGCGTCATCCTCGACGGAGAAAGTTCCGTGGATGAATCGCTGATGACCGGCGAACCAATTCCGGTCGAGAAATCAAGCGGCGCCAAAGTGATTGGCGGAACTGTGAATGGCACCGGAACTTTTGTGATGCGCGCCGAACGTGTGGGAAGCGAAACGCTTCTCTCGCAAATCGTGCGCATGGTCAGCGAAGCGCAACGCAGCCGCGCTCCCGTGCAAAAACTCGCCGATCGCGTGTCAGGATATTTTGTTCCGGCGGTTATTCTTGCCGCGATCCTCACCTTCGTGGTTTGGGCGTTATATGGCCCTGAGCCGAGGATGGCTCACGCGATTCTCAATGCTGTCGCTGTGCTCATCATCGCGTGCCCCTGCGCCCTCGGGCTCGCTACGCCGATGGCCATCATGGTTGGAACGGGCCGCGGAGCGCTCGCCGGCGTCCTGGTGAAAAATGCCGAGGCCCTCGAAATTCTTGAGAAGGTGGACACGCTGGTTGTGGACAAGACCGGCACGCTGACGGAAGGCAAGCCACGCGTGACATCCGTGATTCCGGCCGCGGGCTCGGACGAAAAACAGGTTCTGCGATTTGCCGCCACGCTCGAACGCGGGAGCGAACATCCACTCGCGGGAGCGATTCTTGCAGGAGCCAAGGAGCGCGGCCTGGAGCTTGGGAATCTCACAAACTTTCAGTCTCGAACCGGAAAAGGCGTCACCGGAAAAGTTGATGGTCGCAGCGCCGCGCTGGGAAATCGCGCGCTCTTCGTTGAAACAAAAATCTCCGCCGGCGCTTTGGAAGAAAAAGCTAAGTCGTTGGAAGCCGACGGCCAGACCGTAATGTTCATCGCCGTGGACGACGCCCCAATCGGAATCATCGGCGTAGCTGACCCCGTGAAATCGACGACGCCCGAGGCTCTCGCGAAACTCCACCACGATGGAATTCGTATCATCATGCTCACAGGTGACAGCCGCGCAACCGCCGATTCCGTCGCGCGCAAACTCGGGATCGATCAGGTTCACGCTGAAATTCTGCCGGGCCAAAAAAGTATAATCGTCAAGCAGCTTCAGACTGAAGGACACGTTGTCGCGATGGCCGGTGACGGAGTGAACGACGCGCCCGCGCTTACACAGGCCGATGTCGGCATCGCCATGGGCACTGGGACGGACGTCGCCATGGAAAGCGCCGGAATCACCCTGCTGCGCGGCGATCTCCGCGGGATTGCTCGCGCTCGAACGCTAAGCCGCGCAACCATGCGCAATATCCGCGAAAACCTTATCTTTGCGTTCGCGTACAACTCGCTTGGGGTGCCTATCGCAGCCGGCGTGTTGTATCCGTTTTTCGGTTTGCTGCTGAGCCCCATTTTTGCGAGCGCCGCCATGACGTTCAGCTCCGTTTCGGTCATCACGAACGCTCTGCGCCTGCGCAAGGTCCAGCTATGACTCTAGCGCCCTCAAAGCACCAGCCTTACTTCAAAGGACCCGATCGAACGTGTGTCGGCTGTGGATCGTTCGCTCCCTTTACAGTCGCTCCTGCTATAATTCACGCATGACATTAATGACTGCCACGTACGAATTGCAAGAACGGCTCAAACCGGAACATTTCCGGGCCTTGGGCGAGTTCTCCAACACCTACGGCCTCCAGAAATTCCGCTACGACGAAAAACTAAATCTTCTCCACTTCGATTATGACGCCTCGCGCCTCACCGACAACGTGGTCGAAAGCGTTCTGCGGCAAGCAAGAATCCCCGTCCTGCGACGACTAGAGCCAACTCGCCAGTAAGAAAACCTGCTCAGTTTGGGTTTATTGGAAAGAAGATTCAGGAAGAAAGAAGGGGCCCTCGCTTGGGATCGAGAGCCCCAAAGGTCGCGTTCCTTAGATTCGGCCTAGGCGAGACCGAATCATGGGGTCATCCATCCTAGCTTCCCTCTCAGAGGCAGGTGGGAACGACCCGTTCATCAAAACTGCTTATAGACACAGGGAATATACGATTTTATTGGGTTTACGGGTCAAAATGACGGTCACCGATGGTCATTTGACGAATCTGAAGACAGGCGAATGGTAGCATAACGGCAGCATTTTCGGGGTAGATGGTGGGAGTTTTTGGTGGGAGTTGGGCTCCAGCGAGTGAGCCTGTAAGCCGGATTCTAATTGCGGTCTTTTCGAATGTGTAAGTTGCATGGAATCAACCGGAAATTTACTCCAGTTTCAGGAAAAAAGTAAGAGAAGTAAATCTTGCTGTTGAGACACTGTTGAGACGCGACAGTAGATTCCGCAGAACTCTTGTCATAACCGCGGCGAACTTAGCTGGCCTTCGACCCCGACGGTTTGTTATCGTCCCGCGCATCAATAAGAACGATGTTTTCTTTGCCCGCCAGTCCTAGCCTCTCAACGATCGCGAGAACACGATCAAGTTCTGCTTTTGTAAAATACACAATCACTTTGATCGATTGAGAAGCATCACTCGCTTTTTCATATGTTTCTGTTTGGTGAGCCAGGTTTCTCTCTAAGTGCGGATTACTGGCAAGCTTGAATTCAACTAGGGACTTGTCCGCACTGCCGCGAGATATCTTGAAATCCGCCGGACCTCGACCGTCGTTGACTTCGCGGCTGACATCGGAGGGAGTGGCAAACCATGTCAATCGATAAAGAATGTGCACATCGCTTTCCCTTTCAATCGGTTTCCCGTTTAGGTAGAACACCTTGTGCCCGCCTTTATTTTCGATAACGTCCTTCAAGAAATGTGCGCGTTCCAACGCTTCTCGATAAGTGGCTCCTTGAAGCCGATAAAACGCCGTCGATTCCGCCAGCAGCCCGACCAAACCTCGAAATTGTTCTAGGTAAAGCTGTTCGGAGACCTTGACATTGGCGGAACTCGTACTTACGGCCGCTTGCCCGTTGTCTTCCTTGTATCTGATGTACGTGTCGATCAAATTTGGAAACTTGCGGTAAGCATCGGCTCTGGCACTTCGTTTTTGACCCGGTGTCGCGTTTTTAGGCAGGACCTTTCTAAAATAATTGTTTATTTGCGCTCGTATTTGGGCATTCGGAACTGATTCGCACACCATATCAAAATCGCTGAGCATGTCATGGCGGCTTATCCAGGTGTCTTCCTTAGCAAGCAAGTCCTTCGGGGTGAGCAATACAAAATCGCTGTTAAGGTAAGGGAGTAAGAAAGTACGCGGCTCCCAGGTTTCTGTTTCATAATTGAAATGGACTCTCGGTACCGAGAACTCTTTCCGCAAATCTTCCTTGATAAATTGTTTCGTAAAGCTCTCGGTGTATTCCAACAGATACTCTTTGATGAGATTGGTCGTGAAATCGCTTATGTTGTCTTTACCTACGCCTGGCGCGATCAGACACAATTTCTCCAGGTGGCTCCCCTTTGTGACACTTTCTTTCCCGAAATCATCGAAGATTCGATGCAGGTTTTGATGGAGAGTGTTTGCGAATTTAGCTCCAAGGCCGCTCCCCCTATTTCCGACAAGCGTAAATCCAAACCAATTCTGACTTACCTCCGGAAATGCATACAACGCCCGAATCAAGCCGGGTTCCAGTGCTTGATTCGTCGAGGATTTATCTTTAAGGAACCGCAGATAGGCAATAACTTCGATGTGCAAAGCTTGGTATTCCGATTTCTTGCTGTTAAACAGAAGAAAAGGATCTATAAACAGCGGGAGATCTGAAAGAAGAGAGATGTTGAAGGCCCCGTACTTATTAATGACGGCTTCGGAAACTTCAAAGAAATCTGAGAAGTACAGCCTGATAATCTCCGGAGCACTCTCGGCTGGCATGGACGAGATTATATAGACTCTTACTAGCCGATCAAGCTAACTCACTAGGTCGAAGAGCGTTTCCGCCGCAAGTTTCATCGGCAACTGAACGTTGCTTGGAATCTCAATCCCTGTCTTCGGCATAGATTCTCGGACCTACAGCTTTTCGTCATCGCGAAGGAAATCCGTCGCAGGTATTTCTTCTAGAGGCTCACCAGCACGAGCAGGTTCACGCCGTCGTTCCTCAAACCCAACCACGATGGTCAGGTAGATTAGTGCTGAACGGGCAAGCTTAAGCAGGTGCATCGCTTTGGCCTCAAACTGCTTGCGAGACACCATCAATGCTAAGTCTTCAATCGGCGGGGTTTGGGGCTCGGTGACGGTCACACGCAAATATTTGTGTTCGAGATGGTTCCTTATGTCGCTCAGACCGCGAGCCTGCGGTTCAGCAACCTCGTCGTTCTCCTCTTCGAAGAAGTCTTTGGCCAGCCAGAATAGTGCGCAAAATCCCCAGTTGTCGGTCGAGTCAAATTGTTTTCGGATTGGCCCGCTCTTGCCAGCACGCCAGAGCGTTCGGAAGGATACCTTGTTTTCTGGGATGTCCAGATCCATGTAGGCGTTTATAAAGAAGCTAACTTTGTCGAAAATAGAATAGGAGGTTCTGTAGGCGGTTTTGACTTTTTCAATTGCTAAAGACAGCGACGGACGGGGATCGGTCGCCTGAAGAAATACATCTTTGTCCGAGAAGTGCGGCGCCTTCGCGGTCAAACCCTCGTACAACAACCAACGCGCCGACACAAATTCTTGCTTTATTTGTTCGAAGAAGCTCGCGAAAGTGTGGGGAGCATCAACCGGAACGATGTGAGTCGGGAGTGCCACTGAATCCCCAGCCGCGATAGTGTACGGTCCCAAGTCGTTCGCCGGACTCAGATACAAACAGTTGACCAGACACCAATGATGGTAGCCGCGCTCTTCCTCCGTAGCGGAAGTGTCATTCTCGGTGAGTGGGTGTGGATTGAGTTCGCTAATTCCTTTTAAGTCCAGTACAGCCTCGATCCGCTCCTTGAGCATTTTGGCACTCGCACGGGTGCGTTCGTCTCGCGGAGACGTGTACGCCGCTGTTGGAACAAGGGCAGCAGTGGCTTCCTTGTGCGCCACAAATAAGAAGAGAGCATGTAACCCAGGATCTCCTATGGCTTCCGCGTATTCCGCGAAGAATGTGGCTCGGTTGCACAGCGACATCCCGAAGTTCGGCTGCACTTCGAGAACACGGCGCCAGCATTCGATAGCCTCTATGATCCTGCCTGCGACACGTAGTCGGTTGCCCAAATTGTTTAGGCACATGCACTGGATGACTTTGGGAGCCTCTGCGAATCGGTCATTTGAGATGGCACGACGAAGATAAAAAATCTCACGCGCCAGCGTGGTTTGTTCCCACTTCCACTCAGTCTGATATCGCTCTCCTGCGATAGCATTGTCCCGGCTGTAATCAAGGACAATCGCCTTTTCACCGCGAATGTCTCTCCGCTCGAGGTCCTCGTGCCAAGCGAGGGCACAAGCAACCCCATCCTTGCGTCCAAGCTCTACGGCAAGATCAGTCAACAAACTGACGCGACCTATAGCATCCTCGTCTACTCGGCCATCAATACCCTCTCTCATAAGAAGGTCGCAAAACGCGTTCCGGACGCTTTTATCGTTGTTCAAAGGTAACTTGTGCCGAGATTGAATTGGAGAACTCATCGTTATTGTTCCCGTAACCTCATTCCAGCACCACGATTCCCGCCACAGCGTCTCGGCTAACCTCGATAGACCGTTCTTTCGGAGACGGCGCCACAACGACGTAATACTTGTCGGTTGAGAGAAGCAATTTATACGGGATCGACCGTTTGGCGGCAGGATCGGTTTTCTTAATCTCGTCGGGCATCTTTCTCTCGCCCTCGATAAACACCACGGTCAACGGCCTTCCGCCGCCCAGCGAGAGCGGAATTAAAGGGTATATACGCCCAGAGAACCACACGGCGTAACTTATTACGATCGTCAATAACAACGCCGCGTAGAACGGTGCGGAGCTGCGGTTAATTAACCACGTTTCTCTCTTAGGGTCCGCTCGCCAGGACCACCAAAGCATTTGAGTGCAGATCACTATTGCCGAATAGAACAGGAAGAGGCGAAGGCCTACTCCCCACGTCAAACCATGCCAAACATTTGGAATGACTATCAGTAGTGCGTAAAACAAGGCTAAAGGAATTGCTGTAAGCAATGAAGAAATGGCGAAGCGGCGCCAATTGAATTGTCCCGTGACCGCGGGAGCCGCTCTGTCTTCGAATCTTCGTGACGTGTAGGTGATAAAAGAATAAACCACAGGTGGGCCGAGAAGCCAGATACCGGCAGTCAGATATCGAATTTGCAGCACAGAAAAAGTGGAAACTCCATATCCGGAGAGATTGGAGGAAACCACGAGAAAGCCCAAGAGATATAGAACACCGAGAACAACGGCAAACAGTTTTGACCACGATTCGAAGACAGTAAGGTCGTTTGCTAGTTGAGAGTCGGCCATATTCTCTATCGCGCTACAGTAGGCTGTCGCAGTACCTCGGGGTCCAAAAGTGCTTTCTCCCGCAAGCCGTCTACAGCATTTTTAATCTTCTTCAATCGCTCAGTCGAAAAAGCCTCGTTCCGATCTTTGAATACCGCGGAAGCATTGAGGAATTCTTGGATCTCCGGATTGATAGGAAACACAACAGCCATTGAATATGCCTTGCGAAGAAGAAATAGCAGTTCGTTGAACGGGCGCATAACTTCAGGCATGCCCCGAAGCTCAAGGGGTGTTGCTCCGTATTGCTTTTGGAAGTTTTCGAGAAAATCCGAAGCCTGAGCAGCTTGGAAATACAAATCAAACCACTTTCTTTGCCGCCAATCCATTCGCGCTAGGTTCAAAGCAACAACGGTAAAACGAACTGCAACCACAGCAACTACGAGCGACGCCACGGCGATTATCAAGGTCGGCCAGTCGGTATGCGATCCACATGACATTTATTTTATAGAATTATGGTCTTTGCAAAACGCAAGACCAAGCCCCGGATTACGTTCAAGGCAGAACTCGCTGGAATAAACATTGCCGGACGTGTCAGAGTATTGGAAATAACCAGACACTATTACATATTCAACGGTTCCGGCAGTTTGTATTTTGGCGAACAAATCCTGACTCACCGGATTATCGGACCACGCGGTGTTGTACTCATCTTTCCCCGGAGGGACTATAGCTCCTTTTCGTGGATCGAGTGAGCGAAAGGAAATTCTTTCTTCGGCATTTTCGCCAAAGATTATTCGCGCTTGGGTTTGACAGTTGACTGCGGGAGATTTACCGAAATTTGTATAATGAAAGTTGAAGCCCAATCTGCCGGATGTGTTGCCCGAGTTGAGTGGTTCAACGGAAAACGGCCCGAGACTATTAGTAAGCCAAACGTAAGGTCGTTGTTCTGTCGTAAACTGACTCTTAGAATTATCCAAAGCAGTCTGGGTAAGATTGTTCGTACGGCGTGTCTCGCAACTATAGAATCCAAGGCCGATGAGTGCTAGAACTTCGAGGAAAAATCTAGGCTTTCTCAGTTGGCGCTTGAACCTGTTCCAAAAATTATCTGGATATTTATCTGATTGTTTTACGTCCGGTTCTTCTTCACCGCTGTTCTCATCCATATCGATCCTTTTGCGTTTTTACTTCGTCGCCGTCCATATAAAAACGTCATAGGATTTTGCTTTAGCAGCTAGGTCGTGGATCTTCTGCGCGGTCAACACATAACCCCAATCTCCGAGCGCCTTCTGAACAAACTTCAATTGAGTTCCGTTACGAAGTTTCTTGATTTTTTCGCGATGCGATTCGATCAAGTCCTGCTGAAGACGTTCCGCAATTTCTGGAATAGTCACCGTTTCTGCTCCTCATGGCGCTTGCAATTCTCGCGCCTCGGACTACAATAACAGTTCGCTTTAGCTTCGCCTAGTGTTTTCCCGAGCTGCTAAGATGGCGCATGCCCAACTTCCGAAAAATCGAGAGAGCAAACACGATTATTCAAGACGGCGAAAAGTTAGACCTGAAGGAATGCGCGAAGTGCAAAGCTGAATTTTATGGAACCCCCGATCAGACCAAATGCGAAGCCTGCCGCGGGCGAAAGCAAAAAGCCAAAAGTTAATGCGCAGATTTTGGAGGCCGCACAGGCTGAATTAATGCGCCACAGTTGGGATACATTCGTGAACAATCCGCCGTCGATGGCGCAGGGCGGCAAAGGTACAGTTGTTCCGGGATGCACTGCCTGCAAGAAAATTCTGTATTCAGATCACGATTTTCTCAGCCATTTAGCTCTCGATGTGCTTCCACAAGTTCTTGATCGAATCTTACGGATGCCTCCCGATGGAGACTCACAATGACGTACAAGGGATATCTATCCGGCTGGGAAGACAACAAGTCCGATCCAAACCTCAAGGATTACATATTCACAGACAATCCCAATTCCGCTGTCACGTACGAGTCCGCGGATCAGGCCGCGACCGAGTGCAGATTCTATGATTCCGTCGCAATTTCAATTCCTTCCAACCAAGGCGGGAAGCATATGCTCAGAGGCTTTAAGTTCGAAGAGTTGAGCCCTGGAAAGTTCGTGATCTATTGTGAAGGACCTTACATACCTGCGGCGCTGGGATGAAAGTCACGCGACGTGTTCCAACCCCCGCTAGATTTGGACTTGCCGCACCCGCAGAAACCTAGTAGTGAACTATCGGTGTGTTACCATCCGCCCTGCCGTCGTTTCAAGCCACGAAACTCTCAAGATAAAGGCTGCGCCACTCGCCGGGAGACCGACGCAATATGAAAATCTTCTGGAAGCTAACCGTAGGTTTGCTGATGGCTGTGTTATTCGAAGCTGGTATTCAGGCTCAACAAAAACAGGTGCCGCGGGTAATCCTTGATTATTCGGAACGCAAGATCCACTGCGACAAAGATCCTCAAAATGACCCCATAAATTGCACGGCCCTAAAAACCTCTGACGGTGGATACGTCGGATTGACAAAAGTTTGCCCGCAAGCACCGAAGAGCGAGCAAGACCGGTTGGAGACAATAGCCTCAAACGAATGGAATTTAGAAGAAATGAGCCCGGGTGATTTCGAGAAAATGGGTTGGTGCAAACTCTCTCAAGATGAAGCCTCAAAGCTTCTTATGTGGCATTGGAGTCGCATGCCCTCGCGGATTTATTATGATACTGATCGGAGAGCCAATAAACGCATCTATGTGACAGTTCTCTTTGAGGATGGGACTCCGGACATTGCAAAATCCACAATCAGGAGCGCGTTAAGAAGCATTTCTGACGTTGAACTGACAGACAATATAAACTCCGATTTCACTCTAGACATTGGATTGTTACCTGCGGAAGTCGGCGACGACCATAAGCTAGTAGGATACGCAGTTACATTTGAGTGTTTTACTACTCAAGTTTCACACGACATTCAAGAACGAAGGGAAAGCATCTACAAAGCGGGATGGAGCTATGTGTGGCCCAAAAACGACTTTGACACACAGGCGCATCAAAGTGTTGCGTCACTTGACACTAAGGTCTTTGAGGATTTTCGGAAGTCCTATCCGTACGAGAAATAATTGAGGCCTCCGGCTTCTCGAACACCCGGAATCCGAGAAGATAACGGTCGCCGAACGGCTTCCTGCTTGCCGGAAATAGAAAGACCAAGATGTAAAAATTGGAGGGAACTAGCGATGGTCATTGGTGAACGCTTGAGGGATTTGCGTGAACAGAAAGAGATGTCACAGGGTGAGATTGAGAAGCGCACCGGTCTGCTTCGCTGTTACGTTTCACGGGTTGAAAATGGGCACACAGTTCCAAACGTGGATACTCTGGAGAAAATGGCCCGTGCGTTGGAAATTCCGATGTACCGGCTTTTCACAGAAGATGCAGATGTGAAGAAACCCAATATACAGTTGCAGCCCGTTCCGAGTAGGGCCGTCATCACAAAAGACGACCGCGACCTTCGGTCTTTGGCTAAGCTACTGTCTCGCATGAGTGATAAGAATCGTGGGCTTCTGCTCCACATGGCATCAAAAATGGCGAACAGGGCTTAGATGAGCCTCTTTCGATCGCTAAAGGCCTGAGTACCGAATGACGGAGACAACGATGAAACTCCAGCGCTCTTTAGTCATGCTGGCTTTTTGTTTCCTGACAATTCCGAGCGTTCGCGCACAAACCAAGAAGATCACTGCCAGCGAGGCCAAAGATCATGTGGGCGACCGAGCGACGGTCTGCGGCAAAGTGGCCAGTACGCATTACGCGAAGAGTTCAAAAGGAGAACCTACGTTTCTAAACCTCGATGAACCGTATCCCAAAGAAATTTTCACCATCTTGATTTGGGGTTCAGACCGCGGAAAGTTTGGCACGCCGGAGAGCGAGTACAAAGGTTTGCGAGTTTGCGTGACAGGCAAGATAACGACTTATCGGGGCGTGCCCGAGATTGTTGCCGGTGAGCGAGAGCAGATTGAGATTCAAAAGTGAGAAACCGCAAACGAACTTTACGGATTCAATTGCACTTTAACGGAAATATCAGAAGCTTTCGCCGATAAAACCCCAAGAGAATTGTCGCGCATCACCAAATAATAGCTGCCCTGCCCAAGCCGACCCGTCTGGTGATACGTTTTCGTGTTGACCGCATTGAAATCCGCATAGACGCGAACGTTATTCCACTCTTGTCGGTTCATTGCTTGCTGTTGGTCCGTTGGTGCGAGAAATACATCAATTGGATTGCCCTGCACTACTTGCAGGCTGACATCTACTGTACCGGGATAAGGAAGACTTAGGACAAGCGCCCTCCACGAGGCTGCCGGAAGATTTTCAACTGAATCTTTCAAGGTAATTGGGGCGCGGACAGCCGTGCGGATGATATCGCTCGTTTGTTTGCTTCCAACGTTAGCCCGCACGAAGTACCAAACCAGAAATACTAGACCGGCCAGAAGTATTACACTCCCGATCGAGAAGTTGCTCGTCTTGAAGTTACCAACCGGTGGGATTTGTTTGCCTATAACTGTGTCTCTAGCGGCCGCGTAATCCGACTCAGACATCTCGCCTTTATCGCGAAGGTCTTGTAGGGCTTTCAGATCTTCGGCTAGACCCATACGCTCCCCCCATCAAGAAAAGACGTGGCATTCGTGCTTTGCCGTCTCGGGCCGGAGTTTATCAGCGGACAGAACTAATCCGATTTTTCTAGTTTTACGGCTAACTTTAGCTCCGAACCCGCAACTAGTGTGACTTGCTGTGACCAATTCTTGTGGTCCTTCGAGAATATGCGAAGATAATGATGTCCCAGTTTAAGATTTAAAGTGATCGGGGTTTTTCCTATGAAGTAATCGTCGGCATAGACTTCTGCTCCGCTGGGGTCAGACGAGAGAGAAACGACACCCAATGTATCGTGAGTAGTTTTGCCATTGATCTGATCTGGTGCTTGTGTAGTCGAAGAGGTCGGCACGGGTGCAGGGGCGGGTGCAGGTGCGGGTGCGGGTGCGGGTGCGGGTTCAGTTTTCTGATTCGATACTAAATCAGCCACGATGCTCTGCTTGCCTCCCCCTGCTATTTGCATCTTTCGCTCAAAGGTATTAAAGCCCTTCTTTGTAATTCTCACTGTCCGCTCTCCAGAATTTATCGGAAGCTCTGCTGGAGTTGTGCCAATGAAAACACCGTCTACCTCGATATCCGCTCCACTGGGATTTGAAGTCAACGAGACCGATCCAACATGAGATGAGACTGAATCACTGTCTAGCTGAACTCCGAATTTTGAATACACCAATTTGCTGATCTCAGTGCTTGAAAGCGAAAAATTCATACCGCTGTATTCTGACGTCGGCGGGCGCAAAGTGTTCACGCCGACGACTTCACCCTTTCGGTCAATAAGTGGCCCTCCAGAATTACCGTGATTAATGGCTGCATCTGTTTGAATCCAAGTGCCGTCGGCGAAGTCTCGGACACCACTGACAATGCCCTTTGTCACGGTATCCGTCATTATCATGGTTGAGCCCAGACCTGGAGAGCCAATTGCGAGGACATCTGCACCCACGTTCGGGAGATAGTGGCTTATCTTCAAAAAAGGATAATCTCCATCAGGAAGCTTTATCAGTGCAAGATCACGATCCTGATCAATGTAGAGCTCGGAGCTTTCGATCTTTTTTCCGTTGCTCATTATCACTGAAGCTGATGACTGACCTCTGAGGACATGAGCATTCGTTACGACAACGCCCTTTTGAGAAATGAAGAACCCGCTGCCCCATCCATCAGAGGTCGCCACAATCACAATAGCTGGCATCGCCTGCTTGACTATTTCTTCATTGCCCATTGGCGAGATGGCGCTGGTTACACCGGAGGAGGTAGCGACTGTTGTCTCAGTCACCGGTAGCGATTGGGGCTTAGCGAAGAAACTGCTTGCAGCGTCCAGGCGTATCGTGAAGCTAGTCGAGGTAACGAGATAATAATCGTAGACGTTAACGCCGTTCAGATTTCTCCAATGCATGGGGCCGGTCGTTAAGTCCACAGTCTTTGGAGCGTAACCGTCCTTTAAGAGGCGAACTGTTATGGGCGTTTCAGCATGCTTACTAAACACTGTATGTTTTGCCCCGAAATAAGCATCTGAAACGTCGATGGAGCAAGGCGTGATACAAGCAATTGAGCCGTTCACTTCAACTTCAGCGCCAGACGGGATGGTGACAAAGCTGACTTTCTTGTTCCCGCCGAAAGAAAAAGCGGGCAATGTTGCAAATAGTGTTGCGATGAAGAACCAACGGAGCGACGGTGGGACCAATGTCGCCTCCTCAACAGAATTCAGCTAAGGCCGCTCAAGGCGTGCGCCGTGCCTTTTGTGTCCAAAGGCTAGTTCACTCGTTAGTTAAAAGCAACGTTGAGTATGCATGCACATGACATCGGGGTGTGATATTTTGCCCCTAGGCGTAAAACATTGAAGCATATGAAAGGTCGGCCACGTTGGGGCGGACGGGGCGGCAGCTAACCCAATATTCAAAGGGCTCTCGAAAGTAATCAGGATGTCGTGGGAGGACGGATCATGCGGACCATGCGGATCGTTCGGCAATACGGAACCATGTGGGCGCGAAACAAAGAAAACATTGAAAATATTCCGAGGCATAAGAAGGGGGGCAGGGCGTCTAAGTTGTTCAAGGGACTTTGACTGCGGCCTGTAGCTCAAAGTCTGCAGCGCGTACCGCCCGCCCGGCCACCCGTTGCCTGATGTCTCTGCTGCGGCACTCTTGTCGTGATCTGCGGGGAATGTTCACTTAGCCGTGAGTTGACGTACTGATCGGGACAGCGCAACATGTGTCTCAGGAACCCGAGTTGACTACTATCGCGCAAACGCTTGCGATCAGGGTCAGGCAAGCACAATCGCTCGAAGAGGTACGAAAAAAGGACCTCCACTCCGGCGACCGTGTGTTCGTCACAACGAGAAACTCCCTTTACAAGATTTGGGTGCTAGATGAGGGTGTGTATCGTGTCTA
>Ga0224545_1000039_pt1 | contig 28108 bp, 31 predicted proteins | sample 714P12024metaG_FD_179906 | JGI IMG/M metagenome (GOLD analysis project Ga0224545, IMG submission 179906) | Peat soil microbial communities from Stordalen Mire, Sweden - 717 P1 20-24 | ecosystem: Environmental > Terrestrial > Soil > Wetlands > Peat | place: Sweden: Norrbotten County, Stordalen... | reverse complement strand
GTTTGATCTTGATTTTGGTTCCGCTAACCCTGCTCGGCGTCTATGTAGCGTCGCAAGGCGACAGCCAAATTCCCGAGCCCATTGACTCTGTCGCATTCGGAAGCTGAATCCGAGGTTTATTAAGGTCACCGTTGCAGAAACCATTGGCGCCAGCGACGCAGCTAGGAGGAGGAAGTTTCTGCAGTTCTTCGTCGCGTATTTTACCGATCTTACGAAATCGCATTATAAAAGCGCCCCCTTTTGAAGCAGATTGTGATCGTTCGCATCATCACCTACAGAAATGAGCACCTTGTAAACAGTGAAAAGTATATTTGGAGAATAAAGCAATGGATGTAGACAAGCCGATAAGCGGCGAGTTGGGCGCGCTGCTCCCCGTCCTAGCCGAGACGATGAAGTTTGCGACGCAATCTCTTGCTCAGTCCTGTGCCTTGGCCGAGTTGTTAATAGAGAAAGGCATTCTAACGAAAGCAGAGCTTGATAAGAAAGTGGCTATAGATCAGGAGCTAAGAGAGAGCCTGATGAAGAAACTGGACAAGGAGATTCGGAAGCAGTCCTAGTTTTGATACGCATGATCACCATGATGAAGCTTGGGTCTGACCGAAGCGGCGACCATTCTTCAGTTCTTGCCATAGGCACCGTGTCCCTCGGATCCATTTGCGGTTGCGCTGGATGAAGTCTTTGCGTGTTAAGAGCGCGAGGGTCCAACCAGAGGCTCCGGTCGGCTGCCGCCTGACCGACCAGTAATGGACCGTGCCATCAACCGTAGCAACAGAAAACTCCACGCCTCTCGATTCATCAGAATCGAGGGGCTCCAAGACCAAATGAACCGCCGCACCATCGACAATCTGCAACAGCTGATCGATCGCCCATAGAGCCTCATAGCGATTTCCCAACTTGTCTGCTGCACCGCCACTCGCTGGCATGAATAGATCGTAAGTTCAGCGAATGCGAAGAATCAATAGCAGCCATCCGCGGGCGAACGGTGCCCCGTATCTGCTCATTACTCGTCCCCGCTGACTTGGAGCGCGCAGCAGTGACATGTGACGCCGGTGACGCGAGTTTGTGACAATCTCAGAGCTTGAAAAGAGTTTCTGCGATTTAGCTGAAGTCGGCGTCACCTTCGTCACCATCGTGATTTTCTTCGCCGCGATAATCAGGCACAAGTACCGCTCGATTGTCTTCCCGAAGAATGAAGCGGAAACGGAGCCTGAATTGTTTTGCTCGGATCAACTGGCGCGCTTCCAAAAAAAGTTTGGCCAACTTCGGATCACGAACCCGGAACGCACCCTTGAAGGCGCCCAAGACTTCATGCGAATGAGTAAAGATTGTTGCCCGGGGCCGGATCGACGCGATTATGCACCGAGTCCCATTGTTGCGCAACAGATCGCCTCTTGCCGTCAACGAGCGAAATCGCGATTTACGCGATCAGCCAACCAGCCCTCTCCAACACGCCCTCCTCCGCGCAAATTCCGATTCGCTAGCGCATAATGTGCGTATGTCAGAGAAACGAACAAAAGCCGATAAAGCACAGCGAGAAGCTGATCTACTCGACAAGAAGTCGTCCCATCGTCCACCACAGAATCAGGGGAAAAAACCACGCGAGGACTTCAACCAAGCCGCCGTGCGGATCGTCGAAGAGGCTGCTGAGAAGCATTAACCCCTAGCCAGTCAGCCCCACAAGCCCGACTGTCGAATCGAACCGGATGTCACCTGCCAATCCCTTTGCGGATTCGTGTGAAGCCGACAGAGGGCCGCGAAATGATGCTGGTACGTACTGGTCCATCGAAGAGATCCGCTCCGCCCCATAGAATAGCTGGGGATGAGGGATGACCATTCCGTGCGCGATCCTAAGCCCGTGCGCCTGAGTCCATGAAAGCGAAAATCTACCCTGACCCTAAACCTTATCCCGAGAACGTGCGGCTCGTCATCTTGGACCTGGACGCCTTTCTCTACCCTTACGACAAAGCATATCGAAATGCCGTCCTGCGAGCCTGGCGGGCGATAAAAAAGGAATACGGCCTTCCCATCTTCCGAAGGAAGGTAGCGCAAAAATTGATTGAAGAGGCAAAAGAGGAAGCGAATAAGAATCCGGATGACGCTTTATGCCAGCACATCGGCAAGCTGGCGGGACGCCTGGAGAGCCAGGGCCTGCCCGGCGCCTCCGTGATCGGCATGCTGGAAACCTACTATCGCAGGGCGAGGGCAGCGCGTTCGGAAGAAAACATTCAGCATGATCAGTCCCTTGATCCACCTTACAAAGACATGATCGCCATGGCCTTCAATCTGAGGCTGCTTCAGGACCAAAAGAGCAAGAAGGGGACCAGACTCACACGCCGCGAACTGCAAGAAAAAATCCTGGCAGGAGAAAAGGGGATTACGCGGCTGTGGAATAGGCACATGGGCACAGGGTTCCTCCGCGCCGATGCGGGACTGGCGAACAAGATACTGCGGCTAACGGAAGCTGGGGTTGTGGTCGCAGTCCTCACGCATTCGTTTAAGCAGGGAGAGGGGGAGGCGATGGAAAAGCTGGAAAAGCTCGGTCTCAAAGGGGTGATCCCCGAGCCCAATATTTTTGGGCTGGAAGAGATTTCTCCCTATAAAAAGTGCGAGCATCCGGAGGTTTTTGAGAAAGCGCTTGCGGCCATAAACAACATGCGCGACCCGGCGGACCCGATTAGGCCCTTCGAAACAATCATGGCAGAAGATACGATCGGCAACCTGCGGGGTGCAAAGAAAGCTGGCATGCAAACCGTGTGGGTGCCGCGCAGAAACAAAGACATGCCGGAGCATCCGTCACAGAAGCTGCAGAAAAAGCTCGCTTCGGTCGATCATATCTACGCTACGCCCCATCAGTTTCTGGATGCGCTGGATGCTACGATCCGTGCTTGCAGAGAAACACTGTAAGGCGCTGATATTCTCATTCCAGAAAGCGGCGTTCACCTATTCCGCGACTGGACGTCCAGCTGGCTTTCGCCCTTTCGCAAACCGCCGGGCCACCAGTTCCAATCGCCTGCAATGCGAAGGAGCGCGGGACCGATCACGATACGGACGAGTGTGGCGTCAATCAACACGGCGACCGCCAACGTAAATCCGATCATCTTGACGACCAGGAAACTTCCGAAAGTGAATGCCGCAAACACCACGATCATGATCGCGGCGGCGCTCGTTATCAGGCCCGCGGTTCTGGCCATCCCCTCGGGGATCGCATCCATTTCACTCAGCCCGCTCCTCCTGGCTTCAAGAACGCGTGCAACCAGAAATACCTCGTAGTCCATGCTTAATCCGAAGACGATGGCAAAGGTGACGATCGGAACCAGGGGAAACACGCTGCCGGTTCCCTCAGGAACTCCGAGGAATCTGCTCCCGTGTCCGTTTTGGAAAACGAAAACCAATGCTCCGAAAGATGCCGCGACTGAGACCAGGTTGAGGGCGATGGCCTTCAGGGCGGCGAAGATCGATCGGAATCCACAGAGTAGCGCAAGGAGCGTTCCCCCTACGACCAGCGCCGTTACCGGCAGAAAGTGGTCTCTGATAATCGTTTCGTAATCGGCGTTGAGTGCCGGGATGCCCCCAACCAGAAGCGTTGCGCCGGGCACTCCGGTTAGAGCTAGCGCGCCGGTCTTGCGGAGTTCCCGCACCCAGTTGACCTGGTCGCGCAGGGAGACCGAACTCGCGGGTAAAACCTCAAGCACGGCCGCTCGTCCGTCACTACTCAGGAACGTTCGGCGCGTCTCCCGCGACAGTTCAGGAAGGTTAGCAAGGTTACTCTCGGCAATCGAAGTAATAGAAATCACGCGGCCAGAGCGAGGGTCGCTCGCAAGGTGCTTAGTGAGACGATCCAGCACACTCCACCCCGCGTCAGTTTGCGCGATGGAATCCGTTGGAAAGTCGACAATAATGCGCATCGATTCAACAACGCCCTCCCGATCCATCCGTCTAAGGGTGTGGAGCGCATGGACAGATTCCGCCGCCGGCGGAAGCCAGTCCCCTTGGGGGATACTGGTATCCAATCGTCTGACCTGCCAGGCGAGCAGAAGCAGAGGAGTGCCTGCCACGAAGAGGGCAAGCCAGGGATGTGCGACAATCGCCTTTCCCCATTGCCGCCAGCGATTTCCCGAACGCTCGGCCCGATGCACATCCAACTTTGGAGTAAAAGGCATTCGGCCGATATCAATCCGCGGACCGAGCAACGCCAACACTGCCGGAACCAAGGTATTTGTAAGCAACACGCTGATTCCCGCCACCAGGAATCCCGCGATACCGATGGAACGGATTTCGCTGATCGGAACCGTCAAGAGGGCCAGGAATCCGATGGCTACCGTCGAAGCTGAAATCAAGAGCGTGCGACCTGCCTGACGTGCCGCGATGACCGACGCCGCGGGTCCGTCGGACCCGGCGGAAATCGCTTCCCGGAAGCGACTGACCATGAGAAGCGCGTAGTCGACTCCTAAGCCCAGGCCCAGCATAGTGGCCAAATTCTGAACCAGAATTGATAAGTGCCAGCGCTGGGCCAGGAATCCCGCGATTGCCAAAGTGGTCGCGATCGCAAGCTGGCCAACCGCCAGTGGAATCACGGCAGCCATCAGGCTTCCGAAAGCCACCAGCAGAAGTACGAGAGTCGCGGGGATCACCAGAGTTTCGCCGCGTTGCACGTCGTCGGCGCTCGCTTTTCGAATATCGAAATTCAGTGGTATCTCGCCGGTGAGTTCGAGGTTCGCCCTGGGATAGCGACTCCGCAGTTTATTTGCCAGCGAGTTTGCCAACTGGTGGAGCTTCGGAACCAGCGACTCCACGGGACCGTTGGCCGATGAGAGTCCCACGAGTACAAACGTTCCCCCTCCCCGGCCCAGAAAGATCGGATCGCGCAACTCGAGATAAGACACCACGCCCGAAACCCCGGGCTGCTCTCTCAGTGATGTTACGATGGGTTCTAACGCTTGCTCGCCTTCCTCGGAATCCACAGGCGGAAGTCCCTGGATCACCAGAACCACACGGTCCACGAACGGCGACCGAAAACGAGTGGCCAGTTCCTGCTGAACTGTTGCAGCCTGGCTCCCCTCGACGCGAGTGGCAGTCTCGAGGTATCGCTCGGCGTGAAAAGAGAATGGGAGAAGTGCGATAGTTGCTGCGAGGACGATCCCGGAGATCCAAAAACGGCGCACATGCATCGCACTCATCATGTCATAACAAGAGCGTCGTCACGGAAACTTTCCGCGAGCATACACTTGCGCAGGAATCACAAAAGTAGCCATATAAATCTGCTAAACTTTTTCCATCGGCTTCGGAAGATCAACGCGCACGCTGCTGTTTTTCGGACTGACGCTCGGGCTGCTCGCCGTCGTCCCCCCTGCCGTGACCCAATCTGGAGTGTCAGACCCGCGCTTTGGCCTCTGGACGCTCATCTCTGTGGACTCGAGCCTGAATCCTCCGAACCGGCTTTCCATTACACGTTCGAATGACGGGCTGCACGTGGTCATGTCCGGCGAAACCCATGTCGATTTCACTGCGAATCGCAACGGACACGAAACGTCCGCGCCAGGCAATCTCGGTTTCAATCAAATTGAGCTGCACAGGATCGATAAGAGGCAAGCCGAGGTCAAGCAGAAAAAGGACGGAACCGTTGTGGCGACGATTCGCGAAAAACTTTCAAAAGATGGAACCGAGCTAACGGCTGCGACGGCGACCGTGGGCCACCCCGATCGCATCACGGTGTGGACGCGAAGCGGAGGTGCGAAGATCGCCAATGACCTGTTCGCGGGCGAGTGGACCCAGGACCTCAGCAAGACTCGTTTGCGGCAAGGGTTAGTGCTCAAAATCGAGGCGGACGGAAGCGGCGGGGTACGTTTTCTCGGCGACTATAGCTACACCGCCCGTTTTGATGAAAAGCAATACGATCTAAAGAACTCGCGCAACGACACCGTGACGCTTCAACTTGTCGATCCGCACACCGTGGATGCGATTTACCGGCGGGACGAGCAAGTCACGCAAAACGACAGGTGGCAGGTTTCCGCGGACGGGCAACAGATGACACTCTCAACCACAGGAACGTTGGAATCGGGGCAACACCTAACCGAGAAACTCGTATTTAAGAAGTAGCCGGAGTTACATCTTAACGGTCTGAAAGCCGGATCGCTCTGAGGTCATCCGAGTGCGAGCGAGTTTTCGTCAGCTTGCCGAGGCGCATCAACTTTGTGCTGAGTGCGAATACGGCAAACTCAAGGGCCGAGAACCCAACACGAAATCGGGATTACGAACGCTCAATTTCGCCGGGGACACTCGCCATAGGTAAATCGCGATGCCCAGCAGAGTGCAATGCAGAAGTACAAACCAAGGAAGGAATTTTCGATCCCGTTTCTGAGAAGAGCACGCTAGCCCCAGCAGGAATATACCTGCGGGAAAACAACAGAGAAACGCGAATCGGCACAAATCTGAAAACCTAGGCCACCAAAAACAGTAAGTCAACAACACGGTGGTAAACGTTACACCAAGAACGATCCATAGCAAACGCGTCTGTTTTGCTGTCAGCGCTGGCCGTGGAGACCCCGCCCCTCGTAGATTTAGCGGCTCTGCGCGCATCTGAACAGATGCTCCATTTGAGCAAACTTCAATATCAGCTAACGGTCAGGCCTTAACTTCGCTCAATGCCCCGCTTTAGTCTCAGACCTGCTACGAGGCTTCGATCTTCCGAGTCACCTCAACGCACTCCGGATCTGCAGCCGCGGCCAGGCATTGTAGGCATTCGGGACCACAATCCATACTTCTTCGATGGATCTCTTTGTTCCGTTCATGCGCGTAGATCGGTGACATCGCGCTGGTCTCACGAGCCGCGACCGAAATAATCCCCTTGCGGTACATGAATTTCAGAATGCCGTTGACTGTATCTTCCAGAGACGGGTCCGCTTTGCCCCACACAGAGGCATCCCGCGCCATTTGATAAGAAGAGTTGTCATAGCGTTTGAACTCCATCGCGGAGATGTTGTCGACCGAGCCCACCAGAAAATCGAGCAGGGGAAACAGAAGGTCCTCCTTCCTGCATCTCCGGATCAACTCGGGAACGAACTCGGGAAGGCTGAAGCTTTCGAACTGCCGGCCGGTCGCTTTGGTAATGAGCCGGGTAATATCCGTCATGTTCGAATAGTCGTCGCGCACGACATGGTAAGTCTTATTACCTGTGCCGGGAGTGGTAGAGATCGCAACGACGTTGTTGGCGACGATGTCCGCCGGAACAAAGCTGACCTGGTTGAGAGTATCGACGCCAATGCCGTGATTCACCATGAATGCAACCAGGCGGACGGCGATATCGAAGTTGTTGCCTCCGCCCGTGATGGAAGGACTCACCAGAGCCGGGCGGAAAATCCGCGCGGAAAGTCCCCGGCTGCGCGCGTCGACAACTAGCTGCTCCGCAACCCATTTCGATTGGCTGTAGCCAAAATCGAGAAGCTCCATATTCTCGTTCAGGTCGGTCTCATACAAAACTGATTTGACCGCCCAGCCAAATACGAAGGTCGTCGAGACATAGTTGAACTCTTTGCACCTTCCTTCGAACGCCAATCTCACGACCTCATTGGTTCCGAGCACGTTCGCATCGCGCATCAGGTCGTAGTTGAACAGGTAGTTCACGGTTGCACCGTTATGGAAAACGGTGTCGATTTCACTGGCAAGGAAATCCCACGTGTCCTGCATCAGGCCCAGCTTTGACTGCCCTAGATCGCCGCAGATGGGGGTCACGCGCGTGTCGAACATCTCCATCAGCCCTGCCGCGCACGGGCCCATGGATTCCATCGCAGCCTTCAATCTTTGCTTGCCCTGCTTTTCGTCGGAAGATCGGACGAGAACGTAGATCTTCGCCCGCGTCTGTTCCAGCAAGCTCTTAATGAGGAATGGCCCAATGAAACCGGTCCCACCCGTGAGCAGCACCTGATTGAGCGCAGGTATTTCCGGCATGGGCGAAGGCACCGAGGGCTCGAAGATGAGCTTTCTGTCGTTGCTCATCATCTTTTTCTCAGCGGCGCACTGCTCCTCACGGAAAGCCGCAAGGGAATGATGGAGATGAACCAGTGCCTCTTCGGGCGCGCTCTGCAGTTGTTCGGCTAGTCCGAACAGCTCGGCTACGCTGACACGCTGAATGACGCCGATATCGACCTGCCTTGCCAGCATCTCGGCGCCTTGATCTTTCAGCAGTTCCTTAAGCTCGTGCATGAACACAACAAGATCCAGGGAATCCAGGCCGGCTTCGACGAGGTTGTACGATTCCGCGCCGGTCAGGTTGTACCTGGCTTTCAATTCGGCGAAAGTGGAATGCATGTCGGAATCGGACACGCAGCTCCCGGCGTCTTTCTCGCGGGAAAAGTCGGAGAGAATAGTGAACTGACCTTGCAGCCACATCTGCTTGGTCTTGTGACGCATGATCTTCCCCGAACTCGTTCTCGGGATCGCACGAGGAGCGATGAGGCACATCTTCGCCACTTCCACGTTGAGATAATTCCGGACGGCGGCGGCGATCTTTCGTGCCTCGGGAGGCGCCTTAGGATTTTTGACTTCTGCGACGATCGCCAGGGCAGGTTCGCTCTCTTCCTGAACCTGGAACGCAGCGACGCAGTTGTGCCGGATCAGACTGGATGATTTCTCCACGACGTGCTCAATGTCCTGCGGGTAATAGTTCTGCCCGCGGAGAATAATCATGTCCTTGATGCGGCCGCAGACGTAGAGTTCGCCGTTGTGAAGGAATCCCATGTCGCCGGTCCGAAGATAGCCGTCGTCATAGGGAGTGTCATCCACAAGCCGCGCCCGAAACTGCTTCAGAGTCAATTCAGGATTCTTCCAGTAACCCGGGCACTTGCCGCTTCCGGCAACCCAGATTTCGCCGATCCGCTCTGGCTTAAGAGCGAAATGCCCTTCCGGATCTACGATCTTAAGGTCGAGACCCGGAAGTGGGGTTCCACAACTGACAATTTGCGTGGCCGCGCCGATTTCTGAGACCTCGGTCGTCATCCGTGCTTTCCCCAGCGCGAGGGCGCGCTTGTTGACGGAAACGATGTTGCGACCACCGAGTGAGACTGCCAGAGTATTCTCGGCCAGCCCGTAGGCGACGTAGAAACTCTCGGACTTGAGTCCATGAGGCTGAAACGCTTCTAGAAACCGGGTGTAGGTATCCGGCTTTACGGGTTCCGCAGCGCACATCAATACGCGGAGTGAGCTGAGATCACAAGCCTCCAGGCTTTCTTTGGAAAGCCTCCCCGCGCGCAAGCAATAGTCGTAGCCGAAGTTGGGCGCAGCCGTCGCAGTCGCGTGATAGGTAGTCATCGCATCGAACCACAGGATCGGCCTCTGAATGAAGTCCATGGGAGCGAACCCGTATGTTGCGCCACCCTTCAGCGCTGGATATAGGTAGCATCCAATCAGTCCCATATCGTGATACTGCGGAAGCCAGGAAACGACGACCGGCGCGGGATGGTCGATCACGAGCGGATAAGTAGTGAGGATATTTTCGTGCGTCACGATCACGCCCTTGGGCTCCATCGTCGAACCCGACGTGTACTGGAGAAACAAGATTTTCGACGGATCGACAGGTGGCCGGCCGGAAATCGTATCCACGAAATCTTCAGTAACGATCCACGGAAGACCGGAAATGTAATCTACGTCTACGCCGGATGCCGAAACTCCACTTCTGGCAAGGTTCGTCTTGAGGGATGCTTGGTAGTCTCTGCTTGTTAAGATCCCAGCGGCCTGGCAGTCCTTTGCGATGTGGACCATCTTGTATAGGGCGCTCTGGAAGCCACGCGAACTTGGAGGATAGACCGGTACGGGGATCAATCCGGCGCGCACGCAGCCAAAGAATGCGCAGATCATTTCGAGCCCCGGCGGGTAGGCCAGGAGCAGCCGGTCGCCTGCCGCGAAACGGTCCCCCTTCCTCAAATGTCCGGCAATCGCTTGCGCCCGGTGGAGGAACGACGCGTAGGTGTAGCTTTCGATTGGATCGCCGTTTACGTCGAGATACGAATAGAGGAGTTTGTCCGGGTGCTCGTCTGCCAGCCTATCCAGCTGGTCTAAAATTGATGCCATCATCAATCAGCGATCCTCCAGGGTTGAATGGTGTAGACGAAACATTTCGCCCCAGCGAGCACGGTGAAACACGACTGAGTTTCGAAGTGCAGACCTGAAATGTCCGATTGGGAGAATGTACGCGTAATTTTTTTCCCAGCATAAGTGTCGCCCAACCCGCTGGGGAACGGATGCTCTCCTTATTGCCGCACAGGGCGCGAAAGAGACCTCGCAGATCGACGCCACGCTTCCATGGCTCGATGCAAGAAGGACCCGCTCGTTACGGTTCATTGGTGTGGTTGTATGTTAGCAAAGCATTTGGAAAATACCATACCTCATCGCTACCACGAACCAGACGCAGCCTCGGCATTTGTCCTCGTTTCCGAATTTTCTTGATAGCGCTTAAGGGCTCGCACTAGAATTTAACCTAAGGCTGTCGACGGCGCGGCGACGATTTTGCTGCGGGTCAGGGTCACGGATGCGCTATGTGGAACGCGCCGGGCTCAATTATCATGATCGCGGAGGCGCCGGTGACGTTCGAGACCGAAGCAGTGGTTCCTCAAGAGCACGAGATAGCGGATCTTGTACCCTCGGAAACCTCAGCGCTGCCGATTATAGAGCCACTCGGCGGTTCTTCTTCCTTCCCGAAAGTCTTACGTAGCCGCCTGGATCGGTTTTTTGCCGATCACAACATTTCCCCCAAAGCGGACCGTACGATGCGGGTCAAGATCGCTGCGGGTCTGGCAATCCTGGGGGGCAGCTGGATTGCTCTGTATGCGCTCAGGCCCGATTCATGGAAGTTTGTTGCCCTCTATCTTTTAGGCGGCCTCGCGCAGACATTCCTTTTACTGAACATAGCCCATGACAGCAATCACAACGCCATATCGTCCCGGTCCGTTGTCAACAAAACCCTGAACTACGTCTTCGATCTGTGCGGAATCAGTTCGTACATGTGGCGGATCCTCCATCATCGAGGCCATCACTCCTGCATCAATCTCCATGGCGAAGACGACGCTCTTTCAGGACGCGGCATCTTTCGCTTTACACCCTATGAATCCCGGTTGCCGTGGCACCGGTTCCAGCACATCTACGCGTTGTTCATTTATGCGATGTTCTCTCTCGATTACGTGTTTTTCAGGGACTTCCAGTGCTTTTTCTTTCCGACCCACGACTATCTGAGACGTACCAAACATTCTCTGCGCGAATACGCGATTCTCTTTGCCGGCAAGGGCTTCTACCTCACTTACATGCTTGTTCTGCCGGTGATGGTGCTGGGAAAATCGCCTCGGCTGGTCGCCGGGTCGTTCCTCCTGGTCAATTTGATTGTCGGTTTAACCGTTACGCTCGTGTTCCAGTCGACGCACACCATCGACAGCACCTACTTTCCCTCGAACCGTGATGAGTTTGACAGCGGTGTGTATCACATCTTCGCGACCACGGCCGATTATGCGACGGAAAGCCCACTCGTCGGTTGGCTCGTAGGCGGACTCAACCATCACGTCGTCCATCACCTGTGCCCCTATGTGTGCCATACCCACTATGCTCCATTGACCAGGATCGTGAAGGAGACTGCCGAAGAGTTTGGTGTTTCCTATCGGCAGAACCCCACCATGACGGCCGCGGTGCTGCATCATCTGATACTTTTGAAGCAACTTGGGAACGAAAACTGATTCTGTGCGTTTATCTCTATAGGTATGACCCAGCTACCACTTCCGACAAGTAACGTGAAATTCCCTGCGGATCGAGGCCAGTATCAGGACGCCTGGGTATGAGCTCATCAACGCCTGTCCCCGTTGTGTCCCGATTTCGCTGCTTTGCGGATTCTCGCGCAATGGCCCGCAATCCCGTGCAGGTTTTATCCCGGTACAACGAAATCTACGGCGACACATTCTGGCTCCGAATCGGTGGTCTCAGGGATGCGATGGTTACCATCGATCCCGCGGTCATTCAACACGTGCTGAAGACCAACGCGGAGAACTACCAAAAATCCGAAATTCAAGTAAAGCGGATGGGCCACTTCCTGGGGAAAGGTCTGCTCACGACCCACGGAGAAGCCTGGCGCACACAGCGGCGTCTCATTCAGACGGGCTTCGAGCGAAAGCAACTCGATGCGCTGTCGTCGATCATGCAGGACTCTCTTACCGAGTCGCTCCTGGATTTCGACAGACAGGTCCGTCGTGGCCCCGTCGACATCTACACCCACCTGATGAAAATTACTTTCACCATGGTCGCCCGATCGCTATTTGGCGCACGGTTCAAGGATGAAGACATTGATCTGGTCAGCCACACCATTTGCACCGTCCAAGAGTTCATCGTCCGGCAAACGCTTCAGCCCTATCTCAATCCATGGTTCGCCGTCTCAGGCAAACTGCGCAAACACGAAGACATGCGAACCCGAGCGGATTCCGTTCTGCTCGAATACATCAAGAAGCGCCGCAATGAAGCGCCTGGCCACGATCTGCTGCAGACTTTGATGGATGCGCGTTACAGCGATGGCAAAGGCATGCCCGATGAACTCATTCTGAGCGAGAGCATGCAACTTCTGGTTGCTGGCCATGAAACATCGTCGAATGCACTGTCGTGGCTTCTTTATCTTTTGAGTACGCGTCCAGATTGTCTCGAAAGGGTCCGACAGGAGTTTGATTCCGTACTCGGCGATGCGCCGCTAACCTACAGCGACGTTCCCAAATTCGAATTTGTGACTCAGGTCATTTGCGAGGCGCTCCGCCTATACCCGCCATTTTGGATGGTCGACCGCATGGCGGTCGCAGACGACCGCGTGGGCGACGTCGCTATACCCCGCGGATCAATGGTCATTGTGTACGTGTACGGTGCGCACCATGCTCCGCGCTACTGGCCGAATCCGGAGAGTTTCGATACGGAGCGTTTCACCAAAGCAAACGACAAGCTGCGCACACCCTGCACTTTCCTTCCCTTCGGGGCCGGCCCGCGAGGCTGTATCGGCGGAAATTACGCGATGCTGCAGATCCTGATGATCTTGAGCGATCTGCTCCGAAAGTACGACTTTCAGTTGACTCCGGGCCAAACGATCGACGCTCGTCCCAGGGTTATCCTACGGCCGAAGCACGGAATCCGCATGATGTTCACCAATACCATCGCGCCTGCCCCATCCATCGCGTCAGACGCGATCCGGTCTGGAACGAACTTGAGTTGTAAGGCGTAAACATTGAGATGTCATTCGTTGAAGAGCCCGGTTCCGGCGGGCAGATTGTCATGATGCGTTCATTGAAGCAGTGTATCGGCCCGATATGTCGGCATTGACGAATAGTCAAATCCCGATTGCTCCCGAATGACGGGCAGTCCGGAATTTATCCGCGAAGTCGAGATCTGGGAGGAAGTCAGGGATGGGGTAGGCAGGATGATTGCGAAGGACCGGTTACGCCGGCTGTGAATAATAATTCACATCACACGGGGGGAAGAATGGCAATCGCGCAAAACTGTGGCACTGGACAATCGTCTGCGGAACTTCGACTGAGTGACCGCTTGACGCTAGGATTGATTGCAATTGGAGTGATATTTGCTGCACTGGGTATGGGCGAAGCCGTATATCGATTCGCGTTCCTCGATTTCGATGGAGCAACCGATCGTCTTCCAATCGAGACATTGTTCGGGCTAGTTTTCGCATGGATGGCTACGAAAATTGCCCGCAGAATTTACGAGCACCGAATGGAAACATCCGCGAAAATCACCTTGATTCGGGATCGCAATTACAAGATTCGTCGCGCGGTAGAGGCGATCAATCCCGTCCCGCATCCGAGCAGTCAACAAGCCATTCGGGTGATTCGGGAAGAGGTGGATCGAATTGAGTGGGCATTGACCGAGGTCATATCTCGGTAGAGGCGAGGTCGGCGTGAACAAGTCATCCTCCGAGGTGTTGCTCGGCGCCACCCTTCCCGCAAAACGAGTGTCACACAAGGTCGACACGGTCTTGTCGTCGTGAGTTGGCGCAAGACGCATTGTGCGGACATCACCATATGATCGCAGCTTGGATTGGCGCGTTGTCCACCTGTATATGGGTCTACTTGCTCGCCGTCAGGGGCCGATTTTGGCGAATGACGAGCGCCGCGACCGACATGAAACTGCCGTTCCCGTCAGCACCCCACGTTGCAGTCGTAGTGCCAGCGCGCAACGAGGCGGATGTCGTTGGACGGTCGATCCAGTCATTGCTCGAGCAGGATTATGTCGGGCGACTACATATCTTTGTGGTGGATGACCACAGTTCGGATGGGACGGCGAGTGTGGTGGGCAAGGCCGCGGCAGACAAGGACGAACGGCTCACGGTCACTTCGGCGATGCCTCTGCCAACGGGTTGGACGGGAAAGATGTGGGCGCTGGCGCAGGGAGTGGAGCAAGCGGCGGAGTTCAATCCCGCTTACTTCCTGTTCACAGATGCAGACATCGTCCATGCACCCGACAGCATTACATGTCTGGTTGCGCGCGCACAAGCGGGCAAACTTGACCTGGTGTCGATGATGGCATTGTTACGGTGCTCGTCGCTGGCCGAGCGCGCGCTCATCCCGGCATTCGTGTTCTTCTTTTTCATGCTCTATCCGCCGGAATGGGTGAGCGACCCCAAACACGAGACTGCGGCAGCTGCCGGTGGTGACATCCTCGTTCGCACCGACGCGCTCGCGAGGATCGGGGGAATCGCCGCCATTCGAAACGAATTGATCGACGATTGCGCATTGGCCCGGAAAATCAAGCAAAATGGCCGTGTGTGGCTAGGATTAACGCCGAACACATGCAGTATCCGTGGCTACCAGACATTCGGCAGTGTTGGCCGCATGATTTCGCGCACGGCGTTCTACCAATTACGGCACTCAGTTTGGTTGCTGGTCGCAACAATTCTCGGACTCGCAATTACCTACCTGGTGCCAGCGATTGTGGCTTTCTTCGGCGGATGGGCGACGCTTTGGGGTGGCGCGGCCTGGCTGCTGATGAGCACTGCATTCTGGCCGACCCTGCGGTTCTATTCGCGCTCGCTGTTGTGGGCACCTCTGCTGCCTCTCGTCGCGTTGTTTTATATGGGCGCCACAATCCATTCCGCGGTTCGATACTGGCTCGGTCGCGGTGGTGAGTGGAAAGGCCGCGCGCAGGATATAAAGACCCACCTCGCTGCTTAGTCTGCCGTGACGACAATACATCAAGGATCCCGAAAATACGGTAGTGGTTCAGTTTGAATGTGCTGCCTTTAATGTTTCCAAAATTGAACTACTCCCGAAAATATCGAAACACTCCAGGCACACAGTCCGCTTGTGGGAAATATGGCTGTTTGCGCCGATTACTCCCAAAATACGTCGTCCACAGGCACCACATGGGCAAGAAGTCGGCTTCTCGCCGAGGTGACTTAGTCGCTGCGGCCATGGGCGCTTATGTGTCGCGACTGTGGCCCTCAGACCCCACTCTCCGTGCGGCATTTGACGGAAACTTGCAGTCGAAAATCCGCTGCGTTACGTCGTCCAAAAACGTAACGCGGTACAACGAGCCGCGTAAGCCATTGCTGCTCATTGGTTTGTGCTGGTGCCGGGAGGGGGAGTCGAACCCCCAAGGTACTAAGTACCGGCGGATTTTGAGTTGTCCGCGCCCGTTTCCAACCAACCCATTTTCTTTAAGTTACAGCGACTTGCGATCTTCTGCATGTGCGGACAGTGCGGTCCTGTTCTGACCTGTGAGGAGCCAATGGGCAAAGTTTGGGCACGAAAACTCCCTGCCTAGGACTCAACGCGATCTACTCGAATTGATCCACTCGCCTCTTCTGAACAGATCACGCCACCGAGACTGACGCGCCGAAGCGAAGGGCAGAACATGACATTCTTGGAGCGACTTTTCGGAGAATCTTGTCCCCATCGCTTTGCTTGGCCACGACTCAGTGGCGAGGGCCAGCACTATCAAATCTGTCTCATTTGTGGAACTGCGTACGAATATGACTGGAAGAAGATGCACCGTACTGATCGTCTGCTGGTCAGCGAAACACGCTCTCCCCTCTTGGGCAAAAAGCCCCCCGTAGCAGTCATAAGCAGAGTTTCGAGATAGAGGTTTGAGGCAGGGATTGGGCGGGAAATAGGGCGGGTGAAAAGGTGAGAGCGAGAGGCTTCGGTGGTGGCGAGCTTCCGAAGAATCGAAGAACCCGAACCTCGTTTGCCCCGCCCCGTTTCGCGCGAGGCCAGGAGTCCAAGTGTTGGACTCGAATAGAGGAACAAAGCTGTCGCAGGCTTGTGCGGTTTTGCGCGAGTGAAATTGCAAAGCTCAAGCAAATGAATCGTTTAACGGCTAGACACCCAGTTTCTTAGCAAGCGCGTGGATGTCTACGTCTTTCTCCACAAGTACGTTGTGGTAGACCTCCACCATGTAGTAATCCCCAAATTCCAATCTCATCCGTTCGCTTCTGGCCCTGCTGACCTTCATCACAGAACCAGACCGGCTATCCTTTTCCAGCCTGCGATTGATCCGTTTAACCTTAGCAATCTCGTTTTGCCCGCTCATTGCTATGGTTCTCCTCGGGCAATCATGGCGTGGCCTTTGCAAGGCATCCAGCATTATCCATAAGTGACAAGGTTGGGGAGTGACAAAGTGACAAATTAGCCCTACTCTGCCGCGCTTTACCCCAATTGCGGCAGAGTGAGGACGCACGCATCTTCGGAAATGGGGCGCGGTTTCTAGCTGAACTCTCAATGCGCAGGCAGATGGGCTCGAATTCCAAGCGCCGCCACCAACATAACAACTGCTGAGGACGCTTATTCGTAACGCAGGGCCTCGATCGGATCCAAGCGTGCGGCGCGGAGAGCGGGAACCATGCCACTAATCAGTCCGACCACAGTCAGAATCACTGTGGCCACGACTAGCGTGCCGGGCGCGATGATCAGGCGGATGTCGCCGGCTTCGGCATTCTTCGCCATTGCGCTGTACAGCGTGAGCCTTCCGACAGAGAGCGAGACTACGTATGCCAGGATGATTCCGAGCAGTCCGCCAATGAAAGTAATGGTGAGAGCTTCGGCCAGGAACTGAAGCAGGATGTGTCCGCGGCGCGCGCCGAGTGCCTTCTCCACGCCAATCTCACGAGTTCGCTGCGTCACCGACACCAGCATGATGTTCATCAGGCCGACGCCGCCAATCCCGAGCGTCAGCGTACCGATAAAACCCAGCAGAATCTTCAATCCGATGGTAATGACTTCGAATTGATGAACCTGTTCCATGAGATTAAACACGCGCAGAGCGCGGCGGTCGGTTTGACTGAACTTATGCTCGGTGGCCATGACGGCACGGGCCGACTGTTCCAGCCTTCCGTATTCCGGGGTCTCATAGTTGAACCAGATGGAATCGAGGTAATGGGTGTCTTTCAGGTCACTCATGGTTGTGAAGGGGACGTAAATGGAGCGGTTGATATTGTCGTCGCCTTCCTGCATCTTGGCGCTCAGGACACCGACCACTTCGAAACTAAGGCCATCGATGCGAATGCGCTCGCCCAGCGCGTTTCGCCCGGAGAAAAGTTTTTCTTTGGCTTCTGAGCCGATGACGGCAACACGGGCGCGCTGCGTTTCGTCCTGCATATTGAAGAAGCGTCCGGTTCCCAGTTTCAGTGCGCGGATGGAATCAACATTGGGATAATCCCCAGTGACGTCGAAGGTGAAAGTCCGAGTATCGAACTGTATGTTGGCCTGCTTGTCTACTTCGGGAGTGATGTGGGTGATCTGCGGGAGATTGGTGGTAAGCGTATCCACATCATCGAGGGTGAAGCGAATCTGCACGCCCGCCTTTTGGCCGCCCGCCTGCATGGAGGTGCGGCCCGGCACCAGGATCATCAACTTGGTGCCAAAGTTGGCAAAGATGTTTGCGCAGGCCAGTCCGAAGCCGTCGCCGTAGGCCAACAGAATCACGACTGTTGCAATGCCCCACGCCATGCCCAGCATGGTGAGAGCGGTGCGACGGCGATCGTGCCGCATTGCGCCATACGCTTCGTGCAACAGATCACGGACCATATTATTTTCACTCTTGTCGCAGCGCTTCCACGGGCTGGAGCATGGCCGCCTTGCGCGCGGGATAAAGTCCTGCAATCACACCCGCGAGCGTGAGGCTGCCGATCGCCAAAATTGCCGTTGCCGGAACGAGTTTGGGAGGGTCAAAACCTCCTTGCCCTTGCTGCGTACCCAGAATCGCCATCAGAACTGCAGCGAATCCCATGCCGATCAGCCCGCTAAACAATGTGAGCATGATTCCTTCCAGAAAAAACTGAGCCAGAATGCTGCGTCGCGTGGCGCCCAGAGCCATACGCAAACCAATCTCCCGGGTACGCTCGCTGACCGTCACCAGCATGATATTGATCACGCCGATGGCGCCCAAGGCCAGAGTGACCAGTCCAACCGTTCCCAGGAACATGTTCATTGCGTCGAAGATGGTGCCGATTGCTTTGGAGTTCTGGATTGTGTCCCAGCCTTCGAAAGCATCCTTGTCGTGATAGTCAAAACCATGATTGCGGGCAACTATCTTGCGAACTTCATCCTGAGCCATCAGGTGCGCGTCAGTCGCACGGGGCTGATAGTTGATGAAGGAGATGGAATTTTCATGGTTCTCGCCCTTGAGCGGAAACAAGGTCGCCATTACCTGATAGGGTATGTAGCCACGCATGTTCGTAGAGTTATCGTCGCCGCGGCCGACTCGCTGCACGGCACCAATGACTTCGAAGCTGATGTCGTTCAGTATGATGGTAGCGCCCACGGCAGGACGTCCCGGAAACAGATTCTTGACTAGCTCATCGCCCAGAACGATGACGTTGCGCCTTTGCGCTTCATCCAGGACGTTAAGCCAGCGTCCCTGTTTGAGCGGAAGATAACGGATCTCGCTGAATTGGGGCTCCACTCCAGCAAGCTCTCCATTCGCGCTGGCAAACTGGCTGACCGCGCGCACGTCCGTGCGAATAAGGACCGGAGAAGCGTTGCGGACATGAGGAGCTTCCCGTCGGATGTCCTTGTAATCCCCATATGTAAGCAGGTAGTTGCGCGCGGAGCTCATGCTGCCCTGGACCACCGGCGCCCGCCCCGGAAAGATAAACATGATGTCCTTGCCGTACTGCGCCAGCTCGCGCTTGTTGCCCGAGCGGAAGCCTTCCCCTAATCCCACAAGAAGAAGCAACGACCCTACACCCCATGCGATTCCGAACATGGTAAGGAATGAGCGCAGTTTGTGCGCCCAGAGGGTGCGGAAGATTTGCACGAAGATGTCCAGAAACATTCGCATAAGCTGTAGATATTCTATTACCTGGACGGACCGTTCGGCCTTGTTTAGAGACCAGATGCAGTAGACCCTCGGTCGCCACCAGGCCGCCCTCTGCTTCGGAGGAATTTGCCCGTCCGACCGAGTGCCGAGGTTGCTTGCTGAGCCTGCTGACGCCGCTCTAATCCCAACCGTTTTGTTATGCAGTCAAATCTAAAGGCCACGTCGTTTGCAATTCCACGCGGAAGATAGGGAAGACCGTAACTGCGGTAAACATACGTATTCGTAACTTGAGAATTCTGCCCCGTGTCCCACTTCCGATTCCTGCCGACCGGGAAAAAACAAGCAAAATCTGAAAAATAAAAATCCAAAAATAATTTTGGCGGTTCGCTATTTCTAACTAGGGCAAATCCACGACGGAAATCTGGACCGGAGCCGTCACAGGCGCGGACATCCGTCTTCTCGACGTTGCCGGGCGCGAGTGCTGGACGGAGCCGCTCTTTTGCCACCTTCGTTCGCAGGAGCAGGAACCGAGCGGGAGACCCGTTCGCCCTAGAGGCGCGTCTCCCGCGACAGCCTCTGGGCGCCACGCGAACCGATCTACGCGCATGAACGGAACAAAGAGATCCATCGAAGAAGTATGGATTGCAAGGCAGGTCGATATGATTACAAACACTGCGTCCGTCGCATTTCTGGCGACCGACCAGCCGCAGCCAATCGTGGAGGAAGTTATGAACAACTTCGCCGAGTATGTTCATGCCTGTTGAGGGAGCGAGTATTAGCCGCAACCGAAAACTCGCAGCACCGCCGAAAATGCTAACTGGGTACCACCGCACGTCCAACTGCCGAACCCAATGTGATTGCGCGTCACTGCGGTACGTGCTCGGTTCTTGAGATAGCCCCGGCGCGTAAGGTGAGGGAACTTTGGGGCGAAGTGTAATATCCCCAAGTTCCGGGACCGAACAGCACGCGAGGACAACATCGAGTTGGCGATTTCCTTCAGGCCTGTGTTCGGCGCGCTCGATGTAGCCGCCTTCGGCCAGTTCGCGAATCTTCGTCGCCGGAATCTGCCGCGCCTGCGTAGACACGATCCAGCACTTGACCGATGATGTCCGGCGATGAGATGAGGTTCGGTCCTCCCATGCCGAAGAAAATATGTGCCGACTCGCCAACCTTGGCGTGCATGGGCATGTTCGTTTGTCAGTGCTCCGTCTGCACCTACGGTAGATGGGGCTAGCATCTTTTGCAACGTGCAGCGACGCTAGCGCATCAGCTCAAGGTACGATACCGTTGTTGCCTCAGGGAGAGTGCAATGATTCTAATCACTGGAGCAAGTGGAAACGTTGGTCGTGAAGTGGTAAAGCAAGCGCTGGCTGTGGGGCTGAACATACGCGCTACTTTCCAATCGGCTGCCAAAGCTGCCCAAGCACCTGCGGGATTGGAAGGTGTGATCGTGGATTACGCCAAACCGGAGACGATTCGTCCAGCATTGGAGGGGAGTAGAAAAGATTTTTCTGGTTGGACCGCCGGTTCAGGAACTGCCAGCGTTGGAAGCGAATTTCATAAAAGAGGTGCGTGCGGCTGGAAGGCAACACATTGTGAAGCTTTCCGCTCTAGGTGGCCGCCAGTCGGTGTTCCCGAGCGGGCATCGCGATTCGGAAGAAAACATTGAGGTCTCGGGCTTGCCCTACACGTTTCTTCGTCCCAACGGTTTTATGCAGAATCTGGTCAACTACCAGGCGGACACGATCAGGTCTCAGAACGCGTTCTACGGATGCCAGGGGAACGGCGCTGTAAGCCTGGTTGATATTCGGGATATTGCCGCCGTGGCAGTGATGGTTCTCGCCGCAACCGGACACGAAGGCAAGTCCTACGTATTAACTGGAGGCGAAGCTCTTACCAACGAGCAAGTTGCCGAAAAGATCTCTCGCGTTGCGGGACGCAAAATCAGCTATGTGGACTTGCCTGCGGCCGAATTGAAGAAAGGCATCTTGTCCACTGGCACGCCGGAATGGTCTTCGGATGCTCTGATCGATTTGCAGCGTCTCTATCGCGAGGGCAAAGCGAGTCTAGTGGCGGACGACTTCGAGCGGCTCATCGGACACAAGCCGATCACCTTCGATCAGTTTACGCTCGACTACGCGTTTGCTTTCCGGAATGAGGCGAAGGTCGCGAGTTGAACTGCATTAGGGCAACCAGAGCCCGCAGCGCGTGACAGACAAGCCGATGGAACGAACCCATTAATGGAATTCGGTTGATGGGGGCCGACTCATCGAGTGGGGCCTGCACAGTGGTGGACGCTTAGAAGCCGAAACCGTGTTAACATCCTCGAAGCCCTTTCGTGTGACATTTCTGGAGAAATCGATGATTTCTACTTTTAAGTTAGTCACGCCTCTGAGTGGGATTTCGGAACAGTCTCAACTGCGCTTTTTGCTGATTATGGCCCTGAGCCTAGCCGCTTTTGTCGGCGTGACACCTACGTCTGCTCAAGAAGCGGAATCGTCCCCCGACAAAAGACTGCAAAATGCGGCTTCCTCTTTCCGTGAAGCGATGCGCGAGCCTGATAAGGGTATTCCTCGCGACCTCCTCGATAAATCGCGATGTGTCGTGATTATTCCGGGCGTCAAGAAGGCCGCATTTATCGTCGGTGGTAAGTACGGTCGAGGCTTCGTTTCGTGCCGCCGGAATGGCACGGGTCGCTTCGGCACCCCAGCGGCTATTAGTATTGAAGGCGGAAGCTACGGGCTGCAAATAGGCGGGTCTTCCACAGACGTGTTCATGCTCATTATGAACGAAGGGGGAATGAAAAAGCTGCTATCGGACAAGTTCACCATCGGAGGTGAAGCGGAGGCTGCAGCCGGGCCGGTCGGTCGAGACACGAGCGCCAACACTGATGTTCTGCTGCATGCGGAAATTTTATCTTGGTCGCGTTCGCGCGGCCTTTTCGCTGGTCTTTCTCTGGAAGGCTCTACGCTGCGGCCTGACGAGAGCGAAGACGCCAAGCTGTATGGAGAAAAGGTGACGAATGAGCAAATTCTCCAGGGGGATCTGAAAATTCCGAATGGTGCGCGGCCATTGGTTGCAGAACTTAACCGCTATAGGAACGGTGGAACGAATGCCAACGTTGGAGCCTCTTTGCGGGATAAGGGCAAAGTAACCCTCTCGAACGTGCATTTTCCAACGGGTAAGGCCGACATCACTCCGGACTCGGAAGCCTCACTGAACGATGCCGTCACTGCCTTGAAAGAACATCCCGATTGGAATATTCGGGTCGAAGGCTTTACCGACAACGTCGGCTCACGAGAAGCTAACCTCAAATTATCCAGTGACAGAGCCGATGCAGTGATGAATTGGTTGGCCGAGCACGGCTTCGACCGCGGCCGCTTGAGTTCTAAAGGCTATGGCGAGTCCCGACCGGTCGCGAGCAACTCCACAGAGGAAGGTCGTGCGAAGAATCGTCGCGTACAACTCGTTCGGATGTAGCTCGACTGACGAGGAGTCGGATTGGTAATGTTCAGTGCACGGCGTTTGGATCGCTGTCGCCACCGGTCTTAGTACGCGCCACTGTCAGCGGCGTTTCTCCGCCAACTTCGCCCTAAATCGAATCCGTTGTCTCGAACCTCCGCCCCGTGATTCGTTATTGCACCCCCGCGGCAATTAGCTCCATCTCGACATCAAGAAAAATCGGACGCTTCCAAGACGGCGGCTGTCGCATTCCTAGCAATCGTCGTTGCCGCATCCAACGTGCTGCATGGGAATACTTCCACGTCGCCATCGATGACCGCTTCTTAACGAGAAAGCCGCTTCCGGCGGCGCTTTCTCGAAGCTGCCTTCGCTCACTACGCCCGCCTCGGCGGACGGCCTGTCCACCGACAACGGCCCCCATGATCGCGGTCCTTGGCCGCCGGCGTAAACCTTCTCAGTTCTTTAAAGCATCAAATGAATAATGCCCAGAATAAATGACCGCTGTGTAACGATCTTCAAAGAAGCCGCAAAGACGGTATTGGAAAACTTTACTGTTCCGGAGCTGGCTGACTTCGAAAGTATGGCTGACAAAATCGACGCAATTATCAAGCGGGCTCAGCAACGGCTACAGGATCGGATTGAACAGGCATGACCTGAAGTTGAGACGAGACCGTCACGAGACGATGTTGCAATTGGTACGGGTTGTCATTACCGAAAACTTCGTCTGCATGCACGGGACACCCTTTGCCGGGAATAACTGATCCCGGCAACCGTGAAGCAGCGACGCAACGGCATTCTGAATCGCCCAATCGGGGAGTGCAAAGAGAGATCCGGTCTGGGCCCGTGAGGAGATTGCTTTGGTTCACACGACGAAGGAAGCTATGACCGCCTAAGGACCGACTAACGCATCACTACGCTGCCTGGCGCTGGTATCGGTGGTGAAGTCCCCCGACCTGAGGAATCACTACGATGCGCCCGCGTTCTGGCTTCTCCACTACTCTCGACTCCGGAGCGTCCTTGGCCAGCGCCAGATGAGTTCGGGAGTGCTGGTAGTAGACAAAATAACTTTCTAGAATTCGACACAATGATCGTCGATTCCATACGATTACATGGTCCAAACATTCGCGCCGTATGGAACCGATCAGCCGCTCCACGTAAGGATTTTGCCATGGAGAGCGCGGCGCGGTAATCACTTCCTCCATCCCCATGCCTTTCGTCATGACTACCCAGTCACCGCCGTAGATCGCATCGCGGTCGCGCAGATGTCATCCTCCAATTGCCGATATTCCCCGTATTCCGCGTAATGATCACGCCAATACTTCCAAACGTTCACTCCAGTCAATGGAACTCCGGGAGGAAACGGCGGTTCATAAAAAGACAACACGTGGCGACATAGCGCCAAATATAGCCGGTCGCGGATTGTGGGGTTCGATTTTGAGGAGAGCTCGTCAATCCGCTTCTTGAGATCCGCTCTTCCGGCAAGCATCTGCTCGAATAGTTCAACAAACTTGGTTGTCGCTGCACCGAGGTCTAGTACGTTCACACTTTCCGAAGGCGGTTTTTCATTCATCTTCCACTCTCCGCGGTACCCGGAGTTCGATTGGACCTGCCCAGTGCGCCCGCACTTCAAAATCGCCCTTCCCGGCGCTGGTAGTAGTCTATCGCAACCGATACCCATTGGTTGCCGAGTGATTTATATCTTTCATAAAACCTAACGATAGGTTATAATAGAAAGCGTGAAGCCACTGAGCGAAGCGGCTAGCTTGCTGGGACGTCGCAGTGCGGAAGCCCGCCGGAAGAAGTGGGGCAAGAAGGAATTCGTCCGCCGGATGCGGGAATGGGGCAAGCTCGGCGGAAGACCGAAGAAAGCAAAGAAAACTAACGCCAAGAAACGAGGCAAGCCATGATCTACAAACGCGGTTGCAACACGAAAGGCCCGAACAAGACTTGCAGCAAATGCGGCGAGCGCGGCTCGTGCGGCGTCTACTGGTACAAGTTCATGTGGAACGGCAAACTCGTGCGGGAGTCCACCAAACAGGGCAACGACAAGGTTGCTCGCCAGATGGAAGCAGCCCATCGCACATCGCTCGCGAAGGGTGAGGTAGGGATCCGGGAGAGAAAACCCATTCCAACTCTGGCCGAGTTCTGCAGAACCAGGTTTGAGCCGTGGGCCAAGTCCAACTTCGAGAAGACATACCGGAGTACATGGCTCTGGTACAGGGCTGGAGTACGGGCGCTCCTAGCTCACAAGGCGATCGCAAATCTGCCGCTCAGCGAAATCCATGGGGAGCGCGCGGTGGAGTTTGCAGCCTACCGACAGTCAAAGGATCTTCAAATCAGCACCATTAACGGCTCTCTGCGAGTGCTTCGGCGAATCCTAAGGCTGGCCCATGAATGGGGCGTGTTGGGAACGGCGCCCAAGATAGAGATGATCCCTGGTGAACACCGAAGGGAACATGTGGTCACGCCAGCGGAGGAGATTCGTTACCTTTCTGCTGCAAAACCTCTTTTGGCCTGCATCGCCACGATCTTGGTCGATTCAGGTTTGCGTCCTGACGAATGCTACAGGCTTCGCTGGGACGAGATCACTTGGGTCAACGGGCGAAACGGGACATTTCTAGTGAGCCACGGCAAGACTGCATCTGCTCGCCGCGTTCTGCCGATGACGCCGCGGGTGAGAGCCATTCTCGAAAAAAGATGGAGCAGCACCGGCAGACCTGTGGAAGGTTGGGTTTGGCCCGCTCCCACCAAGAGCGGCCATATCGAAGCGTCGAGTATCAAGAAACAGCACGCCAAAGCCATGCGATTGTCGGGAGTCAGGCCTTTTGTACTCTATAGCCTACGTCACACGTTCCTGACGCGGCTGGGGGCTTCTGGATGCGATGCTTGGACTTTGGCGCGGATAGCGGGGCACAGTTCGATTGCCATTTCCAGCCGGTACGTCCACCCCTCTGAAGACGCTGTTCTCACGGCTATGGGCAACCTAGGTGGGCACAATTTCAGGCACAGTCCGCAAATGACCGACGGAAGCGACCTCCGCGAACTCCCGGCAAGTGCCTGACGAGCAGAGGGTTGGTTGGTGGGCCCGCAAGGATTTGAACCTTGGACCAATGGATTATGAGTCCACTGCTCTAACCGCTGAGCTACGGGCCCAACTTACTACTAAACCGTTGATTTACCTATACTAATTGACGCTCCTACCCTCGTCGCTCAGTCTTGGTTTTGGGCTTACTGTGCCACTACTGTGCCGTAGTTCTCGCTGTTGCGCCTTCTGGTCTAGCAACGCCGCAGCCTCCGCGAGGTCTTTCTCATCCACGATATTGTAGCGATCAAACACCGACCGCGTTTTCCATCCGCCAATCTTCATAATCGTTTTTTCATGAACACCGAGCCGCCGCAAGTTCCGGCACCCAGTTTGCCGGAGATCATGTATTAAAAGGCCGACGTAGTGCACGTCGCTAGAGCCGCACTTGCAACTGTCTGCCGCCAACGTTAGATCACAAGACGCAGCACGCCATCCTGCCAAGCCCGACATTGCAGCAAATCTTATACCAAGTTTTCCGAAAATCGCCAATGATCTTTCCGTCTTCACGTGTAAACACACGGTCGTCCGGTCCCTTCCCCTCGATGCACATCGAGATTACCGCGTGGACTTCCCGTGTCATCTTAATGACGCGGGCATCCTTGTTTTTCGTCGCACCCGGATTAAGATCGATAGTCTGGTTCACGAGGTCAACTTGGCGAACACGAAGATCGTCTAACGGTTCAGAACGACGCCAGCCATAAGTGTTGTACACCGCGAGCAATCCTCGAATCCAGAGACCAAATTTTCCTGCCTCCTCCGCGAGTTTGTCGTAATCCTCATCCCGCAAAAACCCCTCGCGGGTATTGTCCTCTTGAAGCATCGGGAAAGTCGGCACTCTAATAATCTTTGGAGGGGTCGCCGCATATCCAAGGTAGAACGCAGAGCGAAGCAGTGCCAATTCTCGGTTGATCGTGGAGTTTTGCGGAGCCCCGCCCCACTTGTTGAGTTGCGCTTTTCTCTCCATTACGTAACGTCTCAACAGATCGGTAGTGACCTGCACGCCGCGCAAATTTCCGAAGAAAGGTTGCAGATGCCGCTTCCAGCGGCCCTCCTCATAACGAATTGACTTGTTGCCGTCGATCCTGTGCTGACCAAGCACGTCTTGGACTAACTCTGCAATCATAACTTTCTCGACCTTCTGTCCGGAGTAATTGCCCGTCGCTATCTCAGACTGTCGAGCCCTTAGCCAAGCGATGGCTTCCCGCTCACTGCGGCAGCCTGTCGAGCATCGAACACGTTGCCCGTTTACCGAGTAGTCCGCCATAAAGACGGTGCTATCTTTGGGCAAGTAGACTCTTCCATCTCCCCGCATTCGCTTCATTAAATCCTCCGGGGGCGATTATTTCCCACCATTGGACGCTTCGGACGCCTGTATGCACAAGCAGTCAGCATTGTATGCCTAAAAATTAACCCGATGGCGTTCCACCCATGCATCGAGGTCGCCGACATCAAACTTCCAGCTTGAGGTGTGCTCCCCGGAGGATATGAATGGAAGCTTACCCTCGTTGACCTGTTGGCGGAGTGCCCATGCGGACATTCCGAGATAATTGGCCGCATCCTTCGTTCGGAGCAGCCTTGGCGAGACGGCGGTGTTTTTTTTGATCACGATCTGATCCTTCAAGATTATTTCGGACATCGGCGAGTCCGAATCGTGATTCGCTTCGGTTCGTGACGCCTTGATGTGTATTACTGATCCGGAGGCGGATGCAGAGAGAATTTGTCACCGCGACGATCACTCATCCTTTCAGCAACATGCGGTCGGGTTATTCAAATCGAGAAGGGAAATGTAATGGGGGCCGATTGCGGGCCCGCGTCCGGGTCTCAAGAATTCGAGGATCAAAGTCGCGCTCGTGGAACGAACGGAAAATCGTTATCCGCCGCCCATTGTGCGGATTGCCTCCATGTGTATGAGTCTTACTTCGAGACTCGTCGTTTGATAAACGAAGCGGAAGGTTGCCGAGCCGCTTTCCCCAGATGGAAAGAAGGACATGTCCTCGTGTGTGAGAGTAGGATCGGCCCTTTGACTCCTGCCTCCCATCTAACTTGGTATGGTATGGAACGGTGAAACTCACCATAGTGTGGCATCGACGGCAAAAAGCTGGGGAATGCGGTCGGGATGAGGTATCCCGAGTGGTGAAACTATTTTGTAAGGAGGAAAGCACCAGATAACATGAGCACTAATACGATAGCTATAAGCACTCGTCCTATTCCGCCAATAACGAACTCGCCTCCACTTGAGGTGAGCTTGAAGGCGACAGTCTGCGATGTTCCAATCAACGCAGACTGTTT
>Ga0224545_1000038_pt1 | contig 28435 bp, 15 predicted proteins | sample 714P12024metaG_FD_179906 | JGI IMG/M metagenome (GOLD analysis project Ga0224545, IMG submission 179906) | Peat soil microbial communities from Stordalen Mire, Sweden - 717 P1 20-24 | ecosystem: Environmental > Terrestrial > Soil > Wetlands > Peat | place: Sweden: Norrbotten County, Stordalen... | reverse complement strand
TTGTCGCCCTGCAAATCCGCCAGGACAGCATCGAGGAAAGCGCGAAAGTCCTCGCGCTTCTTCTGCTCGGTGGTTTGCGTGTACACATGGCCGCTGGCCACCTCCAAGGCGGCGAACAGATTGAGTGTACCGTGGCGTTTATAGGTGCTCTTTAACGCGCGCACCAAGGCCCCACTGTCGGTCTCGACGTAGCCGGAAGGGCGCTCTTTGGCTTGGATGCTGGGTTTCTCGTCCACGCTCAAGACCAGCGCGTTGAGCGGCGGATTCAAATAAAGTCCCACCCCCTCGGCCGCTTTAGGGGCAAACTCCGGATCGGTGCTGACACACCAAGTCCGCAAGCGCTGCAGATAAATGCCTTCCCGCCGCAACGCCCGCCAGACGGCGTGGACGCTCGCTCCCAGTTGCCGCGCCACGGCGGGTCCGTCCCAGTGCGACATTCCCCGCGGCGGCGGCTGTTTCAACAGCGCTAAAACCAGGTCGCGAAACACAGCACCATAGCGCGCCGGCTTGCCCGACCGCGGACGATCCCGCAAACCTTCCAAGCCCTGTTGCGCGAATCGCTTTCGCCATTTGCTCACCGTGGGGATCGAAGCGCCCAACTCGTGCGCTACCTGCTGAGTTTCCTTGCCTTCCAGGCAGCCCAGAATGATCCGTGCCCGTTCCACCTTGCGTCCTTCCTCGGTTCGACTCGCGCTCATGGCCAGCAACCGGCTTTTGACTTCAACGGAGCATTCCAATGCAGGCGCATGTCTCGGCATTCCTACATCTTAATACATAAATCTATAAATGCAACTAAGCACTAGCTTACTCCATGCACGACACAACAAAAGCAATGAGATGCCAACAAGACATCGGTCCGGGTGCCCGGAGGGTGCCCGGAATCCGGCCTCTCGAACAATGTCACTTCGGTTTGCTGGATCCTTTGTAACGCGAAGGAATCATTCCCCCGAACCATCCAGCATCCGGCTTTTTCAGGGCTACGTTATGCTGTAGTTTCAACAACTTAAGTGACTCCAGGTGGCCGCCTAAGTCCTTGAGAAGACGTGAGAGACATGCGAACCATGGGTTGAATTCGTGGGTTCAAGAACAGGGGCAGAAAGCCCCGCTTTGGTCGTGGTACTTGACCAGGAAAACCGCATTCTCCGCTTCAACCGGGCCTGTGAGCAGATGACGGGATATTCCTTCGCGGAGGTTCAGGGGAATTTATTTGGGACTTATTCCTGCTTCCCGAGGAAGCGGAATCCTTTCAAGCGGCGGTGCAAGAAACCCGCCTGCAGCAGCGGCCTCATGGAATTCGAGAGCAGGGGGGTGAGTCGCGCCGGAAAACAGAGGATTATTGCGTGGTGCGCAACTGTCCTGCCCGGCCCCAGCGAAGCCGCTTCGCACCTCGTTGCTTCAGGCATCGCTATCACCGAGCGAAAACGTGCGGAAACGAAGTTCCGTGGCTTGCTGGAAGCGGCTCCCGACGCGGTAGGGGTGGTGAATCGATAGGGCCGAATTGTGCTGGTGAACGCGCAGGTTGAAAAATTGTTTGGCTACCACCGGGAAGAGTTGTGGACCAACCTCTCGAGTTGCTTGTACCGTACCGTCTTCGCCACAGGCACGCGGATCATCGCAGCCGGGCAGGCACGCAACTCAACTGCTGGCAGGCGGGCAAAGCAATAAGTAGGATTCTGCAATCGGACGCTCGGAACACGAGTCGGGTTCACAAGTGCTTCACATCTCTCGTGGTGGCGTACCTCCCGCAGGAGATCTCGCCAAGAGGGCTAGCAGTGAACGGTCCTCCGCTAGCCGCCTTGTCTAAAGCAAGAAAAAAACGTCGGTGTACCTCAACGGCCTCTTCGAGCAGTCTCTAATAAGGACACATTTGGGACACAGCAATTTGTACAATGCTTCTATCTGATTGGAAGGGAAGCCGCTTGCTCTAGCGTTTGACGACTTCCACCAACGCACTGTCCGGTCCGGTCCAGGCCTCCGCTCCGTCATGAGTAAACTTGCCAGCTGCGTTATCCCAGCGTAAGTGGGTGATGGAGCCCGCACCTTTTTCGTAGGCGTAGGTTGTGCCGTCGTCGGAGAACAGCGTGAAGCTCGCGTCGGCGCCGGGATAGACGCGAACCCTCTCAATGGCCTGCTTTTGATGCGTGCTCTCGACCGGCACGCCTAGCGGGATGATCGAACCGGCTCGTACGAAGAGCGGGAGGGCATCGATAGTCGCGGCCACGACGATTGTCTGGCCGCCCTTTACCCGCTCGTTCGTCCAGTAGTTGTACCAGTCGGCGCCGGCCGGCAAGTAGACCTGGCGGCTGGTCGCGCCCTGTTCTGTGACTGGCGCCACAAGGAAGGCGGGGCCGAACATGTACTCGTCACGCAAGTCCGTTACCTTGGGGTCGTTGGGGAAATCCAGCGGAAGGGCGCGCATGAACGGCGCGCCGCTGAGCCAGGTCTGGTAGCCGAGCGAGTAAATGTAGGGCATGAGCTGGTAGCGAAGGCGGAGGTACTTTTCCAGAATCGGCTCGGCCTGGCTGCCGTAGGACCAGACCTCGTTGGCGGGGCGGCTGCCGTGGGTACGGAAGATGGGCAGGAACGCGGCGTACTCGAACCACCGCGTGTATAGCTCTGGGTAATCGTCGTAGCCGCCCACGTTGGCGCGGGCGTCCGATGGATCCAGCAGCGGCGGATGGGCCGGGTGGTGCTCCTCGGGAAGATACTGCCAGCCGCCCGTGTCATTCGACCAGTAAGTCAGCCCCGATGCCGCAAAATCCAGCCCAGTGGGAATCTGGCGCTTAAACGTGTCCCAGGTGGGATAAATGTCGGAGGACCAGAAGATGGTCCCGTTGCGCTGTGCGCCCAAGTAGGCGTCACGCGACAGGATCAGCGCCCGACGCCCCGGCTCGTCCTTGCGGAAGCCGTTGTAGAGAGCCGCAGTGTGGAAGAGCGGGTAGACGTTGAAGAACTGCGTGCCTGGGCCAATGTGGAAATAGGCGCCGTTGGGGGGCAGGTCGGGTTCGGTCTCGTCCGCCCAAAGGGAATCAAAACCCTTGCTGAGGATATTGTCGCGGATGGTCTTCCAATACCATGCGGCGGCCTCCGGATTCGTGGTGTCGATGTCGGATCCCGCACGGTCATAAGGCAGTCCGTCGATCGGCGTGCCGTCAGCCAGATGAATCAACCAGCCTTTCTGACGCAGCTCGGCGTAGTAGCGGTCATCGGGCACAAACCTCGGCCAGACGCTGATCATGGTCTCAAAGCCCATTTCGTGGAGCTGCTTGTTCATGGCCGATGGGTCGGGCCAGAACTTGGGGTCCAGATCCATTTGCCCCATCTTGGTGTAGTAGAACCAGTCCACCACGATCACGTCGGCAGGCAGATGGCGGTCGCGATAGCCCTGAGCAACGTCCAGCACCTCCTTCTGGCTGGCGTAGCGCTGCTTGCACTGAATGTAGCCGTAGGCGGCCTTGGGCAACAGAGGCGTTGGGCCGGTGAGCAAGCGGTAGCCCGCGTAGATCTCATCCACCGTGGACCCGGCAATCACGAAAAACGAAACCCGGTCCCCCACCTGGGAGGTCCAGGAGGTGCGCTCGTTGAAGCCCGGCTCGATGGTGGTCTTCGACGGGTTGTCCCACAGCAACCCGTAGCCCTTGTTGGTCACCAGGAACGGCACGCAGAAGCTGGGCGCAGCCGGAGCCCGGTAATCTGCCCAGCAACGAACCGGATGGCCGCGATGATCGAGGAATCCCTCGTGATTCTGGCCCAGGCCGTAGTAGTGCTCGTCACCTGGTGAGGCAAACGTCGCGCCCACCTCGTAGAACTCAGGGTCGGCGGAACGGCGGTCGCGGGCCAGGTCCGCCGTGCCGTCCTTGTGGTTGGGCACGGACTGGAACCAACCGGTGAGCTCCAGAAGTGTCTCGCCCGCGGGCGTACGCAGCGTAATCTGCGCGTGCGGAGTGGATCCGTTGAAATACTTGTGGATACTAACCTGCGTTTGGACCGGCGGAGCGCTGGAGGGAAGATCGCGATCAACCGTGGCTACAATACGGGCCGACTGGTAGACATCCGCCAGCGCGGTTTGGCTGGCGCTCCAACCTGAGGCTGCGGGCGCGGCAATCAGGCCGTATCCCGGCGGAGCCAGCGCCGACTCGCGCTTCAAACTCAGCGTGACACGCAGAATGTTGGGCGCATAGGGCTCAAGAACAATGGTCTGGCCGTTGCGTGCGAGGGTAACTTGAGACTCTTGAGCGTGCAGAATTACACCTAACATCAGGATCGTGGCCACATGGAGACGTATGCTGCCCCGGCGGACGGATGAGATCATCCTTGGACCCTCTTAAAGACAGTTCTCGTACCGCAGCAAAAAGCCGCGGCAAAGGGTGAAGAGACATAGCGGGAACGAACTTCCCGGCACCTTCTCATTTCCAGTTGGCAGAAGAGGAGAAGTGATAGAGCGGTGTGCAGAGGAGAAACACACCACCGTCCCCACTTCTCCCCGAAGTGCAACTACCTCAGAAAATTGCACGCACGTGGATCTGGATGCTGCGCGCTGGCAATTGACTCGTCGCTTTGCCAAAAGTACCCTGAGACAGGTCATTTTGCACGGAGATAAGGTTGGAGCGGTTGAACAGGTTAAAGAACTCGCCTCTTCCCTCGATCCTCATCTTCTCTCCAAAGAACCATGGAACCGAGAAGTACTTCGTAACGGTGAAGTTAACGTTGTTATACCCCTCATTGTCGTAGGTGTTTCGACCGAGGTTCCCTTCCGCTCCCAAAGCGGGTGCCGGGAATGCAGAGGCAGGAAAGATCCCGTTTATGAAGTCGCTCTTCTTCTTGCCACTCAGGTGGCTCCCGAAAGCGGGTACGTTGGGCACGTCGTAGTTGCTTCCGTCCGCATTGTAGTCGCCTCCGCTATTGCCGACGATTGTGCTGCCGGCTGGGCATCCACCATTTACCGCTGCTACTCCCCCGGAGCAGACCGGCGAAAAACCTGCGGTGGTGTAGACCCAGAAGGGCAGTCCCGTCTGCGCTAACCACACGCCGCTGAACTGCCACCCGCCCAGAACATTTCGCATCGCCGCATTGCCGTAGTGGCTTGGAGCTATCCAAGTGCCATCGAAGGCGAATTGCTGTCGTATGTCGAAGTCGGATCGGCCACGCTGTGCCGGTAAATCGCCATTCTGGATGACTGGACCGTTTTGATTCGTTGAGGTGATTGCGCCCCCACTCAACGAAGCCGAACTGCTAGAAGTATCCAGCGACTTCCCCCAGCCGTAGATGCCACGAACTGCCAGCCCGTGGGACATGCGGCGCGTCAGCATTGCGGTGCCACGGTTGCCCGTGGCATTGCCGTCGGAAGTGGTGTAGTTAATTCCGCCAAAGTTCGGATTGAGTCGTGTCAAGGTCCCGTTGTTTACGATCAGGTCTCCGGCAAAGCGGTTAATGTCCTGACTGTATATCGGCAGGTGGTGCGACTCTGACCCGGAATAGTTGATTTCAAGAATCAGGTCCTTTCGCAATTCCTGCTGGAGGCTCAAGGTCCACTCCTCGACCTGAGTCAGTTTGTAGTTGGGAGAGTATCCTCCGAGACCTGCTCTCGAGAGAACACCGTTGATGAAGAGCGCGCCAGTCGTCGGGTCAACCGTGACATTGTTCGTGGGCAACACGGGGCAGGCGAGATTGAAGCCGTTTGGAGGTTGACAAAGCTGGAACGTAATCGTATCTCCCGACCGCACGTCTAGGCTGGGCGTGTACTGGTTTGGCAGATTGCCTGCAACCAGGTCTGTTATGTGCAGGTAAGGCGGTTGATCTGCGAACATGCCGACGCCGCCTCGCAATGCTGTCTTGCCCTTTCCGAAAATGTCCCAGGCAAACCCTACGCGGGGGGTGAACGCCCATACATTATGGTCCAGCACATGATTATTTGGGCTAAGCCCCACGATCCCGCCCGCGACCTGAGCATCGTATGATGCACCTTGTCCGAGCGTGAAATTAGTCAGTTGCGGATTATTAATGGAAAAGAAATTCGCCATTTGATCGTAGCGGACGCCGGCATTGAGGGTAAATGTCGGCCTGACTTTCCAGTCGTCCTGGACAAAGAATCCCGTGTACAGTTCACGGTATCGCCGATAATAGGGCGCTTCCTGGTGGGTCACGAGGCTGACCGGGGTACCCGTTTCCGTGAGCGCCACGTCCTGGATGAAGTCGAGCAAACTGTCGAAGTTGAACGTGGGGCGATCAAACGCACCGCCTTGTGTATCGTTCTCGCGGATATTGAACTGGTCAAAGCCGAACTTGAGGGTGTGGGTTTTCACAGTTGCGATCATGACATCGCGCCAGGCGACCGTTTGTTGGGTGAAGTTCCCAGGTCCCCAGTTTCCGAATCCCTGCAATCCAGTTACGTTGACATTCGGTATGGCGAAAGCCGGGCTAGCCCCATTTTGACCGTAGGGTCGAATGATATTCGCGCCTGCTTGATTCAGGAGATGCGGGGAGAACGTGTGTGTCCAATCGACGTTTGCAAAATCGGAATGGTTTGTGCTTGGAGCGGCAAACGCAGGGCGCGCATTCGTGCTTGCCGACGTGTCGTAGGTTCGAATCACATCCACGTATAAGCGATCATTTTTGCTGGCATAATCGTCGATCCGGAAACTCCACTGGTAACCGTTCTTTGGCGAGATGTTCGTGTAATTCACCTGGCCAAGCGCATCCAGAGCGCCAGGAATGCCCGCCGGAAGCGGGAAATAACTGCCGGTTATCTGGCTTACTGTCAGCGCGCCGGGACTGGAAGCGGTGGCGTAGGCCACCGGCGGAGCCATCGTGAGGGCCTGATATGCTAGGGTGTTTGGGAGATTGGCCTTAACCCAGTTATAGAGATCCTGCGTCTCGACGATGGCCGAGCCAGCGCTGGTGACACTGGAGCGAAGCACATCGACAGCGCCAAACCAAAACAGCTTATTCTTGATGGCGGGTCCCCCCATCGTGGCGCTGATCTCGTTGCGCTTGGAGCTCGGAAGAGAAGATTCAAAATGGGTGAGCGCAGACAAATCATTATTCGTGAATTCGTAGTCGACGTTTCCGTGGAAGTTGTTCGAGCCTGAAACAGTAAAGACATCGACCGTCGCGCCGCCATTTCTTCCTTTTTGGGCGTCGAAGTCGTTCGTTCTCACCTCCATGGTTTGCACGATTTCAGGATTGGGAGAGATGGAGGTGCCGCCGCCTCGGGACGTGGTATTGGTCTGCGCCCCATCGATCTCGTATCCGTTCTGTTCCTGGCGCAATCCGGGGGCATTGATGTTGACGGCATACTCGTTGGTAAAGTTGTCCCCGGAGGTCACCCCGCTTCCTGTGATTCCCGGCGCCAGGGCCGCCAGACCGTAGACGTTCTGGCCGGCGAGCGGTGTTTCCTTCAGGGTGGATTCGGGAATGACTGCCTCGGTCCTCGGCGTTACCAGGTCGATGGACACCTCCTCAGCGGAGACACTGACTTCGGTGGAGGTTGCTCCGACCTCCAGTACGGGGGCGATGGTTCGGATCTCCCCGACTTCAAGGGTAAGAGCCTTCTGATCCCAAGTCTTGAAGCCAGTCGCCTGGATCTGCACTGTGTACGTGGACCCAGCGATGCTATCGATGCGGAAATAGCCAGCCTCGCTGGTTACGGCAGTTTTTGTTACGCCAAGCCTGGTATCCGTAACGGTGACCTTGGCTCCGCCGATTGAAGCGCCAGATTGGTCTTTTGCCGTGCCCTCAATTCCGCTTAAGAACTGAGCAAATGCCGGCACTCCTCCCAAACTCAATAACAGGATAACGAGGGTTGAGATTCTCGCAGCTTTCATGCCGGCCATGGAGCCTCCCTGAAAATCCGAAATCGTGATTAGACGCCTTCGGTTCATGTAGGCTTCTCGCCCCAGACACAGCAAGGGATAGACGAGAACGCCGTTCGTAAACGTTCACGGTTAACGTGAACGTTTACGGCGACCCGTTTGTAGCGCACCCAAGACCCGATTGTCAAGAACAAAATAATAGAAATCCATTGGCCTGTCGGTAGCTTGGAAGCTTAGCCGCCTGGCCGGGTTCGCCGCGAGGGTTTCTTTGGAGTCTTGACAACGGCCCAAGTATCCCGGTAATAACCGTAATCGTTAACGTTCGAGCGAATTCGTAGTATTGTGATAAGAACAATTTTCAGGAGGTCTTGACCGGAAACAATGCACACCGGACGGCGCCAATTCCTTCATCTTTCTTTGGCGGCTCTTGCCGGAACCTTCTCGCCAAGATGCGATGGCCAGCAGGCAGGTGGCATGGGAGGCCGGCGTGCAACGGCTCAGAAGAAGCCCACGGAATCTGGCCGTCCGTTTGACTCTTCTTTTGTCGACATTGCGGCTTCGGCGGGACTGATTGCGCCGGTGATCTACGGCGGTGTCGATCACAAGGAGTACATCATTGAAGCCAATGGCTGCGGCTGCGCGTTCTTTGATTACGACAATGACGGATGGATCGACATCTTCCTTCTGAGCGGCACCAAGTTAAGTGGCGCACCTGCTGGAGCATCTAATCGGCTTTATGAGAACAATCGCGACGGAACATTTACCGACGTAACCAAGCCAGCGGGGCTGGAGGCAGTTGGCTGGGCCAACGCCGTCTGTATCGGTGACTACAACAACGACGGCTATGAAGATTTGTTTTGCACTTATTACGGCCAGAATCGGCTTTACCGCAACCTGGGTAACGGTATGTTCAAAGATGTCACCAAAGAAGCTGGCTTAGAAACCTCCGAAGTCAAATGGGGTGCGGGATGCTCTTTCCTCGACTACAACCGGGATGGTCACCTGGATCTGTTCGTCTCCAATTATGTGCAATTCGACTTCGAGCACGTTCCTAGGCCGGGATCCGGCGTCAACTGCAATTGGAAGGGCCTTCCCGTCACGTGTGGTCCGAGGGGCCTTCCGTTCGGCCGGCACTCCCTTTACCGAAACAACGGAGATGGAACCTTTGCCGATGTCAGCGTTGAGTCTGGCATTGGGAAGCTTTGGCCCAGCTACGGAATGACTGTTGTGGCGGCGGACTTCAACGAGGACGGTTGGCCCGACATATACGTCGCTTGCGACTCGACTCCCAGCCTCCTGTTCATCAATCAGCACGACGGAACCTTCAAAGAGGAGGGGGTTGAGCGTGGCGTGGCCCTGAGCAATGACGGAGCGGAACAAGCGGGGATGGGAGTCGGTGTCGGAGACTGCGATCTGGACGGCCATTTGGATATTTTCAAGACCCACTTTGCCGAAGACACAGAAGTGTTGTACAAGAACGATGGCGCCGGCAATTTTGACGACCGGACTTTGCAGGCGAAACTCGGTGTTGAAATTCGCTTCACTAGTTGGGGAGCAGGGATCTTTGATCTCGATAACGATGGCTGGCCAGACATCTTTTTTGTAACGGGAGGCGTGTACCCGGAGGTCGAAAAGAAACTCCCGCAGTATCCGGATAAGTGCCCTCGCATTCTCTTTAGGAATCTCGGGAACGGCACCTTTGAAGAGATCGCCAATGCCGGTCCGGGCGTCACGACGCCGCATTCAAGCCGTGGCTGTGCCTTCGGCGATTTCGACAACGACGGCGATCTGGATATTCTGATCCTGAATATGAACGAGCCGCCTTCACTGCTGCGAAATGATTTGAAGGGAGTGCACCACTGGCTAAAAGTCAAGCTCGTCGGAACTAAATCGAATCGTAGCGCCATCGGCGCCCGTGTATTGGCGCGATACTCGGGCCGGGTCCAGGCTCAGGAAGTCCTGAGCCAATCGAGTTTCTATTCATGCAACGACTCTCGTCTTCATTTTGGCCTTGGCCAGGCGACCACTGCGGATCTGGTGATTCGCTGGCCAAGTGGCATCACGGAAAAATACCCTAATGTTAAATGTGATCAACTCATTACGATTCGGGAAGGGCACGCTATAGTTCCGAATATGGGTTGGGCGCGCTAATAACGTTCGCGCATGGAGATCGACGGTTCTATGTTTCATGCCAGACGCCTAGCGCTTTTCATCTTGGGAGCAGCTTTAGTTGCTCAGGGGCAAGCGACCAAGGCCTCTATTGCGTCGATACAATCGTTGATTCGTTCTCAGGAGTACAACCAAGCTTTACAACTCACTAGGTCCGCCTTGCACGAGACGCCCAACGACTTCCGTCTTTGGACATTGGAAGGGATTGTACTTTCGATCAAGGGCAGCAACCATGACGCGTTGGATGCTTTTGACAGGGCGTTGAGTCTCTCTCCGAACTACACAGCAGCTCTAAAAGGCGAAGTGCAACTCCTCTATCCGACACAGGATAAGAGAGCAGTCCCGCTGCTCAAAAGGATATTGAAAGTTGACCCAAGAGATGAAACCGCTCACGAAATGCTCGCGATTCTTGAGGGAAGGCAGGGAAATTGCCCGGCTGCGAATGAGCATTTTTTTCTCAGCACAGAAGTGATCCTGAATCATCCTTACTCACTGGAAGTATATGGTAATTGTCTCGTGGAGACGAAACAACATCAAAAGGCAGTTTCCATATTTCAACGGCTTGTAGCACTAGTTCCTGAGCCTACTTATCCAAAATATGACCTTGCGGTAGTACTGGTCGGAGCGAAGCAGTATGAAGCCGCCCTAGCGGTACTGGAACCGTTACTCGCGACGGACCAGTCAGACCCAGATATCCTGAGCCTGGCTTCCGACGCCTATGAGCATGTGGGAAATACTCCTAAAGCAGTGTCTGTGCTTCGGCAGGCGATTGTCTTGAGCCCGGCAAATGCGAACTACTATGTCGCTTTTGCGGCGCTCTGTCTGGAACACGAGTCCTTTCAGGTTGGGATTGATATGATCGATGCCGGCATGCAGCGCGTTTCCGACGACCCATCGCTATATATCTCGCGCGGCTTGCTCTATGCCCAACTTGCGCAGTACGAAGAGGCGGAAGCCGATTTCAATACGGCCGAGCACTTTGATTCGACCCAGAGTCTGAGTTCGTATGCCATTGACCTCACAGAAGTGCAAAAGAATCAACCCGACAAAGCATTGTTAGAGGTACGGTCACAGTTGAAAGCTCACCCAGACAATCCATTACTGCATTATCTGCTCGCCAAGGTGCTTATCAGCCAGGGATCCGACACGGACACTGGCAAGAAAGCATCCGGTGACGCACTAAGCTCTTTACTGCGAGCCCTGAAGCTAAAACCCGATTTGGCAGAGGCAAGGGATCTCCTTGCGGGTATGTACATACGTTCGGGCCAGTACAATCTTGCCATTGAACAATGCCGGCTTGCGCTGCGATATTCCCCCTCCGACCAGACTTCTATTTATCATCTGATTGTTGCTTTGCGCCACTCCGGGCAGAGTGGACAGCGCACGGAAATCCAAACGCTCGTAAAGCGTCTCTCAGATTTACAGCAGGCTTCCCGTCAAGCGGAAACCGACAGGAAGCGATTCAAGCTCGTAGAGCAGGAACCTGTGCCTCCGCAGTAACCACCTTTCGTTCCAGGCGGATTGCTTCCCGTGTTGCCCGGCATCCGCCAAGAACCCTCTAGGTCGCGTCGCGAGTGACTTCGCGGAGATAGGCGGCCGCGGTTTCGGGCGTAATATCTCGTTGAAGTGTTCCCAACATTTCGTAGCCCACCATAAACTTCCTAACTGTAGCCGAGCGCAGCAATGGCGGGTAGAAGTGAATTGCATGTGCCAATCGGTATGCGATTCACCGTCCGTTGGACGCTGGTGAAAACCCATGGAATACGGAAAGGCCACATGGAATAGGCGATCGTACGCGGTGGTCAGACATTTCAGGATATCCGCCAGGCCAATACACTCGTCACGGCCCAAGTCGGAGATCGCACCCACATGCCGCTGTGGCAGGATCAGAGTCTCGAAGGGCCAGATGACCCAAAAAGGTATAACCACGGAGAAGTGCTGTTTTCACAAACTAGCCGGTCTGTGACCTCACGTTCGAGTCGGAGGTAGTCACAAAGAAGACAGGAGCTGTGATCAGCACGGTACTGCTGCTTTCGCACCTGTTCTTTCGAAGGCTCATTGGGCAGGCTGCTGCTGGCCCATATCTGGCTGTGGGGATGCGGATTGCTGGGCACCCATAATAGCGCCGCGATTCTCGAAGATCTGCACATAGTTAATAAAAGGCAGAGCGCCCAATTCATTGTACTGTCCTACCCAGACATCGACGACTTGCTCAAGATCAGGCAACGACATATCAGAAATCGTGAGATCGTGGCGTGGAGAGAAGCAGACTACGCGGCAAATGCCATATTCGCCACTCGCAACTAAATTTAGCAAGGTGCTCTGAGCAAAGTCTTGGTGTCCTACGCCGTCCTGAAATAGGGCAGGATAATCATTGTCGAAGACAAAAGTTCCCTTGTAGAAAGGGTTCTGCACACCAGTTGCTCGCTTGTTCCCTGGGCACATGTAGCACAACGGATCGTAGACCGGCATCGTCTCTGCGGCGACGTTCTCCACTTGTCCCAGCCATGGACGCGCAGTGCGATGGGGAGACACCAGGACCCATTCCCCGGTTAGCGCGTTGAAGCGGCGATGAGGATCCTGCTGCAAATCAAGCGATGCCATAGGAGAGCAGGAGTTTTGTTTGTCATTTGCCATTATCGAGAGCAACCGCGACTCCGTAGGGAGGAAGGTCGACAGCATCTCCCTGTTTGCCATCGAGCACGAGCTTCATCGAGCGAGGCAGATGCACTCGGCGGTTTTCCTGTGAGTAGTTGATCAGAACGAAGACTTGCTTGCCCGGACCGACGCGACGGCTGACCTCTACGCCATCGGGCACCGGGCCGAACACCGGCGTGACGCCAGATTTCTGCGTCATCCACTCGGCTGCCGCCGTCATCAACTTGTCGTCCAACACTGCCCCGACGTAAGTGATGCGGCCCTTGCCGTAAACGCGAGTGATGACGGCAGGCTGGTTGTCAAGCCATCCGTTGCTCTTGCCATACTTCAGAAGAACTTCGTCGCCCGGAGCCTGACTTTTCAATTGCTCCGCCCAGATGCTCGCTTCTCCGTTGCCCCAGGCACCAGAGACGGGCAAATCTTTCTCGAGCGCATAGTACTGCTCGACGCGCGCACCGAGGGCGTCGACGAGGAATCCCGGCTGTCGTTGTGGCAAGAGTGAGTTGAACTCATCTTTCAGACCGGAGCGTGGACCGAGGACAAGATGGCCGCCATTGCGTACATATTCAAGCAAGTGATCCGCCAGATCCTTCGGCATCACGTTCAGACTGGGTGCGGCCACCAGCTCGTAGCCGTCGAGTGGAGCATAGGCGCTGACGACATCGACCGATTGCGAGAGCTGGCGCAGTGCGTGGTAGTAACTCTTTAGCAGATCAATGTCATCGTACTTCCCGGTGTGCTTCTGAAACTGGATGGCCCAGTGGCTATCGTAGGAGTAGAGCAGCGCCACCTGCGAGAGAGGCACAGTATCGCGGAAACTGCTTTCAGTTTTTGCGAACTCGTGTGCCGTCTGACTGACCTCGTCGAGGAAGGGCACCGGCGTGCCATCGGGGCCTACCAGAACGCCGTGAATTTCTTCCTGTCCGTTGAGCGCGCTGCGCCATTGCCAGTAGTTGACGTCGTCAGCTCCGTGGCCGATCGCCTGCCAGGCCATGGCGCGTGCCTCCCCTCGGTTCAGGAAGTTATTGAGCGAAGACCAATTCACTGCGCCGGGCTGTGTCTCCATTACCCAGAAGTTCTCGCGCTTAAAGCCCCGAGTCAGGTCATGCGCCAGACCGTTGTGTTCGGGGTCAACGTGGCCAGAGCCGACATAATCGTCCCAGGACGCAAACGTGAGCGGATCCGCGATCGCGTAGTGATCGAATCCGTCGAAGAAGCCCATGAAGTTGCCGGTTATGAACTGGCGCGGCTCGGCATGTTTGCGGATTACGTCGATCTGATTTTGCTGGTAGGAAGTCCACAGATAAGTGACGAAGTGTTTCCAATCGAGCATCAGCCCGGGATTGTGTGCGCCAACTGGGATCGGGATTTCTCCCCAGTTGTCATAGGCTTGGCTCCAGTAGGCAGCTGCCCAGTGTGTATTCAAGCTCTCGAGCGTTTTATGTTTTGCTTTGAGCCAATCCTGAAATTGCCCGCGGGTACTATCATCGTAGGACATCAAGGCATAGCCGTATTCATTGTCGATCTGCCAGCCCACGACGTTGGGATTGTGCCCGAAGCGTATCGCCATCTGCTCGGCAATGCGGCGGCAGAATTTCCGATAGCGCGGAGAGCTGGCCGACGCATGCGCGCGATTCCCATGGGTCACGCGTTGACCGTCTGGTTCGACCCGCAGCGTGTCGGGATATTTCTGCGTGAGCCAGGCTGGAGGCGTAGCCGTGGGCGTTCCGATGACAGAGACGATGTGATGTTTAGCCGCCACGTTGATGGCGCGCTCCAGCCAGTCGAAATCATACTGGCCTTCTGAGGGCTCCATCCGGCTCCAAGCAAATTCGGCGATGCGCACGACCTTCAGGCCTGCGGCTTCCATCATCCCTAAGTCTTTTTCCCAGCGCGACTCGGGCCACTGCTCGGGATACCAGGCGGTGCCCATCAGAATCGCGTTTTGACCGGGGATCTGGGTAGGGATGGGCGTGGGGAAAGGCGTCGCAATTTGGGACGACGCTGAAATAATGAGAACCAGACACCAGACAGCGTGAAAGACAAATGAAGAAGTCATGCAGAGCTCCTGGATTCGGTCGCCACACACTTACCCACTTCAACAGCGGTAGCGAGGCCTTGGGTTACGACGGCGTCACTGTAATTTGTTTTCCAAAGTACTGCACTACCTTGTCAGGAAGTGCGGTAGGCTCAATGCCGACGCCGTGTTGTTCGGCCACAAAGACAACATGGAACGTGCGACTAGTGAGCATCCCCGGGAACTCTCCTTGCCGGTCGCCGATGGTTAACACTTGTCTGGCATCATCCCATCGGAAAGAAATGGTGGCGTGGATGCCCTTTTCGTAGTTGTAGTTGTCGTTCTCGTCCTCGTAGAGCGTGAACTCCCCATCCGCACCGCGGTAGATGCGCAGCTCAATGGGATCGGCAGGCTTTTCAGTCGACCACTGGATATCGGGGCCCAAAGGAACGATCGAGCCCGCTCGAACGTAAAGCGGCAAGCGATCAAGAGGAGCTTCGGCAACGATCTCTCCAGCGCCACGACTTGATGTTCCGCTCCAGAAGTCGTACCACTTCGCATCCGGAAGGTATACCTGGCGACTAATGGCTCCTGGCTCGGTTACTGGATTTACCAAAAAAGCCGGGCCATACATGAATTCGTCCCCAGTATTCTCCGCACGCACATCGGTGCGGAAATCCATTACCAGCGGACGCATGGGAGTGTAGCTGTCGTTGGTCGTCTTCCATGCCAGAGAGTATGTGTAGGGCAGCAGGCGGTAACGCAAACGATCGAAGCTGACGAGAATCTTCTCCGCGTCCGGTCCATACGACCAGAGTTCGTTCTGATCGGTTTTGCGGGTTCCGTGAACCCGCAAGATGGGATTGAATGTGCCGTACTGAAACCAGCGCACGAATAGTTCGCGATAGGCCGGATCGTCGGGGTCACCGGAGATGAATCCGCCGATGTCGGTGGTCCAGTAAGGAATTCCGGACAGCGCAAAGTTCAGTCCGGCGGGAATCTGGCGGCGCAAGCTGAACCAGTCGGAGTTGATATCGCCCGACCATGCAGTGACGGCGTTGCGCTGCGATCCGGCAAAGGCGGAACGCGAGAGAATGTAAACACGCTTTTTGTCTGACGTTGCCCGCTGGCCCTGGTACACGCCCGCCGTATCCAGAAGAGGATAGGCATTCACGTATCGATCGCCGCTGCCGATGGCTAGCGTGTGGCCCAGCTGAACATTTTCTTCCTGGCCCTCGGTTTCGGGCTCAGTGGTATCCATCCACCAGGCGTCCACACCGAGGTTGAACAGCCCCTGGTCGACCTGATCCCAGTAAAATTTGCGGGCCTCCGCGTTGGACGCGTCGTACACGGCCATGCCATCGGCGTGATAGGGCAACTTGGAGGACTTGAACTTGTCGATGAACCAGCCCTTCTTGTCCATGAAATCGTAATTGGCCGATCCCGGTTCAAAGAACGGCCAGATGGAAATCATGAGGTGAAAGCTGTCACGATGCAGTTCGTCGACCATCCCCTTGGGGTCGGGATAGTTCTTATTGAAGACGAATTCGCCCTTGCGGTTCCACCAGAACCAGTCCTGCACAATGTTGTCAACGGGAATGTGCAGATCACGATACTTGCTGGCGACACCCAGAATCTCCGCTTGCGATTTGTAGCGGTTCTTGCATTGCCAGAAGCCGTAGGCCCACTTGCCGAACATTGGCGCCTGCCCCGTAAGATCGCGATAGGCGGCGATCACCTTATCGAGATCGGGGCCGTAGAAGAAATAGTAATCGATGACGTCGGCGACTTCGGAGCTGATGTAGAGGTAGTTGGCGAAGCGGTTGTTGAAACGGCTGCGGGAATCGTTGTTCCAGAAAATCCCGTAGCCATTGCTCGACACCAGGAAGGGCAGGGCAATGTTGGTGTTGTCCTGCGAAATGTCGACGGATTCACCGCGATAATTCCACACGCCTGCCTGGTGTTGACCGAGTCCGTAGAACGCTTCGCGAGATCCATAGATGCTGACAAAGGATTCGGCGCGATAGGTATTCTCGCCGTTCACTTTTGCCGGCGTCAGGCGTCTGTTTGCTTCCTGCACGAGCCGCTTGCCCGCGAGATCACGATAAGAAATCGCGCCGCCCTTGCGCGTGACGACGACCTTCAACCGCGAAGTGGTCAACGTCACTTCGTCCTCGTTGCTTTCCATGGCAAACTTTGTGGCCGGCCAACTTGTCTTGATGACGACGGGATCGGGACGGCTCGGGGGGAAAGAAGCAGTCGGAGAGTAGAGCACGTGGATGATCGAATCCGAGCATAGCTGCAGCCGAAGGGTTCCAGACTTCATGGTGAAGATCGCGCCATCGGTTGGTTGCTGGATCGCAACCACGGGGTTCATGGGTGTCCATTGCGCAGTCGCCGATGAGGCAAGACTTAAAACGAAGAGGACCGCCAGGAAGGAGCGAGTGAATGAGTTTCTGTCTCGCATATTGCGAAGACCTCGGGGAAATCAGGTTCTGCAGCGCGAGCTTGCACTGCGTTTGCGATCCCACAATATGCGCTAGAAAGATATCACGCAGCTGCAAGACGTACCGTACCCGGCGCCGTACGTCGCAGTGTACGGAATCGATTCCGATGACTGCCATACCATTCCGCCAGCTCACTTTGTCACTTTGCGACGGGGATTGTCAACGCCAGAAGAGAGTCGACCGTGAGCTGCTAACAAAGGAACCCCTTTCCCTACTATTTGTTGCGTACCCGATGACGGTTCCAGTTTGTTTCTGAATCGGGCTTTTGCCGCGCGCGGAGAAGTTCTCCGCGAAGGGATAAGGTATTGCTTGCTTAGGATAACGTAAACGTTTACGTTTATTCGGTTCGTTCTCGACTTTTGGGTGGTCGGGACTTGGAGGAGTGGGATGACTGTTGATGGGGCAAGGAACAAAGTCCTCATACTAATTCTGATTTGCATGGTGAGCGGCGCCGGCGGGGCAGCGAATCCACATGAATCAAGCTCGGAGGCTTCCATGGAAACGAGCAAGTTTGGAACTCTGGATGACGGTACAGAAATTGATCTGTACTTATTGAAGAATTCGCGAGGCAGCAGCGCCAAGGTCATCACGTATGGCGCGACCCTCACCGAATTGTGGATCCCAGACCGATCTGGAAAATTAGGCGATGTCGTTCTGGGTTTCGACAATCTTCAGGGCTACCTGGGAAAGCATCCCTGGTTCGGGGCGACCGTGGGAAGAGTAGCGAACCGCATTGCCAAGGGCAAGTTCACGCTGGACGGAAAAGAATATTCGCTGGAAATCAACGATCCGCCCAATAGCCTGCACAGCGGGTCGAAGGACTTAAGCCGCGTGGTCTGGAAGGCGGAAAAAGTCTATGAAACGAATGGGGCAGCGGTCCGGTTTACCTATGACAGTCCCGATGGAGATGAAGGCTTCCCAGGGCGTCTGCTCGTCACGGTCGTCTACCGGCTGACCAACAGCAATGAATTGCAGCTTGAATACACGGCCAAGACTGACAAAGCAACTCCTGTCAATCTCACCAACCACAGTTATTTCAATCTCGATGGTGCCAAGGATATCCTGAGCGACGTGCTGCAACTCAACGCCGAGAAATACACACCAGTGGATGCCACACTGATTCCGACGGGCGAGATGGTGCCCGTCAAAGGAACTCCGCTTGACTTCACGCAGCCGACCGCCATCGGTACCCACATCGCGGAGATGAAGGGAGACCCCGGTGGTTACGATCACAATTTCGTATTGAGCTCGGAAGCAGGCAAACTGAAGCTTGCGGCGCGCGTTTTTGATGCGTCCTCAGGCCGGCAAATGGAGGTCTGGACAACCGAACCCGGGGTGCAGTTTTATTCTGGAAATTTTCTCGATGGAACGATTGCCGGCAAGCGCGGGGTAGTGTACAGGAAACACTCGGGCTTTTGCCTGGAGACGCAACACTTCCCAAATGCCGTGAATCAGCCGATGTTTCCGTCGGTGATTCTGCGACCGCCCTCGGTCTACAGCACGCAGACGATCTATAAATTCTCGGTCCAGCGATAGTGCGGTCCGGGTCACTGGCGCAACCGGGTGCCGGAGGCTGGAGCAGGATTGCGAAGGGCCTTCGACGAAATTGGAGTGCTAAAAGGGAAACTTGGTGCTGGGGTTAAGATTCAGCGCAGACAAAAGAGACCTATGAACTGGAATCTATGTTCATGTTGGACCGGCGTTGTAATGCGCAGCATTACGATCCTCGTGGTGATCGTCACTGTTGCAGAATTGCCTGCAACTGCTCAGTCTGACTCAGGAAATCCGGCGCCGGCGAGGCCCTGGATGAACGTGCAACTTTCTCCGGATGAGCGGGCGGACTTGGTCGTGAAAGAGATGACACTCGCCGAGAAGATTTCCCTCCTCCACGGAACCGGTATGAAAGACCTGAGTCCGATGAGTCCGCTAGCCGCGCAGTCGAATGGCGGCGCTGGTTACGTGGTAGGTATTCCGCGTTTGGGGATTCCCGGCATCCAGATGTCGGACGCCGCGTACGGCGTCAGGCATAGTGGAGACAATGGCCGCTATTCGACCGCACTTCCCGACGACCTGGCCGGCGCAGCAAGTTGGGATCTGGATGCGGCCTACGAGTACGGCGCTTTGATCGGGCGCGAGTTGCGCGACCAGGGGTACAACATGTCCCTGGGCGGGGGAGTGAATCTCGCGCGCGAACCTCGCGACGGGCGCACGTTCGAGTATATGGGAGAAGATCCACTCCTTGCTGGCAAGATGGTCGCGCAGCTCATCAACGGAACGCAGGCGCAACACGTGCTGGGTGATATCAAGCATTACGCGCTGAATGACCAGGAGAGCGGGCGGAACGCAGTCAACGTCAACATAGACAAGCGGTCGATGCGAGAGACCGATCTGCTAGCCTTCGAGATCGGTTTGCGCGAGTCGAATGCAGCCGCGGTGATGTGTTCCTACAACCGCGCGAATGGCGCCTACGCTTGCGAGAACAAATACCTTCTAAGGGACGTGCTGAAGAAAGCATGGAACTTTAACGGATTCGTATTGTCCGATTGGGGAGGAACTCACAGCGCAGCGGAGGCATCAGCTGCGGGCCTTGATCACGAAGAGCCCGGCGAGTTGTTTTATGGGGCAGAACTGGAAAAAGCAGTCAACTCCGGTCGTGTGCCTCTAGCCGAGCTCGATGATCATGTTCACCGGATACTTCGGTCCATGTTTTCCACCGGCGTAATCGATGACCCTACGCGAAGGGGCGTGGTCGATGTCGTGCGCGGTTTTGAGGTTGCGCAGAAGATCGCTGAGCAGAGCATCGTGCTGCTAAAGAATGATCGCGCCCAGCTTCCGCTCGATGCATCCCAGCTTCGGACGATCGCCGTGATCGGAGCCCACTCCGACGTGGGAATGCTTTCAGGCGGCGGTTCGGCGCAGGTGGATCCTCCGGGAGGAAACGCCATCGCGCCGCCCGGTGCAGGGCGCACGACGTGGCAAGCTCATGTTTGGTTCCCAACATCTCCTCTGAAAGCGATCCGAGCAAGGGCTCCGGGTGCCAAAGTTCAATACGATCCCGGCGCAGATCTTACCTCGGCAGCGGCGCTGGCGAAGACCGCGGATGTAGCCATCGTGTTCGCACACCAGTGGGAAAGCGAGGGAATGGACCTCGAAACCTTGTCCCTCCCGGAACATCAGGACGACTTGATCGCTGAGGTTGCAGCCGCTAATCCACATACGATTGTGGTGCTCGAGACGGGGAGTCCGGTCACCATGCCGTGGGCTGCCCGGGTGGCTGGCATTGTGGAAGCGTGGTATCCGGGCACGCGGGGCGCGGAGGCGGTTGCCAGCATCCTCTTTGGCGACGTCAACCCCAGCGCAAAGCTGCCCATCACATTTCCCAAGAGCGACGCGGACTTGCCGCATCCCACGCTTGTGAAACCTCCAAAGCGGTCGACCATGGAGCCCTCGAGTCCCGAGCCGTGGAAGGCTATCGCAAAGGGATTGCCGGCGTTTCAAGTCACTTATGACGAAGGCCTCAAGGTTGGTTACAAGTGGTACGACGCCGAACGGAAGGAAGTGCTGTTTCCTTTCGGTTATGGACTTTCTTACACAAGCTACAGCTATTCCAATCTCAAGCTGACTTCTGGGAAGACTGTCCGGGTGAGTTTCCGGCTAACCAACACTGGGCCCCGCGCAGGCGCGGAAATTGCCCAGGTTTACGCAGCTTTGCCGGCCAGTGCCGGGGAACCACCCAAGCGTTTGGTGGGTTGGAGCAAGGTCAAACTCGACCCGGGCGAGAGCAAGAGCGTGACCCTCGAAATCGATCCGTGGTATCTCTCCGTTTTCGACATCAACCGGGATGCGTGGCAACTGCAATCGGGAGAATACAAGTTTCTTGTGGGAGGCTCCTCCCGCAGTTTGCCGTTGGAGGAGTCGATCAATCTGAAATAGCGCAGCACCATATCGGCTGGATCAAGCGGAGAAGGATTAGGATGGCATAGGGATCAATCAAACTTGACAAACAACGAGGCTTGATCGTAAAAACGTACACTACCGGTAGCGTAATCGTTCACGCTGCCAGCCGTGGAAAGCGTTGGATTTATCCCCCCGCGGTCGTTCCTCATGCAGTGACTTTCATGCGGACGGGCAAACCGTAAATGAACCTTTCCCTCGCGGTCTTTGTTTCCCCACACCTCGTACATCTATCGCCAGTCGACGCCGTCATCATTATTTTCTACTTTGCTCTGGTACTGGCCATCGGTTTCTATTTGAAGCGACGGTCCAACACCAGCGAGGATTACTTTCTTGCGGGCCGCGAGATGACAGCTTGGATCGCCGGCCTCAGCTTTCTCTCCGCCAATCTGGGCGCGCTCGAGCTGATGGGATGGGCCGGCGCCAGTTATCAGTACGGCATCCTGGCTGCTCATTGGTACTGGATCGGGGCCATTCCAGCGATGCTCTTCCTAGGCCTGGTGATGATGCCCTTCTATTACATCTCCAAGACCCACTCGGTTCCTGGTTATCTAAAGCTTCGCTACGGGGAATCGAGCCGGGCCTTATCGGCCATTTCCTTCGCCTTCATGACCGTGCTGATGAGCGGCATCAACATGTACTCCATGGCGCTGGTGATGAAGGTGGTTTTGGGCTGGGACATCAACTTCAGCATTCTGGTCTCCTCGATCACGGTTGCAATTTACGTGGGCCTCGGCGGGCTCCGTTCGGCCATCTTCAACGAAGTACTCCAGTTCGTTCTTATCTGGGCGGGAGCACTGCTGATCCCTGTCCTCGGGCTTATTGAAGCGGGCGGCTGGAACAACCTCCGTCTGCAGGTTGCGCACAACGCTTCTGCGGAATACACCCACCTGTGGTCCACCTTGGGATCGTTCCAGTCCAACCCCATGGGCATCCACTGGACCGGAATCGTGTTCGGCCTGGGCGCCGTTATCTCATTCGGCTACTGGACGACCGATTTTCTGGTGGTGCAGCGCGTGCTGTCCGCCAAGGATCTGCGCGCCGCCAAGATGGCGCCAATCATTGGCGCAGCCTTCAAAATGTTCGTCCCCCTTATCGTGATTCTTCCCGGCCTGATCGGTATCGCTGTACTGCCCATGAAACTTGTAGGCGAAGGCGCGGCCGTAGGGACCGGCGGCCACAGCTATAACGAAGTTCTGCCGCTGCTGTTGGCGCGTTATTGTGGACCCGGCCTGCTCGGGTTGGGGGTCACGGCGCTAATGGCCGGATTCATGTCGGGCATGGCGGGCAATGTGAGCGCCTTCTCCACGGTTTGGACATACGACATATACAGCGCACTCTTTCACAAGAACGCGAGCGATCAACAACTGGTACGTATGGGACGCTGGTCAACCATTGGCGGTGTAGCGATCAGCATAGGGACTGCGTATCTGGTTATCCAGTTCCTCAGCATCATGGATTACGTGCAAGCGCTGTTCAGCTTCTTTATTGCACCGCTCTACGGGACGGTGCTGCTCGGGATGCTGTGGAAACGCGCGACGGCGGCGGGTGGATTCTGGGGTTTGCTGGCGGGGACGACTTCCTCGATTGCCATGTGGGCCTGGGTTAAAGTGGATCCTTCGGCCCTTCGGTATGTAGCGTTGTCGCCGTACGCGCGTGATATGGCTGAGAACATGTACCGAGCCCTCTGGTCTTGTCTTGTTTGCGTCGCGGTCACAGTCGTGGTCAGCCTATTGACCGCTCCTAAGCCGGCCAGCGAACTCAAAGGACTGGTGTATGGCGAAACCGAGATACCCTCTGAGGGTGAATTGGCTTTTTATCAGCGGCCCATATTCTGGGCTGGCGTTGTCGCGGTTGCGCTTGTCGCGGTGAACATTCTGTTCTGGTGAGGACCATGAACTCTGAAGGCTCGGTCTCGATCTGGTTTTTCATCGGAATCTCTTTGGCCGGAAATGGCCTGCTGATCCTGGGAGCGGGGTTGTACCAAGTGGCGCATCCCCCGGCAGAACCCGTGGTGCTGTTCAGGCTGCATGCCAATGTGTGGTGGGGAGCATTGCTGGTCTTGGCGGGAGCGGCTTATTGTTACCATTTCCGTCCAGGACGATGATCGGTTCCACCTGAGTTGGGGAAAAATCTTTGGTCAGTAAGGACTCATATGTCGCGTGATGAACAGGGCCATCAGAAGCGGAAGATGACATTCGGCTTGATTGTGGGCAACCGCGGGTTTTTCCCCGACCATCTGGCAAAGTCGGGCCGCGAAGAAATGCTGCGCGCGCTCGAGCAGGCTGACATCGACGCGCTGGTTCTGGGGTCCGATGAGGGCAAATACGGCTCGGTCGAGACGTACGAAGAAGCAAAACGCTGCGCGGCGCTGTTTCGTAAGAATGCAGACCGGATCGACGGAGTTATCGTTACCTTACCCAATTTTGGCGACGAGCGCGCCATCGCAGACACGCTGCGTCTGGCCCGGCTCGGCGTTCCCGTGCTGGTGCAGGCGACTCCGGACGATCCGGCGAAGATGACGATCGCGTTTCGCCGTGACAGCTTCTGCGGCAAGATGTCGGCCTGCAACAACCTGCGGCAGTATGGAATTCCTTACTCGCTTACAGCGTCCCACACTGTCGCTCCCGACTCGGCGGAATTTCGCAACGATCTGGAGGTTTTTGCCGCCGTGTGCCGGATCGTCAACGGCCTGCGGAACTTGCGGATCGGTAGTATCGGCGCGCGGCCGGCGGCTTTTAACACGGTGCGCTACAGCGAAAAAATTCTGGAAGCGAACGGCATCTCCGTCGAAACCGTGGACCTCTCTGAGATTTTGGGCCGGATCGCGCGACTGGGAGACGCGGAAGTTTCAGTTCAAAGCAAACTGAACGAGATCCGCAAGTATGTAACCACCACCGGCGTCCCTGAAGCGGCTCTCTTGAAGATGGCCAAACTTGGCGCGGTCATTGATGAGTGGATGAAGTCGAGAGATGTCGCGGTCAGCGCCGTGCAGTGTTGGACCGCGCTCGAAGAGTACTTCGGCGTGGTGCCGTGCACCATCATGAGCATGATGAGCAACAATTTAATCCCCAGCGCTTGCGAGGTGGACGTTTGCGGCACCCTCAGCATGCACGCTCTGCGGCTTGCCTCGGAAACCCCCAGCGCGCTGCTCGACTGGAACAACAACTACGGCGACCACCCCGACAAGGCCGTCTGCTTCCACTGCAGCAATCTTCCCAAGCATTTCTTTCAGGACGTGCGCATGGACTTCCAGGAAATCATTGCCGGAACGGTCGGGAAAGAGAACACGTTCGGTACGTGCGTAGGGCGTGTAAAAGCGGGGGCGATGAGCTTCGCGCGCTTCTCCACCGACGACCGCGGCGGCGTTGTGCGCGGCTATGTCGGCGAAGGCGCGTTCACCAACGACTCCCTGAATACGTTCGGCGGAGCGGGCGTGGTCGAGATCCCGCGCATGCAGAAACTTCTGCGCTACATTTGCGAGAACGGTTTTGAACATCATGTAGCCGCCAATTTTTCAACGGTCGCAGCAGCAACGCACGAAGCTGCCACGCGCTATCTGGGCTGGGCTACGTACCGGCATGGACGGGATGGATCGGGCTGCTGACGATCTTAAATCTGCCGGAGTGCCGGATAAATTCTGCGATAGGTGCGGTAGGCCTGGTCGAGGACTGCAGAGCTTTCCGCATCGGGCTGAATCGTTTGAGCAGTTAGCACGACGGCATCGCAGGCTTCATCGACGGAGTGCCAATTTCCAGCGCCGGTTCCGGCCAGGATCGCGGCCCCGTACGCCGCACCCTCCTCGGCTTGAACGACCTCCACCGCATGTCCATAAACATCGGCTTGAATCTGCCGCCACAGGGCCGATCGGGCTCCTCCACCTCCCAGGCGAATGCGATCGACGGGCAACTTCATTTCGCGAAAGATGGTGAAGCTGTCGCGAAGGCTGAAAGCCACACCTTCCAAAATGGCGCGGATCACGTGGGCTCGAGTGTGAGTGGCGGAGAGACCGACCAGGGCAGCACGAGCGTTAGGATCGCAATGGGGAGTGCGTTCACCCATTAGATAGGGCGCCCAGAACACGCCCTCTGAGCCGGGCGGTGCGGTCGCGGCTTCCTCACACAGCGTCTCGTAGGGATCGCGCGCGTCGTCCTTGGGTGCGGCGGGTCCGGCGCAGAAGCGATCACGGAACCAGCGCAGTGAGAGGCCGGCCGCCTGCGTCACGCCCATTACATGCCAACGTCCTGGGATGGCGTGGCAGAAGGTGTGAATTCTTCCCTTGGGATCGAGCGCTGGCGCGTCGGTGGCGGCGAACACTACGCCGGATGTGCCGATGGTCGCGCTCACTGTTCCTGGTCGAACAATTCCCGTTCCAACCGCTCCCGCAGCTTGATCGCCGGCCCCAGCCACTACCGGCGTTCCTGCTCTCAGGCCGGTCGCTTCAGCACCACGCGCAGAAACCCGACCGCACACTTCCGGAGACTCGAATAACGAAGGAAGCAGTTGTCTGTCGATTCCAGTGCGGCTCAAAACTTCGGACGACCACTGCCGCTTCGCGACATCCAGCAGCAGAGTCCCCGAGGCATCCGCCATATCGATGGCGCGTTCCCCGGTGAATTGAAAGCGCACGTAATCCTTGGGTAACATCACGTGCGCAACGCACTCCCAGTTGCGAGGTTCATTTTCGCGGACCCAAAGCAGCTTGGTGAGGGTGAAATTGGTAACAGGTGGGTTACAGGTGAGTTGGATGAGACGATCGGCGCCGAACAGATCGGAAAGCTCTTTCACCTGTGGCTCCGTGCGCTGATCACACCAAATAAGGGCAGGCCGCACTACGTCATCGTGGGCATCCAGCAGAACCGCGCCATGCATCTGCCCGGAGAAGCCGACGCAGGCGATTTCATTTCCGCCCGCTCCTGCGGCTTCGAGAGCAAGTCGAACCGCCACTTGGCAAGCTCGCCACCAATCCTGCGGAGACTGTTCCGCCCAACCCAACTGCGGCGAAGTGAAAGACTCGTGCCCTGCTGTGCCTGATGCGATGACGCGCCCGTGTTCATCAATGATGAGAGCGCGAGTTCCGCCGGTGCCGACATCGATCCCAAGAAACTTGATGCTCCCTCCCATCTCCGGTTCCGCGATCATCCACTGTAGTCGCGCCGCGAATATTGGCCGCCCAGACAAAGTTCAGGCTAGCCGAAGTATTCGACCATATCTGATGATGCGCTCCGCGCCCGAACGGCCCCGGCCCTCTGTGAGCCCGATTCCAACAATTGCCGCTGCAGGAAAAAGTCGAGGTTGCCGCGCATCACAAGATGGGGTGCCAGCGTCACCTGAAAGGAAGGACATTCACCCTCGACGAGGAATTCATGGAGCACCCGAAGCGCCATACGTCCTTGCGTGCGTGGCCGCTGATAAATCGTCGCCGCCACTGCTCGGGATCGGATCTCAGGCACCAATGCTGGAAATAGATCCGTGGTGATAAACGTAATCCTGTCGAGCATGTGTGCGCCGCGAGCGGCGTTCAGCACCGGGATAGAAGCTTCGGTCGTGACATAAATGCCAGCAAGGTCCGGATGTTTCTTGAACAGCTCCATGCTTTTCTCGTGGGCCTCGGTTTCGATATCGTGATCCTCGATGGTCTCCTGGAGTTGCATCTGCGGGTACAGGTCATGCAAAGTGCTGGCAAAGGCCTTGCGCTTCTCGGCATGCTCGGTGATCGCCAGGGAACTTAGAGTTACAGCAACTTTTCCTTTGCCGCCAAGGAAGCTTCCCATTAGATCGGCAGCCAGAGAGCCGCTGGCCAGGGTATCAATCGAGACGACCGCCAACCTGCCTGTGTTGGGGGCGTCGGTGGCAACGCAGACGACGGGAACGCTATTTCGCGATGCTCGCCTCATACGTGAGAGCAGACGCTGCGGACGACTGGGAAACGTAATGATTCCATCCACTCCTGACTTGAGAGCCGCCTCGAAGGCCTCTTCTTCGCCTTCTCCCAAGCGCGGGTAGGTTCGATACTCGATCTCTATATTCTCCATGACCAGGGCCCGCGCCTCTTCGCTGATGCCGGCCCGGACTTCGTCCCAGAAGGAGGTGGTTCCTTGCAGCGTATTGACTGAAATGCGAAGGTTGTGCCTCGATGACAAATAACGCGCCGCCAGATTCGGGCGATACCCTAGGGTCTTGGCCATCTGCTGCACTCTGGATTTGGTCATGGGGCTGACGCCGGGATGATTGTGCAAGGCCCGGTGAACAGTGCCAGTCGAGACTCCCAGTTCGTGGGCGATATCTAGGAGCTTGATTTTTCGCTTCACGGCAGCGCTCGGAGGGTCTTGAGCGCGCCGTCGATTTCTGGCGAGAATATACCAATTTTCATAATCAGGTCCGGACGAGCAGACTCAGACCGTAAGCGTTAACGAAAAGTAAATCGTTAGTCCCCTTGTTGTCAAATTCATTGCTTCTATCAAGGACGAAACTGCGGCGGACACGCGTGGGATTACTAGGACCGGTCGGTGCAGGATCTGCTGCGGGCAGTCGCAAGCGCCCTATCGAAGTCACAACATCGAAACAAGACAGCATGAAAATTGTACGCTACGGACAGCCTCACCAGGAAAAACCAGGGATCCTCGACTCCGACGGCGACATTCACGACATTTCGGGCATAGTGCCCGAGATTGCGGGCCAGACTCCGTCACCCGTGACTCTCGCGTCGTTGAAGAGCATTGAGCTTGCAAAGTTGCCGAATGTGTCGGGCGCCCCAAGGTTTGGCCCCTGCGTGGGCCGCGTCGGCAAGTTTGTTTGTATTGGTTTGAATTACTCCGATCATGCGGCGGAAGCCGGCATGAGAATCCCGAGCGAACCCGTCATCTTCATGAAAGCCACGTCCGCCATCTGTGGGCCGAACGACGACATAGTGATTCCGAGGGATGGTACCAAGACCGACTGGGAAGTCGAGTTAGGCGTAGTCATTGGAACGCCGGCAAAATATGTGAGCGAGGCCGACGCGATGTCGCACGTGGCCGGCTACTGCGTCATCAACGACCTCTCGGACCGCGCGTTCCAACTCGAAGGCACCGGGCAGTGTGTCAAGGGAAAGAGCGCGGACACATTCGGCCCGATCGGACCGTGGCTGGTAACGGCGGATGAAGTTCCTGACCCGCAAGACCTAAAGATGTGGCTCGAGGTGGACGGACATCGCTACCAGAACGGATCGACGCGAACGATGATCTTTGGCGTTCCCAACCCGGAGACATTATCTCCACTGGTACGGCACGATACGACTCGCCCCACTCGGGCGATAGTTGAACTTGTGTGCAAAATAT
>Ga0224545_1000037_pt1 | contig 28476 bp, 31 predicted proteins | sample 714P12024metaG_FD_179906 | JGI IMG/M metagenome (GOLD analysis project Ga0224545, IMG submission 179906) | Peat soil microbial communities from Stordalen Mire, Sweden - 717 P1 20-24 | ecosystem: Environmental > Terrestrial > Soil > Wetlands > Peat | place: Sweden: Norrbotten County, Stordalen... | reverse complement strand
GCAAGTCAACGAACACGCACTGCGGCGTACCGAATCCTCCTTGCCCTAAGGCGGGTGGCCGACCCTTTAATTTAGATTCCTTTTCCAGCTGCCCTGACGGCAGGGCGGATAGTTCTACACCACCAGTTCAAGACGAAGCTCCCTCGACCCGTGCGGGGTGCCGAACCCTTCGGTTTGTGAAGGGTTCGGGTTTTGACCTGCTTGACCTCTACCGAATGAAGCAAAGTCGGAACCTTCCCTGTGTCCGAAAAACCCCTCCATTGAATGCGAACAATTCGAAAAGAACACAGCATGCACATCCTTGCATTCCTCCTCCTGACTTCCTATCATTGTTGCGATGAAAATTTGGTTTAGGATCGGCCCCGATCAGGGCAGCGAGCAGGACGGGCCGCAGCCGCCCGAACGCTACAGCTCTGCCGACCCGACTGTCCGGTCTCTGGACCCCTTTACCGTGAGCACCTGCGAAGGGTCACGATCTAGCGGCGCGCGCCGATTGCGAGCGCATCCGCCAGCTCCCATACTGCTGCTCCCGCGAGACCCCGGCCTAAAATCCGCCACAAATCTGAGCGAAATTCGACAATTTTCCGACATTTCTACCCGGTTCTGCGCAAAAAGTAGAAGTTACAGAAAACAAACCATTAAACCCCTTCTACCCGGTTCTAGAATCGCACGTTGTGTAACTGGGCCTCTGCACGATTCTCGCACGCTTTTTGTGCCCGCCGTGGCGGGCGCGACTCGGGCCTCCGCCAGCCTCTTGGAGGACGTCCGCCGTGGCGGACGTGTGCTATCCTTGCCGGGGAGACAGCCACGAATGGGTTACATCGAACGCATCCAGAGTGATTTAACTGCGGCCATGAAGCAAAAGGACGAGCTGCGGCTGAGCGTCCTGCGCATGATGAAGAGCGCGCTCAAACATAAAGAAATCGAAAAGGTGCGCCCGCTCGACGATCTCGAATCGCTGCAAGTTCTCCAGACTCTCGTCAAGCAGCGCCACGAATCCGTCGAGCAGTTCACCAAGGGTGGACGAAAAGACCTCGCCGAAAAAGAGGCCAAAGAAATCAAGATCATCGAAACGTATTTGCCCGCCGCTCCCTCGGACGAAGAAATTCACCGCGCCGTCGAAGCTGCGATCAACGAAGCTGGCGCGGATTCGCTAAAACAAATGGGCGCTGTGATCAAAGCCGCGCGCGCGCGTCTGGAGGGAAAATCCGTGGACGGCAAAGCCTTGAGCGACCGCGTCCGCGACCGCTTGACCGAGAAATCCACCGGAAAACCCTAATGCCGCTCACGCTCGTGCCGCTGCCCGATTCCATTCCCGTTAAATACACGGAAGAGGAAGCCGAGTACCTCAGCGTCCGCCCGCTAGTCCGTCAGGCTTTCAGCTCTGCTGAGCTTGTGGACATGGTCGTCAGCGTAGCCGGCAAAGACCTCGCCCGCGTTCAGAAAATCCTCAGCGCCGGAACGGTTGTCTTTCACTCCTTCCGCTACTGGTGGACCGGATTCGAAGCGGACGCCGTCGCGCTGCGCGAGCTCCTGCAAAAATATCCCGACGCCGACCCCTCTCGCGCGTTCCGCCCCGAGGATTGCGCCGAAGTAATTCTCGAATCGAGTGGCTCTCCAGCGCGCCATTCGCTGCGCATCCCACGCGACGAAGCCGGCAAGCGCCGCCTGCTGCATCCGCGCAGCTTCTGGGATAACTTGATGAATCTCACGCGCGATGTCGCTCCCGCCTACCGCGAATACTCGTACTCGCAGCGCGGCGACATCTATGTTCTGGCTCTCACCCCGGAGCAAATCGCCCGTCTCGCTCGCGAAGCCGCGCGCTCGGCGCCGCGTACCCTTCGCGCCGACCTCGCAGTCCTGTCTGCAATCTCGCAAATCGTCTTCATCTGTCCCCGCCCCGCGTCGCAATCAATCAAGACGATTTAGATGTCTTGGCGCGAGTACCATGAATTCACAAAACACACCGTCGAAAAGCTTCGCCGCACTCAACACTTCCTCGACTGGGCCAACATGCCTAACCCCTTCCGCCATTATGAAGGCGTTCCAGTCCTCGACCTCCCGGCCGACCCGCCAGCCCCCCAGATTCCAGCGCTCGAAGTCCTCGAAGGCAGAACAGGGAACACGCTTGCGAAAGATGGCGCGGCATTCCTTTCGCAGTTGCTCTTCTACTCCGCGTCCATTAGCGCGACCAAAAGAGTTTCTTCAACCGGGGGCACCTACGCGCTGCGCGTCAACCCTTCTTCCGGCAACCTGCACCCCACCGAATTCCACTTCTGTACGCGGGGCCTTGTTGACTGGCCCGATGGCCTCTATCATTACCGCCCGTCGTCCCACATGGCCGAACAACGCGCAATCGGAGATTTCGTCAGCAAGCTCACTGACACAACGGCGCACCTCGTATTCGTTCTAACCAGCATCGCGTGGCGCGAGGCTTGGAAATATCGAGATCGAGCGTATCGCTATTGCTTGCACGACATCGGACACGCCTGGCAGTCGCTGGCGCTCTCCGCGCGAGCCATGGGCTGCGAGAGCTTCGCCCTCGGCCAGTTCTCGGACGACAAAGTGTCGGCGTGCTGCCTCCTAAACGACGACGAGTGGCCCATGCTGATCGTGACGCTTCAAGGCTCGTCCATTCCCGTTACTACGAAGAGTCCCATCGAGACGGTTTTGTTTCGCGGCGAAGCAAACCGCCTTTCGGAGGAGCAGGTGCCTTATCCCCGGATCGAACAAATCCACGCAGCGACGAAACATCTCACCGAAACGGCGATCCCGCCGGACCCGCCGACACCAAACGGCCGCAGCGAGATCAAGTTACCTCCTTCGATCTCCACAAGCAGCAGCTTCGGCGAAGTTGTTCGTGCTCGTCGTTCAGCTCTTGACTTTCGCGGCGGCGACGAATCGATGTCTCTCGCGCAACTCGCCACTCTCCTCGCAAGCACAGGAAAACCTCTTCTCGCCGATTTCGCTATCCAACGATTAGTCCAACTCTATCTCTACGTCCACCGCGTAGAAGGTTTGGCGCCGGGCGCTTATCGCTACTGGCCGGAGCACGCGGAGTTGGAAAATATCAAGCAAGGAGACCAGCGCTTGGCAGCCGCTGCGCTAAGCTTGGGGCAAGACCTGGCGGGGAACGCTTGCGTGGCATTTTCCATGATCGGCGATTTCGAAAATGTTACTCGAATTTACGGTGACCGCGGCTATCGATACGTTCATTTCGAAGCCGGCGCTATCGGTCAACGAATATATCTTGCCGCCGAAGCTCTTGGTCTTCGCGCCACAGGCATCGGCGCCTTCTTCGATGACGAAGTGCACAAATATCTGAGTCTGGCGCCCGAGCCAGGACAGGTCGTGTACCATTTTGCCGTAGGTTATCCAGTCTTTGATCCGCGTTTGGAGGCTTAAAACGAAATGGTCGGCATCTTAGTACATGGTGACAATCATTTTATCCTGAGTGGCCCAGTACCCGATGAAGCCGCCGCGCTCGCGCTCACGCGCCATTGGTCCATCATTGAGATCGGCGATCGGAGATCGCTTTCCTTCGAGCAATGGCAAATTCGCACGAAGGAGTTTCGAGAAAACCTGGAGTGGGCCGTTGTCGTCCCCGGTGACGGAGACGTCTCTCCAGCCGTGTCGCAATTGCTCACAGAACTGTCCGCGCGAGGCATCGCCGTTCGCAGGCTCGACAGAAGCCTCGAGTAAATCCTCAAATCACTCGCGAAGGCCCGAGCCGGTGTACAATGCCAGCCGTCTGTAGAGCGGTATGATTCAGGCTTCTGTGCAAATCCTGGTAGCTCGAGAATCAAAGCGGAAGGTACCCAGTCCTTGCCTCGATTGCGTCTGAGAAATCCCCGGCATATGCGCCGGAGTAGTCCGAATTTCACAAAAAGGAGATCAATCAATGAATCACGAACAAGCAGCATTTATGACTGCAATGTTTGTACAAGGCCTCGAGAATGAATATACGATCACGAGGAAAGTCCTCGCCGCGGTCCCCGAAGAAAAGAAAGATTTTCGTCCGGACCCGGACGCGCGCACCGCATTCGCGCTCGCTTCTCACATCGCCAGCTCCGATGTTTGGTTCTTGAACGGCATTTTGAAGGGCGAGTTCATCCCCGAAGGCGATAAGAAGTTTCGAAGCGTCGTGGAAATCGTAGCCTATTACGAAAGAGAGTTTCCGGCTGCGCTGTCCAAAGTAAAAGCTCTCTCACCAGACAAACTCGCCAAGGTCATCCCTGCATTCGGGATGTTCGAACTGCCGGCGGCCGCCTACTTGGCCTTTGTTACAAATCATTCCATTCATCACCGCGGACAGCTTGCTACCTATCTCCGGCCGATGGGATCCAAAGTGCCGAACATCTACGGCGGCAGCTTCGACGAGCCCATGCAAATGCCCGCCACAGCCCGCTAAGATTTTTCACGAAGGCCGGGGCGAGGTCACTCTCGCCCCGGTGTCACGCTCACGCAGTTCATTCCTGGTCTTATCACGTCAATTCTGGCCTTTCGTCGCCGCGCCCCGCGCATTCTCCGGATTGTACGGTTTTTTGAGAGCTTTGTTGATGGCTTCTTCGATCTAGCTGCCGATTTCAGTATCCCATCCGGATTGGCGCATTTGAATTACGCCGTTCCGATCGAGAACGATGTAGGTCGGGAATTCATGAATCTCAAACAGCGCCTGTAACGATCCCGGCAGATCTATATATTCCGGCCACGTCATTTTATTTGCGGCAATGAATGCTTTGCATTTGTTTTCCTCCGTGTCCGAGCTCACCCCTACTATCTGAAAAGGGCGATCCGAGAATTTCTTGTAGAGGTTTACCAGGGTCGGAACGGATTCTCCGGAAGGCGCCGCTGCAACCGCCGCATACAAACATCTTACCGCAACCGGTTTTCTGAAGTCCGCAGACCGAGTCGTCGTGTTCAATACCGGCGCAGGCCTAAAACACTCAGACGTCACGGCCCAGGCAATGAATCTGAACCGCCGTGGATCGCTGTGATTCATCAGGTTCTCGCCCCTGCTGTCTATAGCGGAGGCATCTGCGAACGTGTGTTCCCCCGTTTGATCAAATGCAATGACAAAACCAAGAACCCCGCCCTCCGGTCAGCGCTCCAGAATATCCTTGTAGCTGTTGAGGGCGACTTTCTTCGGCTGGCGATCCAAAATGAAGTCCACCGCCCGCGTGGAATTTCCGATGACCCCCATTTGGCCCAGGCGCACCATGCCATTTCCAAAATCGGCGAATACGGGAACAAACATGGCGAAATGGTCGTCCACTTCGCTCTGCTTAAGTTCCGCGTGCACTTTGACCTTGCCTCCATCGGCCGGCTGCAACTCATACTTGAAACTATACCGAGGCACTTGGGTGCCATAGACCCACTCGTTGAAAAACCAATCGAGGCGCCCATTTTGCTGCAAATCCATCTGCTTGGTCATGTGCTTTTCGGCGATGGCTTTGAACGACTCGGTGGAGGCGGGCGAATCGTGGTGACTTTCCATGAAGTCGTGCATCATGTCGATGAAGGCTTGGTCTCGATTGTCAGCGGGTCCATGATCGGCGTACATGAGTGACCGTAGCATGAGCAACACATAGGCGCCCTTGGAATAGGTGTCGCCCTGATACGCCTGCGCAGAGCGCGGCGAGTTGAGCCGCAATCCCAGCCACAGGGGACCGGCATCATTCGGCGAAACGCCGAAATTATTTTTTTCCAGGATGCGCACTCGCTGACGTTCCCAGAAATCAATGTAGTCCTTCTCCCACTTTTTCCCCACGGCTTGCTGCAGAAACAATCCCGCGGAAAATTCCGCGAAGCCTTCAGAGAGCCAGAGATCGTGATAAGAAGCCCAGCCGACGCCGTGGCCGAACCACTGATGCGCTACCTCGTGCGGTGTGACCTCCTGCACGAATCCGTTGAACTTCGTGTTGATTTGGCCGAACAACATCCACCGCTGGGTCGAGTCGATGTATGCGGAAATCGGCAAGTACACCAGGCTGGGCCATGATTGCCCGAAGTTGAAATTCGGCTGTTCGGTGATGTACACGCTGTCGTACGGAGCCTTGCCGAAAAAGATCGTACACACCTGCATCTGGGCGCGAGTCTGGTCCAAGGCGTACTTGGTCATCGCCGTTGGCGACATGGCGCCTAAAAACGCGCTGTTTTCATAGGGCTTCAAGCTGTCCGGTAATTCCGTCAAATAATATCCGGAGATGTTGTAGTGCGTGATGGCGTCGGGATAATCGATTTTTTTGTATTGGCCGTAATTAAAGCCGGCGACAGCCACCGGCACGGGCGTCACCCAGTGGGACACTGCAAAACCGGCTTCGGTGGTCTGTCCTTCGAGCTTGCCGACGCTGATTACCATGTTCGAAGGTGGAACTTTGAAGGTGAGATCGTAGAGCGCCTTTTCACCGAAACCGTTCAGATTCGGATACCAGGATTCGCGCGCGTTGACGTAGTAACTTCCATTGCCCGCGTTGACCAGAACTTTGTCACCCACGTACTCGACGCTGATGGAATGGGCCTGTCCCATCGCCGGGGCTTCGTCGAGGACGGCATAGAACGATCCGTCTTCCTTTCTGTTTTCCTGAATGAAATGCAGATCCTGGCCGTTCTGATCGGTGACGCGCGTGACGCGCAGATTAGGAAGCAGCCCGAATTTCAATACCCGTTCGCCGGGGATCAGCGGTTCAAACGTGATGGTGGCCACGCTCTGCAGATGATCGTTCTTCGCGATTACAGTTTCGATGTTATAGCGCTTCGTGGCAAACAAGCGCTTATCCTCGCGGGAATTTGCGGTGTGCGCTTTAAGCTCGGATAACAAATGCTGTGAGTACCAGATGCCGTCGTCCAATTCTCCGCCGTTGCAATTCACGAGCGCCACTTCCTCGGGAGATTCCATTTGCGGAAGCGCGCCCACGCGCAGACGGATGAAGAAACGCAGGTCCTTGTGTGGCGTACCGTGCATGTAGGCGTTGAAAAACGGAGGATGTTTCGAATTGTAGATGGCGGCGAGTAGGTCGGCATCCACGTTATCGATTGTTTCGCCCTGGAGAATAGCCTGGGTGAAGCCTTCGGGAATTTCGCGGCGGTGGCGAACTTTATCTTTCCAATGTTGAAAGGCTGCGGCGGCTTCGGGCGGGGTTTCCGTTTTTTCGCCCAGCGCCCCAGCGAATTGCGGGTACTGATTGCCGGTGAAACGAAAGACCACTTCGGTGAAGTCTTCCTCGGCGGTCGGGTTGCCCGTACGGCGAATCATCTCGCGCGTATCGATAGGGTCGAGCGGTTTCAGTGTGAAATGTCCCTGGCCGACGAAAACGGCACCGGTTTGGTATTTGTTGACCAGGGCTAGGAATGTAATCGTTCCGGTTTTCAACTGGAAGGTTCCCACGTCCATGGTCAGTGTGAAATTTTCGCAACGGTAGCTTTCGCCCAGACCAGCGTCGCGAAGCTGGCGGTAAGCCGCATCTGAATTGGCGAACCCCGTGCTTTTTTCGCTGACGTTGACGCGGGTCTGCTGCGCCGAAATCGTCAGCTTAATCGGGAGGTCGACGGTGCCTTCCAAGTCCACCGTCGTGACCAGATCGTCGAAGCCCTCCTTGGCCACCCGTACCGAGTATCTTCCGGGTTTCAGATTGGGCGCGGCGAACTTGCCGGATTCATCGGACGTAAGCACGATCGGCTGCGAGAGGTCACCGCCGGTGATTTCGACACGCGCTCCGGCGACGACTGCGCCAGAAGGATCTGTGACCGTTCCAGAAATCGTATCCGCGCGCAGGTGAGTGGCGAGAGTCAGACAGAGCAGCACCAAAATTAATGCATGGAGGAAGCGAAATCGCCCGAAGTGCCGGGGCATTCTCGAAATGGCGGGTGCGTTGGGCTTACCATTCGTAAGTTGTGTTTTGTCGGGTTGGCTCATGAGCTCCCCTGAGAAAATGGGCTCGGGCTTCGTCTGTCGTACGCTATGGTTCAGTTAAGAGTAAAGTTCCAACAGTTCGGTAACAGTTGTAGCGAAACGTAGCGCGGGAAGCAATAGCCACAGTGTCTAAGTATATAATCCGTTTATACCCCAGGTAGTAACATATGTAGCTTTTTCGTAGATGCGCTGACCCTTGCCGCGACAACTAGCGCATTTGACACTACGCGGCCCAGCCGCTACGCTCTTCGCGATGAAAATCATCGTTGCGGACAAAATCAGCGAGCGCGGAATCGAGCTTCTGCGCGAAACTGGCTGGCAAGTGGTTCTCCCTGAGGCGGCAGCATTGCTCAACGAACTCACCGGCGCTGATGGCCTTATCGTGCGTAGCGCCACACGCGTTACGGCAGAACTTCTCGACAAAGCCGAGTGCCTGCGCGTGATAGGGCGCGCCGGAGTTGGCGTGGACAATGTGGACATGGACGCGGCCACACGCCGCGGCGTCCTGGTAATGAATACGCCCGGCGGCAACGCCGTCAGCGTCGCCGAGCATACTTTCGCGCTGATGCTTGCGCTCGCGCGCTCCGTTCCGCAGTCCAACGCTGCAATCCACGCGGGCCGCTGGGAAAAATCCTCCACCGGAATGGAATTGCGCGGAAAGACACTGGGGCTCGTGGGTCTCGGCCGCGTGGGCACCGAAGTAGCCAGGCGCGGGCGCGCGCTCGAAATGAAAGTTCTGGCCTACGATCCCTACGTCACGCAAGCTGCCGCGCGCGAACTCGACGTCGAGTTAGTCCCGTTCGAAGATCTGCTGCGCCGCTCCGACGTGATCTCGCTGCACACCGCGCTCAGCGCCGCAACGGATAAAATAATCAATGCGGCGGCGCTCGCGCAAATGAAGCGGGGTACGCGCTTGATCAATTGCGCCCGCGGCGAATTGATTGACGAAACCGCACTCGCCGAGGCTCTGCGCTCCGGCCATCTCGCGGGTGCGGCGGTGGACACGTTCGCGCAGGAGCCACCGAAAAATTCTCCGCTCATCGGCTTGCCAAATTTGATAGCCACTCCGCATATCGCCGGTTCCACTGCGGAGGCGCAGGAGGAAGTTGGAACATTAATTGCGCAGCAGGTCCGTGACTATCTCGCCGAGGGCCTGATTCGCAATGCAGTAAACATGCCCGCGCTTTCGGCCGAACAGTACCGCCTATTGCGCCCGTATCTCCAACTCGGCGAACGCCTCGGGGCGCTTGTTGCCCAGGCTGCGCCTTCGGCCAGCTTCAGTCACATCCGCATTCGTTATGCAGGAGAGCCAGCCGAGTTGGGTTCGCACGTAATCCGCAGCGCGGTGCTGATCGGTCTGCTGAATTGCGTTCTCGACGAAAAGGTGAACCTTGTAAATGCTTCGCAAGCCGCCGCCGCGCGTGGGTTGATTGTGGAAGAAACTACGCGGCGCCGCGAGCGCGGCTTTCCGAATACGCTTGAGGTAATTGCGGCCGATGGCGGTGCCGAACTCACCGTCGAAGGAACCGTGGTCCAAGATGGCTCGCCGCGAATTCTCTCGCTCGACGGAATCCCGCTCGAAGCTCCGCTGGAAGGCACTCTTTTGTTGACTCGGAATCGAGACGTTCCCGGCGTGATCGGCATGATCGGCACCGCGCTCGGGAGTCTCGGTGTGAATATCGCCACGTTTGCGCTCGGCCGTCGCACCCCCGTGCATGGAGCCGAAGCCGTCGCGCTAGTCCGTCTCGATGGCGCGGTCGACTCGTCAATTCTAAAAACTATCCGCGCCATTCCTTCCATCACCGAAGCGCGCTTAATCCATCTCCCCGAATTGCCAAAAGATCGCACGCAATCGCGGTCGAGCTGATAATACGCGTCAGATCAATGTAATAGCATTCAAGGAAATGCGGCAGGTTGCGGTAGAAGGTGATGCGGGATAAACTCTTTGGCAGTCGGTATTACTTTCGGGGCGTAGCGCAGCCTGGCTAGCGCGCCTGGTTCGGGACCAGGAGGTCGGTGGTTCAAATCCACTCGCCCCGACCACTTTTCTTCAAACCAATCAAACAGTTACGGCAACTTCCTGTTCAACCACAGCTTCGAGTTTAGGTTCATTAGGTTCAATTGAAGCCAATGAAACCGGAACATCGAAGCCCACTCCACAGCGATTCACCACATCTTTGCGGAACGCCACGTCGTTTTTAATCTGGTCGTAGTGTCCCGACATGCCCTCGCTGCCCCAACCAAGCCAGAAGCGAAGAAGGCCCTCTGGACAGCTGGTATGGTTCTTAAGGAACGTGTCACGAAAACGGCGAAACCCGTGGTTCCCGGACTTCTCGAAGCCGACTGCCGCAAGAGCGGGATGGAGATGGCGGCGGAGAATGTTGGATTGGCTCACCCGTGGCGGTGCCCGCCTCGACCTTCGCCCACAGCTTTCGGGCGATGCTTCGATACCGCTGGACCGTCGTGGGCACCAGCTGGTCAATTTCTCGTCTCATTCGAATCTCCCTATATAAATACATTCCATAGTCATTATTTCTCGGTCTGTTGGTGGATGATTCGGCCCCGGGGCATTCAGGGCAGACGATCTAGCTGGACTCGCTCTGCGGTTAGGCAGGGGCCGCCCTGGCGTAGCTTCGGGGTCCTGTTGTCGAGCGATGCCGAGAGGATCCAGGCGGAGCCGTTTTGCGCGTGGGCACACGGTGGGTGCTGAGCGTCCAGCATCGTCGCTTGGACCCGATTTGCAGTGCGCATTTGACCGTATGGTTGACTGGTCCGGAATTGTGAAAAGCGATCACTCGGCCAGGGCCGAGCGACCTTTTTCGGTGACCGTCCCTTCACCGTCCTTGCGTCGTTCAATCCAACCTTGGCTTTGGAAATACTTGTGAGTCTTCCGAACTAGCTTCTGCCAGGGTGGAAAATTGAATGGAACATTCACCACTAAATCGCTGTCGGGAAACTCAGAAAGAGCGTAATTATGCGCCAGCGGCGCTCAGGGGCTTTCTTCAAAAGCTCAAAATCCTTCTGCGCCATCTTCGCGAACCCGACGTGGCCGACTGTTCGGCCAAACGAAGCACTGCGGTTCCGGACTATTCTACGAAAGCTCTTCTAGAGTGAGTTTGCGGTGTACTTCCAGCTGGAGTTGTCCGCGGCCAGCACGGACTAGCCTCACGAAGTCGCAGCGTTCGTTCAAACGGCGCCGTAACAGGATCAGTCGCGTTTCCAGATTGTCCTAGATGTCCGGCAACCGCAGGCCTGCGTCCAGCCGAATCTCCTTATTTGTGAACGCCATTCTGCCGGTGCCAACGAATGCTTCCAGATGATCCGTCCGGGGATGCCCTTAATCCCGCGGCGTCCGGCAATTCCTGTGCGTCGTTTATAGCCCCGTGGATTGCTCGTCCTCGTCCTGCCGGGTCTCTCTCTCATCTTCCGCGACCGATTGCGGCCACAGCAAATCGGCGACAACCCCATTCTCGGCAGCCGCACGCTCTCTCGCGTGTTGCAGGCATAGTCCGGTTGCGGGATACGTGCCGCCGTAATGAATCTCCATCGTCTCGCCGTTGGCCAGCACCACCTTGTGCATCGCTGCCTTGGATTGGGCACGGGCGTCGTTTAACATCACGCAGTCGATGCAGTTCCCGAATGGCTTGCTGTTGCTGTGGTATATGTTGCGGGTGGCTTCCCCCCGAAGGCGGAATAGTTCCGTCAGCATCTCGGTCAGTGTTCCGGTTGGATTCAACTGATAGTGGAAATCGCATACCTGGATGATTGAGCCGTGTCCCCATGCGTGTTTCGCCGGACGCGCACAATCGACACCGGGCAGGTATTTGTTAATCTCGCATAGGCTTCCGTCATTCATCGAATGTTCCGTGGAAATCAAATTTCATTGCTCGTTCTCCTCGCGCCAAATGTGGCGCTCTTCCTGAAGGGTCGCGCGCGTAAGTTTGGAAATCTTCTAGTGCGAGAATCCCCTGATCGTGAGCCGTTTCACCTTCCCGCGTTGCACGTTGGTCATTCGAACAAATCCTCTGCGGTCACGATTGCGAGGCTCGATCACGATGTCAGTCCGAGTTCGCCGTTCACGTTGCAGATGCGGTCGGGTCCGTTCTTGATCGTGCCTTCGTTGTCCCGCAAGTCGGACAGGCGGCGTGCAAGCTGGAAGCGGTCGAGGATTCCGTATTGCGCGAGTTCCAAGCTGGTGGTGCCGGGATGGTCGTTCAGAAGCAGGACGGCCTTTTCCTTTTGCGATTCCCGTGCGCCGCTCACATCCATGCGGGATGCGGCCAGGTGCGAGGACAACAGGTCGGCCTTGCGTGCGAGCGGCGTTGACCGCCACGGATTCCCGTCACCGGCGGCGGGCCGGTGTGCCGCGCACGCGGCTCGACCGTGGCCCGGGGGGATGCCAGGTTCGGAACTTCATCACCTATGTTTTTCATACTTCCTCCAAGTCAAATTTGCCGTTCAGGTAGCTTTTCTCGACCGGCTCTTCTTCAGCTTTGTACCGTTCAGCCGCGAATGCGGCGGCCCGCTCATGGGAAGCCCAGCCACGCTGGAACTGGGCAAACAGGGAATGGTCGCCTTTGGACTCCATGCGGAATGCCAGGTCGTCTTGTGACTGGATGGATTGCTTCCAATCTTTCCGCTTCAGGACTTTCGCCAGGACTTCAAGGGAGTCATTGTCCCAGTGGAAAGCCTGGGCCGACATGAACCGGCTGACTATCTCGGGGTCAACCGCTTCGCGGTATTCAAACACACGCACGATCAAGTCATGAATCGCTTGGCTCTTCAGGTGTGCCTGCTCTGCCGTCAGCTTGGATAGTGTGGCTGGTGCAGTGGTAGCCGACTCATCACTCAAATCACTCAACTCAGCCCCCGGTTGGACGAGCGCCGTTTGTTTGCAAGGCGAGTCCAACCCTGTACGGAGTACACCAAGTAGTGCAGCGGATTTCGTTGTTGAGTTTAAATCTGGGCAACGATTTCCGTTGTTGAAATCAGCAACGATTTCGTTGTTGAAATCGCCAAATTCGTTGTTGAGTTTCCCCAGTTTTTCGATGTCGATGTGGTAGATGTTCACCGGCCAGCGCATTCTATTTTTGTGCTTCTTGGTGACCGTGACGGCACCGTTGCAGGTGGCCAGAATCGTCTGTCGCCAGTCGATGATGGTCTGGCGTCGGTCGGTGCCGAAGACTTTCATCAACTCCTTGTCGGTGACTTGATACTCACCGGCAGGGATGGTGATGGTCTTGCCGCTCTTGGTCTTGAACGGCTTGCCCGTGCCGCACTTCTCACAGATGTGCTGGAGCATACGGCGCGGGCCGCAGCGGATGACGGACTTCGGAATCTTGCAGGCAATCTTGGCGTATTCTCTACTCATAGCTCAACGGAGGGTCAAGGACGTTTGCGGCCAGCCGGAGCGCGACCGCAAACTCAAGGCGCTCGGCCTTGGTCTTGAAGCTGAACATGATGGCGGGGCAGTTGTGGTCGATGCCGGGCCGGTGCTCTGGCAGGTCAGTGAAATCACGGCTGGCGTCGATGATGTGGAAGCCGCCGTACCGCCCGCTCGCGTGCGCGGCCAGCATGGAGCGCTTGTTGGACAGCACGAATGTCTTGACGCCGGATTCGCTGGCTATTTTTTGCAATTGGTCGAGATGGGGCATTTAAAAATCTCCGTGCCCTGGCTACATTGTTGTGGCTTGTTTGACAGGGCAGAATTTCAGCGACGGTGGGATGCCTGCCCTGTCAGGAGTAGAACATCCGCGCCCGCCGCCCGAAACTCTGCATGCATAATACGAACGCTTTCGGAAAAGTTTTGGGCCTATTTCGCAGGTTATCTCTTGAATCAGTTGCGGCAAATAGTACTGTTTCCAGGAACGCCGCCCCGTGTTCCACTCGGGCGGTGGACAAAATGGGCATCCGGTTCGTGGTTTACATGGCGGCGCTTGACGGCGCTGACGAGGTCGGCTACCAGTTCCTCTTCCCGGGCGACGCGCCGACGATGTCGGGCGCGTGGTTCGTGGGCAACATGCTCGACGGGCCGGAGGACGGCCTGTACCTGTGGGAGCCAATTCCCGGCCTGGACCCCTCGCTCACGGAGGGCGTGGCGCGGCAATGGGCGAAGTTCACGGCCCTAATCAGAGAGGCCGCGAAGCCGCTGAACTGAGGAGATGCCGTCAATGGGAACCATCGTTGCGATTCGAGTGTTGGACGTAGGCGCGGACGGCAAGATGATTGACTCCGGACGTCTTCCAAGCAAACGAAAGCGGCCAGTGGAACGATCAGAGATGTAAATAGGGGGTAGAACAGCAATGAGAGTGAATCTCCGCATTGGAGTTCCTGAAGAATTGGAGCCGCTCGTCCCCCGGCTGATGCACGGCTCCGCTACGCGCATCCCGATGCTGGACGAGAGTGTCCAATGTGTCGTCACTTCGCCGCCGTACTGGGGATTGCGGAAATATCCAGGAGACCAGGACAGCGTATGGGAGGGGGACGCGTGGCGCGGCGCTTATGGCGGCGAGCCAGTGCTGGAGCTCTATGTCCGGCACACCCTCCAGATTTTGCGCGAGCTGCGCCGTGTCCTCCGCAAGGACGGCGTTCTCTTCTGGAACATCGCGGACTCCTACCACAAGAAATCTCTGGCCCTCATTCCGCAACGCATCGCAGTCGCCGCGCAGGAGGACGGCTGGTTGGTCCGCTCGGACATAATTTGGAACAAGCCCAATCCGATGCCTTCGAGCGTCAAAGACAGACCCACAAACGCATACGAACATATCCTGGTGCTGACGAAATCTGCCAAGTATTTTTGGGACATCGACGCCGTACGCGAACCGCACAAGGAAATCTCACTGAAGCGGATCCAGAAAGGTTTGCACCACCGGCACCCGGCGGGCGCGGGCGTGGGGATACCACCCGTGAACACGGAAAAAATGGGGACCCGTTTTTGCAACCCGAAGGGGCGCAACATCCGGGATGTCTGGATGCTTCCCACGTCCTCGTACAAAGGCGCTCATTTCGCGGTATTCCCCGAGAAACTTCCTCGCACGTGCATACTCGCCGCGACACGCTTCGGCGACACCGTGCTCGACCCGTTCGGTGGCTCGGGCACAACGGGGAAAGTAGCCATGTCGCTGGCGCGGCGCTCGGTGCTGCTTGACAAGAATTACGGCGGCGAAAACGGATACCACACGCTTGCTGACGGTCGCTTCCGCAAGTGGATTGTGGTACTCGACGCCTACGTCGAAGGGACGAAATCAAGACTGCCCTTTATGAGCCATATCCAAATCCCGAAGACGACAACGACGTTCAGGCAAATTGTCGGCGTGTTCTGCACGCCAGTCGTCGCCGAGGGAGGCAAAGACTTCACGGGCAGGATTATTTTCGTCGATCAACTCAAGCGGAAGCATCGCTCCGACAAAACCACCTTCACATGGGTCGGAACGACCGAACCGCCCAAGATCTGAGGAGTCTGATATGGACAACCTCTTCCGGCATATCGTTCCGCCCGAGGAATGGCATCCCACCTTTAAGGCGCTTTGGATGGAACGCAATCCTTGGAACGAATGCGTCATTGCCGACTGGGCGATGGGGTTTCAGGATCGCGACAACAAGTTTGTGAAAGAGTTTCAAACAACCTTCAACTCATCGTTTTGGGAACTGTATCTTTTCGCCTGCCTGAAGCACGTCGGCTATTCCGTCGATTTCCAGCACCACGCGCCAGACTTCGTAGCGTCGAAAGGGGACGATCTGGTCTGCGTCGAAGCCGTGATTGCCAGCCACGCCGAGGGCGCGCTGCCCGAATGGGACAAAGAGGCGAAGCTGAAACCCGAAGAGCCGGACCGCAAGAAATTGATTGAAACTGCGGTCCCCAGACTCGCTAACGCGCTCGCGAGCAAGTGCAAACTGTACCGCGATAAATATTCGAAACTGGGACACGTGGAGAAGCGGCCATTCATCATCGCGATTGCGCCGTTTGAGCAACCTCTTTTCTTCCTGCAAACAGATCAAGCCATGAGGAACGTTCTGTACCAATACGACATCCCGATTTCCAAGCCCGTTCCCGAGGAGAACCGACGCATCATCTTTGGGCACGAATATGTGGAATTCTTCACCAAGCCAAACGGTACAAAAATCGAGTTAGGTTTTTTTCTTGACGATCGGATGAAGGAAGTCAGCGCCGTCATATTCAGCAACATCGCGACCTGGGGAAAGGTCCGCGCGATGAACGCCGACCCTAATCCGAACATTCTATTCGGAAGCAAGCGTTTCAACGAACATGGACTAAAACCACACCAGAAGCTGGTGAGAAAGCGGGACTATCGCGAGTCTCTTCTAGACGGCGTTCACATCTTCTTGAACCCTCACGCCGAAACCCCGCTTCCGCCTTCCATGTTCAACTGGCCCGACGTCGAGTACCACAGCATGACCCAAGATGGACTTCCCGACGAGGACCCTAAAGACGGCCATATTTACTGGCGGATGACGCATACCCTCTCCCCGGATGAGCCTGAAGCAAAAGTCGAAGAATATATCGCCAAAACGAATAAGTACGTCGAGGAAGAACAGGCAAAGGACTTGGCGAGAGAAGCTGAAGAAGACTGAGTTACCGAATCCCGCAAGCGACGTTCACTTCTTTCTGCGACGGCCAGTGCGTCATCAGATCGATTCTGTTTTTCTGCCAGTCATCCACTTCTTTTTGCCAAGCGGCCTGCTTGACGTGAAAGTCAGGGTCGTCCAACTTCAAGTCGGGATACCTCGGCGCTGGCGGCAGTATGAACTTGTCCATTATCGCCTTACAGGCTGCCGAGTTCTGCCGCTTCTCCCAAGCCTTGGATCTGGTAAACCGGACGAAAAAGGTCATCGGACAGCTGGAGGCCATTTTGCGCGCTCTCAATGATGATGAACAGTGCGCAGATGTCCTTCAAAGGCTCGCGGCTGCAAGGGGATCGATCAACAGTCTCATGGCCGAACTCATGGAACACCACATTCGCAACCATATGCCGCGGAGCACCAAATCATCTGAAGAGGCTGCCGATGATCTGATCGGGATTGTGCGGACCTACCCGAAATAATCTCTTCGTGAGCACAACGCGCGGCTCGCGCTGCCGATTCGGATGGTTCCGGCATGTTAGAAACTCATTGGATCGAAACAGTTTTTGGTTGCAGAGGCTTGATCTGAACCAACCGCGCTGGAAATCAACCGGCCAGCTGCGCATGACAATATCTCGCGCGTGAAAGTCGCCGACTTTCGGCCAATTTAGCGGATCAGCTTGCGGCAGTCGGCTATGCGGCCCTTCAGTTTTTTGGCCAGAAGGTCGATTAGCGGATGCTCGAGCCCCTCTTTCTTCGTGCGCTTCGTCACTTCCGGAATATTTTCGAGGATGGCCTCCGCGATTTCGACGATGCGAGCTGTCACCGCGTCGGAATCGACGCCGACACCCTGGGCGAGTTTTTGCCACTGATATTTGCCGATATTCCGCAGGCGGTATTCATTTCCGATTTTCATTGAAGAGCGGGCCTTCTGAATGTCGATATCGGGGTAGGGCAGGATGCTCGCAATATCGTAAAGGGGAGCCAGGCGGACCTGCCCAGCCGAGGCAATCAGCAAGGCGTAATTCTTCGCGTGGGCGTCTGTTCCGGCGATGAGCCAGTTGTAGTAGACGGCATCGAGAAAAGTACCAATGTCTTCACGCGATTTCGAGGAAAAGGTTTTTAATAAATCGACGATGTCCCGGACGCCGGGACCGCCGTCGCTCTGATACTTGCGGGTCGGCTGGATGCTTAGAGCCTGGCATGTATCCTCCTGATGGACGCGCCGCCAGACGTTCCCGGCGTGGACCCGGTCGTAGCGCTCGATGACAATGGCGATCTCATCCTTGAAGCGCATGACTTCCGAATTTGCGACTGGGAGCCCGATGGCGCGTCCCAGCTCAAGGCAAAAGTGCTCATTCTCCGCGTGCCCATCGAAATGAGCCGTCGGCGGTTTGAGGATGTGCGTGGTCGGCGTGCGGCCGGAAGGAATGCCCCACCGGCCTTCCTCCAGGAGCAGTGCTGTTTTTGGCTGCGCGCCGGCGAGACTGAACTGGCCGGTGTCGCGCGGATTGCGCCACGCGGCGTGGTCCTCTCGCAAGGAATGAAGGCGCTGCGCGATGTCGCCCGGCGTCAGCCATTCGATTTCCGGAGGCTGTTTTCCCAGGATGGCGTCGAGACGGTCGGGCTGCACGAACTGCACCGCGCCCGCGCAATCCTCACCGACCCCCGCGATAAGGTCGAAGGCGTTGCGGGACGAGACCTGAAATTTCTTGCCCCATTGATCGAGGACCTTTTCGTTGTCCGGCAGCAATCCCCATAGAAACGGGTCGGTTTTTGAATTCCCGTGCTCACCGAGGGTGAGGGGCATCGAGAGGGAGAGGGGGTAGGCGTCAGCGGCGTTTCGCCACTTTTCATCGTAGACGAAAGAGACGCGCCCTTTCATGTCGCGGAAGAAACGGCCCATCTCGCGACGGTCAAGGATGGCGATCAGTTCCCTGATCTTCATTTGCGCCTCTTCCGGGCCGCCTCGACTATCGAATCGAGAATGACGGGTTGCGCCAAACTCGTGCCTTTTGTCGGTTTGTCCACGGTGAGAACGATGTCGAGCGCATCCGCGGTGCGCAGCACGAGGCCGATCTCGAGCCGCGGTTTGCCCTGCTCGACATCGACAATCCATTGCCGGCTCACGCCGACTTTCTCGGCCAGGGTCTTCTGGTCAAGACGCAGGGCTTTTCTGCGCTCGCGGATAAGAGCCCCCAGATCGATCGGTGTACGAATACGCATTTATCACCTCTATTCCCAATGTCAGCGAACGATGACATTATACCAATGTCAGCGAACGATGACATTATACCAATGTCAGCGAACGGCGACAAGAGGGAAAGTCGGCGAATGGCGACATTTCGCAATGTCAGCGAACGGCGACATGGGCGGTGATGCGGGCAGACGCAATGGGACTACCCGCACCACCCGCCACTAGGCCAGCGGAAGCGGCGGATTCGGATCGAAACGTGCCGGGATTTCTCTACGTTGCGATGCGAAGCGATTTGGATCTTTCGCCACCGGATCAACGCCCGGCCATCCTTGCCCGCGTCCAGTCAATTCACACTCGAAACGACGCCAGACTTTACATTGAGAGTGTTCGCCAAAAGATTCACGCCGCTCGCGCGCTCACCTCGACGTAGCAAAATCCCTGACTCCGATTTCGCCGAGGGTCATTAGCGCACGCGGACCGTGCTGGCGATTTCCCTCCAATGGTTTGATGCTGGCGAGCGTAAGAGAATTTTAGAAATTGCGCCGGAGTTACTCGTGCGAAAAATCCAAAAAAGGATCGCAAACCGTAGTAGGTCGTGTCAGCAGCTTGGCCCATTTTGCGAACACGATAGGCCAGCAATCATGGCCTAAAACATTTTCCTGCCTCCGCTTTTCTAACCAGAACCCGATCCTGAACAGAAAGCGACATTCCCCGTGTCGCTATTCACCCACCCTTCCCCAATCTTGAACCCCGCAAACCTGAACGCCGAATTCCAAACCGAACTGCCCTTTCTCCTCCTGCCCTTCCTGCGGAAAGACTGCGCCTAGACCGCCCGCTTCTCCTGTCAAGGGTCTCCGCCTTTCCGCACCAAAGCCCTCCGTCATCATTGCGCATGAACTGTCGCAAACCGCGCGCACCGATTTCCTGGGGACGTGGTCCACAGACTGTAGTCTCTTAACCAGCAGCAACCTTGAATATCCACGTTGCCAATTCAATGACTTACGGGCACTGCGGAAACAACCCTTTTGAACCGCCATCGGTTTTCAACAAGTAGCGGCTTCGGAGGCTGGCAAAAGGACCCGCGGTCCGATAATCCGACCCAAGGGGAAGTCAATCGATAAAGACAAGTGCATTACTCGGGATCTATCCCCGCGAGTGCGATGCCACCACAAACTTCCCCCAAGCGGACTTCTGGCTCGCGTCGTTGAAAGTTTGTTCCGGCGCATATCTTCCGTTCAGCGGATATTTTTGGCGAGGAACAGAGTTGAGTAAATTCGCTGCACAGCATAGAGGGAGTGGGCGCCGTCCGGTGTAATGAGCGCGTGACGCATGGTAACCATCGCGGTTTTGTCCGTCGGCGAGAAATGTGTCCAGAGCTTTTGCTGGCCGTTGGTGAGGTTCAGATCATAGATATCAATCGCATCCAAGCTTCCCCGACGTTCAAAAAAGATGTTTTGTGAACCGTTATGCCACTCTAAAGGGAAATCGCCTCGGACCACGTTTTTGATCTCCGTCGGCTCGCCGCCACCGATCGGTTGTATCCAGTAGTGATTTTCGCCATCGGTGGTCAAGAAATATTGACCATCGGGTGAGGCGCTCATCGCGACGTCGTGGGAAAAGACCGCATACTGTCCCTCATGGGTAATTTGGTGTGCCGCACCGCTAGGAATGTCCTGCAGATAAGTAACGGGAGCATGTCCCGCAGCCGACGCGACCACCAAAATCTGCTTGCCATCGGGCATCCAAGTTCCGACGATATAGTTCAAACCCGGGGGCGCGCTCAGGGAGCTACTCTCGCCCACTCCTGTGGGAATAATCCTGAGATGATCCAGACGAACGGGGTCAAGAGCAAGCGCCCATTTGCCGTCAAAGGAGAATCCCAACCCTGCTCCCTGGCCGATCAGGGCGGGAGATGAGCCATCCGTTGCCTGCGTGTATAGGTTGTAATCGGAATTGGGTCCGGTGACGTAGGTGTTCAGAAGAAACATCCGACTGTCGCGCGAAATGGCTGAGAGGTTCTCGAAGGGGAAGAAGCTGAAATCGCGGACTTGCCCACTTCGTGTATCGGCAAAGACCTGCTGATCTCGCTGCGTATCAGAGTTGACCAGGACGTCGCCATCTTTGGATATATCCTGGAAATGCAGCACAGCTGGACTTGACAGCAGTGTTCGCTGCTTACCGATCAGATTGACGGAGCGAAGGGACCTGGGTTCGCTTCCGTCGGCAGCGGTAAACCAGATTTCGCTGCCATCCGGCGCCCACGCCAGCCCCTGGATGGAGCTGAACTCCTGGGTCAAGGCTTTCCGATTGCCTTGGAGATCTACGAAGTCAACCACGCCCCGATCATCGCCATAGGTGGAATGGTCGATGAAGGCAATCTTGTCGCCGGCGCGTGAAAAACGCAGGTCGCTAATATAGCCCTCGTTCTGGTACAGCACCTTGCCAGGCGGGAACTCGAGCTGGAAGTGATTCTTAACCTTGTGGCTGACGGCAAGCGCCGAGCCGTCGGGCGCCCAGTCGGCGTCGGTCACGTTGTCCAGTAGCTCGCGGGTGGTTCCCCCACCCAGAGGAACGCGTGCCAGCCGCCCGACAGGAGTCCACTTCACGACAAAGTCGGGATTCAGCAGCACCGCTAATTCTCCGGTGGAGGAAACGCTCAGAATGCTGGCATGAAGGTTGAGCGACTGCGCCTCGGCAGTGTCTGTGCGCGTAGAAAAAAGTTCCGTGGGCTTGCCATCGCCGGTTCCATCGTAGACCACGGTGCGCCCATCCGGAGCAAACCGCGCGCGGCGAAGGTATGCCGAACGAAAAGTAATCTGGGTAAATGCTGGATGGCCTGCCTGGGGATGGTTCAGCAGCAGGGTCGCAATCACGCCGATAGCTAATGCCGCCAGCACTGACGCGGCAACCAGAATTCGGGATCGTGTTTTTCTCGTGTCTTTCAGAGCGCGCAAACTCGCAGTCGAGGTTCCAGCGCTACTACTTAAAGAATCAAGCGCAAAGGCCAGATCGCTAGCCGACTGAAAGCGCGCCTCCGGCTTCTTTTCGAGGCAGCGTTGCGCGATCCTTTGCAGCCCGAGCGGCACGTGCACTCCGCTCTCGGCGAGGTCAGGTGGTTCCTCTTTGAGGATCGAATTCATGACCTCAATTCCTGAGTCGCCGTAGAACGCACGGCGTCCCGATACCATCTCGTAGAGAACGGTGCCGAAACTGAAGACATCGGAACGATGGTCGATCGGTTCGCCGCGCACCTGCTCAGGAGACATATAACCGGTAGTGCCCAGTACGGTGCCGACGGAAGTTCGGTCCACATTGGTGAGCGTTTGGTCGGCACCGGCAGCCCTATTCACCACCTGCTTTGCCAGTCCGAAGTCGAGAACCTTGACTCGTTCATCGGGCAGGATGAAGATGTTTTCCGGCTTGAGGTCACGATGCACAATACCTTTCTCGTGAGCTGCCGCGAGTCCCTTTGCAATTTGCAGGCTATATTCATTCACCCGTCGCTGCGGAAGAGGACCAGCTTGCAGCCGCTCGCGAAGTGTCTGGCCTTCGAGAAATTCTGAAACCAGGAAATGAACCCCGTCCTGCGAGCCAACGTCGTGGATCGCCATCAGGTTGGGATGGTTCAGGGCGCCGAGAATGCGGGCTTCCTGCTGAAAGCGGCCCAGACGGTCCTGGTCGGAAGAGAGCGATTGAGGAAGAATCTTAATGGCAACCACACGCTGTAATCGCGTGTCGCGCGCACGGTACACTTCTCCCATGCCGCCCGCGCCTATTAATGACTGAATTTCGTAAGGGCCAAGCTTTGAGCCAGAGGTAAAGGACATGCGCAGACATTATACGTGCGCGACCGCGATACCTAAGGCTTAAAACAATTCGTCATGGGCGGCTGGGCGCTAATCCGGAAATTATCCAGAAACGGGGTTGTGGGAAATAGCTCCTGCCTTGTCGCGTAGTGTTTACTGATGACTATCGGGAGAAGGGTTGCCTCAACGGGGGGAACGGTTTCTTCTTGATTGTCAACGTGGGGCACGCTGGCTATCTTCCGTCCTCCAGATTCATTGACTAAGCGGCAGCCTTTTTCACGAGTCAAAGACTGCGCCCCAAACAGCGGACGCAACGGTAGAGACTGTCTGTCCCCGTTTCCGTGCTCCTCGCCGGAAGGTGCATCCGTGACAAGATTGCGTTGACGAGCTTTTTCTCGCGCAGGATGCAACGGTCGGCTTCGAATGTAAAGATGCCGCTCTTCTTGTTGTAGCTCACGCGACCGCGAGGGTATCGCTCATATTGGGAGTTCGGGACGACTCCCCTCTTCACCAGTAACCTCCAATACCGCTGGTGGTCGCGCTCGTGAATCAGGTAGCCGCCGAAATTCATGGCCTGAGCGACCGGTGTGGAATCAATCCAGAGCTTCTCACCGACAAGATAAATGATGCCGACCTCGGGCGCTCGCGTCGGTTTCCCCTTGCTCACGCGGCGACCGTCTGACGCCGCTGCGCTTCCTTGACGAACCGGACGACGCTCGCTCCGGATACACCATATTTCTTCGCAGCATTAGTCAGCGACATTCCGGTCAGCCGGTCGCGGACAAGCGCGTCGTGGTCAATATTGAGTGGTGCTCGCCCGAGACGTTGGCCTTCCAGCTTTGCCCTTCGCATCCCTGCCCGGATGCGCTCGACGAGTATGCTCTTTTCCAATTCGGCGATGCTGCCAATCAGGGTGATAAACATCCGTCCCATGGGTCCGCTGGTGTCAATTGCCTCGCGTGCTGAAATGAACTCGATTTCGAGGTCGTGGAGTTCATCCACGATTTCCAAAAAGTTTTTGGTGCTGCGGGCAATACGGTCGAAAGCCGCGACCAAGAGGACAGAGAATTCTCCTCGCCGTGCATCGGCCATCATGGCGTCAAGCCCGGGACGACGTGCCTTGCTGCCGGAGATTCCTCGGTCGCAATATTCGCGGCTAACCTCGAAGCCTCTCTGTGTTGCCAGCTTTCGCATGTCGTACAGCTGCGTTTCCACGTGTTGGTCTGGCGTGCTCACACGTGCGTAGATGGCTGCTTTTTTCATTACCCGGTTCCTCCTCTGTATCTCGCTCTTAGGGAGTCGTTTTGATGTAGGTAGTCGTCGTGACCTTGCCGGTGGTGCGGTCCACTTCCGTGTACGTCTCAATGGGACCGCAGCGGTTCACCGTCACAATCTTGTCCTTACTGATGAACGTCTGCGGCATTGGTGCCGTCTCATTTCTCTTCTCGCTCATGGGTATTCCTCCCTGGCGAACTTGACGAACGCTGCATAGACGATGACTTCTTCCGGGGTATCTTTCGCTTTCAACCACGCTTCGTACAACGCACGGAGTCTCTGGTCTCGCGCGATCGAAATGGGGGATAACATGTCGTAACCCGTGTCCTCAAAAATACGTTGGCGAAGAGTTTTACTCATCGAGGGACTCCAAAATTTCCTCAAAGCCGGTCCATGCTCTTTCCATGGCTTGAGCCAATTCCAAATGCAGGGCGGTTGCCGATTCGTAATAGGCGTGTCGGCGATATGATTCGGCGGCATCAAGAAGGTCACGGAGGCGACTTATTGCCGCTTCCATATCGTCACACGCGACCATGGGGTCAAGTTTCGAGATGGTGCCATCCGGGTACTTCAAGATTTGGACTCAGCCATAGCCTTATTCATTGTCCTTTCGAACCGAAAAAGGGCAATCACCAATTCCATCTCTGATTTCCGAGCCTCACGTCGCAGCTCCCGAAAAGATTCTCGAAATGCCGGGTATGCGCAGGCCTCGGCGTTGGTTATCAGGTCACGAGTCCTCGACAGCCAGTAGTGCACTTCGTCGAACCGGATGAAGCAATTCCGCTTGCTCAATCTTCCGTCCTGTCTTGAAGGCGCTGAACCCTCTGCCACTGTGCGCTCCACCGAGAAAAGGCTCTATTGCCCCACTTCACTGGCCACCAAATGATAGGTGTAGCCGTGCTCCCCGGGTCGCCGGGAGTACACACGACCGGTGTACTTTTGTCCCTTGGGTATCTCGCGCACTGACGGTGCAAAGCCGACGTGAGGTCCGTCGTACATGAAAAACTTCGGCGACGCTTCGCCAACCTCCGCCGAATTGCGCTCATTCGATTTGCTTCTTAGCAGGAAGCGCCGTGCGTGCCAGAACGAGCGACCGTCATTCCACAGGATGCGGACCTCGCCGGGGCGCTCGCCGATTTGCTCGCCGAAAAGGGCCGCGCTAAAAACGTGGGTGAATTTTTGTTCCCTCATGCTCGAACTCGATTCACCTTCTTCGTGCGCCATGTCATCATTTGGGGTGCCCTACAGAATCGAATTTTGGTCTCAAGACGTTGTATCGTCCGCTCCATTATACCACCGGCAAAAAGCGGAAAATTAGTCTGCGGATAAGGGTTTTATTTCGAGGATGTTTAAGGACCGGAGGTTCAAATCGGCCATGCCCAATCTTAGTGGCGCTCAGACGCGTGGTCGGTCCCTCTGCCATTCGTCACTTGCGTGGTCTTTAGTTAACTCGCGGGATGGCTTTTCAAAGCATCTGTGTTGGGCATTTGCCTCACAAATTGACGTATGCCATGAGAATGTCATGCTAGGACGGTTGGGAGATCACGGGTGTTCGACGTGCGGGCTGGCTATCGATTCATATTGAGGGAGCGGCTGTGAACGAGATCGTAGAAAAGATACTGCGAAAGACCCCGTTGTTCGCAAGCCTGACCGATAAGGAAATGGAGGCGTTGGCCGCGCGAGTGAGCAACAGGCGTTTTGAGCGTGGCGCACTATTGTTCAGCGAGGGTGACCCGTGCACTGGTCTTTTTCTTGTGGCATCGGGCAAAATTCGGATTTTCAAGCTTTCAGTAGCGGGTCGTGAGCAAGTTCTCGCTGTGGAAGGACCGGGGAGTTCTTTCGCAGAGCTTCCAGTGTTTGATGGAGGTAATTATCCTGCCTCGGCGTCTGCGTTGGAGGACGCCGAAATACTCTTCATCTCGCGCAAGGATTTTCAGAATTTCTGCCGCGAACATCCAGAAGTAACGCTCAAAGTGCTTGCAGTAGTTGGTTCACGGCTGCGACGCCTGGTCGGAATCATCGAAGACTTATCGTTCACGACGGTGAGACAGCGATTGATCGCCCTCATCCTACGACTAGCACAGGCGAGCGGGACGGCCTCGAAAGAGGGCGTCCGCGTGGAACTAACGAAGACCCATCAAGACCTGGCGGCGGAATTGGGAACAGTGCGAGAACTTGTCTCACGCAATCTGAGCCGACTCCAGGCTGAAGGATTCCTAGAAGTGGACGGTCGCAGGATTATAGTGAAGGACCTCGCGGGCCTAAGGCGCGAACAGACGGCTTCTGAGTAATCCTTTTACTTTCAGATTCTTGCAGGCCGTAGTGACTTTGGTCACTGCCTCTTTGCGGCTACCGCTCCAGACTCCGAGTAGTGGCGGAGGTAGTTATGAACTTCAATGATCAAACCAAAGTGAAGGATATTGCGCTTTCGAATCCGGCGGCCAGGCAGATTCTCGAAGACGCCGGGCTTGACTACTGCTGTGGTGGTGGAAAGTCACTGCATGAAGCGTGCTTGCATGCAGACGTACCGGCTGAAGAGATTTTGAAGCGCCTGCGTGAAAACAGCAAACACGTAAGTCCCGACGAAGCAAATTGGGCGTCCGCACCGCTTGTTGATCTGACACGGCATATCCGCGATAGACACCATCGATATGTTCGTGAGGCAATCGCTCGGGTCCAACCTCTGTTGGACAAGGTAGAAGCAAAACACGGAAAGAGTCACTCCGAAATTGCAGATATCCGGAGACTCTTCACCGAAGTTGGGCGAGAGATGATCATGCACATGCAGAAAGAGGAACAGATTCTGTTTCCGTATATCGATGCACTGGAGAAGGCGACAAATGCACATAGCTCTGTCGAGCCTCCCTTCTTCCAAACGGTGAGGAACCCGATTCACGCCATGATGAAAGAGCATGATGCTGCGGGAGAATTGGTGAAGCAGATTCGCAAAGCCAGTTCGGAATACACGGCTCCGGCAGATGCATGCACAAGTTATAAGGCGGTGTACCAGGATTTGAGACAGTTCGAAGCGGATCTTCACCAGCACGTGCATCTGGAAAACAACATCCTCTTCCCGCGTGCAGTGGAAATGGAAACCGGAGTCGTCTAAGGTGCCATGTCGATTTCACTCAAAGCACCAGTGATAACCGCCAAGAGCGAGGGCCATTCCTCGCTCTCTCCCGCCCAGATAATGGAAATTGCTCGCACGCGTGAGGCGTCTCTTTCGCGCCTTCTCATGGCCTATATCAGCTCTGGGCTTGTTTTCATGCTGCTGCCAGGCACGTTCCTCGGGTTATGGAATCTCCTCCAGATCAGCGGGCGAGAGAGCGCCGCGTCCATTTCGCCCGCATGGTTACAGGCTCACGGACATGCACAGGTGTTCGGCTGGATAGGGAGTTTTATTTTGGGCATTGGTTTCTACTCGATTCCGAAGTTGAGGGGCGCAACGAAGCCAGCCTTCGGTACGGCGTGGGCATGCTGGGCAATGTGGACAATCGGGGTGGCAGTACGTTGGGCCGCAAATGTTTACGCGTGGGAGTGGCGTTGGCTGCTTCCACTCTCGGGTGTCCTAGAACTGGCAGCATTCCTGATTTTCTTCAGGGCCGTTTCACAGCACCGGCCTGAAGATTCTGGCAAGGATCGACTGGAGCCATGGATTTGGGTGGTGATCAGTGCAAGTACAGGATTTCTGATTTCACTCATCACAAATCTGGCGGCGTGCTTCTATCTTGCATTGCGCGGCACAACCCCAGCGTTATCGCACCGTCTCGACCAACGCTATCTCGTATTGGTCGCATGGGGATCTTGGTGCCGTTCGTTTGGGGATTCAGTACCAAGTGGATGACGGTGTTCCTTGGTCTCAAGCCGGTTCGACCCAGCCTGCTCTTGAGCGCACTCGTGCTGAACTCTGCGGGTGTTGTTCTGACCCTCGTGGGATGGGCCTCTGAAGCGACTCCGTTCTTTGTGGTGAGCACAGCTCTGGCAATTGCGGCGGTACGAATGTTCGAGCCCGCACGACAGGAGCCGAAAACGCGCGGTGTGCACCGGAGTTTCCCATTCTTCGTCCGCGTGGCCTATGGCTGGTTGCTGGTGGCAGCCTTGCTTGGGGTGGGCGCGGCACTCTGGGATTCATCTGGAGGAATTTGGGGCGCTTCCCGGCATTCGCTGACGGTCGGATTCATTGCAGTGATGGTCTTTTGCGCAGGGCAGCGCGTTCTGCCTGCGTTGGCGGGAATGCTGCTATTGTGGAGTACCGGGCTGATGCTTGCTGGACTCGCACTCCTCACAATCGGATGTACCCTCCGCGTTTCCAGCGAGGTTCTCGCATATCAGGGATATGCCAATTGGGCGTGGTCCGTATTGCCGGTCTCGGCGCTGCTTGAATTGGCGGGGATCACGGCCTTCGCCATAAATATTTTTGGCACGTTCATTTTAGAGCCGAGTCACGTGCAGAAACAGCCTTTGGTCGTGGGGATAAACTAGGTACCTTCATATGGTTATTTCGAAAGGGGAGTAAGTCATGAGCGATAGTCTGAAACAAACCGCCAGTTCTGCCGCTATTCGTTCGCCGGGACCGCTCGAAAGTCCAATCCTCTCGTTTGACTTAAATGCTGAGATTGAACGATTGCGTGGCGAAAATGCATGGCACGGTGGACGGAATTCAAAAACGCTGGTGAAGCATCCTGATTTTCGCGTGGTACTGACAG
>Ga0224545_1000036_pt1 | contig 29488 bp, 34 predicted proteins | sample 714P12024metaG_FD_179906 | JGI IMG/M metagenome (GOLD analysis project Ga0224545, IMG submission 179906) | Peat soil microbial communities from Stordalen Mire, Sweden - 717 P1 20-24 | ecosystem: Environmental > Terrestrial > Soil > Wetlands > Peat | place: Sweden: Norrbotten County, Stordalen... | reverse complement strand
AAACAAGGCAGCCACAGAGACGCGATTCGTGCGCCGTGGGAAAGGTATGTTCGCACGCAGAAAAAATACGAATAAAACCCCTTGAAACGGTCGGCGTCGTTAGAGATAACGCGCTAACCGGACAAGTAGAGTTCTAGTACACCGCTGTCCGGTAATCCGATTTGTAGGGCATTGGGATCTTCGCGATGCAATCAAAACTGTGAGTGCAAACTTGATCGACGATTCGGAGGGCAAGACTACAGGTGTGCTCTTGAGCGAGATTGCCGCGCGCTGGCGAGCCTGCGATCGAGCACGACGGCGGCAAAATGGGTACATGCCATTCGCTCCCGCTGGAACCGGGCGCTGAAACGAGCCCCGAGGCGACGGGCGAGAAAGTTCAGCGAGCTGAGAATCCTGCAGTAAAACCGCACCAACCGGAGCTTTGTGGAATCCCGCGCTCCGATGCGAGGACACAGGTCCAGGAGCATCCAAAGACTGGAACAAGAGTTCGGGTCATTTCCTTCTTTGTCCAAACCAGCCAGACTGCGGACTTCTTCGGAGAGTTCTCTGTTGTACGCGGACCAAATCGCTGCACGGCAATAGGAGATGCCCCAATGTAATGTGAAGGCTACGGCCAGCGCAACAATCAGACCGAGGAGCACTAAGAAACTCCCGCTACGGCCGCGATCGGCATGCGATCTTGGTCGGAGACCCTTGCAAATGTGTAGGCAAGAGAGAGAGGGAGCCAGGTACCCAAAAGGGGTGGAATATAGCGCCAGGCCGCGACACTGGGGAAAAAACTATGCAGACCATAGGTGACCGTGTGACCTGCGAAGAAGACGCCAAAAGCGGTGACGATCAGCACCAGACGCGTGCGCGCGTGATGGCGTCTTAGCACGATGGTCCACAAGACATAGGTGAGAACCATTCCAACGAAATACAAATTCGCGGAGAATTCGGCGGCAAAATCCGTGGCAAGCAGTTCGCGTTTCTGTTGAATGACGAGCAGGGAATATGCGGCGGTTGCGGCCAGGGAGACAAATGCCAGGGTGCGGACGTAGCCCGGAACTTTACTCTCCCGGAAGGCATGCGAATAGAGACTGATGATGGCCCCAAACATCACGACGGTAAGCAGGGCGTCCGTGTAGTAGTAGCAATAGGCGTATTGCGTGGAGGAAACGCCGTAGGCTTTATACACGACGTAGCGGATGACTGTGTCTGCGGCCAAGCCGAATACATAAATGTTAAGCGTGAGGTAACGAAAGAAATCGCCGCGGCGAACCGCCCAGACCACCACGGAAACTTCCGCGAGGAAGCTAATCAGCCAGAGCGCATAGTCGAACGAGCCAAGCATTCTGATTGGCAAACAACCTTGGCCCGTATCGGGTTCAGGTTAGTTGGCCGTTGGTCCGGGAGGCACGGGTGGTCTCGGAACCGGATCACCGCCCTGTGCCGTCATCGCGACCGAAAGCGTGTGCCCAGGCAGCGAACTTTCAAGCGTCCTTTTCCACGCTACCCCAGCCACCACTACAGACATCCCTAGAACTGCCACCGCTAGCTTCTTACTCATGTCAGCCTCCCGCGTCCCTTTTGGAACGCGGGTTTAGCCTACGCGCTGGCAGCTAGAGCGTCAATAACCCGACGGGTCAGCCGGAATGTGCGGTTCGCCTTCCCGGCCGACCGTTAACGTACACCCACCTCCATCTGTATGCAATGCTCCAGCCAGGTTCTTGAGCGTGAGAGGGAATCGTGGGGCAAGTGTGCGGTTATCCGGTTGATCAGGAGTTAGCGATTCGCTAAAGGAAGATGATAAGGGGCGTGACGATTGTCCGTTGCGTTAGAGGATGCCGCAGCCCAAATCGAAGAGTGGAATTTTTGCTTCGACTAGAGTGCCGGGTTCGGCGAGCGATAGGATCATTGCAGCTTCGCGTACTCGGATTTGGCGGCGATCAGGATGGGGATATCGGGGTCGGCGTCTTTCCACAGCGTGAGAAAATCTTTGTAGGCGGCGAGGGCGAGGACGCGGGCGGCGTCGGCATCCGCACCCTGCGAGGTCTTCGCTTGCAAAGCGTTGGCGCGAGCCACTCCCAGTTGCGCTAACGCTCCCGTCCAGCAGTTCCAAACGATGCCGCTGTGATCGAGAATCTTCTGAAACTCGGCTGCGGCAGCGCTGCCCTGTTCGGCTGCCAAGTATGCCTCTCCGCGGACATACACGGGATAGAGGCAGGAAATATTGGCGACGAACGCAATTTGCCCCAACTCGATTGCTGAAGCAGCTTGCAGGGTATTCAGGGCGGCAGCCGGGTTCCTTCTGTCCAGTGCCAATTGCGCCTGAATCGCTGGCAGCCAAAGCGACTGCATCTGCGTGTCAAGCGAGTAGCGTTTCCCTAAGTCTTGAGCCAAGGACTCGGCTCGCGCCGTATCGCCCGCCATGGCAAACGCAAGCGCGGCTTCACTCTCGACGCCCTGACTCATCGGAGCCAGCTTCAAAGCCTCTGCTGCTGACCTCCGGGCTTCTGGGGCATTGCCGTAAGCCGCTTGTTGCACAGCAGCATTCGCCTGCCATATTGCCCCATTTTCCTTTCCGTCCGCCCGGATGGCGGAGTCCACGGCCCGCTTGGTCAGTTCCAGCGCCTTGCCCACATGACCGCCATTCGCCTCGGTGTCGGATGCGAGCGCCAGTCCCATGTTCTCTTCGGGCTTGCCCGCAAACCACTGTTGCTGTTCCGCCATCGCCCCTGAGTCCCTCCCGAGGAAGGCAAAAGCGTAGAGAGCATTGTGGAGTAAGGCGTTATCTAGTTTTCGCGCCTGCGCTTCGTGAATGACCTGCCGCGCCTCGTCGAAGCGTTGCAAGGAGAGCAGGCTGTTGCCAAGGTCTGCGTAGGGGCCAGCATTATCCGGGGCGAGGCGGAGGCTTTGGCGATACGACCCCGTAGCCCGCTCATACTGTCCCTGCAACGCGTACACGTCGCCCAGATCAAGATGTGCTCTGTATTCCCGTGGATAGCTCTCAATCTCCTCCTGATACGTCTGGGCCGCTTTGTCCAGTTCTCCGGTTACACTTCGATAGTAGGTGGCGGCGATCAGCAGCTTTTCCCGTTCGCTGGCATGTTCCCGCAACTGGAATGCTTTGGTGAAGTACTCGCTGGCCCGCCCTAGCTCGGCGAGACTCAAGTAGCCGCCGCCCACCCCCCTGTAGCCCATGGCAAAATTCGGATCAAGCTCGATGGCTCGTTGAAGGTAAGGCAGGGCTGCGGTTGCGCCTTTCTCGTTCTGGGCCTTTTCGCCAAGGCTGTACGCTCTTAGAGCTTCGAGCGAAGACGTGGTGGCCTCTGCCAGCGGAACATCTAACTTCTGCACCGTAGCCAGCGATTCACCCAGTTCGCCGCGCAGCTTCGATGCCGCCTGGCCCAGCGTGCCCAGCACCTTCTCCTTAGACGCCGCCGTCACCTGCTCCTCGGCCAGCGTGTCTCCGTTGCGGCAATTCACTGCCTTCAACCCCAGCACGTATTCGCTGCCCAGACTGCCAATCGTTCCGGCAAGGTAAGCTTTGCTGCCCGCCCGCTGGCAAAGCTCGCGGGTGACCTCGGGCGTGAGTTTCGTGCCGGGCGGGCGGGTCATCTGTTGCAAGGTCTTCGCCACTTCGCTGTCCGAGAGCACATTCAAGAAAGGCGATTGCCGCAGTGAAACATTGAGGGCCGTTTTTAGCGTGTCGTCGAAGATGGCATCGCCAGTGGTGTTGGTGAAGTCGGAAAGCACGATGGTGTCTTTCTCGGTGAGGGCCTGAGCGCGTCGCGCAAAATAAAGCCACGCGCCCACGGCTAGACCGATGACCACTACCGCAATCGCGGGAACGAGAATCTTCCAGAGTTTTCTGCCCGCTGCAGGAAATTCGCTGACCTTCACACTACTCGATGAGGAAGGCACAGCAGTCGCAGAACCGGATGCTAGCGATGGCTGCTGCGATACGACTTGCGAACCAGCATCCTGCGCCCCAGCAGCCGTCCCAGAACTGGCTGCTGGCACTCGGCCCGTGTCCGTATCCCGCTTCAGCCGTTGCAACTCAGCACGCATGTCCGAGGCATGCTGATAACGCAGCTCCCGATCTTTCTCCAGCGCACGATTGATGACGTGCTCGAGTTTCGCTGGAATTTCCGGGTTCAGCCGCACCGGAGCGACCGGCGTGCGATTCAGAATGGCGTCAAAAATCTCCGCCGAGCTGCTTCCCGAGAATGTTTGTTTTCCCGTCACCATTTCATAGAGCACCAAACCGAAAGAAAAAATATCCGTGCGGCCGTCCAGTTCTTTTCCCCGCGCCTGCTCGGGCGACATGTACGCGAGTGTGCCCATAGCTGCGCCGGGCATGCTCAATTGCTGCGCATCCTGAGTCATCGTGGCATCGGCGTCGGCTCCCGGCTTTGCGTGCAGTTTTGCCAAACCGAAATCTAGAACCTTGGCATGGCCACGCTTGGTGACAAAGATATTGGCGGGCTTGATGTCGCGATGAACGATGCCTTCGGCGTGCGCGGCGTCGACCGCGTCGGCAATTTCGATAGCCAGCGACAATGCCGATTCGATCTCCATTGGCTGTCCGCCAATGCGATGCTTCAGCGTGAGTCCGTCCAGAAATTCCATGGCGATGAAAGCTTCGCCGTGTGCGTCATCAATCTCGTAGATGGTGCAGATGTTCGGATGATTCAGCGCAGAGGCGGCCCTGGCTTCGCGCTGAAAGCGGCTGAGTGCTTGCGGGTCTTTGGCTACGTCGTCGGGCAGGAACTTGAGGGCCACAAACCGGCGGAGTTTGACATCCTCAGCCTTGTACACCACACCCATTCCGCCACCGCCGATCTTCTCTACGATGCGGTAATGCGATATGGTTTTGCCGATGAGCGGGTCCGCGCTGGGCACGTCGAGCACATCTTAGGGTGCGATGAGAGGCAAGTCAACGAAGAGAGACTGCACGTTGAGCTAGGTCCGGATGAATGGGCTTACCGGGCATGTGAAGTAATAGAAAATACCTTGTACGAGAGTCCGGGTGATCAGGAGTTATGCGTTCTTTCATTCAGGCGAGTTGTTTTTCCAGGGTGAAAGAAGATGTTAGCTGGATGGCTTTGTGCAAGGTGCGGTACAGCGGGCAGTGCATGGGGTAGAGGCCGTGGACGCGCTCGACTGTTTCGAGCGATTGTTCCGGGGCCGCGAGGCGCATGGCCAAATGGATGCGGCTGATTACCAGGACGCCTTCGTCCGTTTCCACTTCGCCGGTGACTTCACCCACGAGCTTGCCGTTGCTGGCATCAATGTGGCGCGCTTCCAGCGCACCTCCGAAGGTGCCGAGCATTCAACCGGCGGTTGCGGCGATCACGTAATCAATTGTGGCGGCGTGAGACTCGGTAAGTTTCGCGGGATCCACTTTGTAATGCTCGGCGATGCCGCCGTGGACGCTGAAGACAACCGGCTGCGCTTCACCGGGCAAGTAGGCGATGCGAAGCGGGCCGACTTTTCTCTCGATACGAGATTTGGAAACGTAAACAACTTTCGACATGGGCGCCTCCTGGTAAGGTCGGCTTAAAACAATGATGGAGGTCTAATTATGGCGGGTGGCGGAGGGTTTCGTCTAAATTGTTTTCCCCGCTGACGTGGCGCAGGCCGGACGGTAAAATGCGGGAGATTGCTCGGTGGCCGGTTGATGTTACAATACCGGCGCGCCGGGAGACTGGCGGCGGACGGAGGAATTTCATGCTACGAAAACGCGCAATCACGGCGGTTGTTTTACTCATCGCGCTGGTATTTTCTCAGGACTTCGTACCGTTGGTCCGCGCGCAGGATGCCGCTCCTCCCACTGCTGACCAACTGGACCAGTTGCTGGCTCCGGTGGCGCTGTATCCGGATTCGCTGCTGGCGCAGATCACGACTGCGTGCACGGACCCGCAGGAAATTCTCGACGTTGATAATTGGCTGATACAAAATCCGGACCTTACCGGCACGGCGCTCACCGATGCGGCGCAGGCGGCGGGATTTGATCCGGCGTTCATCGCGCTGGTGAATTTTCCGCAAGTGGTGACGATGATGGCGGAGAACATTGACGATTACACCGCGATCGGCGTGGCATTTTCGGCGGACCAGGCGTCGGTGACCGATTCGATTCAGCGATTGCGCGCGCAGGCGTATGCTTCGGGCGCGTTGCGCACCAATGAGCAAGCCCAGGTGGAAGTGCAACAGCCCACCGCGGGGCAGACGGTTTACGTAATCCAGCCGGCAAATCCGCAGGTCGTGTATGTTCCGGTTTACGATCCCACGGTGGTTTACATTCGTCCGGCGGGTGGCGTGGTGGCCACTTCGTTCATCACATTCGGAGTAGGCATTGGGATTGGAGCGCTGCTGGTTGATAACCGGCCGTGGGGATGGGGCGGCTGGGGATGGAATTGGGGATCGCGCCGCGCCTATTACAATCACGGCGTGTGGGTAGGATGGGGAGGGAATCCGTATCGTCCGCCGAACCCGTGGTATCGCCCGCGTCCCGTGTATTACAGGGGCCGGCCGGGATACGGCGGAAATTGGGGCTATCGGCCGCCGAACTATCGACCACCGAGCGGTCGTCCGGTTAACCGTCCGAGCAAACCTTGGGGACCAGACAATCGTCCCGGCGGGAACAGACCCGCGCGGCCGACTCCAGGCACGAAGCCGGGAACACGGCCAACGCCAGGGACGAAGCCGGGAACACAGCCGAAGCCGACTCCGGGTACGAAGCCGGGAACACGGCCAACGCCGGATACAAAGCCGGGAACGCGGCCGACTCCGGGCACGAAGCCGGGAACGCGGCCGACGCCGGGTACAAAACCTGGCACAGAGCCGAAGCCGACTCCGGGTACGAAGCCGGGAACACGGCCGACGCCGGATACAAAACCTGGCACAGAGCCGAAGCCTGCGGTTGAGCCGAAGCCAGGTACGACGCCGGCCACGCGGCCGTCGCGAAGCCCGCGACCGAAGCCGAGCTCGGATACGAAGCCGAGTTCGCAGCCGAAGCCCGCGGTGCAACCAAAGCCGAGTTCAGATTCGAAGCCGAGCGCACAGCCATCGCGAAGTTCGCGATCGAAGCCGAGCCCGGATTCGAAGCCGAGTTCGCAGCCGAAGCCCGCGGCACAACCAAAGCCTGCGGCGCAACCGAAACCTGCGACGCAACCGAAGCCGTCTTCGCAGTCGAAACCATCTTCACAGTCGAAACCGAGTTCGCAATCGAAATCGGGATCGAAGACTAAACCGACGGACCAACAGCCGAAGTAACGCTGGGCGGGTGGCCGGGCATTCGGCCGGGCATCTCGCGTCAATTCGCGCTACGAATTAAATTTGGCGTGGCGGAGCGTTTCGTCTGGATTGTTTTCTACCGCCCGTGTTTCCTCCGCACGAATAAATCGATCACGCGGTCGTTCGTTGTGTGCGTCGCAACGATTCAGAGAATCCAGAGAGCCGGGCGTTCGTTCCTCAGGACAGGAAGAGTGCGGCTGCAAAAGATAGGCGTTCAGTTCGGTGGTGCGAAAGAGTTAGCCGCGCGGGCTTGACGGAATCGGCGGAATTGGATTTATAATACGGAATCGACATGCTGTGTCGATAAGGAGGTGATCTCTGAGGTACACGAAAAATTGATTTATTTGTGAGGAGGCGCGTGTGAGTCTGCCATGCGCCTCTTTTTTTTTGCGCCCGCGTTTGAAGTTTTACGGATTGCGCCATCGATAATTCAAGACATCGGTCCGTACGGCACGACATCTTCGAGACGGCCCACCAGGAAAGTCAAAAGAGCCGGCGAGACGCCGGCGCTACGAAACCCGGACCGAGGATTCGCCAAGGGTTGGGGCAGGGCGGCGGCAGGCTAACGTCAAAACCCGCACCCTTCAAAAACCGAAGAGTGCGGCACCCGCAAAAGCGATCCATCGAATTCCAAAACAAAAAGAGCCGAGCCTTCGTTCCTCAGGGCAAGCAGGACGCGCTTCCTTCGTCAGGGTAAACCCGTTCGTTCCTCAGGGTGAACCGGCCTGCCTGCCGGCAGGCAGGCGCTACCCTTCGCGAAAGCGCTCAGGGTGAATTCCTTCGGAATTCACGAAAATCGGACCGAGCATTCGGCGAGTCTTAGGGCGGGGTTGGCCGCAACTGGACGGTTGTGGGATACGTCTTAACGGTAAGGAGAATCCCTATGAAGCCAACGGTTCGGGTATTTCTTCTCTGCGTGGCGCTTGCTGGGGCGGGACAGGTTTGGGCGAACACGTTGCCGGAAGCCTGCGGCGACGACAAAGTGAAATTCGACGTCACGACATCAGAGGGGCAAGCCGCGCCTGCCGCGCCAGAAGCGGGTAAGGCGCAAATCATTTTTATCGAAACCGAAAATCAAAGGGTCACGCTGGCCGGCGATGCGACGATCCGTTTCGGCATGGACGGAGCCTGGGTGGGCGCCAACAACGGCAATTCATACTTCGCGTTGACGGTGGACCCGGGAGTTCATCACCTGTGCGCAAGCTGGCAATCGTCGCTGGGAACTTTTAAGAAGAATATCGATTTGACGTCCTTTACCGCCGAGGCAGGGCAGGTGTATTACTTCGCGGCCGCGGTGGCAGTGGGCCGCGACGTCGTAACCTTCGGTCTTACGCCATTGAACGAGGATGAGGGCAAGTATCGGCTGACGACTTCGAAGCTCAGCACGTCAAAACCAAAAGAGGTAAGGACGCGCGGGTGAAGTGAGACGGGTGCAGCACCGCGAGGAGATGTTCCCGGCCGCGCCCAAATCGTTGGGGCCGCGCTCAAGCGAGGAAGCTAGCTACGGCGAGGCAGGACCGAGCCGACCCACCAAGAAATTCAAACCCGCCGGCGGGACGCCGGCGCTACGAAACCCGCACCGAGCATTCGGCGAGCAACGATCGGAATTTGGCTCTGCAAGGCTTTCAACTTAGACGCCACGACTCAGACGGGGGACACGCAGACGCAGGGCGCGAACCGCGAACTTTGGCGATGATGCGGATTTTCCCGCGCCACACCAAGAAAATTTGCGGGTACGCGATCTTTTCGGAGCGACGGGTGTGCTCAGGGTTTCCACGCGGCTACCGGCTTTAGCCACTGTGGCGTTCTTACAACTTTCAGATTGAGAATGGCGCGTTCGAAAGCGCTGCGATACGATAACCGCGTCAGTCGGTTACGACCGCGACGCTGGTCAAACCTGCTCCGGTGTCGGCGGTATTTGTGACCTCAATGTAGATTCGATTGTTTGCCGGATCACTTGCGATTGCAGCGGTGGCGGTGACGAAAACGGAAAAAGTTGCGCTTGTTCCTGTTGAAAGTGAGACACCTAGTCCCACTCCACCCTGGACCGGCGGAGCCATACACTCACCGTTGCTGGGATTTGTCTGGCAGATTGTGACATTGACGGGCAGATTCCCCGAAGAACTGGAGACGCCTGCGACAGTTGCAGGACCGAAGTTGGCAACCGCGACCGCAAATGATCCCGCTCCCTGCGTTGAGAAAGGTATGGTCAGGACATCGTTGTCCGAAGCGGTGGCCTCGACCACCTGAAGTGCCGCAACGTTTATTTCGGTGTTTACGTTGGCGTAGCCAACTGCTTGAACCGTTCCGTGAGAGTCTGAAAAGGTGAGATACACCACATTGTTAACGGGGTTGAAGGGAATCGCCGAGGTCGCGGTGACGAAAGTAGCAAATGATCCGACGGCGTCGTCGGGCGGGATTGTTGCCGAGAAAGATGACGAAGGCGCGCTCAGGCACGCATTTGTTTCCGGGTTTGTCTGGCAAGCCAACAGGGTGACGGGCAGCGAACTCAGCGTGGTGGGCGCGACGGTCAAAGTCTGCGATACCGTGCCGGTGTTGATGACCGACGTGAAGAACACTGAAGTTGTGCCTACAGGAACGTTTATGCCGGCCGGGAGATTGGCGGATACGAGATTGATGCTGGAGCTGCCGACACCCGGCACGATGATTACGTTCCAAGAGACGGGCACCGACGATTGCTGCGGCTCATAAGGGCCGGTTGGGGAAGCACCTGCGCTCAGAGTCGTCACGTTATTGTACGGATTTGCCGCCATGCTTTGTGTTGCCGTCGCTGTATTCGTTGGAGCTGCGGGCGCCCCGGTTGTCTCCGGTTGGGCGCCGAGTTTGGCGGCGCGGGCTCGCGTCAAGAAAACCTGGGGCGCGCGAGAGTTCGCGGGCACCGCTGCGCCAGTAATCGGAGCAGGCGGTGTTGCGGCGGTGAACAGATTGCCGCATGCGCTGCTGTCTCCTGCGACGCCGCCGGCGGTCTGAATGCAGGCCGCCAGGATGTCGCCCAGCGTGTTGAGAGTTGTCACTATGACGCTTTCGTTTGCGGGCAGAGTTGGGCCGGGAGTTGTTCCATTCGTGGTATCCACCAGTGCGTTTACGCTCGCGAAATCCTTGGCCAGATCTGCTGCGTCGGCGGTACTGGAGCCGATGGCGGTTGGCGACGTCATATAGGTCTCAAGCGCGAAGACGGTAGCGACGGTGGTCAGTTCATTGATCACGATCTGTTTCGCGGACGTGACCGTGCTGCACGCGCCGAGTGCGGACATTAGAGTGATTGCGGTGTTGTCCGTGCCGGGGGCGAGGCCGGGATTGCCGCCAGTGGCAGTGATATAGACGAGAGATTCCGGCGTGGGACAAGTGAAAGTGGGAAGCGAGAAGTTGCCGGAGCTGTCGGTGAGCACAGGAGCGCCGGTGAGAAGAGCAGTGGAGGCCGATCCGTCGCTGGTGGTGCCCACGGCGTAAAGCTGTATTGTGGAGCCGCTAATCGGTACCAAACCACCCTTCACCGTGCCGGATATGGCCGCGGCGGCGTTGACGGTCAAGGTGGCGGCGGTGGTTGTCGCGCTGCTCACTGAATTCGTGAACACCGCGCGATACTTGTTGCCGCTCATGGCGTTGGTGGTGCTGGTGAGGCTCAGCGTGGTCGAAGTGGCGCCGGATACGTTGGTGAATGACGTTCCGCCGTTTGTGCTCACTTGCCACTGAACTGTCGGCGTCGGAGTGCCCGATGCTGCCGCTGTGAATGTCGCGGTGGCGCCGGCGTTGACCGTTACGTTCGTCGGATTGGTGGTGACGGCTGGCGCAGTATTTGCGGCGTTCACCGTCAGAGTTGCGGCCGTTGTCGTCGCGGTGCCGGCAGCGTTTGTGAAGACGGCACGATATTTGTTGCCGCTCATCGCCGTCGTCGTGCCGGTGAGGCTCAGCGTAGTCGAAGTGGCGCCGGATACGTTGGTGAAAGAGGTTCCGCCATTCGTGCTCACCTGCCATTGCACCGTTGGCGTCGGAGAGCCTGAAGCAGCCGCTGTAAACGTCGCCGTCGCGGCAGCAGTGACGGTCACATTCGCCGGGTTCGTCGTAATCGCAGGCGTGGTATTTCCGCCGGTCACCGTCAGAGTTGCTGCGGTTGTCGTCGCGCTTCCTGCGGCATTGGTGAACACAGCCTGATACTTGTTGCCGTTCATCGCCCCGGTTGTTACGGCGATACTTAGCGTGGTCGATGTCGCGCCGGATACGTTTGTAAAAGCTCCGCCGCTCGTGCTGACCTGCCACTGCACGGTTGGCGTTGGCGTGCCGGAAGCTGCTGCTGTAAACGTCGCTGGCGCGCCCGCTGCAACCGTCACATTCGCGGGGTTCGTAGTGATCGCAGGCGCTGTGTTCACCGTCAAAGTCGCCGGCGTGGTCGTAGCGCTGCCCGACGCGTTCATGAACACGGCTTGATACTCGTTCCCGCTGAGGGCCGCTGTCGTGCCCACGATGCCCAGCGTGGGCGAGTTCGCGCCCGCTATGTTCGTAAACGTGGCGCCGCCGTTCGTGCTGACCTGCCACTGCACAGTCGGCGCGGGCTGGCCGGAAGCTGCAGCGTTAAACGTCGCCGCCGTCCCCGCTGTGACTGTGACGCTCATCGGGTTCGTGGTAATCACCGGCGCGGAGGCCTTTGGCGTTGAGTGGCCCGCGCCGCAGGCGGCAAGAAGAGCGCAGCCGAGAAGAACAGCGGCGACGGTGGCAACGGTCGATAGATGTGCCGTCACAGATCGACCGTTGCGCTGGGCACCCGCCGAAGGACTGCCGCTCAGGGGACTGGATACCTGGGTCGCGCACGCCGTAGAGCGCGTTATTGAACGAAAAAGAGCGGTGATGCGTGGAGACATGGAACTCCTTATGTGCGACGCATGGTGATGTGAACTGCCGGCAGAACGGCCAGGAAACACTTGTACCCGGGGGAATTATCCAGGGATTCGGCTCGCGGCACAAACGGCAATCAAGGACAAATCGGGACAAATCGGGATATTTGGGCGGCGAAGAACCCGCGCGGACGTTGTTACGGCAAGATACGTCCGGGCCGATTCGAGGACAAAGTCAAAAGAGCCGGCGGGACGCCGGCGCTACGAAAACCGGTCGTTTGCCAAGAGATGCATGGCGGATGCGTTGCAGCGGGTGCAGTCCCGAGGCGACGTTCGAGGCGCAAGCAGCCGCATCTACTGCGCGTCGCGAGCTTTTGTAACGACATTTGTCGTGGAGTAGGAGGGGCGGTCTGTTCATTACGGTGGTGTGACCATGCGGGTGCGCATAGGCGCGTTGAAATATTCAACGGGCAGTGGTTTTTCCAACGCTTTTGGGCGTGGCGCAAGAGTTTGGGCGGGGCGAGCGCAGAATCGAAGGAACTTACCGCGAGCCGCGCGAGCCTGTTGACATTGGCGAGCAATTTGCATACAAGGTGTCATTCGCCCCAGGGCGGGGCAATCTCACGCAGGAGGAGAAATCCATGCCGACCAAGAAACCGATCACGAGGACCAAGCATTTGAAAAAGGCCAAGAAGCTCGAAGCGACCAAGCCGCTATCAAGAGCGGCATGGGGTGGACATAGCACAGAACATCCGTCAGGTGGGGTAGGCCCAGTGATCATTCACTCCGTCGAATAAGGGCGGGTGGGCGATCGTTTGTTTTCGATGATTCCGGCAGTCGCGATGACGGCGCTGCGGTTAGCGCCAGAACGATAGTTCACTTAAAAGGTTCCTGCAACCTGCGCGGGTCCCGAACCCTTCCGTGTGCGAAGGGTTCGGGTTCTGACTCACCCGTGTCTCGCTGTTTACAAGACAATCCCGACAATCTAAGAGTAGCGGGGTCGCTCACCTTCAACGTGAAGACGTGGAGACCCCGGCGCGGCGGCCGCGGTGTTCTTCCTGCGATTCGCAGGGCAGGGAGCCCGTTCGCGATTCACATGTGCAGTGCGCCACGGTGGTGGCTCACCTTGAAATTGGAGCGCCTTGCGCCGGTGGGGGGGGCGTGGCATCATCGGTTGATGCGCAAGCGCGATAGCAAGAAACTGCAAGAGATGAATGAGATGGAATCCGCGATCGAAGCTATTCCGACAGAGGAAAATCCCTCTTTGCTATCCAGCCCGGCGCTTCTAGCGAAGGTTATGTCTGAGACGGGCACGGAGGCGGGCAAGATTGGCGGCAAGCGACGTGCTAAGACCAAGACGCCGGCAGGACGCAAAGCCGCAGCTTCCGGAAGAGCGGGACGGAAGCGCAAGGCCGCAGCTTCCAAAGCTGCTAGAGCGAGACGGAAACGCAAGGCTTAATCTGCGACGCTTCTTTGTCCATTTCAACTGAGCCCATAGACCGCGTTTCGCTCGCTGTATGGTGACGCGCTTGAGTCCGGAGCCGCGGCGCGCGGCTGACTGAGCGTCATTTTCGCCGGCCGCACATCAGTCAATTCGCGATATTCAACTTGCCATCCAAACCGGGCGGGGGCATAATCCGCAACCGCTAGGCGACAACCCGCCGAAGCTAATCCAAGGAGAAAAATACATGAAGCGTATTCTGTTGCTGCTCGCAGTTCTGGCACTCTCCGCTGCCGTCTCCGGCCCGCTGAAGGCGCAGGCGATGACGCAAGCAAATCCGTACGTGGGCACCTGGAAACTGAACCTCGAAAAATCGAAATTCACGGGCACACCAGCGCCGAAGAGCTTGACCCGGGAAGTGGTAGCGGATGGCGCGGGCGCGAAATACAGCTACAAGGGAACTTCCGGAGATGGAAAGGCGATTGACTACAGCTTCTCCACAAACTACGACGGCAAGGATTCCGCCATCACCGGATCAGGAGCGCCCGGAGGCGCGGACGCTCTGGCCATCAAACGCATCAGTGCCAACAAGACTGAGGCGATCGTGAAGAAGGGCGGAAACGAAATCGGGAAGTCCGCGGCGGAAGTGTCCAAGGACGGGAAAGTTACGACCATCAAACAATCGGGAAAGACGGCCGACGGCAAGGACTACAGCACCGTACTCGTCTTCGAAAAGCAGTAACTAACTGCGTCCCCGCGGGGTCGCCCTTCGCAAATGCGCCAGGGCGAATTCCTTCGGGTTTCAGGGGCGGCAAAGCGCGGATTGCGGATTTTCCGTGCGGACGCCTCTGCGCATTTCATTCCTTTACGGTGCTTCAGTGCCTTGCGGATCGTAGCTTTTGCCCCAAAATTCGGGCGCTGCGGCCTCGAATTCGACGCCGAGCTTGAACCATCCGGTCGGATCCGGGCTTCCGCACCACACCACGTGGCCGCGAGTTTGCATTCCCGTTTCGGGATTGTTGAAACTAAGCGCAGTCCCCTGGGGCAAATTCACGGGAGAGAGGATTAAAGCTCCATTAAGATTGATCACAGCCGTCACTGCCTGGTGGGTCTCGAGCCGAGCTTCCATCTGCAATGGAATGGTTGCCAGGATGCGGCGGCTTCTGCGCTGTTCCCTCATGGAAGTACTATACCTAGGGTAATAGTACTAAGCCATCTCATTGTAGTAATACTTACGGCTAGTTACGAGCCGCTCAGCCGCTGGCGATTACAGAAACTTCATCAGCGTTCCTCCTGAAATCGTGGAGACGCGCGCGAGGATCCTAATCGAGGCCGTGGCGCAGCGGGTAGTCAACGATGATGGCGCGTCCATCGGTGAGGGCCTTGATCGAATGGCGCGCGTTACTTGGGACGATGGCGACCAGGCCGGGGCGCGCGACGTGGGCTTCGCCGTCGATGGTCACTTCCAGCTCGCCATCGGTTACTTCGTAAACTTCTTCCTGAGGATGGAAGTGTTCATGAATGGACGCGCCGCGTTTGAAGTCGTAATGCGCGAAGGTCATGCTAGCGGAATGAAAATATCGCCCGAACCAGCCGGGCAGGCGTTCAATTACTTTCAGGCTGCTGGTGTCAACAAAAGGCATAAGCGTCTCCTGGGAATAATCCTAGCACGGGTGGTTCTTAGCGGGCGCGCGCGGCAAGAGGGAAATTGAAAATGCCGGGCGGGGTGGAATATTTGTGTTAGAGTCAGGCACTGTATTTCCACGGAAACCGTTGACGGATAGGAGGTAGGTTATGTCTAACACCGGAGCTAGCCCTTCCCCGCAATTGACGCTGGCCGTTGAAAAGACCCCGGCGGAAACAATCGTTCGCTGCACCGGGCGAATCACGTCCAGCACAAACGAACAGCTGAAGAGAACTGTGCGTCCGCTGATGCCGGATACCAAGCGCATTGTGCTGGACCTTACGAACGTGACTTTCCTGGACAGCTCGGGGTTGGGGACGATTGTGGGATTTTGGGTAAGCTCAAAGAAAGCGAAGTGCCAACTGAAACTCACCAACGCGAATCAGAGAATCATTGACCTGTTTCTGATGTCCAATCTGGCGCCGATCCTCGGCGGCCACGAAGATTATCTGGGAGCTACCCCCGACTAAAGTAGTGTGACGGATTTTGCGAGCGGCGTCTGCTTGCTACTGGAGCCGGCGCCGCATCGCTTCGAGCAGGATTCCGTTTTGTGTCCGGTGGGTCACTTTGGGGTTGGCCAAAGCATCCCATTTGAGAGGTCACTCCCGTGAAATCATCTAAACTTTATCGAACGTCCTTGACGTTGATGGTCTTGCTTTCCGCTCCCGCCGCCGTGATGGCCCAAAGCGATTGCTCTCAGATTGTCGAACATGGCGTTTTTGGCACTGCGCCCACGGACTCCTTGGAGAAAAGGACGCGGGCTTTTGTGAATTGGCTTTCGCAAAATACGTTCGACAGTTATGGAAAGGCGGTGGATGCCGCGCAGCAGCTTGGATTTACGATAGACGACACTCCGGCGCAGATTGGTGGGCATGCGAGAGCGTCCGATTGGCGAAACTACCAGGCGGCGCTGCAGACGGTGGATTTTTCGGATAAAAGAAACCTGTCGAAATTCTCGCGAATCGTTAACACCGCCGACCAAGGGATGGCGAAGGCCTGGCAGACTTGTATTTCAAACAGCGAGGGCGTGGCGCACGCGGCAATCGAGTTGAGCGATGACCCCATGCGATTCACGGTGAGACTCATCTACGATGCCGCGGGAGCGCCCCCAGCCAAGATGCGAGATTTCGCTATAACTCCCGAAAGCGCCACTTGCACGCCGGCGGTAAACAGCAACACAACACTGGAATCGTCCGGATTGATTTTGAACTGCACGCGCAGGGTCGCTTCCGACGCGGTTCAAATCACCGGCAACACGGACAAAGGGGCGCTCCTGGCGAACCTTCCCGGCCTCACGCCTCCTTCTTCCATGGCGACGAGGATAATCGACACACCGTTAGGACCGCCGCCGGGAGGTTGTACGACCGATGCCAAGGTCAAGGCCAACGTTGACGACAAGACTCAGGACGGCAGCCAACCAGTTTACGTGTGCCCTTAATCCCCGTTCGCCTTATCAAATCCTAAGGATCCTGGGTGAAGGTTTCGCGGGCGCGGTCGAAGCCGCGCGGCTCGATGTGGACGGTGCCTTGGAACGGGCGGTCGATATCGGCGATGGCGATCAGGATAAACGACAACTTCAAGGCCAGCGATACCACCTGAATGCGATGCAATTTGAAATCTTCTATGCCGAAGAGGCAGGAAGAAAGCGTGGTGATGCCGCCGCCCACGATCAGCACCAGCCAGAGAATTCCGGGCAATTTGGATTGGCTTTCGAGTTGGCGCACGCGGCGATGTTCGGTCATGGTGGAAATTTCGCCGAGGGTCAGATTCATGCTGGTCTGCTCGCCGAAGGTAGCGGGCTTGGTTTGCAGCACGGCAGTCCACAGGTCGTGGATGGTGTCGTGACCGGCCAGGCTCAATTTTCCTTGGTGCATCACGGGCCATTCTTCTTCAATCACGATCGTCGCGTACTGGCGTGCGAGTAGAACGTACCGCGATGGACCAAGCCGCTCGCAAGATGCTGACGATAAAGACTGAAAAACTAGGTTGGCCCGGACTAAACGGAGTTGCTACGCAGCAACCAACGAGCGGACATGGCTTATGATGTTTGCGGCATCGGACTTTGACACAACCAGATCGACGGGCGCATTCTTCTTTAACAAATGGTGCGCCACAGTGTCGGCGTAAAGCGTAAAAAGAATTATGGGAACTTGCGGCATAATCCGCTTCAATTCACGAGCCGCGTCCATGCCGTTCATGACCGGCATGGATAAATCGAGAATGATTAAGTCCGGTTTGCATTGTTTGGCAAGGCGCAGGGCTTCTTCGCCGTTCTCCGCTTCAGCGCAAAGATCGTAGTCCTCTTCGGCTTCAAAGATCCGGCAAAGAATCTTGCGGATTATTGGATTGTCGTCCGCTACCAGAACAGTCTTAACCATTTCGCTCTCGCCATAGCCGAGGGCAAAATGACCTTGGCCTGAAGATCTTTTAGCACGAACGTCAAAACTGCACGATAGGGTCTTTTCTGTATAGAGCCGGTTAATAACCCTCGCCTACAGGAACTAGGGCAGGGAACTACCGGATGGACCTGATGCCGCGCGGCCCGAAACGGAATATGATGCGGATGGGCTTAAAAAATTTTCCAAGGACGGCGTAAAGCAATGAAACGTCCTACCGGCGTGACATTGATCGCGATTCTGATGGTCGGCGTAGCGGCGATTCTGGCGCTAGGCTGTTTCGCTTCGTTCTTCATTGCATTGATGGGCATCACAGATGCAGTTTCAGCCGATGCGGTCTCCGCTGCGATCACCGGCATGGCAATCGGGGGCGGATTTTCGCTGCTGATTCTGGCGGGAGTGGCCGCGGGCCTGGCGATGGCGGTGTTCAATTTGCAGGAATGGGCGTGGAGCGCGTCGATGGCGACGATCGGCGTGGGTACGGCGTTGACGGTGATCAGCCTTTTTGCTTTGCGGAGATACGTTTTGATTCCAGTGGGCCCATCGCTCGTTTGCCATCTATTTGTGGTGGCGACGGCTATCTGGATGCTGGCGTACCTTTCGAGGCCCAGAGTGAAGCAAGCTTTCAGCGCGTCGAGCGCTTAACCGGCGCCGATCCGCAAGAATTTTGAAGCGTTTGAAGAGGAGAATATCGAGATGGCTAAACTAACCGCAGCCGCGAGAAAAAAACTTCCGAAGTCGAGTTTCGTGGAGAAAGGCGCGAGAAAATATCCGATCCCGGACGCCGCTCACGCGCGCGATGCGTTGGCGAGGAGTTCGGGAAAGCCGGAACACCGGGCGGTGGTTGCGGCAGTTCGGCGCAAGTTCCCCAATATAAAGATAGGGAAGAAGAAATAGGAGGCAGCGAATGTTTGGATACGGGATAGTCGGAACAATATTGATTATTTGTTTGGTCGTTTGGCTAGTGCGAAGAGCCTAGGGCACGCGCCCGAGGCAAATCTCAGGCGTTAAATGCTGTAGGAGAGTTGTCTCCCACGCCGTCTATGATTTCGTCTCATGCGCACGCGGTAATCAGAACGGCGGCCGCATCATCCACTTGCCTGAATCTTTGTCCTTGTAGAACTCGCCGCTGGTCACATTGTTGAACATCTGCGCGAAGGCGTTTGCAGAAGTGACCGTCACCGTGAAGGTGCAGTGGAAACCTTGCGGAGTGGGATTGTCGCAAGCTTCCTTTTTGAAAAAAGTGATCTTGATGGGATCGGAGTTCTTCACGCCGGGCGGGTGATTGAGGGCGTACTCCATGCCGTCCTTCATTTGTCCTTCGCTAGGCTCGGATGCTCCGCCGCAGCCGGCAATGCCGAAGGCCAAGACCGTACTCAACGCAAGGTATCCCAAACGCAGGCGCATATTGAACTCTCCAGAATTTCCGTTTCGACCCGCCGACTGCCGAGAAAGATATACCTCAGCGGGCCGCGATGCAAGGCGGCCAACGCTGTAACAGGGCATCGTGGTGGTGATGGGATGGCGGCAAGCAGCGTGACACTGTACCGCGCCCTATCTCTTCGGATTACCCGGCAACCTTTTTGCGGAGAACATCCGGGTTCTCCTAGGAGCAGGACTCATTTCGTTGCACAATTACTTCGAAAAGTTCACCTGGTTTTGCGCCGATAGGAGCTGCATTGATGCCAACCCCCTCGATTCTGGTAGCAACGTGGGAGAACGGTCTATTCAGCGTCACGGGAAAAATGGTCCGTCAAGAACTTGCCAATCAATCGGTTCGCAGTCTGGTGGCTGATGGGCGTGGAGGAGTGCTGGCAATTGTCGGCGGGCATTCGCTCTTTCGACGCTCCTCCGATGGCGAATGGACGGCGATAGCAAAAAGCGAATTCGGTCTTTCCTGCTGCGTGCCGATTGGAGACGTTGTCTTTGTTGGAACCGACGACGCACGTATCCTGCGCGTTGATCCGGACGGCGCGCTGCAATGCTTGACGGGTTTTGACGCCGTAGCGGGCCGCGACAAGTGGTACGCGGGATCGGCGATCGTTGACGGCAAGCGGATGGGGCCGCCGCTTGGAATTCGTTCGATGGCGGCGACCTGCGGTGGCGTGCTTCTGGCTAACGTCCACGTGGGCGGCATTCCGCGATCAACCGACGCCGGCTTAACCTGGCGCCCCACGATCGATATCGATAGCGATGTTCATCAGGTGTGCGCGCATCCGGCCCGGCCCGACATCGTGATCGCGGCGGCGGCGGTGGGTCTTTGCATCAGTCGCGATGCGGGAGCGACATGGACTATCGAACAGCGAGGACTTCACGCCCCTCATTGCTCTGCCGTTGCTTTTGGGAGAAACGACATTTTCGTGTCAGCATCCACAGACCCTTTTGCGGCGCAAGGCGCGGTTTATCGGCGCGCGATTGACGGCAACGGCCCGCTTCAGCCATTGGGTGGAGGCATGCCGCGGTGGATCAACGGCAAAGCCGATACAGACTGCATCGCGACTCGAGATTCAATGATCGCTGTGGTCGATTGGTCCGGACACCTTTACGTGTCACATGACGATGGTGCTTCCTGGTCCTGTCTGCGCGATGGTCTAACTGCTCCAAGCGGGCTGCACATCTATTGACTTCGTCACGTCACCAAGCAGTTTAATGGTTCCCGATGCTATTACCTTTCGTGCTAGGATTTTGCACATTGGGATGCTGACTTTCAGGCAATTCGTGTGGTTCAGCGGGTCTTTGATTGAGGTTGCGATTCTGGCCCGCTCGATTCAGTGCAAGTCATTCGCGAAATACTCGTTATTTTATGCCTACATTATGTGTTTGTTCGGTGTGTCTTTTGTTGTTCGAGTCGCAGGCATTGCAAGGGCGTCGGATCTTATTCGATTTTACTTGCCCTTGGAGTTCATCACCTGCGTTTTAGGCTGCGGAGTGATGCTTGAAATAATCAGGCACGTGTTCGCCGAGCACGCAAGCCTGGAGCGATTTGCGCGAAGGGCAGCGGTGGTTGTGTTTGGAATGATCTTCTTAGAGCTTGCGATACTGGCGGCATTGCTGCTGCATTGGAGTGCAGCGAATTATGTAGCTCATGTGGCGATGGATTTGCTGCTAGCCCAAGGTGCCGGATTGACGGCGATACTTTTCCTAATAGGATTCTACGGCATCGAAGTCGGGAGAAACATGAGAGGAATAATTGTGGGGTTTGGAGTTTACCTCGGCGTGAGCTTAATTTTGTGGCCGCTGACAGCATTCTTCGGGATGCAAGTTTATGCCGCCTGGAGAATCGTGCAGGTGTCTCCTTACTTAGCGCCTTTATGTATCTGGGCTGTTGCGCTGTGCACTTACGAGCCGGAGGCGGGTGCGAGTTCCAGGTTCTAATGGTCGTTGCAGATTCGCAAATTCGGAGTCCTTGCATCAAGGCATCGAACGGCCAACAAAAGAGCGACGGAAATTGCGACGATCATTTTATGTCCTCTGAACCAATACTGTTATCAGCAAATAAAACAGATCATCTGTAACGCGCTTACCGGATATTTCCTTTCTGTAGACAGAGCGTGTGCCGAGCCTGGCGAGTTCGATCAAATGGCGGTCCGGGTCTCGAGAGGCCCGGAGAGGGACTTAGAGGTTATTTCCGGCTCAGCAGATATAGGTCGGCAGGACGCAGGGGCCGCAACTGCGCGGCGCTGTTGGAGCAGTCCTAGCTAGCAACGGACCGAATTTTTCGTTGAGTGGTGAAGATTACAAGTCCCAAAAGTCCGGCCATAAGAAGGATGACGCTCGGTGGTTCCGGAGCCGCTGCCGTCGGGGCCACCGTCAATTCGCCCCAGGGAACGAGCTCGGGCTCGTCATAGGCCAATTCGTACGAGCCATTCGCGCCAATGTTGTACGTCGTGAAGGAGTCGTTAGAGAGCGTGAGAGTGGTACCGTAGAATACGATTTGGGCGGCGTTCGTGAAGGCGATTGCAGACATCGCACCGTAGTCGGTTCCCATGTAGATTAGGTCGGTTGAGGTCGTTGGGTTAGCTCGGTCGCGCTATAGGAGAGGAACCCACTGCTCGAATCGTAAGTGAAGTCGGTGCCCGCCAGGACGCCGGTTCCAGCAAAGGCATATCCTTCGCCATCCGCGCTCGCTACAGGAGCATTTAGCACGATGAAACAGAGCAGAATCGCAGCGACAAACATGAACTTCCCAAGCTTAATTTTCATTAGCTTCTCCCGAAGGGACTACTGAGTTGCACGATTATCGCCAAATCTCGCCGTGCTGAAATGGAACGAGTTGAGCGCAACGGGCGCTGCAGAAAGTGGAATTATGTGCAAATTTCTGCACATTATTGCCCTCGATTTGGCGGGTATCTGCAGCATGGACTACGGCAAATCTCCGGTTGGAGGCTCATAAGGAATTGGCGGCGAGGGCAATCGTTTCGAAGGTGGCGGAAGGCCGCGCTTCCGACGAAGCATCAGGCGGACTGGAACAGCGTTGCGCCTTTGCCTGTACGTTTGGCCTGGTACATTAATTTGTCCGCGACCTCCAGCATCGCTTCCGGGGAATCGAGGGGAGCGGGAAAACTGACCACACCAAAGCTGAAGCCGATGGGCCAGCGATTGCGCTGCACGAGGTTTTGCAACACAGCATTCAGTTTTTTCATGATGACGGGAGCGACTTGCGCATCCGTTTCGGGCAACAAGATTGCGAATTCGTCGCCACCCAATCGAGCCACAGTATCGGTAGCGCGCAGGCTGGAGCGTAGCGCTTCCGCGACAGCCGCCAATACCTGATCGCCGGTCAGGTGGCCACGCCCGTCGTTCACCTTCTTGAAGTCGTCCAGGTCCAAATAGACCAGCGTTATCGGCCGGTTGTAACGCCGCGAGCGTTTGCACTCCATCTCCAGCGATTCCTCAAAAGCGCGGCGGTTGGCAAGGTGGGTGAGATGGTCGGAACGCGAAAGGGATTTCTCGTTGTCGAGCGCTAATGCCAGCCGCCGCTTGTGCTCCTCGAGATCGGCTTGCGCCTGCACCTGCGCGGTAACGTCCTGCGCCGATCCGATTACATATCCGGCCTGCTCGCCGTCTTCGACGACGCGGTTGGAATACGACCAGGTGAATGGTTTGCCGTCTTTCGACTGCACCTTCATATAACCGCTGACTTCACCTCTTTCCTTCAGAAGCGCCAAGTAGCCTTTCAGGTTCTCCTGCTGCTCCGGCACCAGCAGGTCGCGCAGATTTTTGCCCTTCAATTCTTCCGGCGCGTAGCCCAGCGCGGCAGCGCCTGCTTTATTCACGGAGATCAGAACCCCCTCCAGATCGTGCGTGCACATGAGCCCGCCGCTTTTTTCCACCAGAGTGCGATAGCGGTCCTCGTTCTGCCGCAAAGCTTCTTCCATGCGGTACCTTTCCGCGATGTCCGAAAACGAAACGACGGCACCCTCGATTTTCCCGTGCATCAGGAGCGGGGCGCTGGTGCACTGGGCCATCAGGAATGAGCCGTCTTTTCTGCGGAACCAGTCCTCGGGCACTTTGCAAATCTCTCCGCTTCGAATCACGGCAACCAGCGGGCAGTCCTTTTCCTCGAGATGTGTGCCGTCGGGACGCGCGGCATGAACCATGTCGTGCATGGACCGGCCGCGGATTTCGTCCTGAGAATAGCCGAGCATTTTCTCTCCAGCGGGGTTCAGGAAAACCAACTTGCCATTCTCATCAAGCTGGTACAGACCTTCACCGATGGTATTTATCACCGCGGATAGTTTTAAGTGCGCTTGCGACAACTGGGCGCCGACCGTGGCACGGTATTTCAAATCGCTCTGGACGGTAATGGAGAGGATCAACAAAAGAAACATTTGCCCGGCGAAGGCCGCGGTAAACAAAAGTTCGGTGCGGACCACGCTGGCACCGTACTTGTCTTCGCTCAACGCCTGGCGTCCACGGACTTTGCGATCTATTTCCGCCACGACCGTGCGGATCGCATCCATCTGATCGTTTCCTTGGTCCGTGTTTACGATCGCAAGAGCGGCTTCCAGGCCAGCGTCCCTGCGCTTTTGGATGGTCAGTCCCAATTCGGTAAATTTCGCGAATGTGAGGGTTTTCAATTGCTGCGTTAACAGCACGCAGTCGGCATCCTCTTTCGTCAGCTCCGCCAGCCGGGAGAGCCGGTCAGCGATCTCAGATTTGGCGACAGTATAGGGAGCGAGATACGTTTCGTTACCGGTGAGCAGAAATCCGCGCTGGCCCGTTTCGGCATCCTCAACTGTGGTGAGATAGCTGTGTAGAGCATCTACCTCGAGCCGTGTATGGGCCACCTCTTCCCGATATTGCCGAAATTCCAACGCCCGCTTGCGAAGATAGACCGCAAGAACCGCAAGCAAAATGACGGCCAGCAAGAATCCGGCGAGCACACGAGTTGGCAGGCCAACTTTCACAGATTCATCTTAGTTCGTTTACGCGCGGGAAATTTCGCGAAACCGCGGCAAATGCCGAAAGGCGCAACTATTGTGGGCCGTCAGGATTCTGCTGTTGGTAATGACCGGACTACGGAGACGATTGAACCTCGGCCACAGCTCAGTAGCCGGCGGCTTTGCCGGTGGCGCGGCCATCCGGGGCGCCTTGGAGCCAGCCGTCGCTGATACGAATCGCCTCGACAAGAGCGGAGTACCCTTCGTCGACGGAATAGCCCATGCGTTTGAGGGCGGCGATAGTATCGGGTGAAACGCCGTGCTCGACTGCAAGGCGGTCCGGCTTCCATTGATCGTGGACACGGGGGAAGTCCACGGCATCCTGCAGGTTCATCCGGAAATCAATGACGTTGACAATCACCTGGAGCACCGCGGTGATGATGACGGGTCCGCCGGGTGCGCCGAGCACCAGGAAGGGCTTGTCGTCTTTGAGAACGATGGTGGGAGTCATGGAAGAAAGCGGGCGCTTGCCGGGCGCGATGGAATTTCGCTCGCCTTGCACGAGTTCGAACATGTTGGGTGTGCGGGGCTTGGAGGCGAAGTCATCCATTTCGTTGTTCAGCAGAAATCCGGCGCCGGGCAAAGTGACGCCGCCGCCGTATCCGCCATTCAAGGTGTAAGTGACGGAAACTGCGTTGCCCTGCTCGTCTACGATGCTGTAGTGCGTGGTGTTGGTGCCTTCGCCGGTGGAGGGCAGGCCCGGGCTGATCTGGTCGCTCGGAGTGGCGCGAGCTGGATCAATCGTCGCGCGGCGCTTTTGAATGTAAGCGGAATCGAGCAGCGCTGAGATGGGGTTCTTCACGAAATCGGGATCGCCGAGGTATTCGTTGCGGTCGGCGAAGTAGCGCTGCATGACGGCGGCCAAGTAGTGGTAAGTCTCCGCGGACCCCGCTCCGGTTTTTTCGTATGCGGTGCCGTCGATCATGGCGAGCATTTGCAGGATGCCGACGCCGCCGGAACTGGGCGGGGGCGAAGTAATGATGTGATAGCCCTTGTAGTTGCCTTCGAGCGGCGTGCGTTCGACCGCCTGATAATCGTGGAGATCAGCGAGAGTGATCAAGCCACCGTTCGCGGCCATGGCATCGGCGAGCAGGTGAGCGGTTTCGCCTTCGTAGAAATCGCGGGCGCCGAGACGCGCGATGCGCTCGAGGGTGCGGGCGAGCTCGGGCTGGCGGAAGTTTTCCTGCCAGTCGTAGAAGGCGCCGTCCTTCAGAAAAATCCGCTTCGATTCGGGGAATTGCGAGAGCAAACTCGCGGCGTGACTCCCGCGCCAGGAATCCATTTGCGACTTTGAGACCGGAAAGCCGTTGGCGGCGAGATCGATCGCCGGCTTCACCAATTCGGCCCAGGGTTTGCGGCCGAACTTCTGGTGCGCGAGTTCAAAGCCGCGCACCGTCCCTGGAACTCCCACGGAGCGCCATCCCACGATGCTGTCGTTTGTGGGGTTGCCGCTCGAATCGAGATACATGTCGTGTGTGGCTTTGGCGGGCGCCTTTTCACGGAAATCGATGAAGGAGGTGCGGCCGTCGGCCATGCGGATGAGCATGAAACCGCCGCCGCCGAGGTTTCCGGCGAAAGGGTGCGTAACGGCCAGCGCGAAGCCGACAGCCACGGCGGCGTCCACGGCGTTGCCGCCGGATTTCAGCACAGTGACGCCGACGTCGGCGGCGAAAGGTTCTTGCGCAACCACCATGCCTTTGCGCGCGTAAACTGGCTCGCGGCCCTCGGCCGGTTGGCCGATCAGGAGAAGCGTGAGCAGGAGAAGAGAAACGAGTCGCGCAGCCTTACTTTTTTGTGGCGGCGTCATTGGGTTTGGCTCCTAACTAAGAAACCGAGGCGGATTCGGTATCGCGAGTCGAGCTTCAGGGGCTAGAACCCTGCACTTGCAGCGTCCTTAATGGCGGGGTTGAAACCCGCCCGTCCGCAGCCACAGAAACGGAATGACTTATGTGGGGCTCTGACTGGCCGGATAATACGCTTCAGGTGCGGTTGACACAACGATTTGCCGCCAGAACAGAGCCAAAATAATCTCAAATGCTAATTAACGCGGTGACCCGAGAAGTGAAGTGATGCTGCGAGTCTCCGGTTGCCGGACAATCGGGAAATGGAGTGCGGTGCAACTGTTCGCACAGCGAGGTGAACGCGGAATTTCGCATTTCCCAAATGGATTGAGCGGTGGTATGGTCAACCGCGAGTAGTTATGACTAAAGCCGTAGAGAACTTCGCTCCAAAGCTCATCATTCTCACGGTTCGAAGGGCGCTTGCCACGAAGCGCCATCTCCTCTGCCAGTTTCTACTCTTAATTTTGTTTCTTGGCGCAGTTGGCGGCAGCACGAGAGCGGGGCTGGATGTTCGGAATCCGCCTGCCAAGCCGGCTGGAGCGGGCTCACTATTTGCGATCTCCGACTTCGACGGGGATCTTCAGCCGGATTTAGCCAGCGTTGAAGCCGGCCGCAACAATTCCGATGGGACTGACTACTGGATTCAAGTTCACCTTTCCACTGCCGGGCGACAATCTATTCGACTTGTGGCGCCTTCCGGGGGCCTTCAAATCGAGGCTCGCGACGTAAACGGAGATCATGCAATTGATCTGGTGATCTCCACCGCGGGGCGCAGAGAACCCGTAGCGATTTTACTTAACGATGGTCACGGCACTTTTTCACGAGCCGAACCAGCTGCGTTCCCGGGAGCGTTGGGCGAATCCGAAAAGAATTGGGTTTCTGCCTTGCACCTTGTGCGGGTCGCGCTTGGCGTGACGCCACAGTCGGGCTCCAGCATTTGGCCGAAAGAGAAAGATTCACCGCACGACCGGTCGCCGACAGGATTCGTTTCGGCTTCGAGTGCGGGATTTCCTCTCAGTTCCTTCGTAGTCTCTCACGCAGGACGCGCACCTCCTTTCGCAGTTCAGCACTGCTCATAGGCCGGTTTAGCGCTGAAGCGGCGCCAGGCAAAGTCTGTCGTTCTGAGGCCACTCACTCTAAGTTTTTGGGACCCCTTTAGGAAAAAGTACTCGGTGGTGTCACTAGCGCAATGCGAATGGTTTGCGCTGTTCATTTCCCGTGAGAATTCAGCAATGGAAAACGGATCCTGGGCCGGAAGGGAGATACATGAAATAAATGGAGCAAGCCGATGGTTATAGCTGAAAGGTTGAAGTCTCTGCGACTGTATCGAAGGTTGTCCCAGGGAGACATTGAGAAACGCACCGGCCTACTGCGCTGCTACATCTCCCGCGTGGAAAACGGCCACAGCGTGCCTGTGATTGAAACCCTGGAAAAAATGGCGCGGGCGATGGATATACCCCTTTACGCTCTCTTTTATGACGGCGAAGAGCCCCCCAAACGTGTTCCAAAGCCCAAACCATTGCCGGGTGGTTGGGGCAGTTCCGGCCGAGATGCGCGGGTGCTGGCAAAATTTCGCGAATTTCTGAGCCGAACAAATGATGCGGACATAAACTTCCTGCTATTCATAGCCGAGAAAATGGTTCAGAAAAAGAAAGCCCAGGAACGAAGCGGTAAAAAAGCTTCGATAAAGGGATGAGTTTCAAAGCAATGAAAAGTATTTGAAAAGCCTGACTGATTCCAGGCGGGAAATTTCCTGACTCTCGCATCCGGCCAATCGGCCAAAGAGGATGAATGAACAACCAAATCGTCTTGATCATCCGATTTTGGGTGACTGCGCGATCCAAGCCACTGTTTGTGGAGAAGTTGAAAACACTTTTTGACCAGATCCAGCACGAGGCTGCATTTGTGAACGCCTCGCTTCAGGAAGACGTCGATCATCCGGAACAACTTCTGGTCTATGAAACCTGGCAGGGAACCCGCGAATCCTTCTTGCAGAACCAGATGAGCAAACCATACCGCATCGGTTTCGAACGGGCCATTCTTGATTTGAAGGTTGAAAGAACACCACAGTGGCTAAAGCCAGTAGCCAGGTGGAAATGAATTGCTACGTTGAATGTCGGGTTGGCCGGCTAGTCAGGAACTATTCGGGTTCAGGCATACGTGCCATTTCGTCCCCGGGATCAAGGCGCGTAATGGGTGAAGACATAGTCGTGATCTTTTGCAGGCGCGTGGCAGGGGAAGCAGGTCTCGTGCAGCGCCTTGTCGCCCGGCTTTTCGCCAGTAAAGTCAGCAAACCCCCAGCCACCAGTTGCGGCGTACTTCGTTGAGTCCTTGACCATGAATTGAGCGTTCACGCGGGACCCGACAACGAGAGACTGAGCGCCGGGGAACGGGCCGTCCAGGACTTTGTTGTTGAATTCCGACGGGACACGAGTCCAGTGAGTCGCGACAATGATGGCGCCGTCCGGGAACGGGAGCGTTCCTTCCCTGAATGCTTTGATCGCTATATCGTTGCCGAATTGCGCGCGCAACTGGTCGGTCTTGCCCGGGACTAGAAGGTTGGCCACGGCGATCAATTTCCAATCGCGGTATCCGGCGGGAATTTTGACTCCGTAGATCGGGGAGGAGTCTCCGTCGGATTGTGCAGATGCGTGGGGCACGTAAGCGACAACGCCGGACAGGGTTGCAACCGCAAGCAGCAAGAAACCGATCCGTTTCATAGTGTTCCTCCTTTGGTCCTTCAAATGTGCGTAAGTGAATGGTGCGAACTCAGCAGACAAGAAACATCTGCGGGGCATTCTGCTTCGCGGATCCGGACTATTCGGATTCTGGTACGTGCCATTTCGTTCCCGGCATCAACGTGCGTAATGGGTGAAGACATAGTCGTGATCTTTCGCAGGAATGTGGCAGGGGAAGCACGTTTTGTGCACCGCTTCGTCGGCCGGTTTGCCATCTATGAATTCGGCATACCCCCAGCCGCCCGTCGCGGCGTACTTTTTCGAGTCCTTGACCATGAACTGAACATTGGTGGCGGGCCCGGCAATGAAGGATTGGTCCCGGCCGAAGACTTTGTTGTTCTCAGCCGATGGCACGTATTTCCAAGCCAGCCTGGCAATGATCGTGCCGTCCGGGAACGGCAGCGTCCCGTTCCGAAAAGCCGTCATTGCGATAGGGTTCCCGAGCATGGCGCGTAGATCGTCGAAGTCCCCGGCTTCGTGGGCCACGGAGATCAATTCCCAGTGCCGGTATCCGGCGGGGATTTTGATTCCGTAGATCGGGGAGGAGTCTCCGTCGGACTGTCCAGATGCGTGGGGCATGTAGGCGACAATACCGGCCAAGGTTGCAACTGCAAATAGCAAGAAACCGATCCGTTTCATATTCTTCCTCCTTTTAAATTCTTGGGCGTCACAATTCGTTCTGGAGAGTCACGCGTTCGCTCACTGCGGCAGCTCTTTGCCGGCCTGCTCCGCCACCATGTAACTGGCGTACCAGTCGGGCCAGTCCGGATCTGCCTTGCCGATGCGCTTTTCGTGCTCTCCGTGTGCGGCCTCC
>Ga0224545_1000035_pt1 | contig 30231 bp, 25 predicted proteins | sample 714P12024metaG_FD_179906 | JGI IMG/M metagenome (GOLD analysis project Ga0224545, IMG submission 179906) | Peat soil microbial communities from Stordalen Mire, Sweden - 717 P1 20-24 | ecosystem: Environmental > Terrestrial > Soil > Wetlands > Peat | place: Sweden: Norrbotten County, Stordalen... | reverse complement strand
AACTGGATCGTGGGCACCGATTGCCGGATCGGCTTATCCCAGGTGAGCTTTCCTTCTTCCACCAGCATCCCCGCGGACACCGCCGTGAACAGCTTGCTGTTGGAAGCGATCTGTACCAGAGTGGTCGGCGTGAACGGAAGCTTATTCTCATAGTCGCGATAGCCGTATCCTTTGGCGAAAACCAGCTTATCGTTCACAACAATGCCTACGCCGATCCCCGGCGTATTCCAATCCTTCAGCGTTTGCTCCATGTAGGAGTCAAAACCTTGTAGCTTGCTGGTGACGTCCGCTTCCTGGGCCAAGGCAGCGGGCCCAAAGGCCATCAGCGCCAGGATGACCGTGCAAATACGAACGAAGCTGGTCACGCGAGCCGAGCAACGCTTTGAGCTGAAAGACATGAGATCTCCTTCGTAGCCAAATTAGCTTTTTAAACTCAAAAACGGCAGACATTCTACATCTATTTTCGTCTGCTCGACGAAGGCTCTACACGCGACCTCTCGCATTCCGTCCTGCATCGTGCTAGCGTACCTCGTGTTTAATCAGCAACAATTTCTAGTCGCAACAAAACCGCTGCATTCCCATGACTGAACATCGCAGACATCACGACCGCCTGGAAGAGTTGCGCAAGTTGAACGCCGAAGCCGAAGCGGGCGGCGGAGCAGAGCGCCGTGAACGCGAGCACAAGCAGGGCAAGCTCAGCGCCCGCGAACGCATTGACCTGCTCCTCGATGAAGGCTCCTTCGAAGAGCTCGACAAATTCGTCCGCCATCATTCCCACGATTTCGGCATGGAAACGCAGCGCCCGCCGGGTGATGGTTTTATCACCGGCTACGGCCGCATCGATGGCCGCCTCGTGTATGTCTTCGCGCAGGACTTTACGGTTTTCGGGGGCTCGCTCTCCGAAGCGAACGCCTCGAAGATCACGAAAATTATGGACCTGGCTATGCGCGCCGGCGCACCTGTGATTGGTTTGAACGATTCCGGCGGCGCTCGAATTCAAGAAGGAGTGATGTCGCTTGCGGGCTATGCCGACATTTTCCTCCGCAACACTTTGGCCAGCGGCGTGATTCCGCAGATCAGCGCGATTATGGGACCTTGCGCAGGCGGCGCGGTTTATTCCCCGGCCATCACCGATTTTATTTTTATGACCCGCGACACGTCTTACATGTTCGTTACCGGTCCGGACGTCATCAAGACCGTAACGCATGAGGAGGTGACCAAGCAGGAGCTTGGCGGCGCGATGACCCACAACGAAAAAAGCGGTGTCGCCCATTTTGTTTCGCGCGATGACGCCGAATGCCTCTCCATGATTCGTGAATTGCTCGGCTACCTGCCGTCGAATAATCTCGACGACCCTCCGTACCGGGCTTCGAGCGACCCTTGGGACCGCGCGCATCCTGCACTCAACGCGCTCGTTCCCGAAGATCCGCAGAAACCTTACGACATCAAAAACGTAATCCACGCGGTCGCGGACGATGCTGAATTCTTCGAAGTCCACGAATACTTCGCAAAAAATATTGTCGTCGGGTTCGCCCGACTCGACGGAAACACGGTCGGCATTGTCGCGAACCAGCCGGCGTTCCTGGCCGGCGTTCTGGATATCAGTGCGTCCGTGAAGGCCGCTCGTTTCGTTCGCTTCTGCGATGCTTTCAATATTCCGCTCATCACCTTTGAGGACGTTCCCGGATTTCTACCTGGCACGCAGCAGGAGTTCGGCGGGATCATCAAACACGGCGCAAAACTGCTTTTCGCTTTCGCCGAAGCCACCGTGCCGAAAATCACCGTGATCACTCGCAAGGCCTATGGTGGCGCGTATTGCGTGATGGCCTCAAAACACATTCGCACCGACATCAATTATGCGTGGCCCACCGCGGAAATCGCCGTGATGGGCCCCGAAGGTGCTGTGAATATCGTGTACCGGCGCGAGATCGACCGCGCTCCGGATTCGGACCGCGATAAAATCCGCCGCGAGAAAATAGACGACTTCCGCGAGCGTTTCGCGAATCCGTATGTGGCCGCCGAACGCGGCTACATCGACGCCATCATCGAGCCCGCGCAGACTCGCGCCAAACTGATCACCGCCCTGCGCTCGCTTGAAAACAAACGGGATACCAACCCGCGCAAAAAGCACGGCAATATTCCCTTATGACCCTGGGTCGCCAAAGCTGGTACGGAACAGCCGGCCGAAGCTGGCTTTTTGCGCATAATTCCGGTAGGATGCCCTGTTTTTGGCTCATCGTCATTATTCGAATATATATCGGAGAAACGCTATGCCTAAGAACGCTCCAAAGACGAAGACTTTGATCGAATCGCTAGACGCGCTAATCGAAAAGCATCACCTTTTGAAGCATCCCTTTTATCAGGCATGGACGCAGGGCGAGCTTTCGAAGGATTCACTCGCTCTCTACGCTGAGCAGTACTACCAGCATGTGCGGACCTTCCCCGAAAATTTGAAGCAGCTCGCGGCCCGCTCGAACGGCGACGCGAACCTTCATGCGCTGGTAAACGAAAATCTGGCTGAAGAGCTCGATCCGGGCGCGTCGCATCCGATGTTGTGGAGGCACTTCGCGCAATCGCTAGGCGTTAGCGAAGCGTCGATCGAAGACGCGCGTCCGCTGCCGGGGATTGCGGCGCTGCTGGATACTTATGACGAAGTAGCCTCGCAAGGAACGAAAGCGCAAGCCGTGGCGGCCTTTTACGCCTACGAAGCCCAGGTTCCCGAAATCGCCACTCAGAAAATTTTCGGGCTGCGCCGGTTTTACGGTATTACCGAGCCCCGCGCGCTGGCTTATTTCGGCGTCCACGAAGAAGCTGACGTTCGGCACCGGGCCGCCTGGCGCGAATGGCTGGCAAAACAAAAGGACGCCGACACCGTCGCGGTGCTGTGCGCCGCCGAGCGCAGTTTGAAAGCGCTCTGGGGCGCGCTGGACGCCGTCTATCCGCAAGGCTGCGCATCCAAAAATTAATCGGGTAGCTTCGAAAATTCGACAAATCCAATCAGAGGACTTTTGGCCGCGGGTTTTTGCGCACTCTACCTTCAACCGTCAGCTCTCTTTCTTAAAAACTTTCACTCCTGCGGATCCTCCAATGAATGCTTCGGAAGCGTATCTCAGAAACAATCCGTGCTCGACGACTCCGACGACATGGTCGAGGTGGTGCGCGATCTCCTTGGGGTCCTCCATGGGGCCGAAAGCGCAGTCAAGAATGTAATGCCCGCCGTCGGTGACGTACGGTTTTTTATCGGCGCCTAGTCGCAGAGCTGGTTTGCATTCCAGTTGAGTTAATTTCTTCTGGGTTGCCTGCCAGCCGTAGGGAACAACTTCCACTGGAACCGACACCAGCGAGCCAAGTCGCGCAACAATTTTCGTTTCGTCCGCAATGACCGCCATGCGCTTGCTTGCCGCAGCGACGATTTTTTCGCGCAACAACGCGCCGCCGTGCCCTTTGATAAGGTAGAGCGGCCCGAGCAGCACTTCGTCCGCGCCGTCGATGGTCAGATCGATTTCCGTGTGGTCCGCGAATGTGGTGAGCGGAAGGTTCAGAGTTCGCGCTTGCTCCGCGGTTCCCGCGGATGTGGGAATGGCGGTAATTCGCAGATTTTCTTCCGTCATTCGGCGGCCGAGCGCGCTGACCAGAAACGCAGCCGTCGAGCCCGTCCCCAATCCGACCACCATGCCGCTTTCAACGAGCTTGGCGGCGGCCTCAGCAGCAGCTTTCTTCCATTGGTCTTGTTGCGATAGATTCATCGGCGCATTCATTATTCCGGCGACGGACATCATAGCCGGACGAGCGGCCCTTGCCAACCTCAAGAGGTGGCACGAAACGCGGTTCGCGAAGAATCAGGCGGCGATTTTAGACGCAAAGACGCGCGAGAACCAAAATGCTAGAATCCCGGCTGCCCTGGCAAAAGCAAAATGTTCAAGAAAATCCTAATAGCCAATCGCGGCGAAATTGCGGTACGCATTCTGCGCGCTTGCAGAGAACTTGGTGTGGGCGCTGTCGCAGTCTATAGCGACGCGGACCGCACTTCGCTGCATGTGCGTCTTGCCGATGAAGCGTATCCCATCGGCCCTTCACCCTCTCGCGAAAGTTACCTTGTTACCGAAAAAATCATCAGCGTAGCGCGCTCTGCCGGATGCGACGCCATTCATCCGGGGTATGGATTTCTGGCGGAAAATCCGGCGTTTGCTCGCGCCTGCGCGGATGCGGGTATCACGTTCGTCGGCCCATCACCCGAGGCGATGGAAAAGCTCGGCTCGAAAACCGCGGCACGGCATTTGGCCCGCGAAGCGGGCGTGCCCACAGTGCCTGGCACACTGGATCCAATCGAAAAAATGGACGATGCGCGTAGCGCAGCTCGGGAGATAGGCTACCCCGTTGTGCTGAAGGCAATTGCAGGCGGCGGCGGAAAGGGTATGCGCCGCATCGAACGCGAAACGGAATTCGCCTCGGCCTGGCGCGACGCTTCTTCGGAAGCGCAGAATGCATTTGGCGACGGGCGTCTCTACCTCGAGAAATATCTTTTGCGGCCGCGGCATATCGAGATTCAGATTCTTGGAGATCTCCACGGCCACCTGGTACATCTCGGCGAGCGTGAATGTTCGGTGCAGCGGCGATATCAGAAAGTAATCGAAGAAGCGCCCTCACCGGAAATGACGCCGGAGTTGCGTCGCGCGATGGGCGATGCCGCCGTGAAACTCGCGCAAGCGGGCGGCTACTCGAATGCCGGCACTATAGAGTTTCTAGTGGATGCGGACCACCACTTTTACTTCCTCGAGATGAATACGCGGCTCCAGGTGGAGCATCCCGTGACGGAGTTGGTTACTTCGCTGGACATCGTGAAACTTCAGATTCGAATCGCTTGCGGTGAGCCGCTACCCTTTGCGCAAAAGGACGTTACGCTGCGCGGCCATGCAATTGAGTGCCGGATTTATGCTGAGGATCCCGACAATAAATTTTTCCCATCCCCCGGGAAAATCCTAGATTGGCGCCCGCCCGCGGGCCCCGGGATTCGCCTCGACGATGGAGTGTATGGCGGCTGGACCGTGCCGAACGAATACGACCCCATGCTCGGAAAATTAATCGCGTGGGGTGCAAACCGCTCAGAAGCTATCGCGCGCCTCCAGAGGGCGCTTTCGGAGTTTTACGCAAGCGGAATAAAAACAAACGCGGGACTTTTCCGGCGGATTCTAGCGACGCGCGATTTTCAAACGGGCTATATATACACGAGCTGGTTGGACGATTTTCTTTCCAAATCGCCAATTAGCACAATCGCGGCCTCCGACGACATGAAAACCATTTCACGCGAACGAGACGCGGCAACGGTCGCTGCCTCCCTTTGGCACATGGCGCGCAGTGCGGATTCCTCGAAGAACAAAGCGGCGCCGACTCGCGCCGAGTCGCGTTGGAAGCTGAAAGGAAGGCTGGAGCAACTGAACGGCGAGATCGAGCGGCAGGAGATGGATCCGAGAGACCATAATGAAATGTGAAATTGAACTAGACGGAAAATTGCGCAGCGTTGAAGTAATTCACAGCGGTGAACGCGCGCGCTGGACCGTTGATGGAAGCGAGCTTGATGCGGATGCGGTGGAAGTGTCGCCGGGCATTTACTCGATTTTGATCGGAGGGAAATCGTTTGAAGCGCGCGTGGAGGCCAAGGGCGATTCCCAACTCCGCGTAACCGTTGCCGGCCGCGAATACGAAGCGACGATTCGCAACCCCCGCAAATGGAAGCGCGTTCGCGCGGCGGGTGCCGAAGCCGAAGGGCGGCAGCAGGTGACCACGCCTATGCCGGGGAAAATCGTGCTCGTGCTGGTGAAAAGCGGCGAGGTGGTGGAGGTGGGACAGGGAATCGTAGTGGTAGAAGCGATGAAAATGCAGAATGAAATACGTTCGCCAAAGTCCGGCACGGTCGAACGTTTGCTTGTAATAGAGGGTCAGACCGTGAATGCCGGCGAAGTGGTCGCCATCGTGGAATAAGGCTCTACTTCAAAGAATCTTCAGGCTTGCGCTAGATTCTCGAGCGCGTGTTTGAATAGTTGCATCGTAACAAGACCTCCTCTTATCAGCCGTCGGCGTTTACCTTTAGGTGCGCTTTGCCTTTACGGACCCTTCCCAACTTTCCCGAAGGCTGCCAACATGAATTGTCAAAGAAAACCGGGTTCGTAAAGCCCGGAAGGCGCAGGGGGAAGCGAATGTTTCACGTCATTCTTATCTGGATGGTGGGCTGGTTAGTGCTGGGCATAGCGGCTGTCGGTTGGACTATGCTGTGCGGCGTAACCGCTCACTGGGGTGAGAAAGAAGGACTTTCGTTCTGGCAGACCTTCGCACTCTGTCTTTTCTTGACGCCGCTGGCAGGGGCGGTAGTGGTACTTACTTTCAAACCTCCGCGGAGTGGCCGTTCCTTGGCAGAAACAGCAAGCCGCGGCTAGGCTGGATCCATGATATGCGTTTCACTGTAGCGGTTCTTTCCCAGCACATTTCCGAATTGTTCCGCTAAATCCCAATTTGAATTCTGAGTGATCGCTAATTCGAAGCGGGCAGTTTGCCGGCCGATTCGAGGATCTGTCGCGCAAGATAATTGGTAACGTGCGCTTCATCGCGTGCTTCTATCATGTAGGCCGAGCGAAGAAGCTGCTCTTTGCGATTGCGCATCATGTCGCGAATGGACTGCTGCACTTGGGGATCAGAGAGCACCCGCTGCCCGGCAGCTTCTTTGGCAATCATTTTCAAAATGCGGTAACCGCCTTGAATCGCAATCGGCGGGGTCACTTCTCCAGGCTTCATCCCCAGCACGGTCTTCTTCAGCGCCGGGTCAGAGCGATTTAGCGCGGACTCCGGGACGAATCCCAGATCGCCTCCGGTTGTTGTGGTTGAATCCTCGGAATAATCCATGGCCAACTGGCTGAAATCGGCGCCGGCAGCGAGCTTTTCCTCAAGAACCGACACCTTGTGTTTGGCTTCGGCATCGGTGGTCGCCTTGTCGTTCTTGCGGTTGTGAACGGAGGCATCCGCATGCGGCGTGACAACGATTTGCGCGATGTGATATTGCGGCTCGGCGACGTTGAACTGCGCGCGATTTTTATTATAGAAGTCGGTGACATCCTGATCGGTAATGGAGATTTTCGCGATCACTTCGCGGTTCAGCAGCTTCTGCACCGAGAGTTGACGCCGAATGTCACTCTTCAGATCGTCAACGGTCAGTCCCGTGTCTCGCAGCTTTTTCTGGAATTCCTCTTCCGTATAGGGACTTTTCGATTCCGTGAATTTGTCTTCGACTTCGGCGTCGCTCGCAATTAAATTCATTTTGCTCGCGCGCTCGAGAAGGATTTCGTTGTTGATCAGTTCATCCAGGATGCTGAGCTTCAGGGACAGCGCTTCTTCCTGAGAAGGCGCGGGAGCCTCGGCATTCACGCGCGTGCGAAAATATTTTTCCACCTGCGCGCGCGGAATTTCTTTGCCATTCACGGTGGCCCAAACATCCGGCCCCGGTGTGGCTTCTTTCTTGCACGAAGCCGCGAACACACACGCCGCTGCCGCCACCAGGACTAAGATTCTCCGTTTCAAACGGAACTCCTTCGCAGGAGGCTTCAAGCAGCCTTTTTCACGAGGCCTGAACGAATGCAAGAAGTGCAGACGCGAATATGCTTGTGCACGCCCTTGATCACGGTCTTCACCCGCCGGAGATTCGGATTCCAGCGGCGCCGCGTCACGTTGTGAGCGTGGCTGATCGTATTGCCAAAGCGCGGCTTCTTGCCGCAAAGTTCACATACCATTGCCATTGTCGCCTTGCTCCAGACAGAAAATTTCGAATAACTTGAAGGTCAATGTTACCAGAGATTGTTCTAGGCGGGAAGCGATTTGCCGGATCGCACCGCCTGCGGTGGAGCGTTCTCATACAAGCTCTCTACTGCATAAAATCGTCTGGAAAATTGGATACGCGGGCTATATTGTAGCGCTTCCGACTGGGACGGAAAAGGCACTGGAGATTCGCCTCTTGCGCACATCTCGCAGAAAGACACGGAAGATTGGGCACCTCTGCGCAATTTCGAGAAGGTGGCAGATTATTATTTTCATTGCTGCAATGTTCTTGGCGTGTCCGTTCAGTAAGGCGCAGAAATTCCATGGCAGCCTTCGCGGTATCGTGCAAGATGCGAGCCAGGCACGCATCCCGTCAGCAAACATTGTGCTGCGTGTGGCCGAATCCTCGGTGGAAGTCCACACCGCTAGTGACGAACAAGGAGAATTCCGCGTCGACAATCTTGTCCCGGGGACCTATCAGTTGGTGGTGAACGCGAAGGGTTTCGCGGAGGCGCGCTCGGATGTGTCTGTACTGGTCAGCTCCGTGCGGGATATCACCATCACCTTGCAACCAGGCGCGGTACAGCAGACCGTGAATGTGCAGGGGCAGGCTTCTTCCGTCACTACCGAACCGATTGATCTGGCGAGCGCCGTTCATCAGGAAGTAGTCACGCAGCAGGATCTACAAACAATTCCGCTGGCGGCCCGCAGTTTCGCCAATATCGCTTATTTGGTTCCGGGAACCGAGCCAGTTGAGCCATCTGATCCCACCAAGGCGCGCATCACGGCAGTATCAACCGGCGGCAGTTCAGGACTGAACAATGAGCTCTCGGTCGACGGCGGCGACGATTCCGACGATTACATCGGCGGCTTCCTGCAAAACTTTTCACCCGATACCATTCAGGAATTTGCCGTGCGCACCGCGCAGGAAGACGCTGACACCGGCCGCACCACCGCAGGCTCGGTTGTGATCACTACCAAGCGCGGAAACAACGAATGGCACGGTGACGAGGCGTTCTATGAGCGCGCGGCAGGGCTCAACGCGCGCTTTCCCATCGAAAATCCCGCTCCTAATCCGAAGCAGCCGTTTTCACGACAGAATTATGTGGGCACTATCGGCGGCCCCATCGTGCGCGACAAAGTTTGGTTTTTCTCGTCGTTCGAATTCGTGCACGAAGACGCCAGCATCGCCTACAGTCCGGCCAGCCAGACACAATTCAACGCGCTAGCGCAGCTTGCGGCGCAGGGCTTGGTGGACGTGAACGGCACAGTGGTTAACTCCATCGCCGTGCCCAATTCTGTGCCGGTTCCGTTTCGCGACTATTTGGGCACCGTTCGATTTGATTGGGCGGAGTCTGCGCGCTCACGATGGTTCTTGCGTGCGGCCATCGACAACTACATTACGCACAACGCCGGGGTGCAGCAGGCCGCTCTGCCTTCCACTGGGGCTGAGGCGCACAACAACTACATGAACTTGGTCGTCAGTAACCAGTTTACGTGGAGTCCCACCTGGGTTGGCTCGTTTGTGTTCGGCGCCAGCGGGCTCCACCTCACCGAAGCGCGCAACTCAAACCTTGGTTTTGCTCTTGCGTTTCCTTTCACCGCTACCTCCGCCACCATATCGGGCCTGGAAACGTTTGGCGACAACCAGTTCCTCACACCCATCACCGCGTTCCCAGTGCTGCGCAATCAAGAGAAGTATCAGTTCCGCTACGATGTCACCCATACGGTTGGAGCTCACTCATTCCAATTCGGCGTGAACTTCATCCACGAGCCGGTTCTGGACGGCGCGTTGGCGGCCAACGCGGAAACATTGGTGACATTCCCAAACGATCCAAGTTTCTATCACGGGAATCCGGCGCAATTCACCGCGGATCTGGCTGCGGGAAGCGCGACCGTTCCCGCGGGCGATGGCAGTTTTTCGCAGAACGTGCAGCGCCTCGGGTTATACGCCGAGGACTCTTGGCGGATCACGCCCCGGCTCACGGTGAACTACGGCTTGCGCTATGACCGGAGTTTTGGCCTGTTCACTGCCTCTGACCGGAACCAATTGCAGAATCCTGCATTCGTAACGCTCCAAGCTCTTCAGATTCCGCTCATCAAGGGGGCTCCGCATGATTTCGACTGGGCTGTCGGTCCCCGACTGGGCATCGCATATTCGCCCGGACAATCTACAAATACCGTGATTCGCGCGGGCATCGGGATCTACTCGAACGATCTCGCTCAGAACGGTTGGGTGCCGGCGCTACAAGCTGTGAACCAACCTCTGCCCGGCCCGTGCACGTATAACAGCGCTTCGCAGGCCCTCCAGGGCGCCGGATGTCTTCCTCCCGCGTCCTCCACCGGCCTCATCGGTACCGTCACCGGTGCCGGCGCCATCATTGCGCCCGGATACAAGACGCCGTACGCGCTCCATGTTACCGGCGGCGTCCAGCACGCCTTCAACTCCAAGTGGATGGTCAGCGCCGACTATGTGCACGAGCAGGGAAATCACGGCTTCAGGCGCTACCAATATCAAGCGGGCTTCACGCTGTTTTCACCTCTCTTTTCACCAGGCCACGGCTGTCCCCCAGCAGAGGACGTTATCGACTGCCAGAGAAACAACGTTCCCAACATTACCGTTTTCAAGTCCGATAATCGCTCGAGCTATAACGGGTTGCTGCTCCACCTGCAAGGAAATGTATCGCGGCGGTTCAATCTGATTGCAAATTACACTCTATCGCGGGGCTCCACGTGGGGCTGCATTCTTGGCGAGCTTTTTGATTACGTGAACGGTGTTTGCAATCCGCTGAAGCCGTTTGGAAAAGGGGATTACGGTCCGTCAGGTGAAGATGTGCTGAGCCGTTTTGTTCTGGCCGGAACGCTGAAAATCCCCGGCGGGTTCGAGTTAACTACGCTGACGCAAGCAGAAAGCGCCCGGCCGTTTACTTTGACCACCACCGTTCCAGTCACTGGGCTTGGTGACGGCTTTGACGACCGCGCGGTAGTGAACGGCGTTCCGACTAGCCTGGATGAATTCAGAGGAACTCCTTACATCCAAGTTGATTTGCGAGTGAGTCGGCCCATCCATTTCCGCGAGCGTTGGACATTAACGCCGTTCATCGAATTCTTCAACCTCTTCAACCGCAACAATCCAGGCGCGAACTACGTGACGGATGTCGGCGCTCTGCCCGTTCCGCAAAGTCAGGTGGCAGCCGGAAATATTACGGACATCTGCACGAACTCGGCCTGCACCACGACGAAACCAATAACGAGTCTTAATCAATTGCGCGTAGCCGGCGGGGCCTTGGGCGACTTCTTCGGTCCGGGCACCACGGTCGGAATTCCGTTCGCCGCGCAGATAGGCGCTCGCCTCACTTTCTGAACTGCCCGCCGGCAGAGCTTTTTAGGTATGCTATGCACTGACTGGGAGGTGTGTCTTGGTTCGAATTCTCCGGTTTAGCCTGGTGGTCTTTGCACTTCTGATTCTTACTTTGAGCGCGCGTGTTAGTGACGCACAGCAATATCCCGTCAGCACCTACCAGGAAATGCAATGGAGGATGATTGGTCCGTTCCGGGGAGGAAGGACCCGCGCTGCGACCGGCGTGCCGGGCCAGCCGAATGTTTTCTACGTGGGCCAGGGCGACGGCGGTGTTTGGAAATCGGACGACTATGGCCGCACCTGGAATCCGATATTTGAAGATCAGCCCTCCCAATCGATTGGCGCTATTGCCGTGGCTCCGTCGGACCCGAACATTGTTTATGCCGCCAGTGGAGAGGGTTTGCAACGGCCGGACCTTTCTGTGGGCGATGGAATTTACAGATCTGCGGACGCCGGAAAAACCTGGACTCACCTCGGCTTGCGCGACGGCCAGCAGATTCCGGCGTTAGCCGTAGATCCGCGCAATCCAAATCGTGTTTTCGCCGCGGTGCTGGGACATCCATACGGATCGAACGAAGAGCGCGGAATTTTTCTTTCCATAGATGGTGGGCAGACCTGGAAGAAATCACTCTACAAAGATCAGAACACAGGCGGTTCGGACGTTCAGATCGACCCCACAAACCCGGACGTGATGTACGCCTCTATGTGGAAAGTCCGGCAAGGTCCCTGGGAAGACGGAAATGAGTACAACAAAACCGGCGGCGGCCTTTTCAAGTCCACCGACGGCGGGAGCACTTGGCATCCGCTCACAAGCGGTCTGCCGAAGAGCATAGTGCAGATCTACGTGGCCATCTCTGCAAGCGAGCCAAGCCGCCTTTATGCCACCGTGGGCACCACGGAACGCGGCGACTATTCTTCAGGTGTTGGCTTGGGCATTTACCGTTCCGATGACGCCGGTGAAAACTGGCAGAAGGCGACAACCGATCCGCGTCCTGCTTTCCGCATCGGCGGCGGCGATTTGCCCGTGCCGAGGGTGGATCCGAAGAACCCCGACGTGGTGTACAGCACCAGCATCGTAACCATGCGCTCGTCGGACGGCGGGAAAACCTGGGTGAGTTTTCGCGGAGCACCCGGAGGCGACGATTATCAAAACATCTGGATTAATCCCGCCGACCCGAAAATTATTCTGCTCGTTAGCGATCAAGGCGCGCTGGTAACAGTCAATGGCGGACAAACGTGGAGTTCCTGGTACAACCAGCCGACCGCACAGCTCTACCACGTCGGAGTCAGCAATGAGTTTCCTTACCGTGTTTGCGGCGGGCAGCAGGAAAGTGGATCGGTGTGCATCTCCAGCCGCGGAAACGATGGTGAAATCAATTTTAGGGATTGGCATCCCGTGGGCACCATTGAATACGGATACGTCGCACCCGACCCTCTCAATCCCGAAATCGTCTATGGAGCCGGCAGAAAGGAAGTCGCCCGATTTTACTGGAACACGGGGCAGGTAAAAAACGTGACGCCGATTCCCGACAGTGGGCCAAAATACCGGGCTGATCGCACACAGCCAATCATGTTCTCGCCTGTTGATCCCCACGTTCTCTATTACGCCACGAACGTTTTATTCAAGACCACCGATGGCGGAGAGTCCTGGCAAACCATCAGCCCCGATCTGACGCGCGAAAAACCCGGCATCCCCGCAAGCCTGGGCGATCTGGCCGCAGAGGACAAAAAAGCCGAGACGCAACGCGGGGTGATCTACTCTCTTGCGCCGTCGTTCAGAAACCTGAACACAATTTGGGCTGGAACCGACGACGGCCTGTTCTGGAAAACTCTCGATGGCGGAAGAAATTGGGCGAATGTCACTCCTCCGGAGCTGATTCCGTGGAGCAAGGTGACGCAGATGACTGCGTCGCATTTTGACGACCAGTCCGCGTACGCTTCCGTGAGCCGCTTCCGTATCGATGATCTCCATCCTTATGTTTACCGCACGCATGATGCCGGTAAGACCTGGCAGCTAATCATTAATGGCTTGCCCGATAACGCCCCGGTTGACACTGTGCGCGAAGACCCGGTCCGCAAAGGTCTCCTCTTTGCCGGTACTGAAACCAGCGTCTGGGTTTCGTTCGACGATGGCGATCACTGGCAATCCCTGCAGCAGAATTTGCCGCATTCGTCCATGCGCGACCTGTGGATTCACGATGATGACTTAATCGTAGCTACCCATGGACGTTCTTTCTGGATCCTCGACGATATTTCTCCGCTGCGCCAAATCGATACGACGACAACAAGCGCGGATGCATTTCTCTTCAAGCCAGCCTCCGCCTACCGAGTCAAGCGCGACACGAACACCGATACTCCGATACCGCCCGATGAACCGTCAGGCCAAAACCCTCCTGACGGTGCGATCATTGATTACTCTTTGGGGCAGTCGATTCGCGGCCCTGTAACTCTCGAGATTCTCGACTCACGAGGAGCCGTAGTTCGCCGCTATGCGAGCACCGATAAGCCAGATATGACCCAGGAGCAACTCGAAAACCAATTGATCCCACTCTACTGGTTGCGCCCGCAAAAAATACTTGCAGCAACTCCAGGAATGCATCGATGGGTATGGGATCTGCATTACTCGACGCCGGATTCTACGAGGCACGAGTATCCGATTGCAGCAGTTCCTCATGATACGCCGCGATTGCCGCTTGGCCCTTCTGCGCTTCCAGGTGATTACACCGTCAGGCTCGCCGCAAATGGACGCAGCTTCACGGCGCCCCTCACCGTAAAAATGGATCCACGCGTGAAAGCATCCGCCGCAGACCTGGAGCAACTATTCCAAAGGCAGAGCCGTCTCGCGTCCATGATGACTGAAAGCACCCGTGCGATCGCGGAAGCGCACTCGCTTCACGAACAACTCGAAAAACTCTCCAGCCAGGCAAACGATCCTTTGCTTGCATCGTTCAAGGATCTCGACAAGAAGGCTTCGGCTGTTTTGGCAGGCTCTGCTGGCGAGGCTGCGATGGGACCAAGCCTGACAAGCGTCAATGGTTCAGTGACGGCTCTTTACGCCGAACTAGATCGTGCGGATTCAATCCCAACTTCAGCGCAAACGGAAGCAGTAACGAAAATTGAGAAAGATTTCTCGGCTGTGGTGAAGCAATGGGACGACTTAAAATCGCAGGACCTGGCGGCGCTCAATCGCCAGCTTCGCAGCGCGAATCGCCCGGAACTTCACCTCGATTCACACGGCCAGTCCGATGAAGGCGAGGATCAAGATATAGACTGACCATCATTTGCGATGTCTCAGCGTCACTCGCAGCACCGGCGCGGCACGAATCACTTGTCCAGCCCTCGCCAACTGCTACAATTAATTAACAGTGGGCGTGTAGCTCAGCTGGGAGAGCACCTGCTTTGCAAGCAGGGGGTCGCAGGTTCGAACCCTGTCACGTCCACCAACTTCTTCCTGATTGCAAAAGAGTTAGAAAAATCACCTCGGCCCGAACGCTCCGTTATTCGTGCACACTGTGCACGAACTGTGCACGAATGCGTCATTGGAGCACCTCTGTGCACAATGGAGCGGTCGAAAAAGCATCGGCCTCCCCCACCGGTGCCATTTCGTTCGCTCGACGGTTGAGCTTCTCCAGGGCTTCGCGCTTCATCCGCAACTTCATCTGGGAATACTTCTTGAAGACTTGCGCGTCGCTCTGGCGGAGCAGCTGCGTTACCCATTCGTCGGCTACGCCTCCGGCGCTCAGCCTTGTGGCATAGGCAGAGCGCAGGTCGTAAATCCGAAAATAGGGAATCTTTGCCCGTCGCAGAGTTTTAGTCCAAACGGTCTTGAGTTTTTTGAGATGTCCGGTCGGATTCAGATCGCTCGGAAACAGATACGGTCCTTCACCCGAAATCGCCATCTGATTCTTGAAAGCTTCGATGGCGAGCGAGGTGAGGGGAACTTCGGCCGTGCCGTTTGGAGTCTTCGAATCCGGTGTCCAGACCACCGCATTTTGCAGATCCACTTGGTCTTTTCGCATCAGAATCAGTTCCTTGTAGATCCGCAACCCGGTCTCCGTAATGATTCGAACCACGTTCCGCAAGTATTGCGGAGCGTGGGATTCGATCTTTTGTTGTTCGGACCACGAGACATAATGCGGTCTGAACAAACCCTTCACGGCAACCGGAAACTCAACACCTGAACAGGGATTTGCAGCTAGGAGTTTCTTGCGAACCGCCACGTTCAGCATACGCCGGAGAACTCTGAACTCCTGGTGTACGGTTGTGGATTTGACGATTCGCAGTTCCTTGTAACCGAGCTTCATCTTGACGACGACGGGTGCTCGGAGGCGTTCGCGAAGGTACATGTCAACCGAATCCGCGGTGACATCCACCAGTCGGGTTGCGCCAAACGCAGCCTTCAGGTGTTTAATGCACCTTTCGTTTGCTTGGTGCGTGCCTTCGGCGCGCATGGGCGGCTTGGAATAGTTCTCCAAGAAGGAATCCGACCATTGCCCATAAGTCAAGGTTTCGCCCTTTCGTACGACTTCCAGGAGATTGGCGTCCCTCGCTAGAAGTCTTTCCCTGAGTTTCTTGTTTGCTTCTTCCCAATCGGCGGTCTGACTGGACTCTCTCCGGGCAATTCCCTTGCGATCCCGATAGCGAATCCACCAGATTTGTGTGCCAGCCCGCCGGTAAACCACACCGTCGTACTTTCGTGTTCTATGCATTCTCCATCTCCTGTTTGAAGGACGCGCGGAATGTCTCGAGATCCGATTTAAGGAATCGGATGTTCCGACCCATCACGCGGAGATGGGGAATCTGCTTTCGCTCAACCCAAAGATATACAGTTTGTTGGCTCACGCCAAGATATTTGGCTGCTTCTCGGACGGTTAACGGATATTCGTCTTTGGGTTTCCAAATCTGCTGGTCGGTGTTAGCAAGAGCAGTAGGAGTCATGGCATTTCCCTCTGATCTTCGGTGAGTTGATGGTCCTCGATTCGTTGTGAATCGCGCGTTCTCCCGGTAGCGGTTCCTCGGTGCAGGTCAGCTTGAGCCTTCGTGACGGTGTGCCGTGCGTAGTAATTCGGATCGTCTTTATCTTCCGAGCGGTAGTCGGCGATGCGCTGAATCACGACTTCGGGATCGTCGCCGCGAGCGAGCGCACGCTTCGCGTAGGCCCAATCGAGTTCGGATTGGCTTTTGTGGTGACTGGGCACCGTCCGTGGATGTTCTTCTCTGTCGCTCAAATGCCGGGCTTTTTCGCGGGAATCTTCATGAATCGCGAAATCGCGGAGTGTGTAGACCGCATCGCTTTCCTGTCGCGCTTGGACGATGAATTCTTCGGAAAGTTTGTGGTTGGCGAATCCCGGCAAGCGAAGCACGCGGGTCGAGTCCGTTGCTGCCAGATCGCCTCCGAATTGATTTGCGAGATTATGGAGAAGAGACTCGGCTTCTTCTTGTGTGACGGCATTCACTTTCCACACGACCTGATGTTTTCCGGGAGAGGTGTCGAGGACAAAGTTTGGCGCCGGGACTTCGATTGAATTTCTGATCGCATCGAGGGATGCGTCGCCATTCCTGTCGAGATCGAGATAGACGTGACGAATGTTTTTAATATTCTCCTTTGTCCGGTTGTACGCCCCTTCCTTAATAGGATTCATTCCCACGAACACGTCCGAGCCGCCAGCATTCTGGTTAGCGAGCCAGTTTTGAAAGCCGGGGCTCGCTATCACCTCAGCTTTGGCGATTCGTTGAACCGTCTGGCCTGTCGAACGTTTCCGTACCAGGATCGCGACGTTGTCCGCGGGTTCGAAAAGCTCTCGGACATATTCCGAAGCGGTAAGAGATCGCGGCGTGAATGGGATGTCGCTTCTCATGCGTGATCCTGCTTCGCCAAGAACACCGCGCCGTAATCGAATTGGTCAGCATCCGGGTCGTATCCGTTGATAAAGAGAACTTCGGAAATGTACCGGCGTCCGGGACGGCGCTCGACTTGGACGATCACATTAAGTGAATCGGCGATATTGGTCCGAATAGCGCGATACGGCAGTTCCACGCCGCTCTGCAGAACGCAACTGGTGAAGCGCGCGAGGCCTTGTTGCGCGGAGTTCGCATGGATCGTGGACAGCGTACCGGAGTGCCCGGTGTTCAGGAGCTGCAGGAGATCGAAGGCTTCGCCACCGCGAATCTCCCCGAGAACGATGCGGTCCGGGCGATGGCGGAGGGCAGCCTTTAGGAGATCGCGAATAGCGACTGCCGGAAGCCCATTCTGTTCGCGTCGGGCTTCGAAGCGGACAAGGTTTTCCTGCGCCAGCTGAATCTCGGCCGTATCTTCGATGACGAGCACTCGTTCGTCCTGCGGAATGAATTTTCCTAGTATCGAGAGGAGCGTGGTTTTGCCCGTGCCCGTGCCCCCGCTGATGAGGATGTTCCTGCGTGCCAGCACGTAATCTTCCAGGTGGTTCGCGAGGGCGCGGTCGAGAGTGCCAGCCCGGATCAGATCCTCCATCTCAAAGTGTCGGGTGTTGAACTTGCGGATCGTGAGCGTCACGCCGCGCAGACTGCATGGCGGGATGATGGCAGCGACGCGGCTGCCATCGGGCAAGCGTGAGTCAAGAATGGGCTTCGATTCGGAGATGTCGTCACCGAGACGCCGGGCGATATTCTTCACGGCGACCATGAGCGATTTTTCGCCGATGGACACACCCGGTACTTGTTGGAGGAAGCCCTGTTTTTCGATGAACACGCGGTCGGGACCGTTGACCATGACTTCGCTGATTGAATCATCCAGAATTAGGTGTTCGATGGGTTTCAAGAACGGCAGGATCATTTCGAATCCATTCATCAGAGTTTTCCTTTGGCGAGTTGGACAAAGTAAGAGTCGTTCGGGTCGTTATAGTGGGGCTTCAGATAACAAAACATCGGCGGCGTGGGATCGATTCCGTCGTAAGCAATGATGACGGACTGCGCGTTGCGCAATTCCATGAAAGTCTTGATATCGAACCGATAGTCGCTGTGCGTGTTGTAACTCTTCGAAGCAACGATGTTCGCTTTGTGGGAGAGAGCCTTGCCGGTGAGCCAACTGACTTTGGTGTCGTGCCCGCTTTCGGACAAACTGTAGCTGACTTTGAGCTGGTCCTCGCGTCCGCATAGGTCGCTCGCCGTCTTCGCGGAAAAATCATCCGAAAGCGAGAGAAAAATCTTGGTGCGGAAGGTTTGGAGAAGCGTGCGCCAGCTTTCGCCGGGCAGCGCAGAACGCAGCGAGCTGATGCTCTGCGTGGCGATGATCGGGATGCACTTCGGCTGGCGCGAGAGGCTGAAGAATTTCTCGTCGCCGGTGGGGTCGCTTTCGCCGACAGTAGCGAAGTGCTGGTATTCGTCGCAAAGGAATAAAACCTGGCGGAAATATTGCTCGGGATGCGCCTCAATTGTTGGGACGCGATTGAGCACGGCGCGTTCAAAATCGAGCTTCATCATCACACCAAGAGCCTTCGCGAGACCAGCGTTCATGCCGATGGGGAAATTCAGAGCACAGACAGCCCCATGCTCGATCAGCCAGCTAAACGAAGGCAGGGGCTTGCCGAAGTGGTTGTTAACATTCTTCTGGAGGTCGTAGCACTCCTTTTTCGGGCAGAAGACTCTCTTCACTTTCGGATTGTCGTCGAAAAGGGAAAGGAAGACGGAGACACCTTCGACGATGGATGTGCGGAGCTTCGGCTCAATGCGCCTCCAGTCGTCTCGGAACCAGCGTTGTACGGCTTCGAGTTGAGCAAGTTTCTCGGGATTGGCTTGGGAGGGGTCCAGGACCGTGCGAGCTTCGTATTGAATGCCTCGTGTCCGTAATATGTCCCGCAGCGCGGGAGCAGCGGGTGCGAGAAAGCGATCTTCCTTCTCGTCGTGCGCAAAGCCCAGACCCGCGAGGTCGGCGGTGCGCTCGCCATAGACCTTCGGCGTGACCGCCACATAGTGACGTCCGAGAATGATCTCCTCGGCCTCGGCAATTCGTTCTTCGAGGAACGGCGGAGAGATGGCGCACTGGTAGACATCGAAGAAGGTGACGTAGTCGTAGGCAACCTTATGAAGAAGGATGATGAACTTGACGAGGTTGGTGTACGCCTGCTGCCAGAAGGGTTCCTTGCCTCGGCCAAAGAGATTGTTCAGGAGTGAGGCGATGTTGTACGCGAGGGCGTAGGCGTCAAGGTCATTGTGAAGTGGGTTGTAGCAGTACTCGGAGTCGAGGCTGATTTCGATATAATCCTCGGCCCGCTGATGACGTCCAAGGATGTCTTTTACCTTCCGGCAAAAATCGCCTTTGACTTCGAGGATCAGACCACCGATGCGCTTGTCTTTGTCGGCAGCTTTGTAGGCCAGAATCTGCTCCGCGAAGGGAAGCATGCAGCAGGAGGTTTTGCCACTCCCGATGGCGCCTAAGATGGCTGTTCCCGTGAACAAACCGCGCTCGGGGATGGTGAGCCAAGAAGGAGCTTCGGCAGGCACTGGTTTGCGTGGATTATGAATTTCGCCGACGACAAGAAAGAGGTCGTCTCTCGCACTGGGATCGGGATACTGGGGAAGGCGCCCTGGCGAGATGGTCCGTCGCGCTTTCAGAGTAAAGATGTACAGACCGGAGAGCGCGGTCGAGCAGACAAGATAAGGTGTGGTGAACAAGAGCGCACAGTAGACGTATTTGAAGCTCAAGAAGACCTTCGGAGCGCGCACGGCAATAACACGCAGGAAGACCTGTTGATCGGGGAAAGGGTGCGTGTAGAACAGGAATGCTCCGGCGGCCATGGCGAGGACGGCCGAAATGAAAGCTCGCGACTCGAGGGCCCTTTGCATCACGCTCTCCCTCTCGCTTCGGTAGGTTGGGCGCTGTCGGGGCCGGACTGGGCCTTGCGGCGAGCTTCGCGCCACTTCCGATATTCCTGGTCCCGCCAGAGCACTTTCTTCAGGACGGCATTGATGACGTGATCCGCGTTGCTCTCGATGAACCGGGCGTAGTCTTCGAGGAGCTCGTTAACCGGCTCTTCCAATCTGATTTCTCTAGTTGTGATTTCTGGTGCTTTCTTAACGATCGGCATGTTGTTCCTCCTCTGGTGATGTGTGTTTCATCCGGATTTCTTATCACCGCGGAAAATACGGCTCGGCACGAATTACCGTGCCGCAGGGCGGGAGCGACCCCATGAACTTTTTGGGCGGCTGAAAGCCGAAAAAGTGGGGTCGCTCCCGCCCGATTTTGTGTTTTTTCCACGGTGACTTTTCCTTTCACTGCGTTCTCTATGTCCGTTGTTCCGAGGAATTGGTGGCGCCACAGAGTGAAGAAACAGGAGAAGGTGAAGGTGGAGAGTGTAGTCCTTACCTTCTTCAGCCTTCTTCCTCAGGTTTCTGTTCAGGAACGGCAAACCGCCAAAGCACTCCGGCAGCGAAATGGACGACGGCATGGCGATTACTGCTGCCAAATTCCTTTTGGATATCGGATTCAGTCACTCGTCCGACTTTCCATGCGCGATAGAGATGTTCGAAGTGTTGCCCGGCAAAACGCATATGGGCCTGATTGCGAAAAATCAGGTCAGCCTCAGTCAGCGACGTGTACTGGCCGAGATCCCAAGCCTTGCGGATTTCGAAGTAGCGTAACAAGTCTGCCGATACGTCCGATCCGAATGGAATCGCGACGAGGGAGTCGAATAGCTCTTTGGCCTTTTGGAAGTGGGCATCGATTCTCGCCAGATAGAGAAATCGGAACTCGGAGAGCTGTCGAAACAGAGGAAGGTAGGTTTCGAGATGGTGCACCAATTCCTTGAGGCTTGCCTCTGGCCCTTGGATATATGTAAACGTCACTATGGCCCGGGAAGCGTGACTGGCGAGAAACATCGGAAACTTGTCGACGAAGTATCGAACGGTGGGCTGGGAAGTTTTCTGCCCGTGATAGATCTTCGAGGGAAGAAAGTGACTCGGGACTTTTAGTTGATCGCAGAAAAAGCTGACTTTTTCCGGCTCGGTTTCGAGGTATTGATATGCCTGATTGAGGAGAACAAAATCGAGCATTCCGATGCGTCGTTGAATGTATTCAATTTCGTGTTCGCGACGGTTGCGGATGTTCTCGCGATCGATCTGGCGGTAGAGCCGGCGCGAGAACAGGTGATAGACCGTTCCGCTCTTTGGAAAGCATTCGGTTCGAGCGTGTTTCTTGGTGTGGAGTTTGCTCCAGAAGGTGGTCGTGCGCTTTCCCCAATGGGCCTCGGCGAAAGCAAGGAATTGACGTGCCACAAAGTAGCCTGAATGTGTCGCCACAATATAGAGAAAGCGGGCTTCTGTTTCGGTGTAGCCGAGGGCTTTTAGGGCATCGAGATGGACAGGAGCAATGTTCATAGCGTGAGGATTCCTGCGGTGATTTCGCGTTCGTCGAGAACCCGGCGCAAACGCGATGCGTCTTCCGAACGCCCATAGAGGGAGAAGCCCGCGGCAGCTTTTTCAGCCATAGCGCGCGGTCTGTAGTCACGCGTCGCCAATTCCAGGTCCACGTGACGCAATTGGAGTTCCGGGGTCTCGTACTCGATGCGCAGATCGGGCACGGGAATCTTTCCATTCACAACTTGCAGTCCGTGCTTCTCGGCGATTCTTTCTTTTGCGTTCAGGCCGTCTTTTTCCGCTCCCAGTTGAGCCAGGTCGCGATTCAGATTCCGCTTGAGTTCGTAGTCGAGGAGCACGCGAACGGGTCGGCCTCCACTACGCTCGAGGCGGGCAACCTCTTTCTTATAGAGCCGGTAAAGATCGGCGTCGTGTTTGACTTCGCGCGGTTTCACCAAACCGTGGTAGATGGGCTGATCGTCGGGCACTTGGTTCGTGTTCTTGAGGAGGCGATGTCCAGCTTTCGTAAGCGTCACAACTCGTAGCGTCTTTTTCTGCGAGATTTCAAGCGTCTTATCTCTGAGCAGAGACTGGCCTGCTAGAGCGCGAATGTCCTTCTCCAGTCGTTCGCGATTCCCGCTGTAGGCAAACTTTCCAAGGTCCGACACCGTAATCACACGGAACTTGCCAACTTCCTTGAGAGAGTGCATCTCGGAATCGCGGAGGAGATACGCGCGGTCACGGATGTAATAGGCGCGCGGAGAACCATTCCGTTCGTCGCAGGTCGAATCCTGCTCCCGCACCTCGGAGGTATCGTCGCGGCCAGGGGCTTCCGGCGCGGAATTCCTTCCGTCTTGTGTGTCAGGAGGTGTCGACGTCTGCTGACGGACGGAGCGGCGCGTGGAAGTGTCGCGTGCCCCGCGAGCGCCCTGCTGATCGTGGGAAAAGATGTCGCGCGACACTAGTTGAAATCCTCCTCGTTCACGGGAACGGGCATGTCCGCATGGCTGACGTTGAACTGCTTGTCGAGGTGCGAGAGCTTACGCCCGGTATTTTTGAGCAAGAAGCGGCGGCTGATAGCGAGCGCAGCGGCAAACAGGTTCACAAAGAGGACCGCGAAAAAGATCAGAATCGTTGTTCCGTAGGCGTGGTACAGAGCCGCTTTGTAGCGGGCCATGAACCTCAGCTGGTCGAGAAGCCAAAATCCGTAGCCGAGCAAGATGACGATGGTGAACAGCAGCGCGCTGGCAATCATCGTGAATCCCTCGTTTTAGTCGAGAGGGTTTCGAATGGCTTTCCCACAGACTTTTTGCGGTGCCGAGAGCAGGCGGAAAGCAGGCCGAAAAGGAGGCCCTCGTGAGGTGCGCCGTTTGTTCTAGTGGCAAAAGCCCGTGAGTTGGGATGCGGCGCGTGGGAGGAGGAGGGTCGCAGGGTTGACCACCCGGTGGCGCGCCGAGGTTGGGACGGCGTTGCCCTGCGTCCGGCGGCGACCTTTTCGGTTTGCGTGTGGACTTGGACTCTCATTTAAAGGCCTGGTCTTCGCGGAAGTAGGTAACCGTCATTCCCAGCGGATTGATGGGGATCAATTCGTTAGGCACCTGGGATTTGAAAAGGAAGACAAAGTTCGCTGTATAGAGGTCGCGTTTCAGCTCACTATGGTCCGCGGGCGAGTAATAGACCATGTAGAAGTCAACGCGCGCGCGGAAGGGCGGTGTTTGCATCTCTTCGAGCGCGACTTTCTTCACGTCCACATCGATCTCGGGCGCTGCAGTATTGGTGATGAATTTCTTGATGATGTCGTCCTTGCGGTAGGCATCCAGAATGCCGTCCGCTAGCTTGCCGTCGAGGAAGTAGAGGGACTTCGAGAAATCGTTCTGAATCGTGTAGCGGTTGCGGCGGTAGTAAAGGGCGCAAAACTGGGAAAGAAAATACTTTGCCTCGGCGTCCTGCGGTTTGTATTCAAGGTTGTGGTAGTTGATGGCCTCCGCGCGGCCCAGGTCGTCGATGCGGATGACGAGCGGGCGAAAGTTCTGAAAGGTGCGAATGGTCCTGAGGTCGATGAGTGCAAGCGCCACACAAACGATCGAGAGGAGTGCCAGGGCAATCTTGAGGTAGGTATTTGTCACCATGGGATCCCCGTACTGCTCGAGATAGAGGCGCTTTGCGTCATGGAATGTAGCATCCCGATCCATCACATCACCCTGTTCAGGACCGCGGCCGGCGCATCGACCAGGCCCGTGGACGACCCGCCGGCCGTTCCACTGAAGATATGGTTCGTAAGGGACGGGATTTTCAGGAGGACATAAATCGAGGCGAGGAACGTAATGAAGAGGACCGGAAACCAGCCAATGAGCTGCGCCGTAGAAAGAGTGCCCCCGGGTGGCAGACGGAGAGCCCCAAGCATAAGATTTCCGATCACATATACGACGGCAGCCGCGATTACCTGATAGAAGGCGTATTGGATGAAACAGCGAAACCAGCCCCAGAAGAGCCATTCCATCTTCGGAACGATAAAAAAAGGAACGAAGACCGGGCCTACCAGAACGCAAACCGCGGTGGCGATGAAGCCGTAAGCGATGACTACAATCGCTATGGCTTGTGCCGCGGCAAGCAGGATGGTCACGATGACGTAGATCGCAGTTCCCAGAAAATCTCCCCAACTGGGGGAGTCCATGCGGGATTCGAAATCGGCAACCTGCGTGACCACCGTTTGCAGTTGCGCCTGATCGATCTGGGTCGATAGAAACTGCGCCTCGTTGGTGACGAGGTTGTGAAAGCCGATTCCAACTCCGGGAATCGGCGTGCTGTAGTAGTTGACCATAGCGAAGCCAAAGCTGATGGTCAGAAGTAAGCTGGCAAAATGATCGAACTGGAAAGAAGGCCTCCCGCTGGCGGAGGACAGAGCGGACTTGATTCCAAACCAGGCCACAAGGATCGTGGCAAACGATCGGAAAAGATTTTGGCCCATAGCGTCGAAGAAGCCGAGGTTCTGGGTGAGCAAGTTATTGATCGCCTGAAAGATGTACTGCAGGAAATCGGTTTGCATGCTGTCAGCTCCCTCGACGCCCGGGGCATCTATCTCGCACGCTTAGGGCATGCGGAAGCTTTGAAGTGAATCGGTAATCGTTCCGGTGACCTGAGCCATGTTGCCGGAGATGCTCGCCTGGCGACCGATATCGGTATTAATGGCGTTGGTAGTTGCGTCGCGTTGTTGTTTTGCCAGGATGGTTTGTTGTTCCAGAAGCGACGCGAGGAGTTTGTTCGAGTCCTGGACGGTGCGGAGGGTCAAAACGCCCGCCGCATTGATTTTGTTCAGAACGGAGACTTCACTATTGAGACTTGAATCGCCCGAGAAGGAATCGTGTTCGAGGTTTGCGATCTGAGTCTGGACATTGTCAGCAGTGCCGCGGATCGCGCCGATGGTGGCCATCGCGTTTATGTTCGCGCCATCGGCAAGTTCGACCGAGGCGTATTGGGATTGCACGCGCCCGAGTTCCGAAGGGTCCATTCCCGACAGTTCATACGGACTGTACTGGGAAAGTGGAGTTGTCGCCTTCAGGTAGCCGGTGTTGATGTTAGGAAGCACGCCCGTGTTGATGCCATTAATCCACGAGACCGTGTTCCCAAAGGTGTTGAGCGAGGTCACATTTCGCCATTGCGAAAACAGCGCGCGGTAGCGAGCGGGCATGTTTCGGATGAATGAGGCCATCTGCATGGCGAGGTTGAGTTGCGAAGTGATCTTGGCGTAACTCTTCTGCAGTTGAATGAGGTGTTGTTGAAGCTGGTAGTAGCGAAGCAGCGCGTTGTGGAAATTAGTTGGGTCGTAGACAATCCCGCCTCCGAATTGTGCGGTCGCGGTGCCAACTCCTAATCCCAAAACCAGCAAGCAAATCAGAATCTTCCTTTTCATTGGACTGCTCTCCTTTTTGTCTTCACAGATCGGAAGGCATGGTGTGGTTGTTGTAATCGGGCAACGCGAGATCGCCCGAAAGATAGACTTTCACTCGGTGGCCTTCCCGGATGGTCACCGTGGGCATGATGTTCAAGAACTTCTCGAGAATCTGCGCCGAAGACTGCGCAGTGCTTTGCGCGAACCCCTGGCGCATGAGGTCGGAACTGGATGCGTTAAGGGAGCCTGCTGTTCCGGCTTCTCCGACTGCTCCCAGGGCGCCGATGGCGAGCGACACTCCGAAGATGCGGAGATAGTGGTTGTTGACTTGATCCCGCAACCCGGTGTCGCCGATTTGGCTGAGCCCCTTGAATTGATCGAGGCTGACGGAATACCCGTCCGGCATGAGCACTCGATGGAACACGACGGCCAGTCGGGTCTGGCCGAAGGTGTCCACCTTTTTCGTTTGACCCAGCAACTTCGAGCCCGCAGGTATCAGCAGGTGCTGGCGATCATTCGAGTAAACATCGGTTGACAGCAAGCACTCAACGGGACCGGCAAACTGCCCATCGAGACGGTTGATGAGAACGGTTTCGAGGATGGTTCCTTCAAAGAGTAGAAAGGGTTTTCCTGCCGCCGAATTGGCAGAGCCAGGGGACACGGCGGCAGGGTTCTTTGTTTCCTCCTTTCGATCATGTGTTGTTTCCGTGGAATCGTTGCGTGCCGCCGCAGTCGGCGATGCACCCGGCACTGAAGACGTGGGATTCGGTTGCATCTCTTTCAAGAGTTGCGCAATCTGTGGGGCGTCGGGTCCGGAAGGGATAAGGCTCGGGACGGGGGAAGGTGCCTCGGATTCGGGCGTTGACGCAACTGCTGGAGGCTTGCGGAAGGTCAGAGCGACATTCGACGCAAACAGCGACACGTAGGCACGTCTCTTACGCTCCGACTGAATTGGGTCCTCGACTCGCTGGTCAGGTGGGTTACCGGACACACTCTGCAGCGGTGATTGTTCCGAGTCTTGCGGAGCAGTTCCGATCAAACGCGTCTGTTGCGCAAGCGCGCTCTGCGCCACTAGTTGTTGGCGCTGTAATTCTTCGATGCGGTTCTGCAACTCGTTGATCTTGGTTTCGTTGACTTCGAGTGGCGCCAGCGCTGGAGTGGAGGAGGCGGTCTTTGTCTGCGTTGGGGGCTTTTTGCCTCCCGTCAACCACATGATGGCGAGCATAAGGAATGCCAGTCCGATAAGAAGCCAGGACTGGACGTTTTTGGGCAGTAGACCTTGCGGCTTAGAAGCTTTTTCCTGAACCTCAGCAGGTTGGCTCATCGCTCATCCCTCAGTTGGCGGCAGCGCGCCGCGCAAACGGCAGTTTCTTTTTGCCGATGGCGAGGTAGCCCGAGTCGATGATCTTGGGTGCGATATAAACGCCGTTCTCGACCTGAAAAGAGATCAAGTTGGGCTTGCCGTCCTTGATTTCGTACAGAGCAGGTTTTTCGCGCGACGCGCACTTGATGTAGGTGAAGGCGTCATCGTGGTAGATGGCGGAAACGAGAAAGGGCTCGCGCGCGGCTTTCGAGTCGAGCAGATAATCGAAATCGAGCTTCGTCGGATAACCGGAGCGGAAGCGGTTGACCTGCTCGGCGGCCCCAGCCTGCGCGGCACGTATCTGATCCGCCGTCTGCGAACGTATCGTGTCTAACTCCTTCTTGTAAGCTTCGGCTTCGCCGGCGCTGACATAGCCGTGCAGCCCCGTGCTGGCCGCGATACCGGAGCCTTCCTTTGGTTCGACGAAAATCTTGAGATCGGGTTCGGCATTCGGTTGATTGCTGATTTCGGTCAGCAAGAACGAATAAACGTGGCCACTCGCGGTGATGAGATTCAGATTGGTTCGTATGCCGGCCTGGGCGGGGTGAACGTAACAGAGGTTATGTGCGCCGTTGATGACCCAGAATTCCTTGTCGCCGGTCGTGAAGTCGAGAATTTCCTCATCCTCGGGAAGGACGATCAAGGTTGAAAACCTGAGCTTGGCGTGAATCGGAATAATGTCTTCCTTCGAATACTTCACCACACGGGCCGCAGCTTCCCTTGCGGCCAGCGCGGGCAAGCCCTGGAAAGCGACAGCGCTCAAGACGCCGATTGCCACCGTTAAAGAGAAAATCAATTGCCACTTCCTGCGAACGCGTTGTTTCATCGATTTGCTCCTTTTGAAAATGCCGTTTGCTTCTAGGAACCCGTGCTGCGATCGGCGAAAGAGCGGACAATCCAATTCGCCACAAAGAGGAAAGCAGTCGTAAACCCTGCAAGCGCGACGAGGAAGAACACATACAGCAGCCCATCCTTCAGCGGTTGGCATCCGAGAGACTGAGCGGCAAGCGCAATCAGTGTCATGGGCGCTCTCCCGCCAGAACTTCGAGACCTTTTTCGAAGCCGTAGGTCTCGAAAGCCTCTTTTCGTTTCATGTTGTCGTAGGGATCGTTGGTGTAGAGCCAATAGCTCTTGGCGTCCACAGTGAGATTGGCTACTTTCGCTAGCTCGGGCGTCTTAATCAGGAATTGCTGTTTGGGGATGAGGCCCGAGATCAACTCGACTTCGTTTTCGTTCAAATGGAACTGGCGGCGGTAAAGATCGCGGTCCATATCCGGGTTGGCAAGAAAGATTTTGGTAGCGCAGCTTTCGATGATTACGTCCAGGATGTCGGAACGCTTGAGTTCATCCAGAGATTGCGTTGAGAGGACCATGGCGGCGTTGTGCTTGCGCCAGGTCTTGAGGGCCTCGACGACATAGCGTTGAATGCTGGGGTTCTTCAAAAACACCCAAGCCTCATCGATGAAAAAGGCCTTGAAGACGGACGTGATTTGGCGGTCGGCAATGATGGCATTGGCGCGATGCAGAATGTAGAAGAGCAGCGGTTCCAAAAGTTCCGGGTACTGGCTCATGCGTTGGAAGTCGAAGCACTGAAAGCGAGAGAACGAAATGGCGTCTTCAGCATTGTCGAAAAGGAATCCGAACTGGCCGCCTTGGGTCCATTTGGCAAGGCGGCTCGAAATGTCGTGGCCGAGCGTATTCGCCAGCACACCTAGCGTGCGCAGCGCTGGATCCACCGCATACAGGTTTTCCACTTGGTGGAAGAGGTCGCGCTCGGTGGCAGGATCGAGTTCGCCCGCCCTCGTTCCTTGAATCAACACTTTTAGGAACAGTGCAAGGAAATCGAGATTTTCCTTGGTTGGGGGCAGCGAAAACGGGTTGATCTTGAAATCCTGTGATTCAAGGCCGACACGAACATACGAGCCGCCGAAAAGCAGCGTGAGGCTTTCAAAACTCCCGCCCAGATCGAAAATGAACGTATGCGGATTGTATTTCTGAAGATTGGTGATGAGAAAATTCAGCAGGAACGATTTCCCGGCGCCCGTCCGCCCGAGAATCATGGTGTGTGCCACGTCGCGGTAGTGGAGATTTAGGAAGTAGGGGGTGTGGTGGTTGGTTTCAAGGACCGCGAGATACTCCTCGCGGAGATGTGGGTTTTGCGGCTCGCCACAATGAAGGGTGAAGAGAAAAGAGAAATCCGCGTAGTTGGTGTTGAGCAGATACAGGGAACGCAAGTTGAACACGTGGTTGCCGGGGACCGCCGCGAGGAAGGCGTTCAGGAGGTTGTACTTTTCTTCATAAAGTTGGGCATCGTGGACGCTGAAAACTTTGTAGAAGTCGGCGCATGCCCGATCCAGCTTGGCCATGTCCAAGTCGTAAATCACGACGGTAAGTGAAAACTGGCCGAAGTAGTTCCCGTACAGCTCGATCTCCTTGATGCCTTCGCCGAGTTCCCTGACCTGGGATTCCTTGGAATCGTCGAGCAACACATCCTGCGGAGCTGTGTCGTTCATATTGACTTGGCTCGCGAACGAGCGCTTGGTGTTGTGAAAATGGCGGCGCTTTGTCTGGATGACCCGACGCATCTTGCCGGAATCCTCCTTTTTCCATTCCGTAACGATGTAGTAGTTCGCTTCCACTTCGAGCAGGCGTTTGAAGATGAGCGGAAAACTCTGAGCGGAGGGCTCCTTGAGGGTCAAAACCTTGACGTAGTAATCGTCCACTCGCAGGTGCCCACGATGGCATTCGAGGGGAGATTCCGGCAGGTAGTAGTCGAGGAAGGTGTCGTGTTTCAGTTTGGCAAGATCGAGTTTGTCGGGATGAAAGTTGAGTGTTCTCTTTAGAACGCGGAAGGCTTCTTGTTTGTCGAGCATCCGCACAGCGAGGAAGTCGCTGACCTGGAGGATGAAGCTGCGGGCTTTCTGAAGCAGCGCCGCCTGAGCACTCGCGACGTGCTGGCCGAGAACGACGGCCTGCTTCTGACCAGAAAAATGCACCCGGAGATCGTCAAGAGCTTTTTTGGGATTCTTGGGAAATTCTGCGAGCGCACTTCCGAGCTTGTGGGAAGCCTTAGACCCCTGATACAAAAGCACGTAATAGACCGATATGGAAAACATCATGTCGGCCTTGCTTGCCAGGTAGGCGATGCGATTTTTGATCGCGGTGTCTACGATCGGATTGGCGTAGAGCTTGTACGGGATGGCTTCATTGTTCCTCTTGAATAGGTATTGGTAGAGGCGGTAGTTTTCATCAAACAGCTTCAGCGCCGACTCAAGGCGCTTGGTGAAACCGTCAATTGACACGCCGTCAAGACACTCGTAATCGACGCCTCGAACTTCCAGGATGACGCCGACCTCACCGCTCTTTGTGAGAAAAATGTGCGGTCCAATGAACCCGAAGAGATTGATCTGCTCGCTTAGGGAGCCGGTCTCGCTGTAGTTTTTGAAGATTCGGCTAAGCCTGAGCATGGCCATCCCTTCGGATTGCAAT
>Ga0224545_1000034_pt1 | contig 30257 bp, 30 predicted proteins | sample 714P12024metaG_FD_179906 | JGI IMG/M metagenome (GOLD analysis project Ga0224545, IMG submission 179906) | Peat soil microbial communities from Stordalen Mire, Sweden - 717 P1 20-24 | ecosystem: Environmental > Terrestrial > Soil > Wetlands > Peat | place: Sweden: Norrbotten County, Stordalen... | reverse complement strand
ATCTCGGGTGGTCACGAGCTCAACGGGCTCAATTCTCGATCAGTCGGATTTCTACCCCTTCGGCGGCGAGCGCGTCCTCACAGCCTCCAGCGGTAACACATACAAATTCACCGGCAAAGAACGCGATAGCGAAAGCGGCTTAGATAACTTTGGTGCTCGCTATGACGCATCGAGCATGGGCAGGTTCATGTCCGCCGATCCGGTGTTCATCAGCGCGGATCGTTTGACCGATCCGCAGAGCCTAAATCTGTACGCGTATGTGCGGAACAACCCGCTATCGCTGGTCGATCCGACCGGACTCGATTTTTACCTTGCATGTCAGACCTCCGACCACTCAGGATGCGGCCAAGTTCAGAACGGCAGCTCTTCGGTGTGGGTGCAGGGGCAGACCGTTAATGGTTCTTTCCAAGCGGCTGACGTCGATATGAACAAACAGGGCGATCCCAGCGCTGGATACAGCGATCAGTTTGGGAACAACTACACAGGCACGTTCGATCAAAACAATGGAGTCAGCTTCACCAACACTGCAACTGGAGCCACTTCGGGAGGATCGCAGTTCATCGACGGAAGCGATCCTACCCAGCTCAATGGGAGTGGGGCATTTTCAAATATCTCGGGGAACTTCTTCTCCGACTGCGGCGGTTCTTGCCAGGGTCGCGCTTCGCTCTCCGAACTAGCTCCAGGAGCGTTTGCGAACACTGAAGCTCAGCTCCACAAACAGAGCGCCTTGATGAGCGCGATCGATCTTCTGTCGGGAGCGCATAAGCCGGGATCACAATGGAAAGATAGCAACGGCTATGTCCACATGCTCAACCCTTCGGGCCAAATGGAAATGCACTTCGAGGGGCATCCGACCGGCGTCGATGTTCAACAGTTCGTTCTTCACATGGTTGACACGATCAGGGATGCCGCCAGTGGCCGCGCAGCGGCAGAGAAAAACACGCCCTTGCCGTGAAAAAGAACTGTCTACTCGCGCTGCTTCTGTCGACCGCTAGCTGCTGGGGGCAAGGCTCGTACACGCTGCCCCTAGCGAAAGCAAACACGGCTCTCTCTCTTCCGGCGATGACCGCAGGCGGCGGGCTGCTTTATGAAGCGCATCGTTCGTTCGATCTGCTGCGCTTTTCTAATCAGCTTCAGGTGTCGGCCTTCGATCTGGCAACGCACAAGGAGTTGAGGCACGCAGTCGTCACTGTTCCGCGCGTTCATGGTGCGCGAGCTGCTGAAGGCTTTTACCTATCACCGGATGGTCAGACGTTGGTCTATGCAGAGATACATGAGCCGAACATACTGCTTGTGCTCTCTGCAAAAGACCTTTCGGAGGTTCGGCGGACAGATACTCTTCCGTTCACTTCTGCGGACCGCTACCGCCTCTTCGCAGGCTTCGACGAGAGTGGCTTACTGAGCTTCGCATCCATTACTGGGTACTATCTTCGCTTTATTCGAATGGATCTCTCCAACTTCAAAATCGCGTCTGATGCTGCGGGGCCGAAGCCAAACTACTATAACGACCCAATCGTCTGGTCTCCAAAAAGCCGAACAACTTGGATCCAGGTGTCTTCTCGCGCTTGGCAGGAATACCACGAAGACGGCACTCCAACCGAAGCAAAGCTTGACTTCCAGTTCATGCATGGGCGAAATAATGGAGCCACAGTTCTTGGCCCAAACAGGCTGCTAGCGTTCTACGGAAGCTTCTCCGCACAAGGAGCTGTTGCTGTCTACAGCAACGGTCATACCGGGGAACTGGAGCTGGCGTGCGTGCCTCACAAGTACAGCAGCGGCGACGTTGCAGACTATGCCGGGGCAATCTGCACGACTAGCCCCGACCGCGAGCCGGAGCATGGCGGAGACAAAATCCTCTCTTCCGAGTTCCTGCTGTTGAAGGCGGAGGGGCCGACGATAGCGTGGCGGCACCCGATGGACTTTCTGAGCGTAGCGGACAGCAACGACACGGACACGGGCAGGCAGTGGGGAAATCCACTTCTGTATCGAGCCGGATCGAAACTCGCAATCGTGGCTCCGTCAAAAGCCGCAGCCCTGACGGTCTACGAGATCGACGCCCCGCAATAGTGTGTAGGAGGAAATATGCAGAGTAGGCGCGTGGCTTGGGTGTGGTTTCCAATGTTGTGCTTCCTGTTCGGCGCGATTACACCGAGAACAGCAGCCCAAGGGACATCAACACCAGAGGAGCGGGCGCAGTGGGTAGAGATCACGCACAAGCTGGAGAGCAGCCCGTTGGACGACAGCGTGAACAAGCAAGGCGAATCGGCGTTGAAGCAGGTAAGTGATGCCCACGATATCCACGTGCCGTTGTGCCCAAGTCTGCTGAGCGAGTTTAACGGCATGAAGTACAGCTACTCCCACCAGATCACGCGGCAATACATGCTAGCCAGCACTGCGTTCCTGATCGAGAATCCTGACAAGACCAGCGATCTGGGTGCGATGAACCTGGCCGCAGTGGAAAGTGTTCTGAAAACCTACAACGCCATCCTCCAGCAGAAGCCGGAGGCGAAGTCAAAGACTCTGGACGATCTGCTGAAAAAGCAGAGCCAGGGGAAGCTTAACGACTCCATTCAAAAGCAGTGTCACTGAGCCGGGGCGAGTTCTTTCCTTAGCTGCCGTTTGGCCCTGCCGATCCGTTCCCGTACCACGGGGAATTAGCCGCCGATCCGCGCTGTGATCCGGGTCCGATTAGCCGCGCTTTCCGATCCTGATTCCGCCGCCGATCTGGACCGTGCAGTGTGGCGATTCCGGCCCGGTGGTGCGGGCGGTTGGGCGCTCCCGGAGGTGTGGTGGCGGGGTGGAGGTTTTTAGCCGTGCTGCGCACGGGGTGGAAGGGAGACACTCCACCCCTGAAAGGGAGCTGTGCGGTAACCTTCGGTTACCGTGCGCGAACCTGTTGAAACCAGAGCGGCTAGAGGAAAAATCCCGCCGATGCGGTTGCTGTCGAGCAACCGGAAGTTAACGCAGGCGAACTTGTTGATTCTTAAGCGCGGCTGCTAGTCTCGGCTGTGATGGCGAGAGAGGAAGCCGGGACATGGTGAAGCCGCCGCTGCGCACGAAATCCATCGGTTTCAAAGTGAGCGAGGAAGAGTACGCGCAACTGGAAACGGCGGCGCTGGCGCGAGCGCGAGGAATCATAAGACCAAACGGTATCGGTGTCGTGGTTTTTGCAGATACTCGGACGTCAAGTTGGGAAGCCCTGCTCACCGCCGTTATCGAGAGCGAATGGAGGATCACAGCCTCATGGCCGATTGATACTGAAAATCAGAACCGGACACAGGCTCAGGATTCAGCATCTCTCCAATCGTCGATTCACTTGGTGTGTCGGCCACGCGAGAATTACGATAGCCACAGTCGGACTGTCGATGTTGGCGATTGGCGGGATGTTCTTGCGGAGTTGCCCAGACGGATGGAGGAATGGATGCCTCGCCTTCAAACGGAAGGAATCGTCGGGGCCGACGCTATCTTCGCTTGCCTGGGTCCGGCGTTAGAGATTTTCTCTCGCTACGCCCGGGTAGAGAAGGCCAGCGGCGAGCGGGTATTTCTTAAGGAGTATCTTGAGTATGTTTGGGCTGCCGTCGCCAAAGAGGCATTGAATATGATCTTTGCCGGAGCCGATGCGACTGGCTTTGAAGAGGATGCGCGTCTTACGGCTATGTGGCTGTGGACACTTTCTGCGGGAGCGACAAACAAAGACACCACTGTTACGACTGACGACGATTCAGATGAACCTGAGGAGCAAGGGGAAGATGCAGTGGTTGAAAAGAAAGCGAAGCTGACGGGATTCATCTTGGAATATGACGCAGCTCGTAAAATCGCTCAAGGTTTAGGGGCACATTTTGAGCAGTTGTCCAGTTTAGTCGATGTCAACGGTGATAAAGCAAGGCTACTGCCCGTTTCGGAGCGCGCACGTTATCTCTTCGGGAAAAATGAAGGTGTCGCTCCAACGAAGCAAAAAGGCAAACCGAAGCAGCTTTCCTTACTCGATGTGTTAGGGGAAGCCGAAGAATCGGGGAGGGGTTGGAGCGAAAAGACTGCTTCTAGGCTAGGGAACACGGTCCTTGATCGGATTCATCAAAGCATGATCCTTTTTGGGGCAGGTCGGGGCGAAGCGCTTAAACGTTTCTTGGTAGCGGACGGTGCTGGTCAGGATCAGAGATTTTGGCGTTTGGCGCAGGCGCTTTCAGCTCTCTACCCGAAAGGAACTGATGAAAGACGCTGGGTGGAAGGCGTATTGGCAAGGAAGAAGGGGCTAGGTTTCTGATGGCCCACGCGCTTGCCGAACGATGGTTCGCAAAATTCATGGAAACAGTTCGCGGTCACGAGGCCTCAGGGCTGTTGCGTGACGCGGCGATAAGAGCGCAACTAGGCGACTGGACTCGAGCGCTGACTTCGGTTGTGGTCGCCACTTGCGAAGCGATGGAGTGGAAAGGTGCTGCGAAGGGGCACAAGCCGAGCTTACTTCCCGTCTCGCGACAAGAATACTTAGGGCTCGATGCAATCGCTTTCGAGCCAGTTGGGGAGCGGCACTGGCGTTTTCCAGTTGCGGTTTTTGAATTGGAAAACAGCGTGACTGACGACCGCGTCGCTTATTCGTTGTGGAAGGTCCTGTGCATTCGCGCGCAACTGCGCGTTGTCTTCTGCTATCGCGAGGATGGAGCCGAGGGAGCGAAGCTAGTTCGACATCTCTCCGCTGAGGCCGCACAAGCGATGGAGCTACCGGAACGAGCCGCCCTGCTTGGGGAAACCCTTGTCGTTGTCGGTTCGCGGTCTGAATCGAAAACGTTTCCCTATGGGTTCTTTAAGGATTGGATATACGACACCAACGTAGGACGGTTCGGTCGAGCCTGAATTTGGAGGACAAGTAATGGCCCTCAAACCCTGGTACAAGGTTGTCACGCCGCGAGAGGATTTGCGCGAAGGAAGACCGCTCGATGCTGCGGAGTTTGCTGTCCACCTCGATCAGGTTCGCGACGGGCGTGCGCCGTCGGACTATCAGAGACCCGATCAGTTTTTCGAGCGAACCTATCTGACGCAGACACTTACAACGCTTGGCGCTCAAGTAATTCGCCGCTTGTCGGGAGAAAAAACCGAGACCTCCGCCGTTTTCAACATGGCGACTCAGTTTGGTGGCGGCAAAACCCACGCGCTGACTCTCCTCTATCACTTGGCCAAAGGCGGAGCGAAAGCCGACAAATGGACAGGTGTGCCCCAGCTGCTGGAGAAAGCAGGTATTTCGTCCGTTCCTGAAGCAGCTACTGCTGTGTTCGTCGGAACCGAGTTCGACTCGCTCACCGGACGCGGAGGGAACGACGGGACGCCATTGCGAAAGACTCCTTGGGGCGAAATCGCCTTCCAGCTTGGGGGCGAGAAGTCGTTTGCCCTCGTTGCGGAGCACGAGAAACAGTTCATCGAGCCGAAGGGCGACGTGATTCGTGCCATGTTGCCCAAGGATCGGCCTTGTCTGATTCTTATGGATGAAATCATCAATTACGTCAGCACGTATCGCAAGAAGGGCTACCACAATTCACTCTACAATTTTATTCAGGCGCTCTCGGAAACGGTGCGGGGCCAGGACAATGTTGTCTTGGTGGTATCAATTCCGGCGTCCGAACTTGAATACACGTCCGAAGATGAAGCGGACGAACAACGATTCAAGAAGCTTCTGGATCGCGTGGGCAAGGCCGTGATGATGTCGGCTGAAGCCGAGACTTCTGAAATTATTAGGCGGCGGCTCTTTGAGTGGCACGGCGTACCGGACGAAGCACGCGAGGCAATCGCGGAGTATGCTGACTGGATTCTCGAACACAGACAGCAGATTCCCGAATGGTTTCCAGTTGATGGAGGGCGCGAAGCTTTCGCCGCGACCTACCCGTTTCACCCCTCGGTTTTGTCGGTCTTTGAGCGCAAGTGGCAAGCATTGCCTCGCTTCCAAAGAACACGGGGCATCTTGCGCTTATTGGCTCTATGGGTGTCGAAGGCTTATCAGGAAGGATTCAAAGGCGCACATCGTGACCCTCTGATCGGCATCGGTACGGCTCCGCTGGAAGACCCGATGTTTCGTGCGGCCCTATTCGAGCAATTAGGAGAGCCACGTTTAGAGGGCGCCATTACTACTGATATTTGCGGCAAAAAAGATTCGCACGCTATCCGCCTCGACAAAGAAGCAGTGGAATCGATTCAGAGGGCACGCCTTCACCGTAAGGCAGCGACGACAATCTTTTTCGAATCGAATGGCGGACAAACCCGCGTTGAAGCGACCGTGCCGGAGATTCGCCTCGCTGTTGCCGAACCATCTTTGGATATTGGAAATGTTGAAACTGTCCTCGAATCGCTGACCGAGGCCTGCTACTACCTGACCGTTGAGCGCACGCGTTACCACTTCAGTTTAAAAGAGAACCTCAATAAACGATTCGCTGACAGGCGGGCCAGTATTCAGCCGCCGAAGATTGATGAGCGGGCGCGTACTGAAATTCAACGGGTGTTCAGCGCCGGATCAGGATTGGAACGAGTCTATTTTCCCGAGCAGAGCGGGCAGATACCCGACCGCCCGGTACTCACTCTGGCGATTCTTGGACCGGATATTTCGATGCAGGACAAAACGAAGGCCATGCAGATGGTCGAATCAATGACGAGGGAATGTGGCGGCTCTTCGCGGACTTTCAAGAGCGCGCTTCTATGGAGCGTTGCGGATTCAGCGGGGTCGATTCACGACGAAGCGAGAAAGGTTTTGGCCTGGGAAGATATAGGAGACGAACAGGAAGACTTGAATCTCGATGAAACGCAGAAGCGTCAACTAAACGAAAACGTGAAGAAGGCGCAGCGAGACCTTAAGGAAAGTGTGTGGCGCACCTACAAAAATATCGCGCTTTTGGGAAAAGACAACCAACTGCGCACCGTGGACCTTGGCCTTGTTCATTCGAGCGCGGCGGACTCGATGGTTACGTTCATTCTCGAACGATTACGGAAAGATGGAGAAGTTGAAAAAGGTATCAGTCCCAATTTGTTAGTCAGGAACTGGAATCCCGCGTTCAAGGAATGGAGTACAAAAGCGGTCCGTGATGCGCTTTTCGCGTCTCCCTTGTTTCCGAGGCTTCTCGATCCCGAGTCGATCAAAGACACGATTGCGCGAGGTGTCGAGGGGCAGGTGCTCGCGTACGTTGGGAAATCTGCTTCGGGTGAGTATGAACCATTTCGCTACGGGGGCAGCCTCAATGCGCAAGATGTAGAGATTTCTGATGACATGTATATCGTGACGCATGAGACGGCTGAGAATTACAAGAAGTTGAAAGAAAAGCCTCCAGTACTCGCATCGCTGGTTGTGTCACCAGGTAGCGTACAAATCCAGCCCGGCAAGAGACAGGCTTACATTGTCCGAGGAGTCGATCAATACGGTCAGGATATTGCCATTGCCGGCGTGGAGTGGAAGGCGACGGGTGGCTCGATTGATAAGGATGGCGTGTTTACGGCAGCACAAGACGAAGGAAGTTTTGCCGTTACGGCCAGCAGTGGAGCAGTCAAAGGCTCGGCGATGCTCGATGTCGTCAAGCCGGGATCGAAACCGCTGCTAACACCACGGCCCCCGGCGACACCTGGGGCACTAAAGTGGACCGGTGAGATACCCGCCCAGAAGTGGATGAACTTCTATACCAAGGTCCTCTCCAAATTCGCGGGCGCGCAAGGACTGAAGTTGACTCTGAGTATTGAAGTAAGCCCCGAGGGTGGAATTTCTACGCAAAGAATTGAAGAAACTCGAATGGCGTTGCAGGAATTGGGCCTAACTTCCGATCTCGAAACGCACTGACGCACAATCGGATGAGGACAGGAGCGCGGTTTTTTGCCGACGCATTCTTTCGAGGTACAGTCAAAATGCGAGGCTTCCGCAAATTCAATAGAGCGGAACTGCGGGTCTACGTTCGAGGCTGAGACCACCGCTTCTGCTCTTTCTTAGCACGGCTTAGTCTCCGAGACGGGCACAAATGCTTCAACACAATGTCTGTGCTAAGGGCTAAGGTAAGGTCGTTTTCAGTTCGCTAAGATAGAATCACCGGAGAGAGAAATACGTCGTGACTACGAATCCTCGTGAAGCCCAGATACCATCCGATCTCTCCGCTGATCGGCCTGGTAGCGACCCGAAATCGGATCGCCTCGGATACGCACCGTTCGCGAAGCGCTTGGCGCAGAGCATCGCTGGGTTGCCGCGGGCAGAGGGCCACGTTGTGGCCCTTTACGGCAAGTGGGGCTTCGGCAAGACGACAATGCTCAACTATGTGCGGCATTACCTGAGTGAACTGGGGCAAAGCGAGCAGCCAGTTGTCGTTTCATATAACCCGTGGTGGTTCTCAGGCCATGAAGATCTGGTTCGGGCATTCTTTAGCCAACTGCGGGCAAGAATTGAAGAGCGGAAAGAATTTCCGTCTGAGGTGCGGAGCCGATTAGCGGATTTTGCTGAGGCCCTCTCGGAGATGCCTTTACCGTACGTCAGTTGGGGAAAGTTAGCCGGAAAGATACTTCGACCGAAACCCAAAGATATCGAAAAGTTGAAGAACGAAATCTCGACCGCGCTTCGAAACCAACCGCGACGCATTCTTGTAATGATTGATGATATAGATCGCCTGACATCGGAGGAAATTAGGCAAGTCTTCCGTGCTGTTAAGTCAGTCGGCGATTTCCCAAACGTGACCTATCTTATGGCATTCGATAAGAGCGTGGTTGTTCGATCATTGGGGGAACTTCAGGGAGGTTCAGGCGAGGATTATCTTGAGAAAATTGTGCAAATCCCGTTTGAGCTTCCGCTAGTTGACCGTGTCTCGATTCGAACGCTCTTTGTCGAACAGGTGGACAAGATACTCACGGGAGTCGATCCTAAGAGCTTCAATCAAACATACTGGGGAAATATCTTCTTAGACGGTATCGATAATTTCCTTGAAACTCCTAGGGACGTGGTTCGATTCACGAATGCTCTTGCGGTTACTTTTCGCGCGGTCATCGGCGAGGTGAATCCGGTCGATTTCATCGCCATCGAGTCGCTTCGGATGTTTTGCCCAGAAGTCTATGACACAATCAGAAACAATCGGGAAATGTTCACCGGCCATGCGCCCGACAACGCGCGACGTCCTGGCAGGGCCGAGTTAACTCAGTTTCACAATAATTGGCTGGATCGTATTCGTGAAATCAGTCCACTTCTTGAAGAACCTACAAAGGCCATGGTGCAGCGCCTTTTTCCCAAACTCCAGGCAGTTTGGGGCAATACGCAATTCGGGCTCGAGTGGGAGGCTGAGTGGCGTCGCCAAGTGCGTGTATGTAGCGACTCGATATTTCCGGTCTATTTCAGTCTCGCCATCCCGACGGGCGAAATCTCGAATTCAGAGATGCAAGCAATCCTTACCAGCGCAGGAAGTGCTGAGCTGTTCCGCGCTGAAATTCTTAAACTGGCGGACCAGATTCGGCCAGATGGGAAGACTAAGGCAGGTGCATTCCTAGTCCGATTGCAAGACTATACCGCGACCGAGATAGGTCTTGACCAGGTCGAACCGATCGTCTCAGCCCTTTTGGATATCGGTGACAATCTGATACGACCAGATGAAGTGGGTTCCGGTTTATTCGATCTGGGTGTTGATGTTCAGAGTGGTAGGGTCATCTGGCAACTTCTTAAGCGGCTTGAAGCACCTCGTCGCTACGAAATACTCAAGCAAGCGTTTGAACGTGGGCGCGGACTCTACGTAATTCAAAAGTCGCTCATTGTCCTTGGTCAACAACAAGGTTTGTACGGCGAACAAGCGAGCCCCGAGCAGGAGTGGTTTGTAACTCGCGAGCAGTTGTTGGAGTTTGACCGAATCCTAGTGACGAAGACACGTCGTGCAAGTCAGGATGGCTCCCTCTTATGTACCCCTCGGCTGCTGCTGGTGCTCAACTTCTGGAGTGAAAAGGAAGGGAGAGACGAACCGCGGGCTTGGGTAGCAGAGACCGTGAGGGATGAGCGTAAACTAGCGGAATTCTTGGAAAGATGCCTTCAGAGTAGCACCAGCTTCAGCCTTGGCGATGCCGTCGGTCAAAAACGCGACAGGCTTGATCCACGCTGGCTGGAAGTTTATCTCGACGCGGATCAAATCGTAAGTCGTGTGCGAAACCTGAGCGAGAACATGTCGCTTTCAGATCGACAGCGACGAGCTGCCAATCAGTTTCTCAAGGAATACGATTTTAGAAAACGAGGCGGAAACCCGGATGATCCGTTTGCTCAAGACCAGATAGCGTGATTGGAAACTGCTTGCTGACAATTCAGGGCGTCCCAATGCAAGCTGTCATCGGATTGCCTGTGGGAATTGCTTGAACTCAGCATAGCCCTTATTCGCTGGAGCGCAATTGCTCGCTACGCAATCGGCGCGGAGGTAGCCCCCGCGCCGATTGCATTGAGAATTTGCGTAGCGGCTTTCTGGATGTGCGCCAAACTGTCCGTCAAGATCTTCGCGTCGCCATCGTAGATCTGAATGTAATCTTGAGAGGCTGAGCCCGTTTCTAAGCCAATGGCCTGGCAGATGACAAATGCAACGGCCTCGGCTTCAGTTTCGCGGCTACGCTTTGAAGTGCTCCTGCGGCGTTCGTCACGGTGCATCATCTCGTGCGCCAGTTCATGAGCAAGTGTTGCGAATTCCTCAGCCGGAGACTGACCGGGTAGTAGAGTGATTTTGCAACCTACGGAAGTGCCCGCGGGGTCAGAAATATCAAGTGCGTATTCGAGGTTGACGCTTGTCTCGGTGATCTAATTTCTATTCAAGCGGGACACGCTTGCCCTGGAGATAGGGTGCTTCTTGCCTTTTGTCAGTGGCCGCCTTGGATACGAGAAAATCTTGTTTGGTGCCACCCCAACACAGGAAAACTTAGAGAAACTGAAGGCCATGAAGGGCGCGATGGTGGATTTGAACAAAGTCGTCAACACGCAAGAGAAAGCGCGGTATATCTCATGAGCTCGGGAGTGGTTCGCGAATATCGGATACAAGGCAGCCAATCCCATTAGAAATTTTCTTCTGGCGAATATGTGGATGCAGGAATTCACGGGCACGGCGAAAGCGATTAAGGAATGTCTAAGTGCTCTGCCGTGAACGCTCTCAACTGCGGTCAGTTTTCCCCGCACGTCCAAGATGTTTGCCGCCGATGTGCTCGAAACTGTAGCGCAGTTCGGGAACGGCTTTCAGAATTGCGGCCACGTATTTTCTCGGTACAGAAAACACTTCGATGCCATCCGTAATGGCGATAGGGTCCTGTGGTTCTCGCAGGTGAAGCTGATGCCCGGGTATCGCAGAAAAATCGAGCACAGGCTTTGCGGCAGGGGCGGACGGTTCCTCCCGATGTCCTGCTGCAATTTGGTCGAAACTGATTTTGGCTTCTGTCATTTGTGATATTCCTTTTCTAATTTGTGATTCTGTTGCAATCGAAGTGCGGGCAGGCGCGGTAGTCGGTAATTCAACTGCGTTCCATAGCCTTTTCCAATATGCCAGGCAGCACATCGACCGCGAGGTGACTCAGGTACTGATTATCCGAATACAGAATCTTTCTGCACGCCGGACAGCCCGGAACAACTGAGCCTTTCACTCCTGGCCGCGGTGAATCACTCACGAACGTATCCCACGAGTGGCGCATCAACTCTGTCTGAGCGGCTTCCAGAATCGTTTTATCCATTTGGGCGGCTCTTCATGGCGACCTTCTGGCAGAGAGAATCGAATGTCGTCTCGTACTCTGGCGTCTGCCAGTACGCTGTTGGTTTGTTGCTAACTTTTAGAAATTCCGAGATTTCAACCTGCAGCGGGTTATCATTCAAGCGGTCGAGTTGCCCCTGAAGTTGGGCCACAGCCAGCGCATAGTCCTTTTGAAGTTCAACAAATGATGAAGGTCCGCTTGCCGCATGCGCGCCCGGCTGACTGACTTGAACCATGGCTCTCTTGGCCCGCACATCGACCATGCTCTTATGCAATTCAATCCAAGGTCTTCTGGCATCAGTTTCCGCGTCTCGACGGCGCGTGTATTCATACCAACGCAACGCTATAAAAACAGCGATAAGGGAAAGCATCAATCCCAACAATTCATTCATCTCTGCTGCTTTCCTCGGCAGGATTCACATCGCGTTTCTTTCTTCTCGCCGTAAAACTCGGCGGAACATTTCGGGCAGGTCTTCAGAAAAAGTTCCCGACCATTTTCAATTACAGACTTGGCGCGTTCAACTTTTCTGAAGATTGGCACGCAGCGATTCTACGCGAAAAATCGCCGGAAATTACTTCAGGTCCACGCAGTAAGGAAGTGGCGGAGCACTGAGTTTTTGGGCATCTCGGAAGGTTTGATACCAAGGGTCAGATGGGTCAAGAGGCACCGGCTTTGGATTCGCGTTGCATCGCTGGCCTGTTTTCTTGTCGAACGCGACTTGTCCACCAGTGTTAGGAACAGGCTCAAATCTGGACTGCGACGAACACCCGGTTAACACAACAGCTAGAAGAGTGATTGATAATTTCATTTCTAGCCTTCTTTCACCACGCCAGCTTTACGGACGACATGTTTCGCATTTATCTAGGACCAGTTGCATCACGATTGACTTGGTTCGCCGCACCAGTGCATCGGGGATTGCATCTTGGGCGAAGCCCTGCAGCGCGTTCTCTTCTCCAGACTCCACGTAAACCGGGTCGCTCTTTGTAGACATCAGAGTGAATCCATCAGCGTCTTTAAGAATAAATTCCAAGTGTGCGTTGTACGTGACAATCGTGGTTGGTTCGAAGGTAACCTGGCCCCAAAGTCGCGGTTTCTTGTATTTCTCCGGCAGCTTGCTCGTGTCCAGCTTGTCCATGCTGACTTTCACCAGAAATCCCAGTTCCGTTCCCTTGCCCACCCCACGGTCGACAAACTTTGCTTGACCCTGCGGGTCCTTAATGTCGGGCAGTGGGATGTCCGCGTCAACGAATACTTCGTTCGAATACGCAAGTCCGTCGTGTACTTTCGCCAGTTCCACCCAGTTGTGATTCACCCGGTGCATGATGGCGTAGGTGGCGACCACGCCGATGACCCCGCCGACAAGCAGACCAAGGGTTAGGATGGCTAGGTGCTTGAGCATGACTGGAGGAGTTTATTCCCGGCTGGGCACGCCGTCCAGTTTGATTCGGAAACGCGCCGCTATCGCGCGACGATTAATAGTGGAAGAAAAACTGAAAGACTCTGAACAGGAAATGTTTCCGCCATGCAGCAAGTTCTGCTTCGAGCGCGGAGGTTTTCGCCATTTGAGTTTCGATGGCAGATTGAATCTCTTCTAAAATTTTAGGCAAATACGTGGCTTGAACTTGCCCCCAGACTTGATTCACATTCAAACGATGATTCGCTTGCAGGAGAGCCAACGCTGCGCGACGTTCTTGGCGAGGAGCCGAACCCGCCATGTCGAGAAGCCACACCTTTTCGATTTGCTTCGCTTGCTCTTGTTCGGGAGTTAAGGACATTTGTTCCTCTATCTATGACGCATGGTGTCGCGGTTTTGTGTTGAAAGCCAGTGGGGATAACCACCGCCTGAAGCACCAGCAACTTCTAATGTGCAGGCGCAGCCTACCCAATTGTTGCCAGCCACCGACTGGGATATCGCAACATTAACTGGGGAATTGTTGGAAAGAATCCGGTGTTCACTGGCAGCCGCGCCGTAAATAAGCCCTCCAGGGGCTGAACTATTGGAGAATACCCAAGGACTGAAACTTGCAGTGTCAAGGGTCCAACCAGCGCCAGCGGTCACGTCGGGAAAGCCTGCAGTTCCGTTGAACGTCTCAAATGCCGCCAATGCGATTGTGCTGCTGGCATTCGGTGTGAAGGAGAAAGATGGCGGGAAAGACGTTCCTGTTTGTGCGCCCGTCTGGTCAACTTCAGGATGTAAACTCAGACCCGCAATCTCATAGATAGTCAGAAAGCCGTCCGAAGCGTATCCTTGCCCGAGATTATAAACCATCGTCACTTTGTTGGAGCCGCCGGGAGAGTTGGCGGCGAAATATATTCCCGTCCATAGCGCGATGGTGTCGCCATATCCATCGCTGATTCCCGTTTCAATGTTGGTCACGGCGGGTCCATAGGAATTATTAAGAGTGTCGGTCACCGAATTGAAACTGGGAGCATGATTGACTCCGTTAACCGCCCACGTCGCTGCAAGAGTGCTGCCCGCCGTGACGGCGGATGAAAATGTAACGGACACGGATAGTGTTGGTCCGGTCCCGCCCACGCTGCTGGTCGCTGTTTGTAGAACTGAGATTGCCATTAGACTTGCTCCGCTTTCGCGACGGTACTTAACGCGCTCAAAGATGATGCGCCGAGAGTTGGCGCAGCGCTTGGAGCCGCCCCATCCATCTGACGTGTGGAAACTGAAACCTGAAGGTTTGCTGCCTGCGCAAAAAGATTTGACGCACTGATGTTGAACTTTTTGACGCCGCTCAATAATTCACTCGGTCGAATCATGTCAGCGATGCCGCAAACCGCACGTCCGCTGATTGAATCGGCGACCAGGACTATCAGATAGCCGCTCCCAGTGATGCTGACACTGCCCGCAGCATTGACGGCGACAGGCGTGTTGACGGGAGGAGTCACGCCCGAGGAGAAGGTTCCTGGGCCACTAAGTTGAGTTTGAGTTTGAATCGCGGGCATGAATATTTTTCCTTAAGAGTTGCAGTGCGAATTAAAACCATTTCTGGTGCCTGCGGGCTTCAGGACTCGAAGACGCCAGACCATGGTTATTTGCGGGAGGGAGAACCCGCACAATTCTTTACGGCTTGCGGGTATCTGTTCCTTGAGCATAGCCACTAGCGCCCCCATTGTGGGATTCGATTCCTACGCCGTGGTGCGGAAGACCCTCCAACGACCGGCTATAGGCGTCGATGTTGGCTTCCTTCTGCGCCAAGTCGCTACCTGCCGATGTGGCGGCATTGCTCTTGTCAGGAAATGCCGACTTTGCTTTCGCTAGGACGGACTTTGCTGTGGTGAGTTTCTGTGCTGTGGTTTGGTTCTGAGGCATGGTTGTGTTGCTCCATTGTCGCTTGAGCGACGTTTTATTTTGGTTCTACGCCATTTCGTGAGTTACTACTGGACCTGCGTCGCCAGTTCTTCAGCCACGAGGCGATTAAACTCGGGTGAATCCCTTTTAATTCTTCCGTGCTCCATGGCAACTTTATGCCGTGCTGCGCGTCGAATATCATCCAGTGCTGGCTGTGCATTGGCTTCATGCTCGCGCCGCAAACTCAACTTGTGTTGATGACCCAATTCCGTTTTCCGTGGGTCAGCCCCAATGCGACACATTTCCTGCCGATTTAGAAACTCAGCGTGCAGGAGTTGCCGATTCATTTCCGTATCGGGCAGTTTGTAGTTCAGCTTAACCGTGGATTTGGAATGCATCTGCGTGGCAACGTCGTGCAGCGTAACCGGCGCTCGCGGCAAAGCCTTGAGTTGCTTGGCGGACAAAGTTGACAGGTCTAACTCGGGAACTTCTTGCGCAGGTCGCAGTTGAAACTTCCCCTCGCGAGAAAGTTCCTGAAACGCAACGCCAAGATTAAATCGCGTCACTGGGACTTCGGCAGCATCCAACCAACCAAAAAGTATTTTGGCGTTGTACGGCGTGCCGTAATATTTCACTCCGACATCTTGACAGAATTGCTCAACGGCGATGCCCGAACGATATTCGTAAGTATCAAAGTCGTTATAGCATTCAAACCGCTTCCCCGTTTGAGATGAAATCCACGAATCTAGTGTGGGACGTATGCTCATGTTATCTCTCTCCTGCAGATTTAGATTTTGCTGACCGTTGCGCTTGCACCAATTTCTTATGCTCGGACAAAGGAAGAGCCAACAGTTCGCCGCGAGATAATTCTTGCGGCTCAACGGATTCTGGTTGCTCACGATTCCGCTGTCTTCGCTTCTCGATTTCTCTCAGTTCATTCAGACTCATATTCCGTGGGTCTACTGAAACAGCGGATGGTGCAACATACGGCACGTAGGATTTTGCTGGTCCTGGTTCGGGGTCGGGAATCTCTCGTGGTGCGGCTCTTAGACCGCGTACCCGAGATGAGGACTCGTAATATCCACCGCTCACCAAAATGCCGTGAACCGTTTCAACACCTGCGGAATCCCAACGCACTTTGCCCTGCTGTGCTGCTCGCGTCATGCCTCGGTGAAGTTGGTTCAAATTAAAATCGGACTCATACAAAAAGTCCGACTTGGAAGGGTCGCGATGGCGCAAAACGAAAGCCGCAAGAATCGCTTCTTTGTCGGTATCGGACAATTCTTGCTGTGAGACGGCTGACTGTGTTTGAAGGACCGCACGTCGATTCTGCTCCGCAAGTCGGGCTGCAGTCAGCTTGCCGTCTTCCAGCAATCCGCCGTGCTTAGGACGTGGCGGAGTTGCGGCTTTCGGCGTCGCGGCTTCTTGTGCGTCCTGTTCAGCCAACTTCTGTTTGAATTCCTGCTTCGCCAATGTACCTTGACGGTCGAAGATATTGCGAAATTCTGGGTTCTTAGACATGTAGTTCTCCTGTGCTCGTTAGAGCGTTGCGCGAATTCGGTTCTACTTCTTACTGCTCAAAACTTTGACGCCCGATGCCGCTTGATTCCACAAAGCAGACTCGATGTCGCCCTGACGAATACTTTCAATCTGCGTTTCTTCAGCGAGAAATATAGCGTCGGTAATCTGCAAAAGTTCCCGATACGATGCTGTACAAAAATGGTGATTCTGAAAACGAGTCGTGCCGCTGGTTTCATTCAGACTGTTGGCGGGATGCATTTTGCTCCTTCAGAAATGCTTCTTGCTCCGCTTGTTTGGCTTTCAGGCAGGCAAGACGAACGGCTTCCTCATATGCAACCGTTCCAAACTTCGCATCGCTGTTTACCTCGATGACTCGAACCGGCAGAAACTCGGTAGCTTTGGCGGTATTTAGACCAAACTTGCTAGTTGGCGAGATGAGTTTATTGGCAATCATGCTACTCCTCTGTTGGCTTCCTCAAAGTGAACGGATAGACGCTCCTCACATGCGCTGCAAAATACGAACCGACGCTCTCCGCCGCCATCAAGTTTTTGTGTACAGCAACAGGCACGTTTCTGAAGACGTAAATCTCAGGTCCCGACCAAAACCGAATACTCAATTCAAGAGTGCGAGGGTTGAATCCCACGCTCCTGAGATTCTCGGAATCAACGGCTTTTCGACGCGGCAAAGTCCTGCGGCTAGAGTCTGTAGCTAAGAGTCGAGCCGCTGTTGCTAAACGGTCGCTCATTGTTTCCCCGCTGTGCTCGCTTCATCTGGGTCTGGGTCTTCGAGGTTGAACGGCAGGGCGCGATGCTCGGGGAGACTTCGTTCGAGCGGGATGTTGCCTCCAACATCTGTTTTTCGCTTCTCTCGTTGGTATTGCGATTGACCTCGAAGCGTGTTTTGTCGCAAAGCGCGACGGCGCAAAACCTCATCTTTAGGTGAGTCGGGCATAATCCATTTCTCCTGTTCGGGGCTTTTTTGGGGCTTCGTATCCGTCACAAACACGGGGGGTGGCTCCTACCACGTAGGCACTTTGACCACCCCTCTGAAACCCACGCCATTCGAAGGTTTTGTGAGGGATAAACGCCTAAAATCGCTGGTCTAGGACTTTCAGACGGCAGTCCGATGGCGATAGGCTTCCTGCTGGCATGCACGGTCGCAGTAACGGGCGTTCGAGCGGGCTTCCTGGGGCAACGGATGATGGCTGCTCGATGTATTGGCACATATTCGCGCAGATGCTGTCGGGACATATGCGGCGCACGGCACGGCGGGAAGCGTTACTGACTGCAGGTGGATTGAGTCTTTGCCAGCGACGACCGCGAATCGCCATTGCCCTGTTGGCAGACCCAGCATGAAGTTAGTCAGGGCGTGGTCTTCTGATATGCGCACGTCGGGATTATCACGGCGGAGGTTTCTCATTAAGTTTGCGTACCGCTCGGGGTCTTCACTTTCAAGCAAACGCATGAATTCGGCGTCGGCTTCCTTGCTGACGTTCATTTGCATTTTTGTTTGAGCGTGCTGGATATTACTTTCCATGTTCGTGTCTCCTCAAAAACTTCGTCCGCTGTCTGCGGCTCGAAGGCAAATCCAAATCTAATAAATAAATTCGGGCGGCTCAGGTATTGGTGCAGGCTTCGGAGAATCAACACTCTCTCCCCGCTGCCTTGCAAACTCTTCTGACTGCTCTTTCCAAACCTGTTTTTGCAACGGCGAGGCAACAAACGGCGTGTCAGATTCTCGTTGTTTCAGGTCGGGGTAGCAGCTGTTGTCCTTGGGTTTTTGGTATCGTGCTAATTCTTTGGCGAGCGCCTCGAGGTCTTCTTTTTCCAATCTACCGAGATACGCCCATCTTTCAAGCTGGTCGCGACTAGATTCCCACGCTTTGAGCGCGGCGTTATATCCGGCGGTGCCTGGCTTGAGCGAAGTTGTGAACGGATGGTAATCGGCGTAACGAAACGGTCGGTCTTCAGTTTCCACCACCGGCGCGGGCGCATCAGGAGCGAGTGCAATACCGGGCAGGACTGGAGTCGGCGGATTGAGTGCTTCCCTTTCCTTATGCGCCTTCCGAATCGTGGCTTTGGCGGATTGGCGTTTTGCAAGCGATGCGTTCGGGTCGTTCAAAACTTCACCGGCGGCACGCAAATCCAAATCGAGGCGATACAAAGCAAGACGATATTCATAGGCAGTGTCGGACTCGCCTTCATCGCGCGTCACGGGCGGCGCAGCAGGTTCAGGCTCATCCGCAGGCTCCGTGATGTCCCGCCCTTGTATCTCCCGCAATTTTGCCCGAGCTACTGCGGCGTCGCGAATTCTTTGGATTCTTTCCCGCGCCAACTCCCTCTCGGCTTCGGACAGCATGGCGTTACTCGCGATAGCTTCGAGGCGACACTTTTCTGCTCTTTCTTCTTTTGTATGCACTATCGACATCAGTTGCCTCTCCTTGAAAATATATGTGCGGGATAAAAATCGGAACTCGCGTACCACCCTTTGGAAATTTGGCAGAGCGGGCGGGTGCGAAGGGTCCCTCCTACCGCCGAAATAATTTGGGCGATTGAGGCGAGGTATGTTGACACCAAAAGCTGGACCGCTTCCTGATGCCCTGGGGTTCTCCGCACCGGTGGCCTTACCTCCTCCCCGACCACCCTAAAAGCTGCTCAAGAAAACCCCGAGCACATTTGCTCGCTCGAATCCGAAAATGAAAACCCTCCGTGGGAAATACCGCGCCGCCGAAAAGCACACCCAGTGAAAACAACGGTCGACGGGTGGAACCCCCAAGATTAGGCTTGACATAACCTAACGACTAGGATAATCTTCCTTCGTGAACGAGAAAGAATTAATCTCTAAAGCCATGCGGCTGTTGGGAAGCCGAACGTCCAAGAAGAAAGCAAAGTCTTCTCGCGCGAACGGCAAACTCGGCGGTCGTCCGAGGAAGAAACCATGATTAGAATGCAGCCGTTGTCCGACCGTGAGTTGCTCGCTGTTCTTTCTGCCGCCAAGAAGGAAAGTGCACGCGACCACGCATTGCTCCTGATTTGCTATAGCCATGCGATGAGGGCCAACGAATGCGGCAAGTTGCTTGTGTCCGACATCTCGGTCAAAGACCAGACGATTCGGGTTCAACGCTCGAAGGGGTCATTGACCACAACGGAAAAACTGGCTCCTCACAGCAATGCCCTGCTTGACCAGCGGAAGGCGATTGAGAACTGGCTGCGAGTTAAACCCGAATCGCCGTACCTGTTCCCATCGCGAAAGAATGCCGTTCTGAGCCGGGTCCAGGTCTATCGGTTGTTTCGCTACTATGCCGAGAAGGCTGGCTTGCCAGATTCAAAGCGGGGCGTTCATGCCCTCAAGCATACGCTGGGTCAAAAGCTGGCCGACCGTGGCGCGGACATCAAGGAACTGCGAGTCATCATGGGCCACAAGCTGATTACCTCGACTCAACACTATTTCGAGGTATCGCAAGACCAGGCGGACGCCGCCAAGCACGCCGCATTGCTGTCCGTCCGAATGTAACACTACGCAAAATCGGGGCTTTCAAAGCGCCCGATTCCCGCCACCTAACTCCTGCGTTTCAGACCCCCAATGTAACACTTGGGTATTGTGTATCATTCGCCGCAGTCATCTGTAAGCCCGTCTGTGCATTAAGTGCACAAATCCCAGCCGATAGGTTCGCCTTGCCAATACCTAGCCGTTTGGAATTGCCCACCAGGATGCCATTTCCCCGCGCTCGGAGGGCCACTACAGCGATTTGCCACGCGAATAGGGTGTGACAGCCGTAACATGCCGTAACAACGCCCTATTTGTTACCGGAAATCAGAGTGTTTGTTGAAAACACAGATGCTTACGAGTTTTCCTGACATTTCCGAGATATTTTCCTCACTTTCAAAACCTTAGACAGGTGCGCGATACGGAACTGTCTCTCGATACCTGTTGCCGGGCACTCAATTACAGCACCGTGGCGTAATATTCCAGAAAACCGACAACTGCCTGGCTCGATTCCTACCGCTCCGAATCGGCATCTCTCCCCGTCAACATTTCGCTCGAATTTCACCAAAAAAAAATGAAGTGTTCCCAGGAAGTGTTCCCATATAAGACACCACCACCTTTTTAGACATGTTTTTCTCTTTGTCTCTTATAGAGTATGGGAACACTTTAATCGTTTAGAATCACTACTACAAAAGCTGAAGTGTTCCCACATCGTCTTTTTTAAGACCCAAGTGTTCCCAAAGTGTTCCCATCTTTTGGGAACACTTAAGTCCTTTATTTGTGTTTCCCCGATTGCGCGATTGGCGGCAGGTTGAATTCCATGTCGAACCCTCTCCCTCGGCGCGATTTGACCCCCAGTTCATACCCGGCTGCAATCATTGCCCCGTTGGATATCGGGCGACCCAGGCTCTTCGCGCATGTCTGCGCCAAGGGGGAACTACTTACCCAGTCATGGCGCCCCCTATGGTGGTTCTGCGAGCGTTCACTCTCCAGCCACTCCCATGCATCGTGAAACTGCTGGAAATCGACGTCAACGGACGCCGGTCTAACGGGAGAGTCAACGCCATTCGCATTCAAGTTTCCGTGAGTTCGCAGCACGCGCCCAAAGTCCAATTTATCGGGGTATCCCGCATCGCTAAAATCGTGCTGGGCTTCGATGGTTTGAATCTGGTTTAGCCGCTCTGGGTTTCGAGAATACTCTGAATATCTAATCATCACAGACCCCACATATGTTTTCGACTGCCCTTAATTTGTGCCCTTGGCATCACCCGACCTGCTTCCCGCAAATTGCGATTGGCTTGGTTGAACGCCCCGTATCCGCCGGGAAATCTATCCGGCTTTATCCGCTGCATCAGTTGTCTGTCCGTCATATCCCCATGCTTCCGATAGCACGGTTCGATGCGGTTCTCGAACTGCTGGGTAGGGTTGGAAGCATCTTGTGGATTATGCCGAATCCTCATAGCTAAGACGTGGTTACCAAAGTCCACACCCATCCGCATCAAAGGCTCGTTCACGACATCGGTGTCATTCGAGACCGCCAACACGATGAGATACCGTTTCACGATGTCCGACATGCGCGTCAAATGACGCTTATCGACGTCGCGGGTTCTAATCTCGTTCCACCATGATTGCATGATGGCTTTTGCTTCATCGGAAACGTGAATCAAAGACGGCGCTTTTTCGATTTGGTGCAGAATGCGCACCAATGCACTCCCCATGGCTTCCGTATTCGTCTCACGTCGTTCCAACGGCACTTCCTTGTTGTTCGTGCCGATAGGCGTCATGCGTGATTGCATCCCACCACCTGCACCCGCAGTATTGCCCCACATGGCATCGTAGACTGACGGGGTCGCGCCACCCAACATGGCGAGATGTGCATTCTTGATTTGAATGTCGCCGTCCTGCTTTGTGTTGTTGCCTGTGCTGTTGTTCTCGAACAGCAGCAATAGTTTCGTGCCCAAAGAGTCTTTGGCTTCTTTAGAGGCTTTGGACTTTTCGAACACGTCTTTGATTTCATCCGGCGATATCAGCAGTCTCAAGGGTTCATTCGGCGGAACGTGCTTGGCGCAATTTTGAAACGTGGCAACCAACGCGGGTCCTGTTTCCACTGATAGCGCAGTAGCGTAGAGTGAAGGGTCATCCAACAATGTTGTTTGGATACTTCCCGTCTTGCCCCACCCCGCTTCCGCAAGCAAGGCAGTGAAAAACCTGGGTTGCACATTCGGTGCGCCCACCATAGCCGTTTTGCCACTGAGAGCCAAACCAATCTTGGTTACGCAAGACATAACCTTGAACTCCATGGGGAAGTCAGGCTCGACCGCACGACAATAGTCCGCAATCGAACCCGTGAGCCCCGAAGTGAAATCTGGCAGGGGTTCTTCCACGTCTTGCGCTTCGTTTTCTTCTAGTTCTTCCCCCGCCCCCAACGTCGTTGGGATTTCAGCACGAGGCGCGGGGAACACAATCTCCCCGGCGTCGCTCCACTTCAATTTGACGCCTTGCGCGTGCTCAATCAAATACGCTTTGAAGTCGTCCCAGGTTCTATCTACGCAGTGGTCATGGAAACATTTGAAATCGTAGGCACCGCTAGCAAACACCATCGCACCGCAGCCACCCTTGATGTTATCCGTGCCGTTAAATTCATTCTTGGTATGGACGTCGCTCCACGGGCATTCAACAAGTTCAAAGAGTAAGCCTACGCCGTCCCAAGGTTTTGAATATTTGACTTCCACACCTGCGGCGTCGAACGCCGTCTTTAGGCATCCGATGTTGGTTTGCACTTCCGCGTCACTGCCCGCCTCGTATTCAACCACTGGTTTTGGTTGCTCCAGCGGAATGTGGAAATCGTTTGCAGTAAACGGCAAGTCGAGACAATTACCCAGCGAAATGAGTTTAACCGGCGGCTTTCCTTCATGGTTGTGATTGCGGAAACCGGCCACGCGCAGTAAGCGTGCCGCATCTGTAGATTGTCTATCGCCGCCGAATCGAGCCACGAGAGAACGATTCATCGCCTCACAGGCAGCTACATCGAAACCTTCGACATTCCACTTGAAGTGAAAATGGTGCGGGCTTGATTCCAGAATCACAGAAGGTTCTGGGATTTCGCCTGTTTCAATTGCGGCGCGAACTTCCCTAAGTTTCGCCTCGCCATCTTCGTCAACTTCAATGAATACGTGGGAGCATTCCGCGATGGACTCTTTCTTGCGTCGTGTCGACCCAGGCTTGAAAAAAGCCATCGAGACGTAGACGTGATGCGTCTTGTTCATCTTTTCGAGATGGACTTGGTATCCATCGCTGACGGCTTCCTCTAAAGTTTTGAATTCATGCAGCGGCGGGCGTCCGTTTGTTGGCAAGAACATAAAGCAAATCAGCAACAAAGTGTTCACTGACTCGCCGAATAATCTTTTTAGTTGTTGAACTGCTTCTTTCATGTGTCATCCTTAGAATCGAATTGGGCTGCGTTCATCCCTAGTAGGAAAATAGACGGCTGGCGAGGATGAGGCACCAGCCGCCTTGTTGGTTACTTAAGCCAACACGCCCTCGCAGGCGAACCTGCGAGACCGCGCTTGCTGCGTGGGGGGCTCTTTAAACACTACAAACTTTGCTGAAAACTAAATCACGTCTTCTGCAGTCTTCTCGTCGTTTTGTGCAGCCAGTAAAGCCGACGTGTAGACACCGAGGGCGCCCTTCGTTAAACCTGCTGGCGGCTCCCAACCTTCGGGAACAGCCACGGTTTCTGCTTTGGCGTCGGGCTTTGATACAAGAACAATCTTCGAGCGGACGCGACCTTCTTTCTCAACGTGCGTGAGTGCCAAAGTGGCCCCGCGCCCCAGCAGCGCCATCAAGTCATCGAACTTGAAGGCGAGGGAGGGAAACGACCCTGTAAGGGCTTTGACGACTTTCGTCAGATTCGCCTTCTCGTGAACCGACTTTGTTAAATACTGCACCGCGATAAGCGGCTCTCCGCTCTCCTCGTCATTGACGTCCAGTACCCAGACTGCAATAACTTGGTCTTTTTCACCGAACTCACCCTCGGACTTTCCCACGTCGATAAACGCGGCTAGGACGGCTTGGTGATTGCCTTCTTCTGCAACTTGAAACTGTTTACCGCTGTTGAATGTGAATGACATGATTCTTCCTTGCTTATCCAATTCGTGGGATAAGACTTTGTTTAGTTTTCAGGTTTTGATTTTGTCTTGCGACGGGAACAACACTTGAGGCGAAATAACTTGAGGTAGTTTCGCTTGTGGAAAATCCCTGCTACTTGCTGCATTCCGCGACAGTCGTCACGAAAAACTTAGTCGTTCTTGGAGGTGCGTGCCTCACAGCATTCGCCGGAAAACAAAAAAGCCAGATTCACAAATGCCTTTGCAGGCAAATGTAATCTGGCTTCTTTGAGTGATTGTCCTAGGGCGAGTAGGCACAAACTTAAACGAAAATCTAGGAATACCCTTCGCGGACAATCACTTAAAAAACCAGTCTCGCAGTTCGCCCTGCGTCGCAGCCCGGCGTGCGCTACGAAAATCATCGAATCAGCTTCTTTGGGGTGTCCTGCCAGAGTGTTGCTTCGGCGGGGCAAAAAACAACGTACAAATATGATAACACGCCGCGTCCAAAATGTCAAGCATGAATTACCAAACCGGCACGTCCCACTTCTGGACAGTCCGCATCGAGTGCAATTGTGACCCATTCTTGGACCATCTTGTACCCATGTAACGAATCCTCCCAACCGCTGTATTCACTGAGGGTTACATTGGCTTTGGCGCGAATCTGGTATGATTTCGTTTCTCCGCGAGGACCTTATAGCAAAAGAAGGCATGTATAATAATTGCTCTGATGCACTTCTTTACTTCAATCGTCCACTATTTATGGATTGTGTTCGGAAACGTTTGGGGAATTCTCTTATTACTGACGGGAGCAGTTGACCTGTGGGAGAGATTCTTCGACCGGAAAACGACCGTTCCAGCATGGCTGCGTGCGTCCATATTTGTAGCTGTCGTGATTGTGGCGCAGGCTGTAGCGTACGAGCAGTTGGCTGATAATCCTCCGGTTGTGCTTCATGTGAAGCCCCCGCCCGCGCCAATAATTCAGCTAGCAGAAATAGCTAAATCAGTTGCCTCTACTTCGATACCTAAGACTCGTGCAGAACAAGTTCAGAGCGGTCACGACAATGTACAAAGTGGTTCGATAACTCAGGGACCCTGTAGCTCGGTTCAGCAAGGTGGGTCAGGCAATCAAGCCAATGTAAACTGTGGTCCACCACCATTGGTATTGACCGTTGCATCCGTAGATTCACCCGGAACAGCCTTTCCCCCGAAAGAGGGTTTTGTTGAGACCGAAATAACAATTGTGCCAAATCAAGAAGTGACAGCGCCATTTACCATCGCGCTAGAATTTGATAATCCAATTTCCGACATTGCACATACTGTAAAAAACGTGGGGGCGCAAATGGGCGGCGGGCCTTTCACAAGGGGAATACATGCTAGAGAAACAGTGAGTACGAGTATCGGCCCGTCACATCCTTTGGTTGTGGTGGTATATAGCTTACAACCTGTAAGGCTAGTCGCAACGCCGACGATTATATTCTAAGAAGCCTCCCCCGTGCCCGTTGCTGCGCTTACGACTTGTCGTCGGATTCCTGCTTGATAGTTTGAGCGAATGGCGTCGAGCGTTTTGGATTGGTATGGGCGTAGCATTATCTTGGTTGTCCTCTGGAGAATTTAAATCGTCCCGCACAGCGGGTTTCCGCCTTTGCTAATCGGAGGGGAATGCAGTGCTGCTCTTCCGCCTTCAGTGGTACCGATGTACTGTTTAGGTTCGACACACGTTCTGACCCCGTGCAGCAGTCGCGTGGTATCATCCCGCCCATGCACAGCATCAAAGAAGCCGCTCGGCGTGCTGGCGTAACCGTGGAATTGCTCCAATTGTGGATTTCAACTGGCAGGGTAAAACCGACCGATAGCAATCCCGCCGTGTATCTCCCGGTTCCAAAGCGTCCCAACGAAGTGCGGGAGGATTTTGCGTTCCCTGCCTGCCATATGTTTGATGATGCCGCCATCGAAAGAATTCGTGCGCTCGCCGAGAAGCCCCAAGCGAAGAGAACTTCGGCTGAGTCCCCCGGCGTCAAGGATTTCTACTCGGTCGCTGAAGTCGCCGCTCTTCTGAATCTCTCACCCGATACAATCCGAAGACTGTTCACCGACGAACCTGGCGTCATTGCGCTCGGGGAAGAACATCCACGCGGAAAGAGAAAGCGCATCACCCTGCGAATTCCACGGGAAGTTGTGGAGCGAGTGAAGCGCAAGCGGGCGAAGAAATGATTAAAGCATTTCGCAGGCACAGCCGAACCTGTCCGCACCGAGACAGAAATTACCGCCGCTGCTCATGCCCAATTTGGGTGGACAAGGTCTTCAAAACGAAACGAACATTGCAGTCTCTTAGAACACGCAACTGGGAAGTCGCTATGAAGCGAGTTCTCAAGATGGAGACGGACGGCGATAAGGCTCAGAAGACAATTCTCGAAGCTACTCAATCTTTCATTCGTGACGCCGAAGCAAGGGGGCTACGTCCACCGAGCGTCTACAAGTACCGATTGCTCTTCAAGCAATTGAATGCATTTGCTGAAGAGAAGGGCATGACCCATCTCGATGAATTGGGCGTCCACGAACTGCGGCTCTTTCGTGAGTCATGGAAAAATAAGAATTTCTCGGCGCGAAAGAAGCTGGAAGCACTCAGGACATTCTTTCGCTTTTGCTTGGAGTCTGGGTGGGTTGCGAAGAATTACGCTCTGTCGATTACTCCACCGAAAGTAAATCAGCCGCCAACGATGCCGTACACGAGAGACGAATTTAATCGAGTGCTGGCGGCGTGCGATAAATACCCGAGTGCGAAGCACCCCAATGCTCACTGGGGCTCACGACTAAAGGCACTTGTTCTGCTATTGCGGCACTCGGGACTGAGAATCACAGACGCAGTGACACTCTCGAAACGCCAATTGAAAGACGGAATTCTGATTCTACGAACCGCAAAGACGGGAACGGACATTCGAGTCCCGTTGCCGAAAGATGCTGTGTTAGCACTGGATGCTGAAGTGCAGCCGAATGGGTATTATTTTTGGACGGGGCTTTCCACAACAAAGTCGTGTGTCCGCGATTATCAGCGGGCGTTTAAGACGCTATACGAACTAGCCAAGGTCGAGAACGGGCATGCACACCGTTGGCGCGATACGTTCGCCGTTGAATTGCTGCTCGCTGGGGTGTCGCTTTCCGATGTTTCCGTTCTGCTGGGACATCAATCAATCAAAGTCACTGAAAAGCATTACTCCCCTTGGGTTAAGGCTCGCCAAGACCAACTCGAAGCCACGGTTCGGGCTGCGCAGCAACGATACAATTCTGAAACACGAGCAAATAAACATCAATGAAACGCACGCCTGCTTGACGATTTGATGGTGGACGTGGGGGGGCTCGAACCCCCGGCCTCATCGTTGCGAACGATGCGCTCTCCCAACTGAGCTACACGCCCATTTTGTTGCTTACCGCGCCGGCCGATACAGATCGGACCGTGCTCCCCAACTGAACTGCACGCTACTCAGCGTTTTATTCTAACAAACCAGCGAAGAGGCGCCTAACCTGTTCCAGCGGAAGCTGCATTATGTTGCTGGAGCGTCGGCATCCGCATCGGCCGCTGCTTTCGCGGAGGCGCGTGAAGGCGAGGGGAGCCAGTAGCTGGCGAGAACTGGGATCACAAACAAGATCGCGAGCGGCGAAGTGATCATGCCGCCCACGACCACACGAGCTAAAGGCTGCTGCGCTTGCACTCCAATGCCCGAAGAAAGCGCAGCCGGCAATAGACCCAAGCCAGCCGCGGCGCACGCCATTACCACCGGCCTCATTTCTGCGAGGCCGCCTGCTTCGATCGCCCAGAGTTTAGACGGCGCACCCCGTTCCTTTCGGCGGATTCCCGAGATGAAAACAACGCCACCCAGCGTACAGACTCCGATCACAGAGGCGAAACCGACGGCGGCGGAGATGCTGAACGGCGTGTGCGTAACCAGCAGCGACAATACTCCTCCTGTGAGTCCAAAGGGCAGCATGGCCAACACCAGCACTGCGTGGCGCAAGGAGTTGAAAGCGGTGAAGAGCAGACCGAAAATCACGAGCAAACTAAGCGGAATCACGATCGCCAGGCGGCGTTGTTCTTTCAGCAGACTGTCATACTCACCTGCCCATTCGATGTGGTAACCCTCAGCAAGATGAACTTGGCGGTTGAGGCGCGCTTGCACGTCCTGAATCGTTCCGGCGAGATCGCGGCCGCGCACGCTGAACTTGACTGGAATGTAACGCTGGCCATTTTCGCGGTAAATCATGAAAGCGCCTTCGTGCAGCGAAACGTCCGCAACTTGTCCCAGAGGGACGCGATTTCCGTCAGGCGTAGGCAGCAGGATGTTGCGAATCTCCTCCGGCGTGCGTCGGTATTCGGGCTTATAACGGACGACAAAATCGAAGCGGCGGTCGCCCTGCAGTATCTGCGTTGGCGCAAGACCTCCGATGGCAGCCTGCACGGCGGTGTTCACGTCGGCGGCCATCAGTCCGTAGCGCGCGCTGGCGCCGCGATCGATCGAAACGATCAGCTCGGGCTGGCCGGTTTCCTGAAAAACTCCCAGATCAGCCACTCCCGGAACCTTAGCCATGATGTCTCGAATCTCCGCAGCCCTGGCGACCAGCACGTCGATATCGTCGCCGAAAAGTTTCAAGGAGTTTTCACCTTTCACTCCCGACATAGCTTCTTCGACGTTATCCTGGATGTTCTGCGAAAAATTGAAATCGATCCCGGGGAATTTTTCGAGCTGCGCGTCCATGCGGTGAATGAGTTCATCCTTGCTTAGACCGCTGGGCCAAGCCGACGGATTCTTGAGCGAAACCATGAACTCGATGTTATTAAAAGTGGTGACGTCCGTGCCGTCGTCGGGCCGGCCAGTCTGCGAAACGACCTGGGTCACAACGGGGAAACTGAGCAGAATTTCGCGAATGTCGTGCGCCGTCTTCGCCGAGGATTCGTAAGACACATCTTGCGGAAGCGTGGCTCGAACCCATAAGTTCCCTTCCTCGAGTTTGGGCATAAACTCGCCGCCGAGGAACGAGCCGAGCACAAAGGTTGCGACGAGCGCCGCACCCGCAATGACAAGAGCCGTTTTGCGATGCGTCAGCGTCCACCGAAGAGACGAGGCGTAGCGCTTGTTCAGCCAGGTGACGAGACGCGTGTGATGGGCGCGGACTCTCTCCGGCTTTCTCCATGAAGCGAGCACGGGTGCCAGCAGGATGGCAAACAGAGTGGCGCCAACAAGAGCGAAGCCGTAGGTCTCCGACATTGGCGCAAAGATCTTGCCCGGCACGCCCTGCATAGTGAAAAGCGGAATCAGTGCCACGATGATCACGAGAACGGAGAACAAAACCGGGCGCACCGCCTCCGCCGTAGCGTCGGCAACTAAGTCGAAAGTAGAATCCGCTCCGTCGGACGCTTGAAACCGCCGATAGATGTTCTCAAGCACGATCACCGATGCGTCCACGAGAATGCCGAAATCAATGGCGCCAATTGAAATGAGGTTGGCCGATCCTCCGGTGAGAACCATTACGGCGAATGCAAAGAGAAGCGAACATGGAATGGTAAGCGCAGCGATTAAAGAAATTGGGATGTCGCCCAAGAAAATAATGAGGACGAGCGTAACCAGGGTCAGCCCCATGATCACAATGTGGCGCACGGTCGAAGTCGTCACTTGAATCAGATCCCTGCGGTTATAAAGCGTGACCAGCTTCATGCCGCGCGGAAGCCGGCCATTGTTAAGACTCTTCACCTTCCGCTCGAGTTGCCGCAGAGCCGGCAGGGACTTTTCGCCTCGCTGCAGGAGAACGATCCCCTCAATGGCATCGTCGTCGTGGTTTACGCCGACTTGTCCGAGGCGCGGCTGAGATCCTTCATAGACTTTCGCTACATCGCGCAGGTAAACGGGCACGCCATTTCGCGAGGTGATGAGAACGTTTTCCATCTCAGCGATGGAGCGGAGAAGGCCCAGGCCGCGGATGTTGACGCTCTGATCGCCCATGGTCAGATAATTGCCGCCGACGTTGGCGTTGCTCGAGCCGATAGCGGAAACGACTTGGGGCAAGGTCACGTTGTATTGCAACAATTTTTGCGGATCAATTTCCGCGATGTATTCGCGCGTGCTGCCGCCAAAGGACGTGACATCGATAATTCCCG